>OLVW01000368.1_pt1 | contig 46875 bp, 44 predicted proteins | sample 1673301 | NCBI WGS metagenome assembly OLVW01 (sample SAMEA3178941, study PRJEB25190) | human gut metagenome
CGGCCAAAAAGGCGAATATACACGATTTTACGCGCCATGGAAGCGGTGCAGGAGTTATTGTTCCGGAATACAAATCCGCAAGGCACAATGCCACAAAATACAAAACTGCAACACACAACGCCGCAAAATGCAAAGCCACAAGAGGAAATGCCGGCATTTGAAAAAGTATTTATCAACCGGGATTTTATAGATGCGTTTGAAGATGACTACTTTTATGACTGTGTGGAAGTGACACCGGAGCTTTTAAAGCAGCTTCCGATTGAGGACGACGCTGTTGTAAACAACAGCTTTCTAGTGCATGGATATTATAATTTTAAGCATATTCTTTTTGGAAAAGTCTGTGAAAATGACAACAACACCCGGTATTTTATCGGAGTTCCGGGAATGTACTGTAACCGGGAGCGGTTTATGGCATCGATGTTTGGCTTTTGCAACTTCAAAAAGAGCCACAGAAGCGACTATTCCAATCCATATTTCGGATACTGGTATCAGGAAATATAGACAAAGCGCAGGTGGTCTTCCCATTTGCCACGCAGATATACATAAGAGTAAGCAGTGCCTTCTGGAATAAATCCAAGCTTTGTGGCAAGTGAAATGGAAGCGGTGTTCTGCGGTGCAATATAGGCTTCTACGCGGTGCATGTGCATTTCCGTGACAAGAATTTTTAAAGCCATGGTCAGCATACGCCGTCCGTAACCTAAATGCTGGAATTCTTTGTCAATTTTATAACCGGTGGTGCAGGAACAAAATGCTCCCTTTTTGATGTCAGAAAAGGACACCGTTCCGATAATCTTGTCGGGGAAATTCGTATCAAACAAAAAGAAGCGGATGTGTTTTCCGGCAACAAAAGCGTTGTATTCCGCAGTTAAAAGGGACTGGATAAATGCTTTGGTGTAAAAATGGTCCGGCTTATCCGTTTCATAAATATCAAACTGTTCCCGGTTGCGCCGGTAAAAAGAAAGCACGGCATCGGCATATTCGGCGGTGAGAACGCGCAGTATCAGATGATTGTTTTTGTACTCAAATTTCACGATGGTTCCCTCCGCTTTGCTTTTTCCTGACGTAACTGTTTAAAAAAGGAAGAAAGCATGGTGGAACATTCTTCTTCCAGTACACCGCGGGTCACTTCACAGCGGTGGTTAAACTGCTCCATTTGAAGAATATTTAACACAGAACCGCCGCACCCGGCTTTCGGGTTCATCGAGCCGATAACAACCCTTGGAATCCGTGCCTGTACAATCGCCCCGGCGCACATCTGGCACGGTTCAAGTGTAATATAAATCGTACAGTCTTCCAGCCGCCAGTCGCCGATAACGCGGCTGGCTTTTTTGATTGCGGTAATTTCTGCATGTCCGAGTGTGGTCTTGTCGGTATTTCTGCGGTTGTACCCGCGCGCAATAATTTTGTCCTGATAGACAATGACACAGCCAATCGGGACTTCTTTTAATTTTAACGCTTTCTTAGCCTGTTTTATGGCTTCTTTCATATATTTGGTATCTAATTCATTCATAATAGAATTATTATAGTATATTTGACGGGAGATTGCCAGTGGGGAGAAGATAAAAAAGGACAGCCGCTCTAAAAATGAACAGCTGTCCTAAAAATATGTGAATAAATTTTTTATATCTTACTGAAACATATTCGCATTAATATGTACTGCCTGACGTTCTTCTTCAGAGGCGGCTAAAAGGTCTTTCTGGCGGAAGCCGAACAGTCCCGCAAAGATAGAACGCGGAAACATCATAATAGCGGTATTGTACTTTGTAACCGTATCATTGTAAAACTGGCGCGCCATAACGATTTTATTTTCCGTTTCCTTTAACTCCGACTGGAGCTGTAAGAAATTCTGGTTGGCCTTTAATTCCGGATACTGTTCACCCACAGCAAGAATGTGGGAAATTTCCCTGCCGAGTGCATTTCCGGCTTCAAAAGATTCTGCGGCAGAAGACGCATTTAAAACACGGCTTCTTAATTCGGTGATTTTTGATAAGGTTTCCTGCTCGTAGTGGGCGTAACCTTTGGTAGTTTCAAGTAAATTCGGAATCAGGTCGGCGCGGCGCTTTAACTGCACTTCAATCTGAGCCCCCTGATTGTCGACACGGTTTCTTAAAACAACCATGTGGTTATAAGTTTTGATAACGGCAATAATCAGCAGTATTACAACGACTGCGATGATACCTCCGATAAATGATGCATTCATAATGATTTCCTCCTTTTAATAATGTCATTGACAATCTGTTGGTTTTCTTCGAGAACAACAGCATAAACTAAATAATCGTCCCACAAAACCAATTCATTTTGTGTGGCTTCACTTAAATTTGAAAAATCGTGAATAAAATTTTTCATGCCGTAAATGTATTCGGTCATCTGATTTCCAAGGGTTGTCCGCTTAAAATGCGCTTTTGTAAATCCTGAACTAATCGTTCCTACAAAGACAAGCAGCGGAATAATAAGGCACAGGAAAAACAGCAAAACCATAATCATCAGGCCTGCCAGTACGGGGAGGTATTCCGGGTACTGAAGCAGATAATTGGTCTGTTCCCCAAAGGAAGCCGTTTCGGGAAGCGCATCTAAAATTTCAAAATAAGCATTTACACGGTCTTTGAAGGCGTAAAACACAAAGCTCATAATGACAATAAAAATAAGCGGTGCCGAACAGCCTAATACACAGCGGCTGCAGGTGGAAGTGGTTTCTTTCTGCTTGTCGGTGGAAGAGAGGCGGCTGGTTAAATAACCGTCTGCCACGGCTTCCTTTTGTAACATATAAATCCAGTTGCCTTCCTTCTGGGCGTTAAAAGTACCGTTGCATAAAGCATTTAAAAGAAAACGGTCACTCTCCCGTAGAGAAGCAAATTCGGGAACATCGGTATTGACGATATAGCGGTTTTCTTCCATTTTAAGAATTCCCATATTTTCATATTTTAAAATACAGGCGGCACGGTCTTTTTTCGGCTCGATTTTTAAATCCGTTAAAAGGCTGATTGTGCCGGGAGAAAGTCCGGTGAGCTTATCCCGGTAATAGTCCAGATACTCAACGGTAATAAAGGAGTTATTTCGCATAATCTGTTTTCTTGCAAAATGAAAAAGCACCTTTGCAAGCAGAAACCAGAATCCGGCCTGCAAAGCGGTAACAAAAAGTATAGCAATAATTAAAGCTATAATGACCGCAGGGGAAGGGGAATCGTGTAAAACTTCCTCGATTTCAGAGTGTGTGTAAATGATTTCGCGCACAATAAATCCGACAGGAATCAGCCATGTCAGCCGTTCCAGCACAGTCAGCCGGTTCAAAGCCTGACTGTGAAAAGTCTTTTTACGGTTTGAATCAAACATAATCATCCTCGTTTCTGGGTAATTTATTTTTTATACAATTTTAAGTGTATTTTAATATAGTATAATGGAAAAAGGAAGTATTTGGCAATGGTACTTTGTGTGCATTTTATATACAAATGGTATTGAATCATGTGGAAAGCTGTAGTATAATTATTACTATAGTGAACGTAATACTAAAAATAAACAGCAGACTTTTGCGAATTTTTTATCGCCTCTTCGCAACAAGTTGCTCAGAAATGAGGAATACCATGGATAAAAAGAAAAAGATACTGATTGGAGCAGTGCTTACGGTGGTTATTCTGCTGGCAGGTGTGATGGCAGGATTTTTGATTGCCAATGCAGAAAAAAAAGGAAGCAGTCCGCAAAATGTTGAAAACGGTGCGCTGACAAATAACGAAAGACCTGTTTACGATGAAAAGGAAAGCACCGAAAGTCCAAAGAATCAGGAGGCACAGGCGCAGTTTACGCCGGGCAATGCATGGGAATCGGACGGGCGGAAGTACATACAGTATGAGTTAAATATTTTCAGTACCGGCAAAAAGAATATTGAAAGCTGGAAGATTACATTTCCGGCGGGAAGCGGTACAGTGATGGAGCAGAGCTGGAACTGCGGCGTTGAGAGCAGTACGGCAGAGGACGGAACGGTTTCATTTACATTATCGCCGGTGGACTATAACCGGGAGATTCCGGCGGGAGAACATACGCAGGGAATCGGTTTTATCATCAGCCGGACGGAAAACTATGAATTAAAGGCGTATCAACTGGAAGCTGTGATTGAAGGCGTTGCGGTTACGGTAACAGATGACGGACAGTCAGGGGACAGTCTGGCAGAGCAGGGGCAGGATAACCATCAGAGTGATGACAGTCAGACAGGTATTATAAAGGAAGAAACACAAAATGGACAGACAGGCGGCTCATCAGACGGTTCGCAAAATTCAGACAGTTCAGGTAAATCCGGCGGTTCATCGGGAACGGGGGGCAGTCCACGGCCGGCATCAGGCGGACTGCGGGTTTCCGGTACAATGCTTACCGATGCTTCCGGCAATGCCGTACAGCTTCGCGGTGTCAGCACACACGGACTGGCGTGGTTTCCTGAATATGTCAATAAAGAAGCATTTGAAACACTGCGGGACGACTGGGGCGCCAATGTAGTGCGCCTTGCGATGTATACCGAAGAATATGGCGGATACTGTAACGGCGGTGATAAGGAAGCTTTAAAACAGCTCATTGATGACGGTGTATCCTATGCGACAGAGCTTGGCATGTACGTCATTATTGACTGGCATATTTTAAGTGACGGGAATCCGAACCGGAATAAGGAAGAAGCCAAAGCATTTTTCTCAGAAATGGCAGATAAATATGCAGGGCATAACAATGTAATTTATGAAATCTGCAATGAACCGCAGAATTCTGACTGGAACGGCCAGATTAAACCGTATGCCGAGGACGTGATTTCCTGTATCCGGCAGTATGACAGCAGTGCGCTGATACTGGTGGGAACGAATACATGGTCGCAGGATATTGACGCAGTAGCGGGAAATGAGCTGGATGACGATAATGTGATGTACGTGCTTCATTTTTACGCGGGCACACATAAAGCTTCCCTGCGCAGTAAACTGGAGTCTGCGTTAAATGCTGGTGTGCCGGTATTTGTCAGTGAATGCAGTATTTGTGATGCTTCGGGAAACGGCGGCATTGATTATGATTCGGCACAAAGCTGGCTGGATTTGTTAAATGACAGAGGTGTCAGCTTCTTAGCATGGAGTCTTTCCAATAAAAATGAAACATCGGCACTCATCCAGCCGGGCTGTAGTAAAACCGGCGGCTGGACAGAAGATGATTTATCGGAAACCGGACGGTGGTTTAGAAAAGCAATACAGGGATAAGGGCGGCAGAGCCGTTTGGGAAAGGAGCAGCATGGCAAATTTATTTACACGGGTCAGTATCCGTAAATTTCAGGATAGAAAAATAGAAAAGAAAGATTTGGAATATATCCTGCGCGCGGCAATGGCGGCGCCGTCTGCGGGCAACCAGCAGCCGTGGGAGTTTTATGTCACGGACGATAAGATGCTTTTGCAGGAGCTTTCAAAGACAAGTCCATATGCAGGACTGCTTGCAGATGCACCGCAGGCAATTATCACGGCATACCGGAAAGATTGTAAAATACCGGAATATGCGCAGATTGATATGAGTATCGCCATGGAAAATATGTGGCTTGCGACTGATGAAATCGGACTGGGCGGCGTGTGGATCGGCATTGCGCCGGTTAAAGAGCGTATGCAGGCGGTAGAAGCAATTTTAAAACTGCCGGAAGACCAAAGTGCGTTTGGCATTTTTGCACTGGGATATCCGGCAGAAGAAAAGAAGCAGGAAGACCGGTACGAGACGGAAAGGGTACATTTTCTTTAAAAATAATGAATAGAGCAGGCAGCAGATATCTGCTCACAGGAGGAAATCTGATGAATAAACATATTGAAAAAGCAATGGAACTTAGAAATGAAACACCGATGGTCAACAACTGTGCGCAGACGATTATGCGGGTTTACGCCGATGAACTGGGGATTGACGAAAATCTCTGTGCGGCGATTGGCTGTAATTTCGGTGGCGGCATGAAATGCGGCGGTACATGCGGTGCAATCACGGCAGGACTTATGGTGCTTGGCGCAAAGGGCGTTGATTCGCCTATGGCAGTCCAGCAATTCAGAAAAGGAATCGCAGAGAAACACGACGGCATGACAGATTGTGCGGATTTGTTAAGAGCCAATGCACAAAAAGGCGGGGATAAAAAGACCCACTGTGATAAAATGATTCAGGAAGCGATTGAACTGGCAGATAAGCTGATAGATGAAAAGCAGTAAAATGTTAAAAACGTATCTTTTTAGTTTAGGTGTTCAGACTGTATTGTCGACAGGAGTTTGAATGATTTTTCTAAATGTTTAGAATGTAAATTATCCAAAAGTTTTTGTATAAAGAAGTAAAGTGAGGGGATAAAATGGGAAAGAATATTACTGATGATGACATCATAAAACACAAAAAGAATGCTATAAAGCAGTTAAATAATACTTTTGAGGTATTTATCAACAGTCCTAATCCAAAACATAAAAAGAAAGCTGATTTAGTTGCATATTGGATTGAGAGTTATAGTAAATACTTACTTACCGAAGAAAAATTTGATTATAAACTGATTCCAAGATATAAAAGAGGAGATGTTATTTCTTTGAATTTTGGTTTTAATATCGGTAGTGAACATGGTGGTTTACATTATGCCATTGTATTAGATAATGATAATAAACAATCTTCTCCTGTCGTAACTGTAATTCCACTTTCATCAGGAAATGAAGAAGACACATATGATAGGGATGTTTTTTTAGGAAATGAATTGCATGATAAACTTAATGCAAAGTATATTAAGTTAATAACTCAGGTCGATGAAGAAATTTCTGAATTAACAAAAACATTAGAACTTTTGAAAAAAACGATGAAGGCTAATTCGGAAACAGAAAAAAGTTTAGCAAAAGATATAACGGCTCATCTTAGTAATTTGGAAAATCGTGTTGATAAACTTAAGAGAGAGAAAAAGACGTTGCAAATATACGAGAAAGAAATCTTAAAGTTAAAATCTGGAAGTGCCGCTCTTATGGAACAAATTACTACCGTAAGTAAAATGAGAATATACAAACCAAAGAATAGTTCAGATTTACTTTATGGGGTAAAATTTTCGGCTGGTGCAATGGATAAAATAAATGAAAAGTTAAAAGAATTATACGTATATAGTAAATAATTATTGACATTAATTATATACTATAGTATAGTCAATCTATACAAGATTTAATCTTGAAACAGCGCCTATAGGGCATTTAATAAGACAGATTTATTATGTGAAGGCTCCACCTTATGTGGAGTCTTTTACGTTATAGAAAATAAATTATATAAATAGCGTGAACTCCTATGCTGTGCTGTCTGCGGCACAGAGTGCAAACGTCAAGCGCAGCAGAAAAATTGTAAAAAAAGGTGTAGAAGCCATAAGACTTCCACACCTAGAATACCTAAAACACTCTATTAACAACGTAGTGTCAACAATTACCCGAAGTATCTCTTTAACAGACCCTCAAAAGCCTTTCCGTGTCTAGCCTCATCGCGTGCCATTTCATGCACGGTATCGTGGATAGCATCCAGATTTGCAGCCTTAGCACGCTTTGCTAAATCAGTCTTACCGGCAGTTGCGCCGTTTTCAGCTTCAACTCTCATTTCAAGGTTCTTCTTTGTGCTGTCTGTTACAACTTCACCAAGCAGTTCTGCGAATTTTGCAGCGTGTTCAGCTTCTTCATAAGCAGCCTTTTCATAGTACATACCGATTTCAGGATAGCCTTCTCTGTGAGCAACTCTTGCCATAGCAAGGTACATGCCGACTTCTGAACATTCACCTTCAAAGTTTGCTCTTAAATCAGCTAAGATGTCTTCGCTGACACCCTGTGCAACACCGACAACGTGTTCAGCTGCCCATGTCTTTTCGCCGGACTGGACAACAAACTTGTCAGCGCCTGCATGACAGACCGGACATTCAGCCGGTGCAGCTTCTCCTTCATAAACGTAACCACAAATAGAACATACAAATTTCATAGCTTTAATCTCCTTTGCTTTTTATTTTTAAAATAGTAATTATTATTGTTTTGCTGTGACTATAATATATCATGCGCCAAGTCATTTGTCAATAGAAAATAATAATAATTCCTATTTTTAATTCCTGCTTATAGTATGCCCAGTTTTTCGGGACATCATTAAAGCTTATTTGATATTTTATCAAAAATTTTAAAAGCGTTTACTGCTCGTTTTTATGTGCGCAGGAAGGGCATTTTCCGTAAAAGAAAGTGACGTTGCCCTCAATCTGTCCGTCGAAATTGCTGGCGGCGGCAGTACAGAACTGTCTGCTTTCTTCTGCACCGTCAAAATCCAGATCAATTACTGCACCACATTCTGTACATTGAAAATGATAATGCGGCATGACATTTCCGTCAAAGTGGACAGAGCCGTCTTCACAAGGAACTTTGACTGCCTGACCGTTATCAACCAGAAAAGAAAGATTGCGGTAAACTGTTCCAAGGCTGATATTCGGAAAAGCCTTTAAAACATGTTCATATACAACCTCAGCAGTCGGGTGGTCCTTGCGGGACATTAAAAAATTCTTAATCGCCTCACGCTGTCTGCTATATTTAACCGTAGCCATAAATCCTCCTTGTTTTACAAAATTCTAGTAACTATTCCTATTATTAGTCTAGTGCATTTTTACGGGAAAGTCAAGTGACATTTGAACAGGAAAAAACGACAGTTCACGGATTATGTGTTGTTTTTTGGCAAGGCTGCGATATATTTAAGAAAATAAAAGAGAGTGTATCAGACACTTTATCAAAGAAATGGGGCGAGGGTAATGAAAAAAGAAATGATAAAGCGGGCAGGTGCGGGCATATTATCCGGGGTAATTTTAGCAGCGGCATTATCGTGCAGTCTGAGCGGGTGTAACACCGTACAAAATCAAACCGAACACCAAACAGAGCAAAAAACAGAACAAGAAGTGTCACAGGCGGCGCAGGGAGAAAATCAGGTTTCCGGCATCGAATTCAGACTGCAATATCCGCAGGCAATGTGGCAGGGATTGAATCTGACATATGCCGATTATGGAAATGAGGAAGAATTTGAAAGAAAATTTCATAATGCGGTGCAGAAAATTACCGGGCTGACAGGAAATGCGGACTGGTATACAAAATACAATCCGAAGGCGGTTTATATCCGTGTTCTTATAAAAATAGCGGATATGAGTTACCGGAGCATAGGTGGACAATGTGATTTTCCGATAGTGGATGCGGCGGACGGGCTGTTTACGACCGTTTATATGGATAAAGATATGCAGGAGGCAGGTCAGCCGACCCTTGAACATGAACTGACACATATGATATGTGGCGAAACATTTTCAAACAGCCTTATGGACGGACTGGCAGAATACTGTGAACGGCAGGTTACGGGAAAAAGCAACAGCACTTTCAGCGTGTATCCGGCAGATGATTTGTTAAAGGTTATAGAAAAGTATAACGCGGCAGAGGAGGAAGCGGGTGTGACAGGAAAGATTTCCCTAGAGGAAATCATGGACAAAATCGGAGCAGGCGAGAAAGAATATCCGTATAAAGATGTGAGTAAAGAGGCAAATCATCTGTGGTACATTTACAGTGAGTCTTTTGTGACGTGGCTCATAAACACATACGGTATGGAAAAAGTTATGGATTTATACAATAACGGACAATCCGAAGAAGATTATGAAAAACTTGAGACAGGCGGTTATGCGGCGGTGAAGGAAAAATGGAAAACGTATCTTTCAGAGTATGAGCAGCAAAATAGCACAGAGGATATTTTAGCGGAGCAGGAAGTCATTGCACAGCAGATAAAGGAAATCAAACTGCGTTGACGGCAAAGCTGTTTAAACCGTCAAAAATAAAATTTAAAATAAAAACAGAGTGTGATAAAAGCGGCAGTTGTGCCAATCTATTGTCACACTCTGTTTTATATAGATTTATAAAATTTTACATGAAATCATTTTAAATCCCTGATTTTAATTAAAAATCCCTACCGTTTTCCGGTTGATTTAAAATTACTTGGAATTTGTCGTAATCAGTTCCATGATTTTGCCGATAGCGTCATTCTGCTCGCTTAAAGCCATGTTATTGACATAAGTCATGCGCTTCTGATACAGGTCGCGCACGGCCGCAAGCAGTGTTTCCGGTGTAATGTCTTCTTCCATTAAAACGGCGGAGTAGCCGTGTTTTTTAAAGGAGTTGGCATTTAAAATCTGGTCGCCGCGGCTTGCATTGGCAGAAAGCGGAATCAAAAGATTCGGCTTCTTTAAGGCAAGCAGTTCGCAGATTGCATTGGCACCGGCACGCGAAATGACAATATCGCTCATTGCAAATAAATCGCGCATTTCCTTGCTGATATATTCAAACTGGACATAGCCTTCTTTATTTTCAAAGCTTTTATCGGTTTTGCCCTTGCCGCACAGATGAACCACCTGGAAATCCTTTAACAGCTCCGGTAAAATGGCACGCACGGCATTGTTGACCTTTACGGCGCCGGTGCTTCCGCCGACAACAAGAATAACCGGTTTTTCTGTGTTAAAATGACACAGATTCAGTCCGGCAAGTTTATTGCCCTGTAACAGTTCCTTCCGGATAGGAGAACCGGTAAGCACAGCTTTCTGCTGTGGGAGATACTGAACCGTTTCCGGGAAATTACAGCAGATTTTCGTTGCGGAACGCATGGCAATTTTATTGGCAAGTCCCGGTGTCATATCAGATTCGTGGATAATAACCGGAATCCGCTTATGTCCTGCCGCTAAAACAACCGGCACGGATACAAAACCGCCTTTGGAAAAGACGATATCCGGCTTGATTTTGCGCATCAGCGTCCTTGCCTGAAAATACCCTTTGAGAACGCGGAACGGGTCGGAAAGGTTTTTAAGGCTTTTGTAGCGTCTTAATTTTCCGGAAGAAATGCCGTAATACGGGATTTCAAGGTCTTCAATCAGCTGTTTTTCAATGCCGGTATAAGAACCGATGTAAAAAACTTCATATCCGGCTTCCTTTAAGCTCGGAAGCAGTGCAATATTCGGTGTAACGTGTCCGGCAGTACCGCCGCCGGTAAGTACAATCCGTTTCATAATAATCCTCATTTCTGAGCAGCTTGTTGTAAAGAGGCGATGAGAAATTTGCGAAAGCGGTTTTTCATCTGCCATCATAGCTATTTGTTTTTGCTCATAAACAATATAGCCAACGTCAAGCTACGCTTGCCGTGTAAAAAATAAATAATCCGTTAAATACTACATTTTATGGGAAAAACGTTCTTTAAAGCTGCAATGCCGGCACAGTGGTTCAACGGCACGTTTGGCACGGAAGCCTTCTATAAAACGCACACTCCGTTCCCCGGCAAGAATGTCCTTTAGCGGTGTTGTAAAAATATTGCCGAGCGCCATGGCGGCATTGCCGTCTAAGCAGCACGGAACGACCGTTCCGTCACTTAAAACCGCCATATGCTGGCGCAGTCCCTGACAAAAGCCCCTGTCGTTGCAGTACGCATTATCAAGTGCAGGCCATTCAAAAGGTGACTGCACATTGACGTACAAATGTCGTTTAATCACGCAGTTTTTTTCTCCGAACAGTGTTGGAACACCGGTGGTATTCCACAGCCGCAGGGAAATCTCAGTATCCGTCTGTGCAAGCAGTGTTTCACAGGAGGCAAATAACTGCGCAATGTAAGTATCCATGTCAATGCAGTCATTGTCGTCTGCGCTGTGCAGGGAAACATTCATCTGATGGGGAGGCTGTGCAAGCAGTATGGGAAGTTTTTGCGCAAGCAGTGTCCCGTTTGTTGTAAGATTTACGGTTACACCTGCCCTGCGGCACAGCGCAAGAATTTCATCAAGCTGCGGATGCAGCAGCGGTTCGCCCTTTACATGCAGATAAATGTAGTTGGTGTACGGACGGATCTGCTGTAAGGTATGTGCAAATTCATCGACAGACATAAAATGCGGACTGCGCAGGGTTTCCTGACAAAAAGAACATTTTAAATTACAGGAACTGGTGATTTCTATATAAATGCGCTTAAAACGCGCCACATTTCCCATAATTAATTCTGAGCCTTATACTGCTTTAAAGCCGTTGCAAGCTGGTCCGGGCAGGAAGTAGACTTAAATCCGCAGCGGATACCTTCCATACGGCGGATGGCTTCATCAATATCCATGCCTTCTACTAAAGCAGCAACACCCTGTGTATTGCCGGAGCAGCCGCCCTCAAAAGCTACATTGGTTACTTTATTATCAACAACATCAAAATGAATGGCGCGTGAACAGACGCCCTGTGTTTTATAATTCATCATTTTCTCTCCTTTGTTTTTTGCATTGTCATGGTATCATAAAATGAAGCGGGATACAAGAAAATTTATCTAAACAAAGGATAATTGTGCCATGATGTCCGGTAAGGAATCAACAGGATAAAGTTGCAAATTACGAGTGGTATGGGTATAATTATTAATATGCGGTAAAAGCCGCACAATGAAGAAAAATTTGTATAAAATGCTATGAGTGTCAAATCTACATTTTCCGCTCATAGAATGATTGAAAACGGAGTAGCAAATGGCACGGAAAAAGAAGAAAAAACGACGCCTGAAAAAGGGGGCTGCACTCGTTTTAAAATGGTCCATTGCAATGATTATCATAGGAACTGCCGCATTTTTTCTGATGAATATGGTATATAACCGGGGCATTTATGTAAAGACACACCCGCTGGTACTCGATATGGAAGAAGATGTATCGGCAGAGGATTTTATTGAAACGTATGATGACACAGAGGTGCTGGTCACTTTTGTAGATATGCCGGTGCATCAGATTGGAAAGCAGACGGTTGAGTTTGTAGTGGAAAATAAAAAGGGAAGAAGTAAAAAATATACACAGACACTCGAATGGGTGCATAAAGATAAAACAGCGCCGCAGATTAACGGTGTACATAACATCACAGTGACCGTCGGGGATACTGTTTCATATCTGGACGGGGTCAGTGCCGTGGATGATGTGGACGGACCGGTGAATGTAACGGTTGAAAAGGTGTCTGTCAATACAAGACAGACGGGAACGTACCCTATCGCTTATCTGGCAACAGACAGTGCTGGCAACCTGGCAAAGGTCAATGCAAGCGTAACCGTGGTGGAACGCGCACAGGACTGGCAGGAGGCATATGCGCTGGTTGACAGTGTACTGGCAAAGATTACAACACCGCAGATGTCACTCGGACAAAAGGCAAAAGCCATTTTTGATTATGCGCATAACAATATTACGTATGCGGGCGTGCGCCTTGCAGATGACTGGGATGCGGAATGGTATGCAGGACTTCAGAATATTGAGCAGAACGGCACGACAGGCGGCGACTGCTATACGTATTATGCTGTTGCAAATGTGCTGTTACAGCGTGCCGGAGCGGAAACCATGCGTGTGGAGCGGCAGAACGCAGGGGACGGCAGCCACCACTACTGGATTTTGTGTAATGTTGGGACAGGCTGGTATCATTTTGATGCCACACAGATTTCCAACGGATTTACGTGTTTTATGCTGACGGATAAGCAGGTGCGCGACTTTACACAGATAAAGCCGAATTTCTATGATTTTGCCGCAGACCGATATCCTGCAACACCGCAGACGGAATTTGTCCTGCAATAAGCAATCCGTTTATTATGGAAGGAAAAGAAAATGAAGACACTGGGAATTTTAGGCGGAATGGGACCGATGGCGACTGCCTGTTTTATGGAACGGATAACCGCAATGACAGCGGCAGATACCGACCAGGAGCAGATACCGGTGATTGTATACAGCAATACACAGATTCCTGACAGAAGTGCGTATCTTTTAGGCAGACCGCAGGCGGAAAATCCTGTGACGGCATTACGGCAGACGGCGCATTTTTTAGACGGCGCATGTGATTATATTGCAATGCCGTGTGTGACAGCACATGCGTTTTATACGCAGATACAACAGGAACTTTCCCATGCCGTGCTTTTCAATATGGTTGAACTGACGGTGCAGTCCTTAAAGGCACAGAACATAAAAAAAGCGGGACTGCTGGCAACGGACGGCACGATTGCAGGCGGTGTATTTAAAGAAAGTTTAAAAAATGCAGGAATCGAGAGTGTTCTGCCGGGTGCGCTGTCACAAAAAAGCCTTATGGCGCTGATTTACCGGATAAAAGCGGGAAAAGAGCCGGATATGGCGGCGTTTAACCGCATTTTACAGGAACTCGTATCCGGCGGCGCAGAAAGAATCGTACTTGGCTGTACGGAAATTTCCATTTTAAATTTAAAAGAAAAATGTCCGTGTGCCGTACCGTATACAGACTGTATGGAACTGCTGGCGGAGGCGGCGGTGGCAGCGTGCGGCGGACAAGTCGCTCAGAAATGGAGGCAAATGCGAAAATCCATAGATTAAAGATTTTCGCACATCAAGCGTAGCTTGATGTTTCACTTTGTGCCGCAGGCGTCACAAAGTCGTTTTATCGCAGGGCCAAATAAGATTTGGCTCGCGATTCCTCCGGCATTAAAATGCCTGCGGAATGAGGAAAATGCGAAAAATATGCTTGAGAGCATATTTTTCACACGGAGATTTGTTTCTGAGCGAAAACAAATCTCTCTGATTGCAGATGAGAAATCGCCTGCGCGAATTTCTCATCGCAGCTTCGCGACAAAGTCGCTTAGGAATGGAGGCAAATGCGAAAATCCATAAATTAAAGATTTTCGCATATTACTTTGTGCCGCAGGCGTCACAAAGTCGTTTTATCGCAGAGCCAAATAAGATTTGGCTCGCGATTCCTCCGACATTAAAATGCCTGCGGAATGAGGTAGTATGAGAAATGTATTAGAATATCTGGAAGCGGCATATCTGAAAGCACCGGAAAAGACGGCATATGCCAGTGAAACGGACAGCCTTACGTTCCGGCAGGTTTATATGCAGGCGCGGTCTGTCGGAACAGTGCTTTTAAAAGATGGATTGTATAAAAAGCCGGTGGTGGTTTTTATGGAAAAAAGCCCGCAGACGATTACTGCATTTTTAGGTGTGGTTTATGCGGGGTGCTATTATGTGCCGGTTGATGAGGAAATGCCGTCTTACAGAATGGAACTGATTTTTAAGACACTTTCGCCGCAGGCGGTAATCTGCGATAAAGCAACAACAGATAGGCTTTACAAAATGGGCTATCAGGGACAAGTATATTTATATGAGCAGATATCAGCTACACCGCAGGATACGAAAGCACTGTCGGCAGTCCGCGAAAAAAGCATTGATACCGATGCACTGTATATTGTATTCACATCGGGTTCAACAGGCATCCCAAAAGGTGTTGTAGCCTGCCACCGTTCAGTCATTGATTATATTGAAAATCTTTCAGCAGTGTTGCAGGTATCGGAGGATACCGTGTTTGGCAATCAGGCGCCGCTGTATGTCGATGCCTGTTTAAAGGAAATATATCCGACCTTAAAATTTGCGGCAACGGCATACCTGATACCAAAGCAGTTATTTATGTTTCCGGTGAAGCTTGTTGAATTTATCAATGCTCATCAGATTAATACCATCTGCTGGGTTGTTCCGGCACTGACGATGATATCGGGACTGGGCGCATTTGAAAAAGCAGTGCCGTCATCTTTAAAGACGATTGCATTCGGCAGTGAAGTGTTTCCGGCAAGACAGCTTGCACTCTGGAGAAAATATGTCCCCAATGCACGGTACATCAATCTGTACGGACCGACGGAAGCAACCGGAATGTCCTGCTACTATGTTGTGGACAGGGAATTTAAGGAAGACGAAGTGATTCCGATTGGCAGACCGTTTCCCAATACCGGCATTCTGCTTTTAAATGAAGACGGAAAAGAAGTAACGCAGGGAGAAAAGGGCGAAATCTGTATCCGTGGAACGGCGGTGACCATGGGATATTACCGCCAGCCGGAAAAGACTGCCGGGAATTTTGTGCAGAATCCGCTCAATAAGGACTATCCGGAGATTATTTATAAGACCGGAGATTTGGGTTATTATAATGACCGCGGAGAATTAATGTTTGCTTCCCGTAAGGATTATCAGATTAAACATATGGGACATCGTATTGAACTTGGTGAAATTGAAGGCAGTGTAAACTGCATGGAAAAAATCGCAGGCGGCTGTTGTATTTATGATGAGGAAAAGAAAAAAATTGTATTATTTTATGCGGGAGAAGTACAGCCGGCAGAGGTGCTTGCCTTTTTAAAGGAGCGCCTTCCACGCTACATGGTGCCGGGCGTTTTACGACAGGTGGATAGATTGCCGCTGACCTTAAACGGCAAAGTCGACCGCATGAAATTAAAAGAGATGTATGCTGGAGAATAGAAGAAATATGGAACAATTAATTGAAATTTTAAAAGAACTGCACCCGGATGTGGATTATGAAAACTGTACCACATTGATTACGGATAAGATTCTGGATTCGTTTGACATGATTACGATTATCGCCGAGGTGCATAACCGGTTTGATGTTGTCATTCCGGCAGATGAATTAGGACCGGAAAACTTTAATTCGGCACGGGCGCTGTATGCGCTGATTACACGTTTAGAGGATGAATAATCATGCTTTTTACATCATTTGAATTTGTGGCATTTCTAGCGTGTGTGCTGGTGCTGTATTATCTGATTCCGGTGCGGTTTCAGTGGATTTTACTGCTTGTTGCAAATGTATTTTTTTACGCACATTCCGGGCTTTCCGGGCTGATGTTTATGGGAGTTACGATTGTGACCTCATATGCCGCCGCCCGTATCATGTCTGCGGTGCAGTACCACATGGATGACACGGTAAAGGCACACAAAGAAGTCTGGTCAAAGCAGGAGCGCAAAGCGTACAAACAGCAGATAAAGCGTAAAAAGCGCATGATTTTTATAGGTTGTCTTCTTGTGAATCTTGGAATTCTTGCGGTTTTAAAATATACGAATTTTGCGATTGCCAATGTAAACGGCATTGCGGCGCTGTTTACCGGCAGACACTCCATTGCCCGTGTGAATCTGGTACTGCCGCTTGGCATTTCCTTTTATACGTTTCAGACAATGGGATATGTGATTGACGTTTACCGCGGTAAGGCCGAAGCAGAAAAAAATATTTTTAAAATGGCGCTGTTTACGTCCTTTTTTCCGCAGCTGATACAGGGACCTATCAGTCGTTTCGGCGAACTGTCACAGACATTGTATGCGCCGCACCGGTTTGATTTCAGGACGGTGTGGTTCGGGCTGGAGCGTGTGCTGTGGGGCTATTTTAAAAAGCTGGTCATCGCAGACCGTATCGTGGTGGCGGTCAATGCCATTGTGGGACAGCCGGATATTTACAGCGGATTCTACGTATTTTGCGGCATGCTTTTTTATGCGGCAGAATTATATGCCGACTTTACCGGTGGCATTGATATTACAATCGGTATTGCGCAGATGTTTGGCATACAGCTTGCCGAAAACTTTGAACGACCGTATTTTTCAAAAAATATTGCGGAATACTGGCGCAGATGGCACATTACCATGGGAACGTGGTTTAAGGATTATCTGTTTTATCCGCTGTCTGCGTCCATGCCGGTGCTGTCGATGTCTACATTCTGCCGGAAACATTTCGGCGCGGCGGCAGGCAGGCGGATTCCGGTGTATTTTGTAACACTGGTGGTATGGTTTGCCACGGGAATCTGGCACGGCGCAAGCTGGAATTTCATTGTGTGGGGGCTGTTAAATGCCGTAGTCATTCTGCTTTCACAGGAATGTCGTCCGCTTTATGAAAAATTTCACGCACGTTTTCCAGGCATACAAAAAAAATATGCCTACCGTATTTTTCAGGTGGTGCGCACGGTGCTTTTGATGTCCTCACTGCGTATGCTGGACTGTTACCGGAATGTCGGGCTGACTTTTAAAATGTTTGGGACGATGTTTACGGACTGGAATATGACAGCGGCGATGAAGGGACTGTTACAGCTCGGTCTGACAGCGGCGGATTATGCGGTTGTGGCAGTGGCAGTTGTTCTGGTGCTGTGTGTCAGCTTAAAACAGCGGAGAGGCAGTATCCGGGAGCGGCTTTATGAAAGAACAGCGGCAGTGCAGTATCTTGTCGTTTTTGCGCTTTTATTTGCCATTTTAATTTTCGGCGCGTACGGAATCGGGTACGATGCGAATCAGTTCATATATAACCAGTTTTAAAAAATGTTTGTACATAAAGAGGTTTGGGAAGACACGGCGGTTTCATGCTTTAAACCGTGTATTATAATGAAGAAAGGACAGAAATGGTACGTAGTAAAATAAAAACTTTAGGCATTGTGGCAGTTCTTATGGTGCTTTCTGTCCTTGCCCTGTACTTTGCCCAGGCACTGCTCATGCCAAAGTATATGTCAAATGTAAAGGAAGGCGCACTCATTGCCGAGTATTATAAAGCACCGAAAAACAATGATGTCATATTTATCGGGGACTGTGAGGTTTATGAAAATATTTCTCCGGTTACACTCTGGCAGGAATACGGCATTACAAGCTATATCCGCGGCAGCGCGCAGCAGCTGATCTGGCAGTCGTATTATTTATTGGAAGAAACCCTGCGGTATGAAACACCAAAGGTGGTCGTGTTTAACGTGCTGTCCATGAAGTACAATGAACCGCAGAATGAAGCGTATAACCGCATGACTTTAGACGGCATGAAGTGGTCGGATAGCAAGGCGGCATCCATACGGGCTTCCATGACAGAAAAAGAAAGTTTTATAAGCTATGTATTTCCACTGCTTCGGTTTCATTCGCGGTGGAGTGCATTGACAAAAGAAGATTTCCGGTATATGTTTTCAAAAGATATGGTTTCGTATAACGGATATTTATTGCAGACGGAGAGAAAGGGTGTGACGACACAGCCGAGGAAAACGCCGCTCGCTGATTATTCATTTGGTGAAAATGCGTGGGACTATCTGGATAAAATCACGCAGCTTTGCAAGGGAAAAAATATCCATCTGGTGCTGATGAAAGCACCGACAATTTATCCGGTGTGGTATGATGAATGGGAAGAACAGATCAAAGATTATGCCGCGCAGAAGGATTTGCCGTATTACAATTTTCTGGAGTCCATGCAGGAATCCGGGATTGATTTGACAACCGATACTTATGATGCGGGACTGCACTTAAATGTGTGGGGAGCGGAAAAGCTTTCCCGCTATTTCGGACAGATTCTGCGGACAGAATGTGATCTGCCTGATCACAGGCAGGACAGTGCGGTTTTATCCTACTGGCAGGAAATGGAAGAACGATATGAAGCAGAGAAAGGAACAGCAGATTGATGAAAAAATTTTGGATAACGGCGCTGTGTATTGCAGTGACCGTAATTTCACTTGCAGGCTGCGGCACAGCATCCGGCAGCAGTGCAAAAAATCAGCAGAGCGGTTACATTTTTACCACAGGTGACCAGCAGATTTATATTAATGAAGACGCCCAGACGGTAACAGATGCACTTGGAGCACCGCCTAGCGGCACATATGAGGCATTAAGCTGTGCATTCGAAGGAAAAGATACCTTTTATTATTATGATGGCTTTACCTTGCAGACGTATGAAAAAGACGGCAAAAAGTATATCTATACAATTACGCTCGAAGATGATACAGTAAATACGGCAGAAGGTATTAAAATCGGTGACAGCTTTGCGGCAGTGACAAAGGCATACGGCACGGATTACGTTGCAGCAGGCAACACCTATGCGTATTCTAAGGATAAAATGACCCTGACATTTGTCATGAATAACGATAAAGTCAGCACGATTTCATATTCACTGCTGACAAGTAAATAAAAAGGAGAATATTATGATAGGAATTATCGGAGCAATGGATGAAGAAGTGGAACAGATTGTAGCAGTCATGGACATTGAACGCGAGGAAACAAAGGCGCAGATGACATTTAAAGCCGGAAAGCTTGCCGGAAAAGATGTTGTCATTGTAAGAAGTGGTATCGGTAAGGTCAATGCGGCGGTCTGCACACAGATTTTAGTGGACGATTTCGGCGTGGATTATGTGATTAATACAGGCATTGCCGGTTCTTTAAAAAATGAAATTAACATTGCAGACATTGTTATTTCGGATGATGTACTGCATCACGATATGGATGCAACAGGCTTTGGCTATGCACCCGGTCAGATTCCGAGAATGGATACGCTCTCATTTAAGGCCGATGCAAAACTGATTGAACTGGCAAAGGAAAGCTGTGCAAAGGTTGTGCCGCAGATTGGCGTGCATGTGGGCAGAGTTGTCAGCGGCGATCAGTTTATTTCAGACAAGGCGGTAAAGGAAAGAATCAGTGCCAATTTTGACGGTTACTGCACGGAAATGGAGGGCGCAGCGATTGCACAGGCTGCATATTTAAATGGTGTGCCGTTTGTCATCTTACGTGCAATTTCCGATAAGGCAGATGACAGCGCGACCATGGATTATCCGACATTTGAAAAACAGGCAATCCACAACTCTGTTCTTTTATTAAAGGAACTTGTTTCCCGCATTGCCTAGTCGCAAAAGCTTAAAATAAGACGAATATCCCCGATATTTGACGAACGATTTATCGCAGAAATGCTTTTCAATTTAGCATTTCTGCGATATTATTATGTTACGTAATTGAAAGGCAGTATGGCTTATGGGAAAGGAGTGTAAACAAGCCTTAAATGAAAGCTTGTTTGCAACAAGTTGTTCAGAAATGGGGGAAGTATGAAAATAATAGTAGTGTTGATGGCAGTGGTGTTTATAGCGGGGATGGCTATCTGGCTGTTTTTATTTAAAAATTGCTATGAGATGATACAGGATATCCGCAGCGGAACAAGAAAAGTGCCGGTGATCCGCAAGGCAGTCGACAAGTATGATGACTGCTGTAAGCTGGAGATTGCAGTGAATAACACCGAAGTTTTTGTGGAAAAGATTATCGAAAATGAGAAAATTTGTGGACTGCGCATGAAAGCATGGCAGCGGATTGCGGGAATGGTCAAATATGGGATTGCTTTACTGGGAATATTTTCGGCGGTTCTTTTTAAGGGAAATACAGATGAAGTCTATATCTGTGCGGCGGTCGCGGCGATGTGCTGTGTGTCCCTGCATTTTATGGACTGTATGGCAGATGTGGACGGCTATTTAAAGGATACGGTCGTGGAACTGGTGGATTATCTGGAAAACAGTGGCGCCGTGCGCAGTGAAGCGGGAAAAGTGATGGCTGCAAAATTAAAAGGGAAAGCCGCCAGTGAGTTTATGAAAATGAACAGAAGATATGATAAAATCTGTGCGGCAAAAGGACATTTTTCTTGAAAAAACAACGTCAAATGTTATAATTTGATTAATAAAAGAACTGTACAAACAGACGAAAGGAGTTTTGACAATGAAGATACTGATACTGGATTCAATTACTTTAGGGGATGATATTTCGCTGGATAAGTTAAAGGAACTCGGCGAAGTGATTACATATCCGCAAAGCAGCAGGGAAGAAGCAAAACAGCGGATTACAGAACACAATCCGGAAGTCATTATTACCAATAAAGTTGTGATTGACGAAGCGGTATTATCCGGTGCACCGGCGGTAAAAATGATTGCAGAAACCGCCACAGGCTATAACAACATTGACCTTGCCTATGCAAAGGCACATGGCATAACGGTTGCCAATGTTGCGGGATATTCCACACAGTCTGTCATTCAGCATACCTTTGCGCTGTGTTTCTATCTGCTTGAAAAGTTGAGCTATTATGATAACTATGTAAAATCCGGTGCATATATTAACAGTCCGTGTTTTACACATTTTGATGCAAAATTCCATGAACTTGCAGGCAAGACATGGGGCATTATCGGACTCGGTGCTATCGGCAGGGGTGTGGCAAAAATCGCAGAAAGCTTTGGCTGCAAGGTGATTTATTATTCAGCAAGCGGACATACTTATGATGTACCGTATGAGCGTGTTGAATTTGATGAAATTTTAGCGCAGTCAGACATTTTATCCATTCATGCACCGCTGAATCAGAATACGGAAAATCTGATGAATAAGGCGGCATTTGAGAAGATGAAAAACAGCGCCATTTTAATTAATGTCGGACGTGGTCCGATTGTAAATGATGCGGATCTGGTAGCCGCTTTGAATGAAAATCAGATTGCGGCAGCAGGACTGGATGTGCTGACAAAAGAACCGGTTGAAGCAGACAATCCGCTCAATTCTGTAAAAGACAGTACAAAACTCATTGTAACGCCGCACATTGCCTGGGCAACCGTAGAAGCCCGTACAAGACTGATGGATGAGGTCTATGAAAATATTAAGGCATTTACGGAAGGCAAAGCCCGGAATGTCGTTGGATAATAATAAAAGGCTGTCTACCCTGAATGGGAGTGGACAGCCTTTCACACATTTTTACATCAAATATTTTGACAGTACAATTCCCAGATTCAGCGATTGTATTCCTCCGGCATACCCAAAACACCCCGGAACACATGACGGTTAAAGTCTTAACTCCGGGCGGAAAGGTATCCTATATCGTGCCGGTATTAAAAGTAAAACGCTATACGATTCATGAACTGTTTGAGAAAAAACTGTTCTTTCTGATACCGTTTCATATCTTTGTGTATGAAAAGGATTTTAAAGAACTCGAAGGAAATAAGAAAAAGTTAAAACAGCTGGAGGAAGAATATGCCGCAATCCGTGAACGGCTTGAAATTGCCTGCCAGAAGAAACAGTTGAGAAGCTGGCACGGTCGATGAATCAGACAAAACGCTGATACACAGATATTTTTTGTTACAGTCTAAAAAGTTCCAATACACATTTACAAAAATAAATGTGTATTGGAACTGTATTTATTAAAAAAATTATTGCAAGAATAGTCTTTTGTATTAGTCTTCTTCAATCACCTGAATTTCCATATAAGAAAAGTCAATGCTGTCAATAAAATTATCCTGATAGAAACGGACTTTGGAATGACGTTTAAACTCCGCAACATTGGAATCCAGCCAGATAGGCTCGCTTAAATCAAAGGCATAGCAGGCACTGTGGATACCGTCAAAAATTTTTCGGGTACGGTTTGTGGCCGCATCATCATTTTCCACCACCATATCCTTGAGCAGATGATTGCTGTCATCAAATAATTTACACCATAATCGGAACATCTTAATTTTCCCGCCTTTCATTTGAGGATTCTTTGAAAAAATCACGGCTGTCTAAGACAACGGTAAACGGACCGTCATTTTCAAGGTCAACACGCATATGTGCACCGAAGCTTCCGGTTTCTACTTTGGTGACTTTTTCGCGGCACAATGCAACAAATTTCTCGTATAAAGCATCGGCACGGTCCGGTTCAAGGGCATCAAAAAAGCTTGGACGGTTTCCCTTGCAGCAGTCTGCGTAAAGTGTAAACTGGCTTACGACAAGCAGTTCGCCACCTACGTCCAAAAGGGAAAGATTGATTTTGTCATTTTCATCAGAGAAAATCCGCAGCTTTGTGATTTTATCCACAAACTTTGGCAGCATTTCTTCAGTATCTCCTTTTCCGGCGCCGAATAAAATCAGCAGTCCTTTACCGATAGAACCGACAGTTTCACCGTCAACGGTGACACTTGCGTGATTGACACGCTGTATTACAAATTTCATTTTTAAATCTCCATTCTTCAAAAAACAGCCGGCAGTCCGTTAAAAGAAGAGGCTGTCCGTGTATGTTCATATTTTTAGGATACAGTGATTGTAATGGATAATCGGGAGAATGACAAGGGGAAGAACAAAAAATTATTATATTGGAAAAATTTAAAAATAAAAATCCCCGGTCAGCCGCGACACGGGTTTCCGGGGATTTCACCTAAAATGTTATTCAGTTTTAGAAATTGACATTTAAATGTCTTGGAAGACCGTCAACCATAATTGGTGAAAGTTCAGCCTGAATGAGTGGTCTGATATAGTGAATCAGATCATCTGTAACATAGTCGTCATCTGTAATCCATTCTAACGGAATCTTCTTTTCCACATTGGCAATATCATGAACATCATGTGTTTCTGTAATGCACATATATGGGTCATCAGAAATTCTCTTTAAGACAACAACCTGTCCTGTAGCACCCTCAAAAGCTGCCTTTACAGCTGCACCACCTACGTTGAAGGCCTCTGTGATATCCGTACGGGAAGTCATGTGTGCGGCACAACGCTGCATGGTAGAAAGTTCAATTGCTCTTGTCTTGATGCCGAGTTCAGAACCAATCTTGTTTGCAAGGAACTTTGCAGAACCTGCTAACTGCTTGTGTCCGAATGCATCGACAAATTCTACGTGGTCAGAAAGTTCAAATACATATCTGCCGTCAGCAACCTTAATACCTTCTGAAATCGCAATAACCATAGAACGACCCTGTTCGCTTAAAGATTTTACTCTTGCCATGAACTTGTCAATATCAAATACCTTTTCAGGAAGGTAAATCATATCTACGCCTTCACAGTCTTCACCCTTTGCAAGAGCAGCAGCAGCAGTCAGCCATCCGGCATTACGTCCCATGATTTCAACAATTGTGATTGTCGGATAATCATAAACAAGACCGTCACGGATAATTTCTTTCATCGTTGCCGCAATATACTTGGCAGCACTACCGTAACCCGGTGTGTGGTCAGTAACAGCGAGGTCATTATCGATAGTTTTTGGAACACCCATAAATTTAATGTCACTGTTTACAAGATTTGCATAATCGGAAAGCTTCTTAATGGTATCCATGGAATCGTTACCACCGATGTAGAAGAAGTATTTTACTTCCAAATCTTCAAGTGTCTTAAAGATTTTTTCATATACAGCTTTATCTTCATTTACCTCCGGCAGTTTGTAACGACAGGAACCCAGATAAGAAGATGGGGTTCTCTTTAACAAATCGATGTCAATATCAGTCTTAATCTTTTCAGAAAGGTCAACATACTGTCCGTCCAGCAGCCCCTTGATGCCGTGAAGCATACCGTATACTTTTTTTGCCCCTCTGTCACGTGCAGTTTTGTATACACCTACCAGACTTGAGTTAATTACTGATGTTGGACCACCAGACTGACCAACGATTACATTTCCAATCATAAAATCCTCCATTCCTCCGCATTTGCGGTAATATCATCGTGGGACGACACAACTTTAAAAGGCATAAAACCCCCTTGGAAAGGCGGAAAATATGTAATCTTTTCTATGATGTTCCACGAATTCTTATAATTGCATTGTAGCATAAATAAATAAGATGTACAAGTAGCATAAAATAGAACTAAAAAAAATAAAAATTTAATAAAAACTCAAAAAAGACAGAAAATAAAAACAATTGTAACCACAGGGATTTAATACAACCCCCATTTGTGGTAAAATGTGCGTAAGCAATGAGCCGTGCCGGTTAAAAGCGGAAAGAAGTGCCGTGCTTGCACAGTGCACTTCTTGAAGATTTTAAGCGATAGGGCGAATGCCCGCACATGCACGGCGAAAAAGCATAAAAGAGCGGAATGGAGAGAAATATGTATTTAGATAAAGAAAAAGCTGTAAAAGCATTTATGGGAACGGGAGAAAAAAACGCAGCCGGAGAAGATTTGGTCACATTTTTGGAAAAATATGACCCGCATAAATACCAGAATCCGTGCAATACCGTAGATATGGCGGTATTTGCCTACAATGAATCCGAAAAGAAAGTGACCAAAGTACTGCTGATTCAGCGGGGAAACCACCCAAGCATCGGATGGTGGGCGCTGCCGGGCGGATTTGTGGAGTACAGGGAAAATCTCGAAACGGCGGCAGCAAGAGAATTACAGGAAGAAACAGGAATTGAGCATTTAAGCTTTGAACAGTTAAAAACATATGGTGCATATGACAGGGACCCGCGTACGCGGATTATCACAACTGCCTATATTGCGCTGGTGCCGGAGGGACTTCTGCATGAAAAAGCTGGCGATGATGCTAAAAATGCAGGCTGGTTTACAATAAAAGATACCGAAATTTCAAGGAAAAACAACGCAGACGGTACAGTCTGCGCGACGCATCGGTTATGCCTTGAAAATAAGGAACTGGCAGTCCGCACGGAATCCCAGGTCCGTGTAGAGTGGAGTCCGGGTGCGGTACTTGAAAATAAAACCTATACGATGGAACACACGACCCTGCTGGCTTCTGACCACAGTGCCGTCATTCTGGAAGGATATGAGTATCTGGTAAAAAGACTGGCGGACAGACCGTAGCTGCCATTTTGCGGGTCGGAAAAAAGACCGATGTGCGGTGGATAAAAGGTAAAAAGCATGAATAAAAATGTCACAAATACCAGTACAAAAACAGGCAGAATCAGCGGAACCGGACGATGCGGTTTGTGGTAGGAAAATGTATTATAATATGGAAGACACGCATACCGGTAAAAGGTATAGTGGGCGTATAAAACAGCAATAAAATAAATAGCGATGTTTACCCAGTCCAGATTAAAGCCTAAAATGCCGTTGATGCCGTAAAATAAGACGACAACGGCCGCCATGCCGCAGAGTTCGCCAAATGCCGCGCCGTCCCAGTAGCAGGATAAAAACATTTTTTTCAGACTGCGGTTGGAAATAGGTGTATTGCCGCCTGCAATACCGGCAAAACAGCCGATTACAAGCAGTAAAAGAAACGGAAAAAACAATAGCTTTAAATGTTCCCATGTAGACTCATTGACAGGAACAAAAGGGGCAATCAGACGGCTCTCACCGAAAAAATCAAAGGCAAAGTGACAGGCAGTGCCAAGCGCCGCAGTAAGGATAAAAGAAACTGCGGTAAATATTTTTAAGCGCGTAAGTTTCTGGGTGACAGTATTCATAAAACTCCAATCCGCCGGAATACGGCATATACAAAGGTTTGATGATGACATCATAAGATAGTGTATCCATAAAAGAATAGAAATATAACACAGAAACCGAATACAAAAATCAGAAAGGACATTTAAAAATGGCAAAACAGACGTGGAAACCGGGAAATATGTTATATCCCGTACCGGCAGTGATGGTGAGCTGCCAGCGCGAGGGCGGAAAACCGAATATTATTACCGTGGCATGGGCAGGAACAATCTGTTCAGATCCGGCAATGCTTTCAATTTCCGTAAGGAAAAACCGATATTCCTATGACATTATAAAGGAAACAAAAGAATTTGTTGTAAATCTGACGACAAAGCAGTTATGCCGTGCAACCGATTACTGTGGTGTGCGTTCCGGCAGGGATGTTGATAAGTTTCAGGAAATGCACCTGACACCGCAGCCGTCAGAAAAGGTAAAAGCACCGGGCATTGCGGAAAGTCCGGTCAATATAGAGTGCCGTGTGACACAGGTGCTTGAACTGGGCACACACGATATGTTTCTGGCAGAAGTCGTGGCGGTGCGGGTTGATGATGATTACATGGATGAAAAAGGCAGATTTGACTTAAATGCGGCAGATTTAGTGACATATTCCCACGGTGAATATTTTACACTGGGTAAAAAGCTTGGCACTTTCGGATATTCCGTAGCAAAAAACAAACCCCAAAGCATTGCCGGAAACAACCCGAAACACAAGTCTAAAAGCAGCACAAAAAAAGGTGTAAAAGCGAAAGGCAGAAGCGGTAAACATACCCGAAAAGAAAAAGGAAAAAAGTAAGACAAAAAGGGGGCATTTTCGTTGAAAATCACACAGTTGTCCATTAAAAATTTTAAATCCGTAGAGGAACTGGTAATTCGCGATATTGAAGACGTACTTATTTTAGTCGGAAGAAACAATGCCGGAAAATCTGTCATGCTTGATGCAATCCGCGCGGTATCCGGCGATTATGCCATATCCGAAGCGGATTTTCACCACCGGGACGGCAATATTACCATCGGCATACAGCTTCTGCTTACAGATGAAGATTTAGAGTATCTGCATCAGAACGGCATTGTCGGTAATTTCAAGCAGTTCTCACTGTGGAAAGAAAATTTTTGTAAAAAGCTGCCGTCCTATCAGGAAACGGAGGATGGCGGCACGCTTGAATTTGAATACATTTATGGCAGAAACGGCATCGTACGCTATAAAGACGGTTATTTTAAAAACAACCGTTATATCAAAAGTATTTTTCCGAAAATCTATTTCGTGGACCAGTACCGTGACAAAGAAGATATCAGTCAGGATTTGATTTTATTACAGCAGGATACCGGACTGCAGGCACTGCGGGACGACCGGTGCATTTTTGATGAAAAACGCAAATGCCACCAGTGCTTTGAATGTATCGGCGTAATCCAGAAAAAAACGCCGGAACAGCTGACACTGATGGAAACGAGCCGCCTGTTGCAGTACAAATTATTTACGTGTAATTTAAACCGGTTGTCAGAGCGTTTAAACTACTATTTCAGCCGCAACGGCGGGCAGTCCCATGAAATTCATTATGAGATTAAATTTGATGCGGACGAACTGTTTAAAATCGATACCGTTGTGCGTATGCGCGGCAGCAAAAAAGAGGGCGGACTGGATGCGCTCGGTGAAGGCTTAAAAAGCATTTACATTTTATCCCTGCTTCAGACCTATGTGGATACAAAAAACACAGCACCGTATATTATTATGGTAGATACACCGGAAATTTATCTGCACCCGCAGTTAAAAAAGGTTGCGAGTGAAATCCTTTACCGGCTGTCCAAAAAGAATCAGGTTATATTTTCCACGCACGAGCCGGAGATGCTGTTTAACTTTACATCGGGACAGATCCGTCAGGTGTATTCCGACAGCAGGTACAATACGTGTGTACGTGAAGACACCGACTTGGATGCCATTTTAAATGATCTGGGCTATACGGCAAATGACTTGATGAATGTGAGCTTTGTCTTTATTGTTGAGGGTAAGCAGGATAAGAGCCGCCTGCCGCTGCTGCTTAAAAAATATTATTCCGAGGTCTATGATGAGTCCGGACAGCTCAAGCGCATTGCGATTATTTCCACCAACAGCTGTACGAATATCAAGACATATGCCAATTTAAAATACATCAATTCTGTTTATTTAAAGGACAGTTTTATGATGATCCGGGACAGCGACGGCAAAAACAGGATGCAGTTAGGACAGCAGCTCTGCAAATATTACGGCGACCGGTCACATGAAGATAAAGGCAATCTTCCACGGGTTACGGAGAAAAATGTGCTGATTTTAAAATATTATTCGTTTGAAAATTATTTTCTGTTTCCGGAGGTTATGGCGCAGATTGGTGTCGTAAAAAGTGTCGATGCGTTTTACGACATTTTGTGGAGTAAATATCAGGAATATCTCTATAAATTAACAAGTGTGAAAGCCATGTTAAAAAAACTGGGGATAAAGATACAGTCCCGTCAGGACATTGTGGATAACATTGAAAATATCCGGATTTACGTGCGCGGTCACAACCTGTACGACATTTTCTACGGCAGATATAAAAAGCAGGAAAATGAAATCCTGACGAAATACATTGAAGCTGCGCCGCGGGAAATTTTCGCGGATATTTTTGAAAAAATAGATGCGTTTGTCTATTTTGATTCAAGAAAAAAGGGTTTTCTATAAAATATATTTTTCCATTTTGTTCAATTTGATAGAATTAATAATGCCGTTTGTTATAAAAACAACCGGCATTATTATAATTGATAATTGGAGAAATTAGTATGAAAAACACAATCTATGGATATGCGCGAGTTTCAAGCGCAGATCAAAATGAGGAACGTCAAATGATAGCTTTATATAAAGCAGGTGTATCAATAAAAAATATTTTCGTAGATAAGTTGTCAGGAAAAAATTTTGAACGTCCTCAATATAAGAAGTTGTTAAATAATTTAAAAAATGGAGATTTGGTTTACATTTTAAGTATTGATCGATTAGGACGTAATTATGAAGAAATACAACAACAATGGAGAGTTATAACAAAAGAAATAGGGGCGGATGTATGTATTATAGATATGCCACTTCTTGACACAAGACAAGGTAAAGACCTCATGGGAACATTTATAGCTGATTTAGTGTTGCAAATATTGTCATTTGTAGCACAAAATGAAAGAGAAAATATAAAAAAACGTCAGGCAGAGGGGATTGCGGCAGCAAAAGCCAAAGGTGTACGTTTTGGACGTCCGGAAAAAGCGGTTCCAAAGGATTTTGGCAATCTTGTAAGGTTATGGAAACAAAAAGAAATATCACTAGAAGAAGTATTGGATAAATGTAATATAAGTGAAGCCACATTTTATAGACGTTTATATGAATATCGAGAGAAGCACAATTTACTATCATAAAGTGTACTTTTTGAAAGATACACTATCTATCTACTAATACCACAAAAAAAATTAAAAGTCAATTAGAAACATAAATTTATAGATAAATATATAGAAGAAAATAATGTGAATTTTGTAAAGGGGTAAAATATAATTTTATTTAGTATTTGTCAAAAAGTACACATTTTGATAAATAAAAGGAGGGACAATATGTTTAAAGGTTTAAAATCAATTAAAGTGGTTTCAAAAAAATCTCAGGAAGCCACAGTTGTATGCCAGAGAAGTCAGTGTAGAACAACACATAAAAGACAGGATTGCTAAAATAAAAAAACTGCCACCATACATAAATAAAATTGTGTGGTGGCAGTTTTTTTAAGAGGAGAAAATTATGGAGAAAGAATTTAAAGTGGAAGAAATAGTATGCGTACCGCAGAAGACGGTTGTAAGGCATATTGGAAATTATTATATAGTTCTGGCACCAGAATATCCTAATTGGATTGTGCTGGATTCTTTAGAAAAAGAAATGTATGAATATTTAGAGAAAAATACAATTTTCGAAACATTAGAAAAATTTTATGGTAGTAACACCACATTTACAGAAGAAAAATGCATCGAAATATTAAAATCATTGTTATCGAAAATAGAAAACTCAAATTTTTATCAAAATGCAAAAGTAAGAAATGAGGTTGAGATTTCTCAGATTAAAAAGAAAGTTCATATTAATGTTACAAACGATTGCAATATGCGCTGTAAACATTGTTATTTATCGGCGGGAATGGTTCCTAAAAAAGAATTGGATTTAAATATTATATACGAAAAGATTTTAGAATTAGAGAAAATATATGGGAAATTAGATATTGTAGTTTCAGGAGGAGAGCCACTGATTCATTCGCAGATAATGTCTTTTATCAAAAAAATTAAGCATCATAATGTTGTTTTATTTACAAATGGAACGTTAATTAATCAAGATAACTGTAAGATAATTTCACAATGTTGTCAGGCAGTACAGATTAGTTTTGAAGCAGTAACGAAAAAGGAATATGAGGAGATTAGAGGGAAACATAATTTTAAAAGGGTTATAAATGCAATAAAGTTATTAAAAGAACAAGGCGTGAAAATTATTTTAGCAGTAACAATGCTTCCTCAAACAATCGACAATATATGTGAAAATTTGTCTCAATTTGTTAATCAACTACAATATAAAAATATTGAAATTCGTTTAAATGATGAAATAGAAATGAAGGGAAATGCATTGAAGCTTGATTTTTCTTCGTATAATCGTGAACTATCAAAAGAAAAAATGTTGGATTTGGTATGTGAATTAGAAAAAGAAGGTGTCTCATATACGTCAACAAAAGAACGAAATATAAGATTTACAAATTGTGGAATTGGTACAAATATAATATTTGATTCGGATGGAAAAATTTATCCGTGTAATAAGTTTTCATCTTACTTCTTTGATTTAAAAACACCAATGAATCAAATAGTAAGAAACTTTAATTATATAAATGACCAAACATCTTGTATAAATATAGCTCAGTGTAAGAAATGTCCTTTAATGTATGTTTGTTCAGGCGGTTGTAGAATTGATAATTTAAATAAGAAAGGTTCAATGATATCGACTATATGTAATGAACAGTATAAAGATATTCAGTGGCTAAAACTTCTTCAAGATTATTTGAAAGGTGAGAGATAGTAAACATGAAAAAAGAATATCAAGGTGTCAATAAAAGTAGTTATGAGAAAGAAAATGTTGTAAATGAATATAAAGAAATTGCTAATTACGGTCTTTTTAGGTATGAAAAAAGAATTATAAAAAAATATTTTCTATCATCTGATATGTTATTGGATGTTGGATGTGGAGTGGGAAGAGTAACGAATGCGTTATATAAAATGGGTTATAACGTTGTTGGAATAGATTATTCAAAAAGTATGATAAGGAAAGCTAAAGAAAAAAATCCTGAAATTAATTTTTACACTCAAGATATTTTGAATACATCTTTTGAAAATGAATTATTTAATGGGGTTATTTTTTCTTTTAATGGATTAATGTTGATAGATACTTATGAAAAGAGATTAGCGGCAGTAAATGAGATAAAAAGGATATTAAAACCCAAAGGTTATTTTTTCTTTACAACACCTTTTTTAGACAATAAATTAAATAAGGAATATTGGAAAAATAAGATTTCATACACAAATAAATCATTTTATGAGATGTCAGTAGAAGAAAGAATATTATTAGGAGATGAGTTGATAAATGATCAAGAAACCGATTTTTATATACATATTCCATTGATAGAAGAAGTTGCAATTTTATTGCAAAAAGTTGGATTTAAAATATGTTGTATGAATAGGAGAATAGTTTTTTATGGAGAAGAAAATTGTGAGGAACTTTTAGATGATAACTATATATGGGTAGCACAAATTATAAAAAGTTAAGATTATAATACAAATGGTATTGTAGTGAGAAAATATAAAAGAAAGGACAAGTATGAGGTAGATGTTCTATAAGGGTATTACAACAAATAATTTAAAGAAAATTGATGTCACTTTTGAAAAAAATGATTTTGTATACATAGGTGGAGAAAGTGGGGCTGGAAAGTCTAGTTTGGCATTTGATACGATTGCGGGAATTAGTCAATATGAATATAATATGCTAACAAATGATAATATATTGAATTACAATTTTGATGTTGATGACTATGATGAAGTTCCAGTAGCTATACCATTAAAACAACTTAATTTTAATGTTAATCCAGCTTCAACAATAATTACATATTTTGGATTAAAAAAATATATGGATTATGTTATAGACAGCTTTGCTAGAAAGAATGGACTGGATGTAAATGGCAAAAAAAATGAATGCATTAAATGTAAAGGTAGAGGATATCTAAATGAAATTGATCTAAATAAATGTATAGATGATGAAAAAGAAATTGAAAATATGCCATTTATTATATGGAAAAATAGTTATATGCAATTTTATAAGGAATTGTTAATATGCTATGCAAAGGAAGAAAAAATTGACATTACTGTACCATTCAAAAATTTATCTGAAATTCAAAAAAATAAATTATTATATGCAAAAAGTTCAAATAAATACAAAATAACATTTATGCAAAATGGTAGAAAACGTGTAAAAACCAGTTTCTTTTATGGGGTGATTTTAGAATACGAAAAAAATACATTTGGACTTGATTATAAGAAATTTTCAATAAAAAAAGTATGTGAAAATTGTAGTGGAACACGGTTGGATACTAACATTTTAAATGTACCTATAATTAATGATATTACAGTAAAAAATTTATTGTCGGATGATTTTGAAATATTAAATAATATTTTAAATGAAATATTAAATAAAGTAACCAAGGATTATTTTATGAATGTTTCATTAAAGAAAATCCAAAAGTTTATAAGGGTATGTTGTGATTTAGGAGTAGGTTATTTGAATTTTTCAAGGGGTATAACAACATTATCAGGTGGAGAATTGCAACGATTAAGGTTAGTTCAATTGTTTCAGGGAAAGATGTCAGGATTAATGATAATTTTAGATGAGCCTACAGCCTCACTTCACCCAGTTGAGGCGGAAAAAGTTGTAAAAAAAATTATTGAATTAAATAAAAATAACACGGTTGTTGTTGTCGAGCATAATAAAAAGTTATTAGAGTATGCAAATTTAAAAATATTTTTAGGAGGAGTTGGGCGAAGCGGTGGAAATATTGTTTCTCAAGAACAATATTTTGAAAAACAAAAATACAGTTTAAGACGCGAATTGTTTAAAGCGGAAGAAATATGTTGCGTAAAGTTAAAATTACAATATTTAAAATTAAATGGAACAATAAATATTTATAAAAATAGTCTGCAAGGAGTGTGTGGATGTTCGGGAGCAGGAAAAACTACAATATTAAGAGATGGTTTAGAAAATATGATAGAGGGGTATAAATATATATCGCAAAAGCCCATTAAAGGAAATGTATTTACAACAGTAGCAAGTTATATTGGAATATTAGATGATATACGTACAATGTATGCAAAAAAATTTAATGTTGAAAAAGGCTTTTTTTCGAAGAAAGGACACGGTGGGTGTTTGCATTGTAATGGAACAGGACATATAAAGCTAGTGAATTATTATGATGAAACAGTATGGAATACATGTTCATATTGTAGCGGAACAGGATATTCAGTAGAATGTTTGAAATATACGATTGATAATTATAATATTTATGAACTGTTAAGTGATGAAATTGAGAGATTGTTAGGGTTATCTTTTATTCCTTTAAAAGTAAAAAAAGCACTGTCTGTTTTATCAAAAATGGGATTGGGGCATCTATCACTGAATAGAACTGTAGATACATTGTCTGGAGGAGAAAATCAGAGACTAAAATTATCAGAAGCAATGAAAAGTAATAGAAGTACAATTATTGCACTTGATGAACCAACAAAAGGTTTGGGAGAAAAGGATATAAAAAAATTAGTTTCAATGATTTATACTGATATAAAAGATAATAAAAAAACATATATAGTATCGGAACATAATCCACTGTTTTTATCCTATTGTTCATATATAACAGAATTAGACAGACAAGGCATGATTACTAAAATAATTTATCAGGGTGAAAAAGATAATATATATAAGTCAAAAGAAAGTAAGATGAAAAAATGGATATAAATTTAAATTATATCGCGGGCGGACATCAAAGATGCCCGCTCTTTACAAATTGCTCCGGATATGGTAACATGACAAATATTACAAAAGTGTTACAAAACAGTAAACTACACAGTTTATCGATTATGTTATAGATTATGATAGAAATGCCGTCACACGGCAGAAATGGAGAGAGTCATGTCACATTTTACCAAATATGGGAAAAGAATGAGACTGATGCTGCTGACAGCAATGTTTGTTGCCAGTATGGTATGCTTATTTGCAATACCGTTTGTAGAAAAGAATCTTTTAAATAATCAGGTAGCGTATTACCGTATAGAAGTAAACGGAACAGAAGTCGGGGCTGCCAATTCCCGCGCAGATGCGGCAAAAGCGCTTGCAGATGCAAGAGGACGGCTTTCCGGCATTTATCCTGATGTTGTATATATGGAGCCGGAGTATACGGTAATTAAAGAGAGCCATCTTACGGCGGAACGCATGAGTGAGGAAGAACTCTCAGACAGTATCTATAGTGCATTATTTTCCAGTATAACAGATGTGAATTCACAGATTGCCTATATGGTCAGAATGGACGATGCAACGGTTACACTTGCGAGTCTGGATGATGTGTATACGCTGCTTTCCCGTGTGGAACAGCAGTATGACACCCAAAAAGAGTATACGGTGCAGTTAAATGCCACAGGCAGCAGCGGAGATTATACTGTCAGCTTTGAAAAGACCCAGACGGATGCCAGCAAAGACATCGTATCTGCGGTACTAAGCGGACAGGCATCCACGACACAGGAAGACGGAACGGTCGTGCATGACGGGATTACATCCATTGATTTTGCGCAGAATGTAACTGTCAGCGAAGTGCTTCTTGCAAAGACCGGGATTGTCAATGTGGACACGGCTTACGAAGCAGTGACAAAATCATCAGAAAACCGTGTGTTATATGAAGTAAAGGCGGGAGAAACCGTTGAATCCGTCGCTTCCGATTACAGAATTGATAAAGAACAGATTTACGAATGGAATACGCAGCTGGATACGGATTCGGTGCTTGCAGAGGGTGAGATGATAACACTTTCTGTACCGGAAACCCTGCTGTCTGTTGTGATGACAAAGCGTGAAACATATGATGAGGCGTATCGTGCAACACCGCAGTATATACAGGATGAGGAAGCACAGAAGGGTAAGAATACGATAGAGGAAGAAGGAAGCACAGGAACCAGAAAGGTTACGGCAGAGGTTTCCTATATTAATGGAAGACGGACAGATACGAAGATTATAGATGAAAAAGTCCAGACAGAATCGCAGCCACAGGTGATTTCAGTGGGTACGCAGTCAGACAGTGCGTATGGGTTACCGGTTTCCGGACAGTTTGGCGGAAATGTAAATAACGGTGTCATCTGGCTTGCAAAAGAGCGGACATCTGTTTATGCGGCAGCAGAGGGTACGGTGACACGTACCGGATGGTATGCAGATTACGGATATTGTATTGACATTACACATAAAGACGGCTCCGTAACAAGATATGGACACCTTGATGCAATTGGTGTGGTAAAAGGGCAGAATGTGACAGCAGGACAGCTGATTGCCAACAGCGGCAGTACCGGAAACTGCGATGAACCGTGTCTGTATTTTGAGCTGTGGATAAACGGCAGCACCGTAAATCCACTGCGCTTTATTCAGTAAAAGATAGTTCTTATGTATCAGATAAAGCATATACTGTAAATGCGCCTTTGCAAAACAAAGCTATTTTCGCAAGGTTTTTTTGGCTATACTCTTTACAAATGTGATGTTTATGTTATAATTTAACAGAATATGTTGAAAATAATAATGAAGTTGATATAGATAAGATAGAGGTGCATAACAATGGAACAGTATGTGATTAAGGGTGGAGTACGCCTTCAAGGAGAAGTTTCCATAGGTGGAGCAAAGAATGCAGCACTCGGCATTCTCGCTGCTGCGATTATGACAGATGAAACGGTAACGATAGAAAACGTGCCGAATGTACGGGATATTCGTGTACTTTTACAGGCAATTGAGGGGATTGGTGCAAAGGTTACTTATGTATACAATAATTCCGTTCAGATTAACGGTGGTTCTATCAGTGATATTAATGTAGATTACGAATATATTAAGAAAATCAGGGCGTCATATTATTTACTGGGCGCACTGCTTGGAAAGTATAAGGAATCCCAGGTGGCTCTTCCGGGCGGATGTAATATCGGAAGCCGTCCGATTGACCAGCACATCAAGGGCTTTAAGGCTCTGGGTGCGGAAGTGGATATTTCCTACGGAAAGATTCATACAAAGGCAGAAAAGCTTGTGGGCAGCCACATTTATTTTGATGTCGTGACAGTCGGCGCAACAATTAACCTGATGTTAGCTTCCTGCATGGCAGAAGGCGATACGATTCTTGAAAATGCAGCAAAAGAGCCGCATATCGTAGATGTAGCGAACTTCTTAAATGCAATGGGCGCGAATATCAAAGGGGCCGGAACAGACGTTATCCGTATTAAAGGCGTTTCCCGTCTGCACGGTACGACGTATTCGATTATTCCGGATCAGATTGAAGCGGGAACATTTATGTTTGCGGCAGCAGCAACCAAAGGTGATATTACGGTAAGAGATGTCATTCCAAAACATCTGGAATCTTTATCTGCAAAGCTGCTTGAAATCGGATGTCAGGTCATTGAAGGTGATGACAGCGTACGTGTTATTGGCAGTGAAGAATTAAAATCTACCAATGTAAAGACACTCCCGTATCCGGGATTTCCAACGGATATGCAGCCACAGATGGCAGTTGTTCTTGCACTTGCCAACGGTTCAAGCATGGTAACGGAAAGCATTTTTGAAAACCGTTTTAAATATGTAGACGAATTAAACCGCATGGGCAGCAAGATTAAGGTAGAGGGTAACACCGCTTATATCGAAGGTGTATCCGGATTTACAGGCGCACAGCTTGCAGCACCGGATTTACGTGCGGGTGCGGCACTTGTACTTGCAGCACTTGCAGCGGAAGGCATTTCCGAAATTGAGGACATTGAATATATTCAGAGAGGGTACGAAGATTTTGAAGGAAAGTTAAGAAGTCTTGGTGCTTTAATTGAACGTGTCGATTCAGAAAGAGATGTACAGAAATTTAAATTAAAAATCGGCTGATGAAAACTGGTATACACTGATGCGGAAACGTGGGTGTGTACCAGCCTTTTTACTTTTATTACTAATATTTAATAAAATTTATTGTTTGTTTTGATAAAAATAAGACAATTTGTGATATGATAAATTTGGTATTTATCTATTTCACACACGCATTTTGTGTCCGTGCGCACAGAACACAAATTCATTATGCGGACCGGAATCATATAGGCTGCAGAATATAGCTAAAATAGACGTAGGGCGTGCGCAGAAATGAAGATGACAATGAAACTGAAAAATAAATTAATATTAACTTTTTGCATTATGAGTATTCTTCCGATGGTTCTGTGCGGACTGGTTATCTGCGGCATGTATAAAATCCATGCACAGAATATGTACCAGACCTATGAGATAGACAGTCAGACATTTCTGATTGATTTTTACTCGCCGATGGAGCTGATGGGAAAGATTACGGAAAATATTTATGACGATATCCGTGAAATTGCAGAGGAAAATCCGGAAAAGTTTAACGATGAAAGCTATCTGGAGCATATTGATTACAGACTGTCAGAGAAGCTCTCAGAGCTGGTTGTCCGTAAAAACGGGGTCTATACATATCAGTCAGAGGTGCTTAAAGGAAAAAATATTGATGAGCTGCTTCCGGCATATGATGAAGATGAGAACATTTGTGATGTGGCACTTTATAAGGGCGGCGACTACCAGACACTGGTAAAGCAGATTAATTTTTCCGACAGTCAGGGCAATGAATACAGTGTATCCATTCTGACATCATTAAATCAGATTGTACCGCAGCTGAAAATGTTTGCAATCGAACTGTTTGCGGCAGTTTTTCTGATACTGGTGATTACAAGCCTGATACTGAATCTGTGGATATACCGTTCTGTTGTGACACCGCTTAATAAACTGAAGCTGGCGACACATAATATACAGGCGGGTAATTTTGATTTTGAAATGCCGAATGTCCCGAAAAATGAAATCGGTGATGTGTGCCGTGATTTTGAGGAAATGCGTGTCATTTTAAAGCAGTCGTCCGAAGACAAGATTCGTTCCGATATGGAAGAAAAAGAGCTGATCCGCAATATTTCACATGATTTAAAGACACCGCTGACGGCGATTAAAGGTTATGTGGAAGGGATTCAGGACGGTATTGCGGATACACCGCAGAAGCAGGAAAAGTATCTGCGTACAATTGCCAATAAGGTCAATGATATGGACAAGCTGATTGATGAGCTGACGATTTATTCCAAGTTAGATACCAACCGTGTGCCGTATTCTTTTGCAAAGATTCCGATTAAGGGATATTTTGATGACTGCTGTGAGGAGATTAAGATTGACTTAGAAGCGCAGGGTATTGATCTGGATTACCGCTGTTATGCGGGGGATGATGTGTTTGTCGTTGCAGATGCGGAACAGTTAAAGCGTGTCATCAACAATATTGTCAGCAACTCCGTAAAATACCGCGACGAAAGCCGGAAAGAAAAAATTACAATTGCCGTTTATGACGAGGGTGATTATGTACACATTCTGCTGGCAGACAACGGAAAAGGCATTGGGGCAAGAGAACTGCCGCGTATTTTTGAACGTTTTTACAGAACGGATTCATCAAGAAACAGCAGGCAGGGCGGAAGCGGTATCGGACTTGCCATTGTTAAAAAAATTATTGAAGACCACAAGGGAAAAATCTGGGCAGAAAGTGTGGAGGGCGAAGGAACAGCCATGCATATCAATCTGTTAAAATATAAAGATAATTCCCATTATTGTATAGAAGATAAAAGTGGAAAAAAGAGTGCAAAGGGACTCAGATAAAATGTAACACAGAAATGTAAAACAGAAAGGAAATTGGGGTATGAGCAGAGTATTAATAGTAGAAGATGAAGAAGCCATTGCAGAAATTGAAAAAGATTATCTGGAATTAAGTGATTTTGAAGTTGTCATTAAGTCAGACGGTACACAGGGACTGGCAACCGCTTTAAATGAAGATTTTGATATTATGATTTTAGATGTCATGCTGCCGGGAACGGACGGTTATGAAATCTGCCGTCAGGTCCGTGAAGTCAAAAACACACCGATTATCATGGTATCGGCAAAGAAAGAAGACATTGATAAAATCCGCGGACTGGGTGTCGGCGCAGATGATTATATGACAAAGCCGTTCAGTCCAAGCGAACTGGTGGCAAGAGTAAAAGCACATCTGGCAAGATATGAGCGCTTGGTCAGCAGTGCAAAGCAGGAAAATGATGTGATTGAAATCCGCGGCATTAAGATTGACAAGACGGCAAGACGTGTTTTTGTCAACGGCGAGGAAAAAGTTTTTACGACGAAGGAATTTGATCTGCTGACATTCCTTGCAGAGCACCCAAACCACGTATTTACAAAGGACGAACTGTTTAAAGAAATCTGGGATATGGATTCTATCGGTGATATTGCAACCGTTACCGTGCATATCAAAAAGATTCGTGAAAAGATTGAGTATGATACGTCAAAGCCGCAGTATATTGAAACCATCTGGGGTGTCGGATACAGATTTAAAATGTAATATAGGGTATGATAACAGCCTGTGGTGTTTTGCATCATGGGCTTTTACTATGAAAATGAAGAAAAGGGTATGGATAAAATGGCAAGGAAAACAAAATATGAAATACGAACGTTAAAAACAGAAACAGATGATGTCAATCAGTATAATGCACTGCTTAGGTATGCTTTTCAGGTGACGGAGCAGGAACTGGCAGAAACCGGCTGGCGGGACGATGAGATTAAACAGTCCAAGTTCCCGGTGTTAGACCGTGCGGACGTGCTGGGCTGTTTTGACGGAAAGACACTGATTTCGCAGTTTGCGGTTTATCCGCTCAAAATGAATATTTACGACACGGTTTTTCAGATCGGATTTGTAACAAGTGTCTGCACCTATCCGGAATATTCCGGACACGGCATTATGAAAAAACTCATGGTAAAGAGCCTGACCAATATGCGGCATAAGGGCCAGTCGTTTGCACTGTTGTATCCGTATTCCATTCCGCTGTATCACAAGCTTGGCTGGGAAATCGTATCCAATAAAATCTCCTATACGGTCAAAGACCGCCAGATACCGGCGAAAGCGACTGCGCCGGGGTATGTGCGCCGCGTGGACTGGGAAAATGCCGATTTTATGAATCTTCATTCGACCTTTGCTTCCGTCACACACGGCTGTCTGTTCCGCAATACACTGGCATGGGAAGAATACTGGCGCTGGGACGAGGACGACACCAATGTGGCAGTCTATTACAATGAAGCGGATAAGCCGTGCGGTTACATGGTTTATCTGATCAAGTCCGACATTATGCACATAAAAGAAATGATTTATTTAAACCGTGAGGCACAGCAAGGCTTGTGGGAGTATATCCGTGCGCATGAATCCATGATTGATGAAGTCCGCGGAAACACCTATTTTAGCGAGCCGATAGCCTTTGAAATGGATGACGGCGATATCCGCGAAATGATTCGTCCGTACTGCATGGGCAGAATCGTCGATGTGGAGCAGTTCTTTGAAAATTATCCGTGCGACCCGGACGAAAAACCGGTGCGGATTGCGTTTGAACTGCATGATGAACTGCTTTCATGGAATAATAAGACGGTGACGGTGTTGTTTGAGGACGGACACTGTAAAATTACAAAAGAACCCGCAGATTATACCTTAAAAATGAGCATTGCAACGCTTACCACCCTGCTTTTAGGTTACAAGACCGCAGAACGCCTGTATGAAATGGAGCGGATTGAAGGCACGGAGGAAGCTGCAGAACATTTAGATGATGTATTGTTTCACAAGATTCCGTATATTTCGGACTATATTTAATAAGAATTTTATATTTATCGGCAGGAACAGGGGAGTTGACAGCATTGGTATAATAAAAGATAAGGAAAAGATTAGAACTTGCCGTAAAGGCAGAAAGGAAGATAATCATGACAAAGGTAGATATTATTTCAGGATTTTTAGGTGCAGGAAAAACCACTTTAATCAGTAAATTATTAAAAGAAGCATTAAAGGACGAGCAGGTCGTTCTGATAGAAAACGAATTTGGCGAAATCGGTATTGACGGTGGATTTTTAAAGGATTCCGGCGTGGAAATCAGGGAAATGAATTCCGGCTGTATCTGCTGTTCACTGGTAGGCGACTTCGGTACATCTTTAAAGGAAGTTGTTGACAAGTACCATCCGGACAGAATCATCATCGAGCCGTCAGGTGTCGGCAAGCTCTCCGATGTCATTAAGGCAGTAAAGGACCTTCATATCGAAAATGAAATCCGCTTAAACAGTGCATCAACTGTAGCAGATGCTTCTAAAGTAAAAGTATACATGAAGAACTTCGGTGAATTCTTCAACAACCAGATCGAGAATGCAGGAACTGTTGTACTCAGCCGTACAGATATCACAGATACTGCAAAGATCCAGAAGGATGTTGAGATGATCCGTGAGAAAAATCCAAAGGCTGCTATCGTTACCACTCCATTAGCAGAACTGGGCGGAAGCCAGCTTCTTGAGATCATCGAGAAGAGAGATACCATGTTAGATGACCTGTTAGAGGAAGTAAGAGAAAGCCATCATCACCATGATGATGATGACGATGACTGCTGCTGCGGTCACGACCACGATCACGATGCTGACGAGGTATTCACCTCCTGGGGTAAGGAAACGACTCACAAGTACACCGAGGCAGAGCTTAACGCGGCTCTTACCGCGCTCGGCGATGTTACGCTCGGCACCGTACTGCGTGCAAAGGGCATCGTTCCGTGTGCAGACGGCGGCGAGTGGCTGCACTTTGACTATGTTCCGGGCGCACCCGAAATCCGCCGCGGCGCTGCCGATTACACCGGCCGTCTGTGCGTCATCGGCTCCGAGCTGGATGAGGAGCGCATCGCTGCTCTGTTCGGCGTAAACGAAAAGTGAGGTAACCAGATTATGGCTAACGAACCCATTCCGGTATACGTCTTTACCGGCTTTCTGGAGAGCGGCAAGACCAAGTTCATTCAGGACATTCTCGCGGACCCGAACTTTACCGAGAACGAGCGCACGGTGCTGCTGCTGTGCGAAGAAGGCATCGAGGAATACGACGAGAAGTGGCTGCTGCACTACGGCACTGCGCTTGTGCCGATCGAGTCCGAGGACCGTCTGACGCCGAATATCCTCAAGCGCGTGGAGCAGAAATACCAGCCGGACCGCATTCTTGTTGAGTACAACGGCATGTGGAAGCTGGAAAAGCTGATGCAGGCTTTCCCGGCCCGTTGGGAGCTGTACCAGATCGTCACCACGGTCGATGCGACCACGTTTGAGCTGTATTCCAACAACATCGGCCCGATGATGTTCGAGCATATCACCACTGCGGATCTGGTTGTGTTCAACCGCTGCACGGATGAGCTGAAGGACATGCTGTACAAGAAGAACATCAAGGCGATGAACCCGCGTGCGGCAATCTATCTGGATGACGTGAACGGCAATTCAGAGGACTACGCCCGCAATATGCCGCTGCCGTTTGACGTGGATGCGGATATCATCGACATCCAGCCGGAGGACTACGGCCTGTGGTACATCGACGCCACCAGCGACCCGATGAAGTATGACGGCAAGACCGTCCGCTTTCTTGCCCAGGCCTACGTCGGCAAGGATGTGCCCGCTGGCAGCTTTGTGCCCGGCCGCTTCGGCATGGTCTGCTGCGCGGATGACGTCACCTTCCTCGGCTTCCTCTGCCGCTATCCCGACCGCGATCAGCTGCATAACCGCGACTGGGTCAAGGTAACGGCGTCCATCACCGTCGAGGAGCTGCCGCAGTACCGCGGTCCCGGTCCGGTGCTGCATGCCATCACGGTAGAACCCGCCGAAAAGGCGAAGGAAGATATCGTTTACTTTAACTGAATCTTCTCCATGCAAAATAAAAAGAGACGAGCCTGCCTGGCTCGTCTCTTTTCTGTATAAAAGCGCACTGACCGCTCGATCAGCACTCGAACGGTCAGTGACTTAGTTCACTAAATTGTTATAGGGTCTGACTGCCTGAACAGCATCCCTTGGGTATATTATACCCGAGCAGCCCCGGTTTTGTCAAGTGCGGCAAAGCCGGGGTTTTGCTTTGCATGCAGCGATTACTGCCTGCTGATTGCTGATTTCTAATTAGAAAAGTGTGTCCCCCGTCACAAAGCAGTGACGGGGGACAGAGACAAAAGGGGGGATACAGACGATTCATAAACTCCATGAACGTCTTTTGAAAGACCGGTGACGGCTTGAGGGATTAGCCAATGCCACCGTACATAACGCCGAGGATCAGTGCAAGAACTGCACAGATAACGTATACCCACTTGCCGAGCGGGAAGAACCAGCCGCCGATCGGCTTCTTAGCACCTTCGTTAACAGCAGCAAGTGCCTTTTCCTTGCCCAGTACCCAGAAGAACATGATGCCGGCCAGAGCAGCGCCGAGCGGGCAGATATAAATGGAAACAACGTCCATCCACTGAGAGGTCCACGGCTGGATTGCGATGGAAACGACCAGACCGATCACACCGATGATGCCAACGGCTGCTGCACGCTTGAACTTGAAGTGCTCCTGCAGGAAGGCAATCGGTGCCTCGTACAGGTTTACGATGGAGGATACGCCTGCGAACAGTACGCAGATGTAGAAGATCGCGCCGATGATACGGCCGGCAGGCATTGCGTTGAATACGTTTACGAGGTAAACGAACATCAGGCCGGGGCCGCCGGATACGTCGTTGATGCCTTGGCCCAGAACAACTGCCATTGCCGGAATGATAACGACTGCTGCCAGCAGAGCTGCTATGGTATCAAATACTGCAACGTTGCGTGCGGAGGACGGGATATCCTCGCTCTTGGACAGGTAGGAACCGTAGATTACCGAGCCGTTGCCTGCAACGGACAGGGAGAAGAACGCCTGACCGAATGCAAATACCCACAGGTCGGGCTTAGCCAGACCAGCCGGATTCAGGGTCAGAATGTACTTATAGCCTTCGGATGCGCCGGGCAGCGTGCCGATGTAGATTGCCAGTACGAGGAACAGACCGAACAGAACCGGCATCATGATCTTGTTTGCCTTCTCAATGCCGCCTGCAATGCCCATTACCATGATGGCAAGGGAAACTACCAGTGCAACGATCTGCCATACGCCGTTGCCGATGCCGAAGAAGCCGGCCGACGCCATTGCCTTGAGGGCTTCGGGAAGGGTCTCAGCCTCCGGTGCGGTCATGCCGAACGTGCCGCCGATAGCGCCCATATCCGTGCCGAGGCTGAACAGGCTGCCGGAGAGGGACATGAAGGTGTACTTGAAGATCCAGCCGAGAACGACCGTGTAGCCGATTGCCAGCATCAATGCACCGATGATCGGGATCGCACCGATTGCCTTACCGGTTTTTTCATTGCCGGTGCGCTCCTTGGTACACATACCGAACGCACCAACCGGACCTGCAGCTGCACGGCGGCCGAGAGCGAACTCCTCGATAACGCCGGTACTGCCGATCAAAATTACAAAGATGAAATAGGGAAGCAGGAAGGTCATGCCGCCGTACTTCTGCACCATGATCGGGAAACGCCAGATGTTGCCCATACCAACCGCAGAACCGATACATGCCAGAATGAATCCCCACTTACTCTGGAAACCATCTCTCTGTTCTAAGTTTTTAGGCTCTTTACTCATTATCTTACACCCCTTTAATGTGTAAATGGATAGAAAAAAAGCGTTCTCTTTGCCGCAGAAACTGTTTAGTTTTCTGGCAAAAAGAACGCCTTTGTTCTTTGCTTTCCTGTGCACTTTCCACGCGGCACAGGTTACGCCCTGATTATAAAGTTATAAAAAGGTCAGGAGAAATTCCTGTTATGCAATGCCGCAGCGCCTTTGCTGCGGCATTGGCGGGAATACCGCACAATTTATACAATTATGCGGTATCGCCTTTGACGAAAGGATGGAACAGGGGATTATTTCTCTTCGTTCGGGTACGGCTCCAGGAATGCGTGGAAGTGACGCATCGGCAGATTGTGACCCCAAACAATACGCATGTTCGGAATGTTCTCACGATCCTCGTACAGAGCCTTAACAGCTGCGATTACATAGTCCAGATGCTCCTTGGTCAGACGGCTGCGGTCGATTGCGAAGCGAACTACGTTACATACTTCAGCCTGCTGCTCCGGGGTCTTCAGGTCATACTCCATGGAGTAGTCGCCCAGCTCGGATACACGGATGCCGTAGCGGCGGATCAGCTCAAGGCTGAAGCCCTCACCAGCGAAGGTGTCGTGGCCGCGCTTGCCGTCGAAGAACTCATCCATGTTGATGTATACAGCGTGGCCGCCTGCCGGCAGTACAACGCCCTTAACGCCAGCGTCGTAGAAGCCTTCTGCCAGGTAGTTACACTGAGCAACACGCTCGTTCATGTAGTTGAAGTCGCAGGACTCGTACAGGCCAACTGCCAGAGCCATGATATCACGGCCGGACATGCCGCCGTAGGAATCGTTGCCGTAGCAGGAGATCTGCTTAACCTTCAGCAGAACGCCAACGTCGGTCTTAACGGTGCCGTCTTCGTTGAAGTCGGAGAAGTTCTTCCAGAACAGGCCCTTATCGCGGAATGCCAGCATGCCGCCCATGTTAGCGTGGCCGTCCTTCTTAGCGGACATGGTGAATGCGTCGCAGTAAGAGAACATCTCGGTAGCGATCTCAGCGATGGACTTGTCAGCGTAGCCTTCCTCATTCATCTTGATGAAGTAAGCGTTCTCAGCCCAGCGAGCGGTATCGAATACCAGCGGGATGTTGTACTTATGCGCAACGCGGTTGATTTCCTTCAGGTTGCCCATGGAAACGGCCTGGCCGCAAACCGGGTTGTTGGTGATGCAGGTGAAGATCAGCGGAACGTTCTCCGGACCTACGCTCTGAATCAGCTGCTCCAGCTTCTCGATATCCATGTTGCCCTTGAACGGGTTCTTCTCGTAACGGCCGCCTTCCGGTACTTCCCAC
>OLVW01000377.1_pt1 | contig 46219 bp, 46 predicted proteins | sample 1673301 | NCBI WGS metagenome assembly OLVW01 (sample SAMEA3178941, study PRJEB25190) | human gut metagenome
CTGGCGCACCCCTTTTGAGGTCTTTTTCGGTGTTGCACTTGCTTGACAATCTACCATTGCCCCTTGACCCCTTTTCGCGATTGAGTTGGTCGCTTTTCCCTACTTCTTCCGCGTGTTTATCCTCTTTTTTTTTGACCTTATTTCTTCTTCATTAAGTATTCCCTCTTGAAGTACCCATCCAGATTCCCATATTCACTCACTGTAATCTGCCCGATATGCATCCGTCGCATAATCGCCCGCAAAATGCAGATTCCATGCACCACAATATCCGCGCGGTTCGGCTGCAATCCCGGCAGCTGCTTGCGCTGCTCCAGCGTCATATCCGCCAGCTGCCGCTCAAAGCGCGCCACATCCGCCTCCGTCAACACCGTGCCGTGCATGTAGGTTCTATCAGTCCAGTAAATGCCCTTCACCATCGCGGCAAGCGTCGTGAACGTGCCGCCCGTGCCGCGCCAGCTGCCCGGCATCGACAGCACAGGGTAATCCAGCAGCTTGTCTGTCAGAATATCGGCGGCAATCTGCTCCACCGCGTCCAAATCGCCGTGGTCGCGAATCGGAATCCGCTGGAACAGGCGCACCGCCCCCATTTGGCAGGAGAAGGAGCAGCGGATGTTCATCCCCTGCCCGATGATGATTTCGGTTGAGCCACCGCCGATGTCGATGACGCCGGAATCGCCGCCGTCCGTCGCACCGAAGAAGGACAGCGCGGCCTCCTCATCGCCGGAGCAGATTTCGAGCGTCAAGCCGGTTTCGGCTTTGAGCAGCGCCGCGAAATCCGCGTTGTTGGCGGCGTCGCGCGTGGCGCTGGTGGCAAAGAGATGCACTCTTTCCGCGCCTTGACTACGGGCGGAATCCGCCATGCGTTTGACCGCCGCGCAGGAGGACGCCATTGCCTCCCGCGACAAGTTGCCTGCTTCGTCCAGCCCGGCGAACAGGCGTGTGCCGGCGCGGTCGCGGCTGATGCGGCGAATCTCCCCGTCGGCTGCTTCCGCCACAAGCATCCTCACCGAATTGGAGCCGATCCCGATGACTGCTGCCCTCATGGTTCACCTCTCCTGTCTTTCTGGTTTACAATATGTGTAACGAAAAAGGGACTTGCAGACGCAAAGTCCCCCTTTAATCCCGAAATTCATCCAGCAGCGCGTTCCATTCCGCCTCGGTGTAGCCTCGCAGCACATCCATGCTGGCAAAGTGGAAATGGATTTCGCCGTCGCGGACATAGCCGAAGTCGTTGCGCGCGGTTTCCTCAATGTACGCATCCGTCGCAACATACGTCAGTTCTTCGCGCAAGTCCCGATTTTTCTGATCCAGCGCCGCATACTGCTGCTGCAGCTGCTCATTGCGCGTCGAGAGCGCGTCAAGCCGCTGCCGCGACTGCGCCATCACGACATAGAAGATGATGCCCAACACCACCAGCAGGATGACAACCGCCTTCCAACGCACCAGCCTGCGCCCCAACGCCCTCACTCCTTTTCTCCAGAATCGGAAGTGTTCTTTTCCTTATCTATTCGCTATGATTTTGCATATTCCTGCCTGACGGAAAACTTTTTTTCAGCCGTTTTCCAATCCAGCGGAAGATGCGCCGGATGCCCGTTTCCCACAGCACTGCGCCGAGCAGCAGCCCCAGCAGCGCGTACAGCCGCAGCCCTTCCCCGCTATGGATGAGGACGAGGAGCGCCGCCAGCGTGAGCATCAGTGCGCAGAGCACATCCGCCGCGTCGGACAGGCCATGCCGATGCCGCCACGCGCCGCCGAGGGTCAGCGCCAAGGCGAACGCCGCGCCGAGCAGCACCATCCGCAGGAACGTTTCCGCCTGTCCCTGCTGCGCGAACAGCACCTCCAGCGTCATCCGATGGCACGGCGGAGGAAGCCGCCCCTGCGCCGCGCGCGCCCCTGTTCATACTGCACGCCGTCGATATCGCCGTCCACGAGCAGCTTGCCCTCTTCCAGCTGCAAGGCGGAGACATGCAGCCCGCTGCCGGTCAGCGTCAGCCGCCCGCCCCATGTTTCCAGAACGACCGCCGTTTCATCGAAGCGGTCAACCTCCTTGACCCCGGTGAGAACCGCCTTTTTGCGATTCTCGATAACCAGTCCGCAGGGCTTCTGCGGCACTGTCGGCTCTTTCACTGTGCGCTCCCCCCTCTCCTGCTGTCAGGGTATGCGCGGCGATTGCCGATTATGCCGGATTCTCCTTCTGCCACTCGCGCAGGATGCTTTCGAGGTTCGCAAGCCACAAATCAACGTGCGTGCAGTCCCACAGCACCGTTTCCGCCACCTGACACTGCACGACGAACAGCCCCTGATAATCTTTTCTTTCGGCGCATTCGTCCATCAGGCGGCGCAGTTCATCCGGCTGATTCGTGTGCGCCATGACGTCGTTCAGGTGGTCGATGCACCCCCGCAGAAGTTCGGGGATGGTCATGTCGAAGTCGCTTTGGCGCATGATACCTTCCAGCTTCTTCAAGTGCTGCACGGCTTCCTCCGGCGGATTTCCGATTTCGTACTGTTCCATCAGCCAGAACCAGATTTCCGCCATCTGCGACCACTCATCCAGCGTCTGTCCGCCGGTAAAGACGGTCATTCCCTTATCCGCCGCAAAATCCGCGCAGGCATGAATCGCCAGCATCGGCACGCGCCCGGCGTGTTCATGCAGGTACAGCCAGTCCTCGCTCTGGAAGGGCGTTTCGCCATCATAATGGAAGCACGCCGTCCACAATCCGCTGGGGTGGCGCGCAATATCAAAGCGGCAGGTGCGGTTATCCGCGTCGCCATAGGTATAGCGCGCGACCATGCCATAGTAGAATCCGCTCTCCTCGCCGCCCAGCTCCTCCGCGTGCTTTTTGACCTGCTGGCGCAGCTCCTCCAGCGAATACGGCGGGCGGTCATCCGGGATTTCGAGCCAATCGCAGTTTGCGAGCAATGTGCGGCAGACAGCCGCCATGTCCTCTTCGCTGCCGATGGCGACGACCCTTGCCCGATGCAATTCCTTCATTGTTGAAAACCTCCCCAGAGGCTCTGCCTCTGGACTCCGGCAGGGACGCTGTCCCTGCACCCTGCAAGGGAGTTCCTCCCTTGACCCTTTCGCGCGATTCAGTTGAGCGCGCTTTCATGCTATGCCCGCGTGTTTATGCAGGATTTCGCGTCTGCGGACGCGACCAGAGGGCTTTGCGGTCGCCCTCTGGACTGCTTCGCGTCCCCATCTAAGTTTATTGGTTGGCAGCGTTGCTTTTTAGTTAGTGTACTTTTGGTTCCTCAAGCCACGGCATAAGCCAACCGCAAATAACCCCAAAAGTAGCGGCGCCGAAGGTTTCCAAAGGGCGATCGGAAAGCCCTTTGGTCACGCCCGCAGGCGTGATTCCCCCTGCAACACAATAAATCAAGCTGCTTTCAACAAATCAACAAGCAAGCTCACATATGCCGAGGAATCACAAGGGAGTTGCTCACTCCCCCAGCAATTCCCTTACCCGATCCGCTCTGGCGGCGTCCAGCGCCTGCCCTGACAGCGTTTCGCCCGCATAGATGCACAAGTGCGCATCCTGCGCCTGATCCAGCACCTCATCCACCTTCTGCACCGACAGCGGCAAAAGCCCCATCGTCGCCCCAAGGCGCAGATTGCTGTACATCTGGTAGAACTCGCCGCGCGGCAGAATCCGCGCATGGGTCAGGATGCCGAATGCGCGCTGCACCGCGTCCTCCGTCTCGATTTTCGCGGTCGTCAGCGCCTTTTCCTCCAGATTCTGCTCCATCATCGTCAGCCGCTGCCCGACGGCCTCCACCGTCGTAATCAGCTCCTGCTCCGTGCGGCCGAGCGTCACCTGATTGCTGATCTGGTAGATGTTGCCCAGCGCTTCGGCTCCCTCGCCGTATACACCGCGGATGTTCAAGCCGACTTTTGCCACCATCTGCCCGACGTTGCCCATTTGTTTGCTGCGAGTCAGCAACGGCAGGTGCAGCAGGAGCGACGCGCGCATCCCTGTGCCGGCATTGGTCGGGAACGCGGTCAGGTAGCCAAGCTGCTGGTCGAACGCGAACTCGTTCTGCCGCGAAAGCGCGTCGTCGACGCAGAAACACGCCTGTGCCGCGCTGAGCAAATCATCCCCCGTGCGAACCGCCTGAATGCGCAGGTGGTCATCCTCATTCATCATGATGCTGACGCTGCTGTCGCGCTTGACCAGCACGGCGGCAGTTTCCGGGCTGCGCAGCAGGTCGCGGCTGACGAGGTGACTTTCCTCCATCGCGCGACGGCTGACATCGCTCATGTCGCGCAGGCGGAGCAGGTCGTACTGCTCCTCCAGTCCCGCTTGACGCAGTGCGCTAAGCGTGCGCAGGATGCAGGTTTCCGCCTGTTCCGGTTCGCTGGCGAGGTCAAAGGGCAAATCCGCATAATTTCGCGCCAGCCGAACGCGGGAGGACAGCACAATATCCGATTGCATCAGGCTTCCTCCTTCCCCAGCAGCGCGCGCAGGCGGTCGCGGATTTCCGCCGCGTGCTCGTAATCCTCCGCATTGACCGCCAATTGCAGCTGCCGCGTCAGCTCTTCCTGCTCATAGCGGCTGCGCTGGTCGCTCTCGGACTGCAGCGGCTTGCGCCCCGCGTGCTGTACGCGCCCATGAATTTGCAGCAGCATCGGGTGCAGCTGCGCCGCGAACGCCTGATAGCAGTCAGGGCAGCCGAGCCGCCCGGTCTTGATGAACTTGCTCAGCGTCATACGGCAGCGCGGGCAGGTGATGTCCGGCTGGTCGTCCGGCACTTTTTCGCCTTCTTCGGGCTGTTCGCCACGGTTAATGGCGTTCAAAATCGCGCCGAGCAGCTTCTGCATGTTGCCGCTGGCGATGTTCATATTCATTTTCGCCATGCAGTCGGCGCACAAATGGCGCTGCGTCATGGCTTCTCCCATCATCACGGAGATGGTGTAAACGGCTTCATTCTGATGGCATTCTTCGCAAAGCATGTTGGAATGCTCCTTTCTGGGTTCTCAGGACTCGTCCGGCTGCGCAATGCAGCATAGCGCTGTGCAGCCGGTTTGATTCCCCTATGGCATCGTCCGATTCTGCCGTGCAATGCTGGTCAGCATCGCCTTGAAGATGCGGGCGCGCTGTGCGTCCTTCATACTGTCGGGAATCGGGATGGCGAGCGCCTGTGCGCTCATAGCGGCGCGCATGAGAGCGGCTTCCTGCGCCGTGACGAGCTTCTGCTCCGTCAGCTGCTGCACAAGGCGCGACGCTTCCTCCTCCCCGATGGCGTCGCCGATGCGCTCGTTGATGAGGTACATCAGCTGCTGCGCGCCGCTCTGCACAATGCGGACGATGCGGATGTAGCCGCCGCCGCCGCGCCGGGATTCAATCAGGTATCCGTGGTCGGGGGAAAAGCGCGTCGCCAGCACATAATTGATTTGACTCGGCGCGCACCCGAAATATTCCGCCAGTTCGTTTCGCTTCAGTTCCACCTCCGGCTCATCTTCCGCCAGAAGCGTCTTGATAAAAGTCTCGATAGAGTCACTTAGTCGCATATCATTTCGCCTCGAATTCTGACTATCTTTGACCATCATCAGTATATCATATTCTCGCGAAAATGCAAGCGTTCCGCGCCTGTTTTCCTGAAATTTCAAGGATTGTTCACGATTTCGCCACATAAAAAGCGCGTTTTCCGCACACGCTGTCTCCGTGGAGGTGAACAGTTTTGTCCGAAAAACGCGATTTTCTGCAATCGAAGCCCACACCGCTTTTTCCCATCGATGGCGACGAGTCGCTCTTCCCCGATACCGCCGTCAGCCCAACCGACTTCACCGGCGTGATGCCCGCGCCGATGAGTGCCCCCGGTGCGCAGGCGCTGACGGGGCTTATGACCATGCCGTGCCCGCTCTGCGCCACGCCGGAAGTCCCAAAGTGTCCGCCACCGCCTGATGAAAGTGCGCATCCTTCTGATGCACATAATTGACGGAGGAGACCACCCGCGTCCCGTCGTCCCAGACGATGCTGCCGCGCCCGTCCGCCTGCAGGCCGTAATCCGTCAGTGACTTTCCCGCTTCGGGCACAAGCACCGTCAGGCGGTTCATCACGCGGTTGCCAAGGAACAGCGTGAACACGCCCGTGCCAATGTCGATGGACATGTGCTGCCCGGTGAAGCCCGCCAAACCAATCGCTTCGTCACTCTCGTAGGCGGGGATTTCGCTGAAATACTGTACCGGGTGCTTAACGTAGCACAGCGCGCCGAGATACTGCTGATACGTCCCGTCCGCGCGGCGGAAGCCCGTGCGGTTGCGCGCCATTTTGCGAATCGCCTTTTTGCTGATGACCTGTTCGCGGAGAACGCCCTGCGCAAACTTCACCATGTCGCCCTGCGTGGAGAACAGCCCGGCGTGTCCCATGATTTCGGGATACAGCTTCGCCGCCTTCGGGTCATGCGGGATGCCCGGCTGCGCATCGGTGCGCAGGATGTGTTTCCCCTGCTCAATGCGGTGTTCGCCGCGGCAGGAGATGCAGTCCGTTCTGCGTTCCTCTGGCACATGCAGAAACGTTTCCGCCATTTCCAGCGGACGCAGGATGCAGCGGGTCAGTTCCGCGCCGTAGCCGCTTTGCGCCGCGCCTTCAATCACGTCCCGGATGACCATGGCGTGGATGTCGGAATACGCGCGCCCGCGGATTTCCCCCGGCTGCACCGCCCAGAGCTGCTGTTTCGCGGCTTCGGGCGTTTTTTGCGTGTCGATGCGCTCCGGGGTTGTCAGGCCGATTTCAAACCCCAGCACCTTTTCCACCGGCATGTCCGACAGATAGCGATACTGCGGCGCGTATTCCGTCACCGGGCGGGTTAAATCCAGCTTGCCTTCTTCCCAGAGCCGCATGGTCAGCAGCCCCGTGAACAATTTCGTCAGGCTCGCCAAATCAAACAGCGTCCTGTCCGAAACCGGCGTTCCCTGCTCGTTGATGACGCCGCCGCACGCCTGAACACAAAGCCCCGCCCCTCCGCACGTCACGGACAGGCAGGGCAGAATCTTTGTTTCCTCGGTGAAATATCGAACCGTATCCTGCAAGGTCATTGTGTTTTACTCCAATCCGATGCGGGTGCACGCCACGCGCCCCTCCACCAAATCGCTCAGCCGATGGCGCGCATGACCGATGATGACCATCGTTCCCTGCCGGGCGGACTTGAGCGCGTATTCCAGCTTGGCTTTCGCGCCGTTCGCCCCCGCGCGGGACGCCCCGACGCAGCTTTCCTGCAGCTGCCGCACCTTCTCCTCCAGCTCTTCCATGCTTTTCGCCGTCACCTGCTCCACCAGCGTTTTGGGGTCGGCGGGATCGCGGTAGATGCCCTCGGTGGAGGTCATCAGCACCAGCTTTTTCGCATGGACGAGGTTTGCAATCACCGCCGCCGTTTCGTCGTTATCCACGCACTCTACCACTTGGTCGCCGTGGCTGCGGCGGATGGCTAATTCCATCTTGCGGTTCTCTTCGTCGCTGACGGGGTCGTTGTAATTGACAATCGGAATTGTTTTCTGCTGCGCCGCGCGAATCAGCAGCCGCCGGATATGTTCGCGCTTCTCCGGGTCGTTGAAGTGCGTGTGTTCCACCAGCAGCTGCCGCACGCCGTATTCATGATGGATGAATTGCCGGTAGTTCTGCATCAGGATGCTCTGCCCCTGTGCGGCATAGTCCGCCTTTATCTCGTCGTCGCTGCCGCAGAGTTCACACCCGGTACGCTTCAGGTAGTCCAGCCGCCCGATTTCCGTCGCGCCGGACGTGACCCAAATCATGCCGGGCTTGAGTTCCGCGCCCAGCCGGGAAAAGATGTTGTAGTCAATATCCTTATCCTCTTTGCGAATCAGTGCCATCGAGCCGATTTTGCCGACAAGGTCAAACTGGTAGTCCATCATCGCTGCTTTTTCCCCCCAAAGTTTTGGGTTATTTCCGCTGCTTCAGCACGCTTTCGCCATCCACATAGGTGATGTGGAGTTCGTGCTTCCCCTGCTGCCAAATGCTCGAACAGGCCAGGTGCTTCTGCCCGATATGGCGGTCAAGCCAGCGAACCAGCCCCGGCTGACGCGCTTTCAGCCCCTTGTGTATGATGATATACTCTACGTTCTTCAAATTTCCCTCTTCCTGCAGGATAAACGAGCGCATCGGCGCGCTCATCATGCCGAAGATAACGGGAATCATCAGAACAATGCGATCGTATTTCGCAAAATCGACCTTATACAAGTCGATTTCCATTTTTCTTCTCGTCAGGGTGCAGTACAGGTAATGCAGATATTCCCGCGCCGTTCCTCGATACGCCATCGGCACGATTTCCAGCCGCGACGTATTCTCCATCTCATGTGCCAGCTTACGCGCCGTGGCCGCGGTACGACCCGTTCGGGAGTAAAACACGATCAGTGTTTTCAATGCATTCACCTTTCATCATGGATGCCTGTACATCCGTTATAACTATTTCAGATTGAAAGTTTGCAGCTCATCTTGGCTCATCTTCAGCCGGGAATAGCATCATGCGTAAATGTTGAACATGGTTGTGATGAGCTTCTGCAGCCCATACATGCCCGCCTGATAGCCGTGACTGTTGTCCAGCGTCGCGTCCGCCGCCTTGCGGTAGAGATCAATCCGCTCGTGGTACAGCCGTTCCACTTCACCCAGCCCCTTCTGCGCCAGCAGCGGGCGGCGGTTGAGCTTGATGTCGCCCATAATTTCCTCCAGCGGACGATCCAGCAGCACAATCACGCCCGTGTTCCGCATGATTTCGCGGTTCACGTCGCGTAGCACCAAGCCGCCGCCGGTGGATACGATGCTTCCCTGCTCCCGCGACAGTTCAATGAGCATATTCGTCTCCGCGTTGCGGAACGCCTGCTCGCCATAGTGGGCGAAAATGTCGCTGGTGGAACAGCCGACAGACTGCTCAATGCGCTGGTCGGTGTCGATGAAGGGCAGACCAAGGTTGCTGGCAACACGGCGGCCCAAAGAGCTTTTGCCGCTGCCCGGCATCCCGATGATGTAGACGTGTCGATTAAGCATGGTTCGCCTCCCGAAGCAGCTTTTCCTGCTCCTGACGGCTGAGCGCCATCATCTCCCGGTACAGCGCCTGCACTGCCTCCACCAGTGATGCATCCGTCAGCATAGCCGCGCGGCTTTCCAGCACCTGCGCTTCGCGGCTGGCATCCAGCACAAGCTTCCCCTGCGCCAGCTTTGTCCGCGCCACTTCCCGGCAGAGCGTCATCCGCCGCTCGAACAGCTTTACCATCTCCCGGTCGATTTCATCCAACTCCTGCCGGATCTGTGCAAGTTCCCGCATTCTTTTGCCCATCCTTGCTGACAGCGCGCGCTGCCGTCTTATGTTTCCTTGCTGCCATTATAGCGTATTCCGTCCGTCTTGGCAAGCAAAATGCGCATTTTCCTGCACGATATCAAACAATGATAAGGGTTTATTGAATTTCGTGCGCATTTTTTCATCCGTTTTCCCAAGCTCTTGCAATTTGTTTCGTGTTTTTCTTACTTCGCGCAGTCCAGCGTGAACGCAAATGCCGCGCCCGCCTCGTCGCCGGTGTCCATCAGCGTAATCTTCTGCCCGTGCATTTCCATGATGCGCTGGCAGATGCTCAGTCCCAGCCCCGTGCCTTTACCGGACGTGTGCGCCTTATCCGCCGTGTAGAAGCGCTCAAAGACGTGCGGGCGGTCTTCCGGCGAAATGCCCACGCCGTTGTCCTGCACGATGACGGTGCAGATGCCCTGATTCACGCGCACGCTCATGCGAATCACACCGCCGTCCGGCGTGAACTTAATGGCGTTGTCCAGCAGATTGACCGCCACCTGCTCGATGCGGCTTTCGTCCGCGCTGACCATGCAGGGTTCGGGGGCGAAGTCGCATTCCACGTCCATTTTTTTTGCCTCCAAGTCGCCTGTGCGGTGCAGCAGCACGCGCGAAAGCAGCTCGCAGATGTCGAAATTCGTTTTGTTCAGCGCCGCGTCGGCCTTCTCCAAGCGGGAGAGCTTGAGCAGGTCGCCGATGAGGTTTTTGAGTCGCGTTGTCTCGTCGGAGACAATCGTCAGGTACTGCGGATAGTCCTCCTGCCCGATCGTGCCGTCGCGCATTCCCTCGACGTAGCCGGAAATCGCGGTAATCGGGCTTCGCAGCTCGTGGGAGACGTTCGCAACAAACTCGCGGCGGCTCTCCTCCAATTGCGACAGCTTCTCCGCCATCGTGTTGAACGACGCGCTCAGTTCCGCGATTTCGGGGCAAGTTGCCTTGCCTTCCGGCGCGCGGACGGAGAAATTCCCCTCGGACATCGCCTTCGCCGCGCCGGACAGCACGCTGATTGGATGGAGTATCCGCCGCAGATACAGCAGCAGCGCCCCGCCCGCCAGAATGCAGAAACCCAGTACAACCCCCAGCACCGGCAGCAGCAGCGTCCCCGCGCGCACTTCAATTTCCTGCGCGGGGGTCTGGATGAACACCGCGCCACGCACCAGCCCGCCCGACACGAACGGAACGCCGACGGTGAAGTACCAGTCGCCATCAACCTGACGGCGGATGCTGATTTCGTCGCCGCCGATGATGGTCAGCAGCGCTTCGTAGATATCCTTGCCGTTGAGCGTCTTGGCGAAATCGGGATTCTTCTCGTAGGTGACGGCCATGTTGTCCATCACCTGCCCGGAGCGGTCAACAATCGCGATATACGCGCCGTACTCGTCGTACACCTGCGCCGCCTTCCAGCGGAGGTGCTTGAGCGCCACGGTATTCTGCGCGCTGCCCGAAAACAGCGACGTGCCGAGCGTGTAGGTGCTGCTGCCGCCGGAATACAGGCTCGCCAGATACGCAATCTCGCGCGCCTCCGCCCGCAGGTTCTCCTGCCGAATTGCCGTCTGGCGGCTGGTGAGCGTATACAGCCCCAGCCCCGACAGCACGCTTGTCAGCAGCACAATTACCGCCACAACCACCGCCATAATCCGACCAAACATGATGTTTCCCGCCTCTTACTATTTACAAATGAGAATGAGCCAAGGCGCGAGCAGATGGCTCAGACGAATGCAGAAAATAGTTCTACTTCATAACCTCAAACTTGTACCCGCGCCCCCAGATGGTCTGGATGCGCCAGCCGTACTTTTCGCAGCCCACGAGCTTATCCCGCAGGCGCTTGACGTGCACATCCACCGTCCGGCTCTCCACTTCCACCTGAAAGCCCCACACTTGGTCAAGCAGCTGACCGCGCGTGAACAGCTGGTTGACGTGGCTGGCAAGGAAGTACAGCACTTCCAGCTCCTTCGGCGGCATCTCCAGCTTCTTGCCCTCGTAGAACACTTCGTAGCGGCTCAAACTGACTGTCAGTCCGGGGAAGGACAGCGTGTCATCCGCCGTTTCTTCCTCTTCCTCGGTCTGCCCCATCGTCCGGCGAAGCACTGCCTTGACGCGCGCCGCCATCTCCTTGCTGTCAAACGGCTTGGTGATGTAGTCGTCCGCGCCCAGCTCCAGCCCCAGCACCTTGTCGAACGTCTCGTCCCGCGCCGTGACCATAATAATCGGGATGTTCGAGGACTTCCGCACGGCTTTGAGCACCTGCCAGCCGTCCATGCCGGGCATCATCACGTCCAGCAGCATCAAATCCGGCGGCATTTTGCGGAACTCGGTCATCGCGTCATCCCCGCGCCCGACCGTCTTCACCTCATACCCCGCCTTCTCCAAATACAGCTGCTCCAATTTCGCAATATTCGGGTCATCATCGACCACGAGAATATACGGCTTTTCTTTCATAAAACACCTCCGCAAGGGGCTTCGCCCCTTGAACCTACCAAAGGGACTTCGTCCCTCTGGACTCCCATTCGCGCGATTGAGTTGGTGACTTCTTCATGCAATTTCCGCGTGTTAAGCAGGGGTTTCGCGCCTGCAGAGGCGAAACCCCTGCGCCTGATGAAAAAATCCTCGCTTAGCACGATTATTTCAGCGTCACAATCGTGACCCCGCTCTCCCCTTCCCCATAGACGCCCAGGCGGCAGCTCGCCACATGCATATGATGCTTCAAATGCTGCTGAATGCCGCTGCGCAGAACGCCCGTGCCTTTGCCGTGGATGATGCTCACTTCGCCCATCCCCGCCAGAATCGCCTGATCCAGATACTGGTCAACCGTCATAATCGCCTCATCGAGCGCCATGCCGCGCACGTCGCATTCCATCCGCACCGTGCGTTCCATCGCGCCGGTTTTCAGATGAACGCTCGTCGGCTGGGGCTTCGGCTTGTCCGGCTGCTTCACCAGACGCAGCTGGCTGATATTCACCTTCAGCTTCAGGATGCCCGCCTGCACCTCCACCTCGCCCTTGGCGTTGGCGGGGGCAAGCACCGTACCCTGACTGCCGATGGTGAGGATTTCCACCGTGTCGCCCTTGCGGACTTCCTTCGGCGGCAGCCCGGTATCCACCTTTTGCAGCAAGCCCTCGGACAGATTGTCCACGTTGTTCTCGATGCGGCGGCGAATCGCGTTCACCTGCGCGTCGGGGTTCTGCTGCTCCTTCTTCATGCGCTTCAAATCCGCGATGATGCTCTCGGATTCGCGGCGCGTCTGCTCCATGATGCGGCGGGCGTCCGCCTTGGCTTTCTTGATGGTGTTCTCGCGCTGGTCTTCCATCTGCTTGCGGAGCTTCTCGGCTTCGTCGCGCAGTTTGACCGTCTCAGCGCTCGCCTGACGCGCAATCTCGCGCTCGCGTTCCGCCACCTGACGGTGATATTCCGCATTGGCGATAACGTCCTCAAAGCGCACAGAATCGCTGGACAGCAGCTTCTTCGCGTCGTCAATGAGGTTTTCCGGCAGACCCAGACGGCGGCTGATTTCAAAGGCGTTGGACTTGCCCGGCACGCCGATGGACAGGCGGTATGTCGGGCGCAGCGTCTCCACATCGAACTCGACGGAAGCGTTCTCCACGCCCTTGGTGGACAGCGCGAATGCCTTCAGTTCGCTGTAATGCGTCGTCGCCAGCGTCCGCACACGGATGTTCAGCAATCGCTGCAGAATCGCCTGTGCCAGTGCCGCGCCCTCAGTCGGGTCAGTACCCGCGCCCAGTTCGTCGAACAGCACCAGATCATCCGGCGTCACCTCGTGCATGATGGACACAATCGTCGTCATATGCCCGGAGAAGGTGGACAGGCTCTGCTCGATGGACTGCTCGTCGCCAATATCGGCGAAAACCTGCTCAAACACCGCCAGCTCCGTCCCCAAATCCGCCGGGACTTGCAAGCCCGCCTGCGCCATCAGCGTCAGCAGCCCAACTGTTTTCAGCGTGACCGTCTTGCCGCCCGTGTTCGGGCCGGTGATAATCAGCGACGTGAAGTCCTTGCCCATCCACAGGTTTGACGGCACAACCTTCTCCCGGTCAATCAGCGGATGACGCCCGCGGATGATGTTGATATACCCGTTCTGGTTGAGTTTAGGCGACACGGCGTTCATCTCGCGGGACAGCATCCCCTTGGCGAAGATGTAGTCCAGTTCCGCCAGCGTTTCCACCGTCTCGCGCAGCTGGTCGGCATACGGCGCGATTTCCGCCGACAGCGCCGAGAGAATCCGCTCAATCTCCTGCTTTTCCTTCGCCGCCCACGTTTTCAGCTCGTTGCCCATTTCCACCGCCGCCATCGGCTCGATGAACAGCGTCGCACCGGTGGACGACTGGTCATGCACCAGCCCCGGCACGCTGCCGCGGTACTCCGCCTTGACGGGCAGGCAGTAGCGGTCGTTGCGCATGGTGACAATCGGGTCTTGCAGGTACTTCTGGAACGCGGATGAGCGAATCATCTGATTCAGCTTTTCCTTGATGCGCTCGTTCGCCCCGCGCAGGTGACGGCGGATATCCATCAGCTCGTTCGACGCGCGGTCGGCGATTTCGTCCTCAGAGATAATCGCGTTGGTGATATCCTGCTCGACGTTGTGAAGCGTCGAGAGGCGCTGCGCCAGTTCCTTCAAAATCGGCGTGTTGTCGCGCTCGGTATCCAGCGCCTTCCGTGCCGCGCGGGCGGATTGCATCAGCGCCGCCACTTCCAGCAGCGCCTTTGGAGAGAGCGTCGCGCCCTTTTCCGCCAGCGTCAGGCTTGCGCGCACGTCCGAAAACGGCACAAGCGGCGACGCGCCCACATATTGCAGGATGACCGTCGCTTCCTCCGTCTCCGCCTGCATCCGCTGGATTTCGGTCATGTTGCTGGACGGAACCAGCGCCTCGCAGCGCTCCCGCCCCATGTCCGTCATGGCCTTGCTCGCCAGACGGTCGCGGATTTTGGTAAATTCCAGCACCCGCAAGGTTCTTTCCTTCATCATCTGCGTGTTCCTCGTAAATCGTTCATACTATTTTCGGATGAAAATGAGCCAAGATGCGCCGCGAATTTTTCATTCAGGCTAACGCGAATGAAACGCAGCGTAGCAGCGCTACGCTAAGTGGAATGAGCGGACGACTGAATCAAAAAGGCGCAAGCAGATGGCTCAGGTGAATCCGAAAATAGTATTACTCAACAGGACGATTCCAGTGATTGCTCGTCCCTTCCAATTCCCGCATTTCACCATCCATGACGGCGCGCACGTCCGCCGCTTCCTGCGCGTTTTCCGTCGTCAGCACCATCATCGGCGCATAGCCCGCCTGACGCACCCGGCGGATGTTGTTCGTCGGCAGGGCGTTCATCAGCCGCACCAAGCACCCCTCCGGCAGCCTTTGCCGCAACAGCGGATAGACCGTGCCGCGCCGGTCGGTGAGCGTCTGCCCCGCCAGCGCATCCGGCGAATGCTGGTCGCACATCCGGCACGCCGCGTGCCCTTTCGTCAGTCCCAGATACGTCCGCGCCGGGCAGTGGTGCAGCAGCATCAATTGCTCCCGCCCATACGCCGGAACAACCACGGGTGGATGATTCTGCATCAGCGTCCGCAATTCCGCGCCGGACAGTTCGCTGCTTGCCGTCACGAATCGGCACCCCTGCTCCAGCAGAAACTGCGCCGCGCGGCGATTCATCACCGGAATCCCGCTGCCCGCACCCATCGGCACGTTCCATGTACGTCCCAGCTGCCCAACGCTGCCCAGCACAATGCCGCCGAGCTTCCCCGCGTTTCTCTGCACAAAAGCGTAGAGCAAATCGAGCGTCTTTTCCTCGCACACGGTCGGCAATTGCAGCCACACGCCGTCCGGCATGTCCCGCAAGCCGCTTTCCAGCGCATCCGCCCGGAAATCCTCAGGATACCAGACCAGCAAATCCGCCGCGCCCTGCACCGCGTCCGCCTGTTCCCTCGTGCGGACAATCGCCATGCTCGGCGCATCCGGCGTGTCGGGATAAATCAGGTCATCCGCAGGTTCTTCGCGCCCAGCTTTGCGCGTGAATGCCGCAATTCTTGCTTCCACCAGCTGCTGACAAGCCTCGCGCCGCAGCTGATTCAGCACCGACACAGGCACAAACGCGCCCGCGGTCTGCACCGTCAGCGCCCGCAGAGAAAACGGCGTGTCGCTGAGCTTTCCCAGACTGCGCCGCGCGTCCTCTTCACTCATGGCGCGGCTCTGCGCGGGGGCAACCGTGTCGCCCGTGACGGTGACACTGCTTTCGCCGTCGGTCATGGTGAGCGCAAGCGGCTTTCCGGGATATGCAATCAGCGCCATATCCGCCGGAATCGCGGGAATGGCAAGGCTTCGCGCCCATTGGAGCTGCTTTTCGCTGGTCAGGCGGTAGACCTCGTCACCCGCCTTGGTGCGGATGTCGGGCCGCAGGCGCACGACGGCAATTTGCCCCGCTTCGGTGTCATGCCCGGCATAAATCAGTTCGGCATCCCCCTGCGCGGTACGGATCTGCAAGCCGTCGCCATCATCGAGGCTGCGTTCCAATCGGACGCGCGCCATATTGCCCGCTGCGAACTCCACCCTGCCGATTTTCACGCCGCCGTGGCTGACGCGCGCCGGGTCAATCACGCCCGCATCCTCCGCGCCCATGGCGTACCCGCGCATAAAGCCGCCGCGGGAGAAAATCTGCCGCAGTCCGGTCATTTCGGCTTCGTCCGCCTTGCGGAAATGCCCATTGTCCATCGCGTCGATGGCATTGCGGTAGCTGTTGGCAATCGTCGCGACGTATTCCGGGCGTTTGAGCCGCCCCTCCAGCTTGATGGACGCAACGCCCGCCTTGTTCAGCTCCGGCAGGTCATCGCGCATACAAACGTCGCGCGGAGAGAGCCACGCCGCGGTCTTGCCGCGGTAGGTATACAGCAGGCGGCAAGGCTGAGCGCAGCGCCCGCGGTTGCCGCTTCGTCCGCCGACGACGGAGGAAAACAGGCACTCCCCGCTGACGGCGACGCACTGTGCGCCATGCCCGAACACTTCGATTTCGATGCCCTCTTTCGCGGCGAGGGCGATTTCGGCGGCGCTGCATTCGCGGGCAAGCACCGCGCGGGTCATGCCCTGATTGCGGCAGAAGCGGACGCCAGTCGCGTTGTGAATCGCCATCTGCGTGCTGGCGTGGATGGGCAAATCCGGGAAGCAGCGCCGCGCCATCCGCAGCACGCCCAAATCCTGCACCAGCACCGCATCCACGCGGATTTCACTCAGCAGCCGCAGCACATCCACGACCCCCGCCAGCTCGCCGTCCTTAATCAGCGTGTTGACGGTCACATGGACACGCACATGATGCAGATGGGCGAACCGCACAGCATCCCGCAGCTGCTGCTCATCGAAATTGCCCGCGCCCGCCCGCGCCGAATACGCGGCATACCCCAGATACACCGCGTCCGCGCCCGCCGCCACCGCACTCCTGAGCGCATCCCAATTTCCCGCCGGTGCAAGATTCTCCATCCGATTCACAGTCCTTTCGCAAGGGGCTTTGCCCCTTGACCCCACCAAAGGGTCTTCGACCCTCTGGACTCCCTTTCGCGCGATTGAGTTGGGCACGACTGCATACAGTGCCCGCGTGTTTATCCAATGAACCTTCGGTTCAAAAAAAGAAACAATACCCCAAAAGTATGAGAGTGGCGACCCGAAGGTTTCCAAAGGGCGATCGCAGACTTCGCCTGTTTGCATTGCCCTTTGGCCGCCTCCGCAGAGGCGAAATCCCCTGCGAATCATTCAACCATCAAGGAGAACCAAATTCCCCATGAAACCAGTAATTTTCTTCGATTGGGACGGGACCCTCGCCGACAGCATGAACCTCTGCGTCGCCGAAATCCGCCAAGCCCTTATCACCATGCACCTCCCCGACCTGCCCGACGACGTCCTCCGCCAGTGCAACGGCCCAACGTTCGAGCAGTCACTGGACATCCTGCACATCCCCCATGACCGCGCGCAGGAGTACATGACCACGCGCCTGACTGCCGAATTAGCCCTCGTGCCGACGGTCAACCGCCTGTTCCCCGGCGTGCGCGAGATGCTCCAAACGCTCCGGGAATATGCGGATTTGTGCATCGTCAGCAACGGCGAGCATGACTATATCGCGCTGTGCCTGCAAGTGTTCGGGCTGACGGACGTGTTTGTCCGCACGGCGACATCCGTGCCGGGGCGCACGAAGGGCGAGAATCTCCGCGCGCTGCTGGACGACCTGCGTCCGGAACGCGCCGTGATGGTGGGCGACCGGCTGGGCGACATCCGCGCGGGTCAGGAGAACGGTCTGCCGACGATTGCAGCGTGCTACGGCTACGGGAACGACGCGGAGTACAATCAGGCATCCCTCCGCGCCGAAAGCGTGGCGGACTTGACCCGGCAGCTGGTGGATTTCTGCCGGACGGGGCGCTGATAACAATTCGGAATGCGGAACAAGTGCTTTCCATCGAGTCTTCTATCATAAAAATCCCGCCCCCTCGTTTGCAGGGAGCGGGTTTTCATTATTGCGCTGTCACTTCGCGGCTGGGCTGATACGGGTTGAAATCCGCCGGATCAACGTTTGTGCACACTTCAATTGTCTCGCCGTCAGTCAGCAGGACGATGTTGCCGAAGCGGTTGTTGTACACATGGTCGCGGGTCAGATTCTGTTTCGCGCTGTACGCCGCAATAAAGTTCCATATTTCCCACACCGACGCTGCGCCGGGAATCAGCACATAAGTCGGCGAAAGCACCCGCATCAGCACCACGCCGATCTCATAGGTGTTTGTTTTATCATCCAGAATCCCATGATGGGGAAATTTCAGCACATCTATGTTGCGAACGAGGTCTTGGTACTTGCGGTTGATGTTGCCGCTGGCGGCGTAATCGCCGGTAAACAGCATCCGCTTCTGCCCATAAATCAGCACAAAATTCAGCGAATCCATGTTCTGATTGCCGTTGTTCTTCACCGTTTCCGGCCCGACGCAGTTCACCGTCAGCCATCCGCCAATGGTCAGCTCATCGCCGTCCTTCATCTGCTGGTAGATTGCGCCGTTCGCCAAGGGCGCGTAGTTCGGATTCACCTCCGCCGACGCGCCATATACTACGGTCGATCCACCCCCCCAGCGTTCCAAAATATAGTTGACGTTCATGCAGTGGTCAAGATGCCAGTGCGTGACGATGTACACATCCACATGCGTCACGCCGACTGCTTCCAGATACTGCGGGAACAGGCGCTCCGGCTTGTTCGGCCACGCCTCGCCGCCGTCAATCAGCACGGTTGTGTTTCCGAAGCGGATCAAATAGCCGTCGGCGCAGCCAAGAGTGACCTGATGCAGCTCCAGCATGGGCAATGTCTGCTCCGCTTCCGTCTTTTTCTCCGCCGCGGCAAAGGGCAGCAGCAATGTCAGCAGCAAAAGCGCCGCCAGCAGTTGTTTCTTCATCGCCGCGATCCTTATGCCAGCGGACGGATGAGGATGAGGGGGGTCAGTTCGCCGCCCTGCCCGGAGGGGTTATCCTTCATCGCGTCCTGAATCTGGTCGTCCGTCAGCGGGAAATCATCGCACTTGCCCAGCTGATTCTGGTCAATATCATTCGCGTCCATGATGACAATCGGAATGCCGCATTCCTTTTCGATTTCGTTGGACAGCTCGACGGGGTGTTCGGGGTTAATCAGTGCGAGGGTCTTGTAGCGGTCGAAGCTGGAGCGGAAGTAGAAGCCGTCGATGCCCGCGACGCCATGACCGCAGATTTTATAGAACAAGCCCTTGACCCCGAACGGGCGCGTAACGGCGCTGACGAAGCCCGCCAGCAGCACGCGCGGCAGACCCACCATGTCGATGACCAGTTGCAGCTTGTACGGCTCGTGCATCCCCACGCCGGTGGAGTTAATGCCCGCGAATTTCGCCATATGCTTGGCGAAGAAGCCGAGCTTCATGTCCTCCATGCGGCGGACGTTGCCGGTGCACATCGCCATCACCTTCGCAGTGATGGAAAGCACGTCGCCCGGCTGCGCCAGCGGCAGCACATACTTCTTCACCAGCTCCGCCGCGCTTTCCCCCACCTCGACGAAGTGCGTCTGGATGGCATAGCGCTGGTAACGGCGGCCGTCCCTGCCCGTCAGGATGCCGCGCTCAAAATATACGATACCGTCTTTTTCCCGGCGCTGCTGCGCCAGATTACGGGATTCCGATGCCATGTTGTTTTCCTCCTCGCTCTCCGACGCAAATGCCGTCGGTGTTGCGGTAATTTCGGTTCACGCGTCTATTTTACAACGCTTTCCCAGTTCTGTCAAATTTCCAGCGGGGGATTTTGCCGATTTCGGGCAGAAAATGCAAGGAAAATACCCGCCTTGTCAAATTCCGTTGAATGTGCTATGATACACGATGGCTTGGAGTTTCCTCGCCATACAGATAAAAGGATGCGATTTTATGGCAAAAGCCATCAAAACAAACGTGCTGCGTCACCTGGACGCGCTGAAAATCCCCTACGAAACCCGCGAGTATACCGTCGATGACGACAATTTCGACGGCAAGCTCGTCGCCGAGAAGGTCGATTTGCCCGCAGAGATGATTTACAAGACGCTCGTGCTTGTCGGCGACACCTTGCCGCACCTTGTCTGCGTCATCCCCGTGGAACTGGAACTCGACCTGAAGGCCGTCGCACGCGCCGCCGGGTGCAAGAGCGTCCACATGCTGCCGCAGAAGGATTTGCTGCCGCTGACCGGCTACCTGCGCGGCGGATGCAGCCCCATCGGCATGAAGAAAGCGTTCCCCACCTTCGTGGACAGCGCGGCGCAGCATTTGGAGCGTGTCAGCGTCAGTGCGGGCGTGCGCGGGTGCCAGGTGATTCTGGCGGTGGACGCGCTCGTCGCCTGCACAAAAGCGAAGTTCGCCGACCTGTGCCGGGGCTAAAGTGACGTTCAGCTGACAAGATGATGAATTTTACAACTTCCGCGCCCGGAAATCATTGTTTCTTGACGGGAAATGGTGTATAATAAGGAAGTTGATTTTCTTGCGCAAGGGGTATTCTGCCCCATCACGCGCATTTATACTCCGAAAGGATGTTGATTTTTTCCATGGCACAGCCGCCTTTGCGTCCCCAAGACGCTGTGATGCTTATTCCTTCCCTTGAGCCGGATGACCGCCTGCCCGCATACGTCCGCCGCCTGCTGGACAAAGGTTTCCAGCATGTTGTGATTGTCGATGACGGCAGCAGCGCTGCCTATCAGCCGATTTTTGCCGAACTGGACGCGATGGACGGCGTGTCCGTCACGCACCACGAGTTAAACCGCGGCAAGGGCTGCGCGCTCAAGACCGGCTATGCGTACATTCAGGCGCATTTCCCGGCGGCGAGCGGCGTCATCACCGCCGATGCGGACGGTCAGCACACAGTCGAAGACTGCTGGCATCTGGCAGAGGTGCTGACGGAGGGCAAGCGCGCCCTGTACCTGGGCAGCCGCAACTTCAACCTCGACCACGTTCCGCCAAAATCGCGCCACGGCAACAAAATCACGAGCGCGGTTTTCCGCCTGCTCTACGGCGTGTATCTGCCGGACACGCAGACAGGCTTGCGCGCCTTCCGCATGGCGGATTTGCCGTTCATGCAGGACGTGCCGGGCGAACGCTTTGAGTACGAGATGCAGGTGCTGATTGCCTGCGCGCGCGCGAAGCTGCCGATGATTCCGATTGAAATCGAAACGGTATACGAAAACGAGAACGCCGGAACGCATTTTCACCCGATTCGCGACAGCTACCGCATTTACAAGGTGATTCTCGGAAACTTCCTGCTCTATGCCAGCTCGTCGGTGATCTGCTTTCTGGTGGACAACGGCGTGGCGAACCTGCTGCGATTCGCGCTGCTGCCCCTGCTGGGGCTGAGGGGCGACACGGCGATTCAGGTGTCGGGGTATCTGGCGCGGCTGGTGTCTTCGCCGCTGAATTTCGTCCTGAACCGCAATTTCGTCTTCAAGTTCAAGCAGGACACGGGCAAAACGGCGCTCAAATACGCCCTGCTGTGCATCGTCACCATTACGCTGTCCAACCTTGGCGTGTCGCTGCTGGATCACCTGCATATCTTCATCGGCGGTTTCGCGTTCATCCCGAAAATTTTGATGGACACGCTGCTGTATCTGGTGAACTACCGTATCCAGAACAAGTGGATTTTCGCCAAATCCGCCGAAAATCAGGAGGGCTGACATGCGCAAGCACTTATCCGAAATTCTGCTGACGCTCTTGACTGTCGCGCTGCTTGTCGGCTTTGCCTTCGCCGTTCCGCATCCCGCGATTACGGACGATGCGCTCGAAGCCTACATGAACGACGGCGCGGCTGCAGACGACGACTACGACTTCCTATTTGAGTGACACAAGGGGCGCTGCCCCTTGACCCTGCAAGGGCCTTCGTCCCTTGACCCTTTCGCGCGATTGAGTTGGTGACGCTCTCATACAACTTCCGCGTGTTGATTGGGGGAACCCCAGAGGCGCTGCCTCTGGACTCCGCAAGGGACTTCGTCCCTTGACCCTTTCGCGCGATTCAGTTGGTGACACTCTCATGCTATGCCCGCGTGTTTATCTGAGAAACGAGGAGGAATTACAATGCGCAAAGTTTTGGCGCTGCTGCTGTCTCTGCTGATGCTCACCCCTGCGCTGGCGGAAGAAACCGTCATTACGCCCCTGCCGATGGGCTTGACCGACACTGGCTACACGCCCGACCCGAACGCCTTTATCGCGGCGGACGAGGAAAACGGCGTGCTGCAAGGCTATCAGGATGATTCCATCACCGTCACGCTCTGGCGGGAGACCGTCGGGGACGCGACCTACAACGTCGCGCGCGTGAAGATTGCCGACCCGTCGCAGTTCCGCACGGGGCTGAATCACCCCAAGGCGCGGACGGACAACAAGATTTCCGCGATTGCCGAAAAGCACAACGCTGTCGTGGCGATTGGCGGCGACTACTTTGGCAAGGATGACTACGGCTACGTTGTGCGCATGAACGAGGTGTTCCGCAAGAAGCCGTCGAAGCAGCGCGATATGCTGCTGGTGGATAGCAATGGCGACTTCCACATCATCCTCCAGTCCGACGCGGACGAACTGAAGGCGCTGCTTTCCTCTGACACGCTGACGTTCCCGAACGTATTCAACTTCGGCCCGGCGCTGGTCGTCGACGGCAATGTCTGCGAAATTCCGGACTACTACAAGAACAAGTACAACGTTTTTGCGGATGAACCGCGCTGCGCTATCGGGCAAATCGGCGAATTGGAGTATCTGCTGGTGGTCGTTGACGGCCGCCGCAAGGATTCCGACGGCTGCACCTGCGCGGAACTGGCGGATTTCATGGCGAAGCAGGGCTGCACGATGGCGTACAACCTCGACGGCGGCAACAGCGCGCTGATGTGGTTCGGCGGCGAAAATTACTCCGAGAAAACCGTCAAGGCGGAGCGCTCCGTCTCCGACATCATCTATTTCGCCACGGCAATTGACGCCGCGAATACGGAGGAATAACATGCTGACTCCCTATGGGCTGACGGCGGCGGGCGCGATGCTGCTCCTGCTGCTGCTGACGGGTCTTTCCTGCCGCAAAAAGGGCATCCCCTACCGCACGTTCATCACCTTCGGCGCATTGTCGCTGCTGCTGGCATTCCTGCTTTCGCGGCTGACGTTCGCGCTGTCGAATATCCCGCTCTATGTCAACACACTCAGCAATCCCCTGCTGATGCTGCAGTTCTGGGACGGCGGCGCGTCGCTGCTGGGCGCATTGCTTGGCGTGCTGCTGGCGGGCTGGCTGACGGGGCGAATCCGCCGCGAATCCGTCGGGCGGCTGATGGACGCGATTGCGTTCGGCGCGCCGCTGGCGATTGCGGTGGAGCGCATCGGCGAAGGGTGCTTCGACGAAATCATGGGCATGGGCAAAGGCATTGAGACGGAATGGCTGGCTTTCCTCGGCAACCTGACTGGCGGCAATCATCCGGTGTTCCTCTATGAGGCAGTCGCGATGGTCGTGCTGTTCGTGGTTGTGCTGCTTGCCCAGCGGAAAAAGCACCCCGCAGGCGACACGATGGCGCTGTTCCTGCTGCTCTACGGCTGCGTGCAGGTCGTGCTGGAATCACTCCGCAACGATTCGCACATGCTGCTGATTCACTTCGTCCGCGTCAATCAGGTGGGGGCACTGGTGCTGGCGGTCGCGGTTATCATCCGCTGGGCGGTGACGGCAGTTCGCGGGAAAACCTGCACGGGCAAGAAAGCAGGGTTGCTCTGGGCGCTGATAATCATCAGCATCGGCCTGGGCATCGGCATGGAGTTCGCCGTAGACCGTCTGGGCGAACCGCTGCTCTCCTATGGGATGATGGCGCTGGCGCTGGTGCTCATCGCGTGGTGCGGGCTGCGCTTCCGCCGGATGGCAAACAAGGTCTGAAAGGAAGGATTCTGCAATGGAAAAGCACAAAATTGACCGAATCAACGAATTGGCGCGCAAAAAAAAGTCCGACGGTCTGACCGACGAGGAAGCGGCTGAACACGCCGCCCTGCGTCAGGAATACATCGCCGGATTTCGCGAAAATATGCGTCAGGTGCTGGAAAACACATACGTCCAGCGCCCGGACGGTACGAAAACGAAATTACAGAAAAAGACCCCAACAAAATAATTATACCACACTCGGTCGGCGAAAGTCAACAACAAAACTTTTCGCCGACCCCTTGTATTTCCGGCACTTTTCGTGTATAATGAAGGTGCAAAGAGAGAGAAGAGCCGCTGGCAGGCGGCAGCACAAGGCATCGCGGTGAGCGCGACCGCCGGAACAGGAAAGGAGGCGTTTCCAATGAACCAGGATGAACAGCAGCTGTCGGGCGTGTTGCGTCAGACGGTCATAGAAGTGTCTTCCTGTTTCCGCACCGCATCATGAGTGACAGTCCTCTTTGACTGATGCGCCCCTGAGTGAGAGCGCCGTAAGGATGGGTACACGGATATGGACGACATGCAGAAGGATTTTTCTCCGGCAGCGGATGCGGACAGCATCGACGACATGGCGGATGACATGATCGAAATGACCGATGAGGAAGGCAACACGACCCTCTTCAAGATTCTGGACTATTTCTTCTATAACGGCGACGAGTACGCCATTCTGACCGACTCCATCGACGAGGACACGACCGGCGCAGACCGCGTGGACTGCTACGTGATGAAGATCGTGCCCACGACGGATGAATCCGGCGAAGAGCTGGAAGAGTTCGTTCCCGTGGAGGATCAGAAGCTGGAAGCCAAACTGATGGAAATTGCCACATTGAAGCTCAATGATGACGAACAGGCGGATGACGAGGACTGATTTCTTCCTCTCCTCTCCCGCTTCCCTCCATACAGAGCGACCGACATTTCGTTTCTTCGGTGCTGGACTCGATGAACATTTCGGAACCAACTCGACCGATCATTCGTTTCATAGGACAGAACTTGTTCGACGTTTGGAACTGAATCCGACCGACGCACTTTCGGAATTTCCCCGACCGACTACACGGAATCTCGTTCTTTGGCTGACAAACCCGACCGACCAATGCGGACGATTCAGCAATGAATCGTCCGTTTTTTCTGCGTTTGATGCGCCAAAAGACGAATGTTTTCCGCTGACTTTTCCCCAACTGCCCGTTATTTATGTGGATAACCTTGTGGATTGATGTGGATAAGTCGTGGATTTCCTGCGACAGCCATGCAATCCAGCTGAATTTTCCTGCACCATCCTGTGTCCTTTGGGAGTTTCTCGTCCGTTATGCACACAAAATTCACAGGAACAGCATTTTTGCCCGATTCTGTGGATAAGTCTGCTGACATTGTCCGTTTGCTTTTGTTATGCACAAGGTTGTGCACAATGTTCGACATTTCTCGATGCGCGTGCCAAAGAAGCCCCCTCACCAATTCTGTTGATGAGAGGGGGATGATTATGCGTTTGTGCTGTTCTCTTGTGCTGCTTTTGCTTCCGGAATTGTCGTGTCCTTCGGCACAGTGCCGGAGAACACCGTTTCCTGCGCGTCGCTTGTGACCTGAATGTCGCCGCCGTAGTGCCGCAGCGTTTCCCGGACGATGAACAGCCCCATGCCATGGCCGTCGGACTTTGTCGTCACGCCCGGCTCAAAAATGCGCTGCTGGTCGTCGGGCGGAATCGGCGTGCCCGTGTTCGCAACAGAAAAAACGTACTCCTTGAGGTTCTCGGTCAAGGTAATGGTCAGATGCTTTTTTCCATCGGGCAAATCCGCCATGGCATCAATGGCGTTGTCAATCAGGTTTGACAGCACCTTGCACATCTCCCAGCCAGAAATAGGCAGTTCCTTCCATGTGGACGTGATGTTCAGCGTCACCTGCACGCCCGCCTTTTCGCACGCGGCAAGTTTCACCTGCAAGAGCGCGTTAATCGGCGCGCTGGCGGTTTTCAGTACGCGGCTGACAGCGGTGATGCGCCCGTACACCTTCTCGATGTAGCTGTTCGCCTCGCCGTACTCCTCCATCTCCATCAAGCTGTACACCACCTGCAGGTGGTTGAGGAAGTCATGTCGCTGGGCGCGGAGGGTGTTGTTCAGTTTTTCCATGGCGTCGATGGTGTCATCCATCGCGTCCAGCTGACTCAGCAGGCGCCGGGTGGACATGGCCTCGCGGATGTCCATCACCGCGCCCCAGATAATCACCGCCGCCGCAACGCCGACAAGCAGCCGCATCATGCGCGGGCTGAAGTCGTACTGCGGCGAGATTACCACCAGCGCCATCACGCCCAGAATCAGCAAAATCTCCAGACTGTTGATGATGATGGCGTAGTTCGTCGCCTTCTTGACGGAAATATTCTCCTGAAACCGCGTCAAACGCTTCATTTGCGTCCCTCCCGGATTTCCTGATTCTTCCGAATTGTCGCCTCATGCCCCATGTCCGATGGAAAATAGTACTTCTTCCCCTGCAATTCCACGGGCATATAATTCTGGCGGACGTAGTGTCCGGGATAGTCGTGCGGATACTTGTAGCCGTCGCCGCTGCCAATTCGGTCGTGCCCGGCGTAGTGCGTGTCGCGCAGGTGGACGGGCACAGCGCCGTAACCGCCCTTTTCCGCGTCCGCCATCGCCGCATCGATCGCAACGCACACGCTGTTGCTCTTCGGGCTTTCGCAGATGGCGATAATCGCCTGTGCGAGCGGCAGGCGCGCTTCCGGCATCCCAACGAATTCCACCGCGCGCGCCGCGGCTTCCGCTTGCAGCATCGCAATCGGATTCGCCAGCCCAACATCCTCGCTGGCATGGGCAATAATCCGGCGCGCAATGAGTTTCGGGTCAACGCCGGCATAAATCAGCCGTGCGAACCACGCCAGCGCCGCGTCACTGTCCGAGCCGCGCAGGGACTTGCAGAACGCGCTGAGCATGTCATAATACAAACTTTCGTCACAGCGAATCATGGGCTTCTGGATGGATTCCTCCGCAACGGCGAGGGTGATGTGGATGATGCCCTGCGCGTCGGCGGGTGTCGTAAGCACAGCAAGCTCTACCGCACCGAGCGCCGCGCGGGTATCGCCGCCCGCGATTCGCGCGATATGGTGCAGCGCATCGTCATCGGCGATGATATGCATCTGCCCATAGCCGCGCTCCGGGTCGTCGATGGCGCGGCGCATGGCGGTCAGCACGTCCCGTTCCGTCAGCGGCTCGAACTGGAATACGCGGCAGCGGCTGACAATAGCGGGCGTCATGGACACCATCGGGTTTTCCGTCGTTGAGCCGATAAAGCGGATGATCCCCCGCTCAATGGCGGGCAGGATGCTGTCACTCTGCGCCTTTGACCAGCGGTGGCATTCATCCAGCAGCAGATAAGTGGACTGCCCGTAGGCGCGGCGCTCCTGCGCGTCGGCAATGACCTTGCGCACGTCCGCCACGCCGCTGGTGACAGCGTTGAGCTGCACAAACGCGGACTTGGTGCTATTGGCGATAATCGACGCGAGGGTCGTTTTGCCGCAGCCGGGCGGCCCGAAGAAGATGGAGGAAGTCAGCCGATCCGCCTCAATCGCGCGGCGCAGCAGCCGCCCTTCCCCCAGCAGATGACGCTGCCCGATAAACTCTGCGAGCGTCCGCGGGCGCATCCGATCCGCCAGCGGCGCCTCCTGTCCGGAAAAAAGATCCGTCATTGTTTCACCTCAACAGCAAATACGCTCCCGCTCCCAGCAGCAGCAACTGCACCACCAGCAGGAGCGGGAAGCCATAGCGAAAATACCAATGCCTCGTTTTATGATGGAAGCAGAACATCCCCAGTGTTCCTCCGAGGCTGCCGAACAGCACCACCGGCAGAAACAGCGTTCTTTCCGCAATCCGCCACGCCCCGCGTTTGGCGCGCCGCTTATCTATCCCCATAAGCGAAAACGCAAGGGTATTGACCGCCAGCAGGTACACCCAAATCAGATTCAACAACCAATTCTCCATAATTACAACCTCCCCAGAGGCTCTGCCTCTGGACTCCGCAAGGGAGTTCCTCCCTTGACCCTTTCGCGCGATTGGGTTGGTGACTTCTCCATACTTCTTCCGCGTGTCGCGCGGGGGTTTCGCCTCTGCGGAGGCGATTTCCCCTGCGTGAAAGCAATCAATTTCAATAAAAAAATCAAGCCAGAACACGCACACCGAAGGACTCCGTCAGGGGACAAACTTCCCCTGCGCCACCGCCGTGATTCCCCCGTGTGCCGCGCTGTACACCCACCGATGTGCCCCGCGCAGCGCCAGTTCCGCGTGGCATAGCGCAATGCCGCCGTCCAGCAGGGCACGGTCGCTGATGGTCAGCGCAAACGCTCCGGGCAGCGCTTCCATCCGCCACGGCTGCATATTCATTGCCGACGGCGCAATTTGCACCAGCTTCGCCGCATCCAGCATCATGCCATCCGCGGGAACGGCGTTCATCAGCTTGTCGAGCGGCTTCCGGCGGCGATTCTCCGGCGCTTGAAGCGGCTTCTCCGGCACACCGACCGCAATCACCGCGAGTACCTTCTCGTTCTCCTGCATCGGCAGGCGAATCTGCTTGCGGCGGTATGTGCCGCTCACCCAGCACGTCCCCAGTCCCAGAGCCGTCGCTTCCAGCACGAACGCTTCGCCCAGAATCCCGGCATTCACGCGGCAGAGCGCTTCCGTCCCGCAGGCGATGACCACAGCCGCCATTTTGCAGCCCGTGATGCGCCCCATGCCCAGAATCGTGCCGGTAAACAGCGATTCGTCCACCGGTGTCAGCACCAAGCGCGCACCGGGCAGCGCACACCGCCCGACGACGTAGGACAGCGCCGCGAACGCCGCCGTGTCGGGCGCACCCGCAAAGCTCCGGCAGGATGTGCGCACCAATGCCGCTTGACGCAGTTTCTCCTTCTGCATGGGCGAAAAGAGCGTCTCCAACGTCGTCATTTCCCCACCTCCAATGGTGTCGGGCGCAGATGGCGGCAGACCTCGCCCACGCGCTCATGCAGCACCAAATCCGCCTGATTGTCCAGTGGGGTTGCGTCGCGGTTGATAAGAACGATGTGCCGCCCGCGGAAGAATCGCAGCAGCGACGCCGCCGGATACACCGTCAGGCTCGTTCCTGCGACGATAAGCAGTTCCGCCTGCTGCAATTGGCGCACCGCCGCGCGAACTGTCGCATCATCAAGCCCTTCCTCGTACAGCACAACGTCCGGCTTGATGATTCCGCCGCAGGGGCATTTCGGCACGCCTTCACTGTCCCGGATGTACTCCGGCGGAAAAAAGCGCGCACACTTCAGGCAGTAATTTCGGTGGATGCTGCCGTGCAGTTCCAGCACCGTTTTGCTGCCCGCCTTCTGGTGCAAGCCGTCGATATTCTGCGTGATGACCGCCGTCAAACGTCCGCCGGCTTCCAGCTGCGCCAGAAAGCGATGCGCGTCGTTCGGCTGCGCGTCCAAGGGGAGCATTTTCGCGCGGTAGAAGCGGTAAAACTCCTCCGGATGGCGCGCAAAAAAGGTGTGGGACAGAATTTCCTCTGGCGGATAGGCGAACTGCTGATGATACAATCCGTCCTGCGAGCGGAAATCGGGAATGCCGCTCTCCGTCGAAACACCCGCGCCGCCGAAAAACACGATGCGGCGACTCTCATCAATCCACTGCTGCAATTCTTCGTACATCGTTGTGGGCACCCCTCTCTTGTTTTGTTTCCTATGCCATTTGCAATCAATTCCATTTGGGGTTCGCCTCTGCGGAGGCGACAAGGGGGCTGAAATCTTCCAGACGCGCAAAGGCACCAAGGAAATCATCCGTCAGTTCCAGCATTTCGCCGAGTTCATCCAGCAGCTTCGCGGCTTTTCGCCAACCGCTGGCGCTGCACAAGCTACGCCGTAATTCCCTGATGCGACAAATAATGGCGGTCGTCCAGAAAGCTCGCATAGTTCAGCGCCGTCATCGCGCGGCGATTCGTGTCCTGCATATCCATCGTTGGCATGGCAAACTCCTTTGCTCGCAGCAGGAAAATAATCACTTTCAGTATAGCACACCCTGCCGCGTCATGCAAGACAAACGGGCAAGAAATCGCTGTTTGTCGCGGCTAATCATCTTCCTCTTCACATCAGAAAGGAAATATGCTATAATATAATCGGTAGATTCTTCACAATCGAAGGAGGCATACGATGGATGTCAAGAAGCTGCTTGCCGACGTAACGGCGCTGCCGGGTGTCAGCGGGCATGAGGCGCAGGTCAGCGCGTACTTTGCCGAACAATTCCGTCCGCTGGTGGACGAGGTGACGGTGGACGCGATGTACAGCGTGATTGCGCACAAAAAGGGCAACGGACCGAAAATTATGCTGTGCGCCCATCTGGACGAAATCGCCCTGATGGTGACGCATATTGAGGATGACGGCAGCCTGCGCTTGGGCAATGTCGGCGGGGTTGACCCGCGCATTCTCCCCGCGAGCCGCGTGTGGGTGCATGGGCGCGAGAAGCTGTTCGGCACCATCGGCGCGCTGCCGCCGCACCTGATGAGCGCCGCCGACCGCGCGAACAACTACACGCTGGACAACCTGCATGTGGACATTGGCATGAGCGCCGAACGCGCGAAGGAACTCGTTCGCATCGGCGATTTGGTGACTTTCGACGGGCCTGCCCGCGAATTGCTCAACGATCAGTTCGCATCGAAAACGCTGGATGACCGCTCCTGCGTGGCGATTCTGCTGCGCGCGGCGGAAATGCTGCAAAAGCTGGTCTGCGACGCGGATGTGTATTTCGTCTGCTCGTCGCAGGAAGAAGTCGGCGGGCGCGGCGCAATGACCTCCGCTTTCGCGATTGACCCGGATTTGTCTGTCGTGCTGGACGTCGATTTTGCTGAAACGCCGACCTGTCCGCCGCGCTCTGCCCTGCCGATTGACGCCATGATTGTTACGCACGGGCCGTTTGTGCAGCCGAAGCTCAATCAGCGGCTCATCGACTGCGCGAAAAAGCACCATGTGAAGCTGAACGCGAACGTCGCCAGCCGCTCCACCGGCACGGACGCGGACGAAATCGGCTTGTCCCGCGCGGGTGTGCCGAGCGTGCTGCTCAGCCTGCCGGAGAAGTACATGCACACGTCGGTGGAAACGATTGACCTGAACACGCTGGAAGAGGGCGCGCGTCTGCTGGCGAATTTCGTCGCGGAACTCGACGAAAGCTGGGAGGATGACCTATGGATTTGAAGACACTGACGGAAATCAACGCTCCCTCCGGGCATGAGCAGGCGATTCGCCGCTTTCTGCTGGATGAGCTGAAAAAGCTTGGCTTTGCGCCCGTCCTCGACCGCATGGGCAACGTCGTTGTCGTGAAGGAAGGCACGGGCGACGCGCCCCGCAAGCGCGTGATGGTCAGCGCGCATATGGACGAAGTGGGGCTGATTGTCACCTCCGCCACGGAGGATGGCTACCTGCGCATTGCCGCGGCAGGCGGCATCGACCCGCGCGTGCTGGTTTCCAAGCGCGTCACCGTCGGGGACGACAAGCTGCCCGGTGTCATCGGCGCTGTGCCGATTCACCTGCAATCCGCCGCCGAGCGCAAGCATGTGCTTTCGATGGACGAGCTGCTGGTGGACATTGGCGCGAAGAGCAAGGACGAAGCCGAGTGCAAAGCCCCGATGGGGACGTACATCTCCTTCGATACGCCCTATGTGGAATACGGCGACGGCTTCGCGTGCGGCAAGGCATTCGACGACCGCGTCGGCTGTCTGTCGCTGCTGCGTTTGCTGCAAGAAGAACTGCCGGTTGACCTCGTGGCTTGCTTTGTGTCCGAAGAGGAAGTCGGCTGCCGCGGCGCGAAGGGGGCAGCGTTCCAGCAGGAACCCGACGTCGGCATTGTGCTGGAAGGCACAACGTGCAACGACCTCGGCGACGTACCGGAGACTGCGCACGTCTGCGAAGCCGGGCATGGCGTCGCGGTGTCGTTCATGGATGGCGCGTCAATTGCGAACCGAGCGCTGTTCCGCAAGGCGCTGGACGTGGCGAAGCAGGAGAACATTCCGCATCAGGTGAAGCACAGCGTATCCGGCGGCAACGACGGCGGCGCGATTCAGCGCGCGCGGGAGGGTGTGCCGGTGGTGGTGCTGAGCGTGCCGTGCCGGTATATTCACTCGCCGTCGTCGGTGGTGAAGCTGTCGGATGTGGAGAGCCAGTTTGCGCTGGTGAAGGCGCTGGTGAAGGCGCTGTAACGCAGGGATTTCGCGCCTGCGGGCGCGACAAGGGGGCAACGAAAACAGACGAAGTCTGCGATCGCCCCCTTGACCCCTTCGCAGTGCACCACCATGTTACTGGATTTTTATCTGAATAAACACGCGCATACTGCATGGTAATGCGCACAACTCAATCGCGAAAATGGGTCAAGGGTCGAAGACCCTTGTGGGGTGCAGGGGCAACGCCCCTGCCGGAGTCCAGAGGCAGAGCCTCTGGCGCCTCCCCTATCAGTAAAGGAGAAGAATTATGTTGGAATTGTTGAAGAAGGTGCTCAAACCGGTCGCGCCGTCGGGACTGGAAGAGCCGGTGGCGGCGGTCATCCGGGAAGAGGTTGCGCCGTATGTGGACAGCATCGAGACGGATGCGCTGGGCAATCTGATTTGCGTGAAGAACGGCACGGAGGCGAATCCGGAGAAAATCATGCTGTCCGCGCACATGGATCATATCGGCTACATCGTCACGGTCATTGAGAAAGAGGGCTTCCTGCGCGTGACGAACGTCGGCGGCATCAGCCCGACCATGAGCCTGACGCGGCATGTGTCGTTCCCGAATGGCGTGCAGGGTGTTGTGGTGTCCGAAGTGAGCAAGGACACGGCGATGAAGGACTTGTTTGTGGACATCGGTGCGCAGGACAAGGCGGACGCCGAGACGATGGTGCGGGTTGGCGACGTGTGCGTGTACGCGAACGACTGCTTCCAGCTGGGGGCGAACCGCGTCGCAAGTCCCGCAATGGACGACCGCGCGGCGTGTGCGCTGCTGATTCGCTTCCTGCAAACCGTCGGCGCGACGAAGCAAACCATCATTGCCGTTTTCTCCGTGCAGGAGGAAGTCGGCTGCCGCGGCGCGAAGGTGGCGTCGTTCGCGAAAGCGCCGGACAAGGGCATCGCCATTGACGTGACCGCGTGGGGCGACACCCCCGGCACGAAGCAGCCGGACATCAAGCTCGGCGAGGGCATTGCCGTGAAGGTGATGGATCGCGGGAGCATCTCGAATCCGGATTTGCGGGAAGCGCTGCTGGCGGCAGGTGCGCAGGCGGGTGTGAAGACCCAGCGCGAGGTGCTGCCGTTCGGCGGGACGGATGCGTCCGCGATGCAGACCAGCCGCGGCGGGATTCCGGTGTGCACGCTGTCGATTCCGTGCCGGTATGTGCATTCGGCGTGCGAAGTGGTTGACCTTCGCGATGTCGAGGGTGGCGTTGCTCTGTTGAAGAAGTATTTTGAAGCGTAATTGCTTCTGAATCCGCAGGGGATTTCGCGTCTGCGGACGCGACGAGGGGGCAGTGAAAACAGACGAAGTCTGCGGTCGCCCCCTCGACCCCTTCGGCTTCGGCTCGTACCTGTTACTTGGTTTTTATCGCAGCTTTTTTATTTTTGTATACCATTTTGTTGGAAGGGAGTTCCTTCATGACCGCATTCCTTGGCGTTTTGTATCTGCTTGTGTTTCTCGCGGCGGGGTGCACATGCGTGCGATTCCTGCTGCCGCGGAAGTCGCTGCTCACGCGCGTGTGGCTCGGTGTCAGCTTGGGGCTGCTGCTGATGATGTGGCTGCCGGCGCTGATTGCGTTCGCGGCGGATTTCACATGGACGGCGCATTTGCTGGCGCTGATTCCGCTGGCGGGGCTGACGGCGGGGTGCTTCTTTTTGCGTGACCCTTCGCCGGTGAAAAAGTGGGATGCGCGGGAAAAGCAGCTGGCCGGGCAGATGCTGATGGTCGTGCTGCCGCTGACGCTGCTGTCGGGGTATCTGCAATACACGCACTGCCTGCGCGTCGGAAATGACGGCGGCTGGTGGGTCGGGCAGAGCACTTACGGCGATTTGCCGATGCACATGTCGTTCATCACGTCGCTGAAAAACGCTGCTTTTCCGCCGGATTATGCGCTCTTTCCCGGTCAGCGGCTGTCATATCCCTTCCTGACGGACAGCCTGTCTACGTCGCTGTACCTAATGGGCTTCTCGCTGGAATGGGCGATTGTCGTGCCGGGTACATTGATGATGGCACTGTGCTTCACGGGCGTGATGGTGCTGGCGCGGGAGATGACCGCGGGGAAAAAGACAATTATCCTCGCGACGCTGCTGTTTTTCTTGAACGGCGGTCTGGGCTTCCTATACAACTTTGACCTTGCGGGCGGCACTGTGAGCAATCCGTTCAGCACGGTCATCGAGCGAATCCGCGAAATTCTTGACGGCTACTACGCCACGCCGACGAATCAGCCCACGCCGTACAACCTGCGCTGGTCAAACGTGATTGCCGACCTGATGGTTCCGCAGAGGACGCTCCTCGGCGGGTGGTGCATGGCGCTGCCGTGCTTTTATCTGCTGTTTACGTCCTTTGCGCCGGAAAAGCGCCCGGCGTTTGCGCAGCGGATTCGGCAAACGGGACTGCTGGCGGTCTGGGCAGGCGCGCTGCCGCTGATTCACACGCATTCGTTCCTCGCGCTGGGGCTTTGCTCGCTGGGCATGATGGTGTACGACCTGATTCACGACAAAGAGCGCTGGACGCAATTGCAGTTGTATCTCTCGTATGGCGTAATCGCCGTGGTGCTGAGCGCGCCGCAGCTGATTTGCTTCACGTTCGAGCAGGTGTTCCAAGGCACGGGCAGTGGGAACAGCTTCCTGCAAATTTGGCTCAACTGGGTCAACGGGTATGAATCAAACGGTGAATTTGCGTTTCGCGACCTGTACTTCTGGTTCTACCTGAAGAACATCGGTCTGCCGTTCCTGATGCTGATTCTGGCGCTGTTCGAGCGAAATCCGAAGCATCGGCGGCTGTTCGCGGGCGCGCTGCCGATTATCCTTGCGGTGGAGCTGGTGCGCTTTCAGCCGAACATCTACGACAACAACAAGCTGATGTATCTGGCGTGGCTGCTTTGCTGCATGATTGTGGCGGACTGGTGCCGGGATGTCTGGCATCGGCTGAAAGGGATGCGTGGGCGCGGGGCGCTGGCGGTTGTGACGGCGATTGCGGTGTTTCTGTCCGCGGGGCTGACGCTCTGGCGCGAGTGCGTCAGCAACTATCAGGCGTTTTCCGCGTCGGCGGTGGAAGCGGGAGAATTCGCCCGCGACAACACGCCGGAGCATTCCACCTACATGACCGGGACGCAGCACCTGAACCCGATTGCGTCCATCGCCGGGCAGAACATCGTCTGCGGGCCGGATTTGTGGCTGTACTACCACGGGCTGGACACGAGTGAGCGCAAGATGGACATTGCGGCTTTCTACACTGACCCGGAGGAAAACCTCGACCTGCTGGAGAAGTACGACGTGGACTACATCTACGTCAGCAGCTACGAGCGGAGCAGCTATGCGGTGGATACGGATACGCTTGACCGCCTGTTCACGCGCGTATTCAGCAACTGGGAAGCGACGATTTACGCCGTGCATCCATCATCGGAAACGGAGGACATGGGCAATGGAGCGTCTGCTGCGCTTCGCGGTGGAGCATGACCGGGTGATACGCCTGATGTTCATGCGGGATGGGCGGCTGTTTCAGGTCAATGCGCACATTGTGAGCTACGACGACAAGCAGGTGTCGTTCGTGACGACCCGTTCGCCGCGGACGCAGGTCATCAGCCGTGAGGAGCTGCTTGCAGTGGATTTCCGCCGCGGGGATGATGGGCAGGTGGTGTAATCCCTGCCTGCTTGCCAACAAACAAAACGTACGCCGCACAGCGGCAAGGAAAGGAGCGAAGGATGGAGCAAGAGGAAAAGAAACCCACGACACTAACCGGCGTCGATTTGTCCCAGACAGCATCGCTGCTGCTTCCATGGACGCATGACCCGTGGGGCAAGCTGCGCCCGCCGCTGTCCGAGGAAGCGCTGTGCATGAGCGCCGAACTCGCCAGCGCCGCGTATGGCATGGCGATTGAGCCGTGGGTCGAAGCCGGCTGGCGCGACGTGACCATTCAGGTGGATGGCGAACTGACTGCCCTGCCGCCGAACAACCCCTTGAGCGCCGAGTGGCGGAAATACTGGGTGCGCGCGCGCCTGAAACCCGTCAGCGCGCTGGGACAGATGCTGGGCGCGCTGCGATTGAGCAGCAGCAATAACACCACCGGCAAGGCGGTCGTGATGCTCCATCCCGCGCTGGACGGGCGCTACGTCGTCGCGGTTGGGTTCATGGGCACGGGTTCGCGCTTCTACGACTGGTTCAGCAATTTCCGCATGACAACCCAGGACGGGATGCACCGCGGCTTTCTGGAGCTCGCGCGGCAGTTCGAGGCGAATGAGGAGAAAATTTCCTTTCCGGAAACAGCGGAAGAGCTGGGGCTGGAAAAGCTCACCCTGCGCGACATTCTGCAGAACATGCGCAGCCCGAACAGCCGCTTCGTCCTCTGGGTCTGTGGGCACAGCCAGGGCGCGGCGATGATGCAGGTGTACGCGCACCTGAAGATGAACGAGACGGGCATCTCCGCGCGCAACCTTATCGGCTACGGCTTCGCTTCCCCCACGGTGATGGCGGGCAAAGCGGTTCGCGACCCATCCGCCTATCCGCTGTATAACATCCTCAACAGCGACGACCTTGTCCCCCACTGCGGCGCAGCGGTGCACCTCGGCATATGCCTGAAATATCAGGCGACGGAGGATCTGCGCAAAAGCTGCTACAACTGGAAGCGCGACGAGAAATCCGTGCAGGCACGGCTGGCAATCCGCCCCGTTCTCTGGAAGATGGTCGATACGCCGACGTGCATCATCGGCGGCATGGCGCTGCTGATGGCGCTGGGGCGCGTCAGCGGGGCGGACTTCCTCAAAATGCTGGGACTGGGCGGCTTCCTGCCGCTTGACCGCGCGCTGGAAAAGGCGGATGCGGAGGATTTTGTCCGCGGGCTGAACCAGAAGGCAGCGGCAGCATACGAGTCCGTGACCGGGCATCCGATTGACATGGGGCAGGTGTCGGACGAGGCGAACGCCATGCAGCGCATTATCGACCACTTCGGGCTGCTTTCGTTCATCGACGCGGCAAAAGCGCTGATGACCTGCCCGCACTACATGATGGCGCACCCCGAAGAGGGGTACATCGGCACATATTTCTATATCGTCATGAACGGGATTCAGGATTTTGTGCCGTTCATCTGGCGTTCGGGCGATCCGCCGCGCCGGATGACCGTGGAGCAGCTGCCGCATGACATGGTGACACAGGACATGCCGGGGCTGTACAACCGCCGCCTGCAAAAGCCCGACCGGCGCAAGCACCTGCCGATTACGCGGCGTGACCCGCGTCCGGGCGGCGACACGCGCCATCACCTGCCCCTGCTGACGGCGGGGACGGTGCAGCCGAACGAGAAGATCTACCCGGTGGAAGACATTGAACTGCGATAACCCACAATCATAAGAAAAGAGGCTTTTCCCATGTCCGATTACCGCATTGAAACCAAGTGTGTTCAGGCAGGCTACACGCCCGGCAACGGCGAGCCGCGCCAAATTCCGATTATCCAGTCCACCACCTTCAAATACGCCACGAGCGAGGACATGGGCAAGCTCTTTGACCTCGAAGCGTCCGGGTATTTCTATTCCCGCCTGCAAAACCCGACGTGCGACCACGTTGCGGCGAAAATCGCGGCGCTGGAGGGCGGCAGCGCAGCCATGCTGACCGGCTCCGGTCAGGCGGCGAACTTTATGGCGCTGTTCAATATCTGCGAGGCAGGCAGCCACATCGTCGCGTCGTCCTCCATCTACGGCGGCACGTTCAACCTGATTGCCGTGACGCTGAAGAAGATGGGGATTGAGTCCACCTTCGTCTCCCCCAATGCGACGGACGACGAGCTTGACCGCGCCTTCCGCCCGAACACGCGCGCCATGTTCGGCGAAACGATTGCCAATCCCGCGCTGACCGTGCTGGACATTGAGAAATTCGCTCAGGCGGCGCATCGGCACGGCGTTCCGCTGATTGTGGACAACACCTTTCCCACGCCCGTCAACTGCCAGCCGATTCGCTGGGGCGCGGACATTGTGACCCACTCGACGACAAAGTACATGGACGGCCACGGCGCTGCGCTCGGCGGCGTCATCGTGGACAGCGGCAATTTCGACTGGATGGCGCACGCGGAGAAGTATCCGGGGCTCTGCACGCCCGACGAAAGCTACCACGGCATCACCTACGCCGAGAAATTCGGCAATGCGGGCGCATACATCACCAAATGCACCAGCCAGCTGATGCGCGATTTGGGCTGCGTGCAGTCCCCGCAGAATGCGTTCATCCTCAATCTGGGGTTGGAGAGCCTGCATGTGCGGATGCCGCGCCACTGCGAGAACGCGATGGCGGTCGCGCAGTTCCTCGAAAAACAGCCGCAGGTGGCGTCTGTCAGCTATCCGCACCTGCCGTCCAGCCCGTACTACGCCCGCGCGATGAAGTACATGCCGAACGGCGGCTGCGGGGTGGTGTCGTTCGTCTTGAAGGGCGGACGTCCCGCTGCGGAGGCGTTCATGAAACGGCTGACTTTGGCGGCGATTGAGACGCACGTCGCCGACGCGCGGACGTGCTGCCTGAATCCGGCGACCTCCACCCATCGGCAGATGACCGAGGAGCAACTGGCAGTTGCGGGCATTCCGGCGGGCATGGTACGCATCAGCGTCGGACTGGAGAGCAAGGACGACCTGATTGCCGACCTTGCGCAGGCGTTGTCCGGCATCGAAGCATGAGCGCGTACATCAATCGGTATTTCCTGCTGATGGCGGTGTTTTTACCCCTATGGTGCATCATTCGCCGCCCTTGGAAGCACTGGAGCCTGCACGAAGGCTGCCTGATGGCGTTCGCGGCGCTGTTGTTTTCGCTGCTGTGCCTGGTGCTGCGCGGCACATGGGCTGCGCCGGGGGATATGCTGGCGTCCGCGCTGCACCGGCTGCGGACGGGCAAGGGCATTCAGCTGCGGCTGTTCCGCACCATTACGCGGCAGCTGCGGTACGCCCGGCAGGAGGAGATGCTCATTAACATCTGGGGAAACATCCTGCTCTTCATCCCCTACGGCTTCTTCCTGCCGCTGCTGTGGAAGCGGTATCGCCATCCGCTGCAACTTTCGCTGATGTGCCTGCTGCTGCCCTTGAGCATCGAAACGTGCCAGTTGTTCATCCGCCGCATGACGGATGTGGATGACCTGCTGCTGAATTTCGCGGGCGGGATGATTGGCGGCGGGGTGTTCGCGGGGGTGCATATGGTATTCCCCAAATTCACTGATAAGGCGCTTGTGCGCGGATAATACGAAAACGTCCCCTTCCGGCAATGGAACGGGACGTTTTTACTATTTTGGAATATGTACCGCGAATTTTTCGTGCTGGCTAACGTAAGTGGAATGCAGCGGACAACAATTCTCGCATTGCCTTACCTCCCACTCCTTTCCCTTAAATTATGCCATAAAATAAGGGAAACGTCAACCGATTAAGGGAAAAAGCCCTGATACTATTTCCGAATCAAAAGGGAGCCGATGAATTTGGAAATCGTATCATATCATCCCCGAAATACTTGACGAAGCCTGATACGATACGAACATTTTTCACACACAGTTTACCAAACATAAAAAGGTGTATTTTCTCAATCCGTATAACGGATATGGTTTTCTTTGCACCACTCTTCAGCTGCTGAACTTAAATGTGCCAACTCATATCTATACCAATCTGTATCAAGGAATTCTTTTTCAATCGCAATTAGGAACTCACGATCCATATCCTTTGCAGATAATTGAGATAAAAATTTAACCGTCTTTCGAGATAAATAAACCTGCGCATATTTCATCTCCAATGCCGGAATATCTACACGAAAGCAAGGAACATAGTGTCCATAGCATTGAGCAATGACACTCGGCAGCGAATGAACATTGCAATCAAATACACTCCCCAATTTTTCAGCATCAATCATTTGAGACTTTTTTTTGTCAAACCACCAAAGATCATAGTCTGTTTTGCAATATGGAAACCATCGTCCATAGTGCGCAATTTCCTTTATGCTAACCATTGTTTTTACCTCCAATTTCAATAAGTAATTGTACCACCATACCAAATATGAAAAGTATGCGTACTACCGATATTCTACCATCAACGTTTCTTCACTGTCAACCATGCCGATAATACTACTTCCAGAAAGCGAAAACGGCAAAAAAAACGTCCCCTTCCGCTGCTGGAAAGGGACGCTTTCGTTATTTCTGCTTCTTATGATACCCGCAGTCGCAGTACGGTCCGCCGGATGCCAGCGTGTATTCGCGCACAAAGTCCGACGTTTCACCTGCTTCCGCCATCGTGTAATCCAGTCGGCACATGGCAGGCGTGAGGTCATACAGCCCCAGCTCCTTCGTCAGCACACAGATGCCGCACTTATAGAACCGCGCCTCGTAGCCGCTGCCGTCCGCGTAGGGCAGATAGTCCATGTTCCACGAGTAGGGGTTTCTGTCGGCAGCGCGGAACTTCTCCGCCTGTTTCATCCCCGCAATGTCCTTGTCAGAGAACTTGTTCTTCCCGCTCTTGCGGCAGAACCAGCGCATCGCGGGCGTCATCATGGACTTCGCGTAGTAATCCGTCAGCGTCTGCACGGTCGGGCGCTTGGGCATATGCAGCACATACGCGCAGAGCATCGCGCAGTTGACGAGGTTCATCTGGAAGCGGTCGCCCGGCTCAAAATCCGGCACACGCGCGATAATCCGCCGATACTCCTGCTTCGCTGCCTTCTCCGTTGCCTTGGCGGATTCCGCCGACTGCCCCAGCACCGCCGTCAGCTGATGCGTAAACGAGCGATGGAACAGCATCCACATGCCCATCGGCATTCCTGCATACTTCATGAGCTTGCCTCCCCTTGCTTTCGCGAATGAGTTTGTTATGTCAAACTCATTGTAGCGCATTTAGGGGCGGTTGGCAAGGGGAATTGCAAAATTTTTGTCAGAACAGCGAATTGCCATCGGCACAGTAATGTTCACAAAAGCCGCAGCCGATGACTGCCGCCAGCCCCAGCAGGAAGCGCAAGCCGACGGGTATGGATTTGACAGCATCCACAACGCCTTGCAGCTGCTGCCAAGTGGATTCTTTTATCTCCAATACTTTCGCAAGCATGATGTCGCTCACGAATTTTGTATCCACAGACAATTGAAGCTGCTCCAAAAAGGTTGATTCACCAAACCAGCCGACGACACCCTCCACCATACCTTGAATGCAAAGTGCGCCGCCTACCATGCCCACAAACGAAGCAAGCGCCCCCAAACATGGTTTGTAGCCGCACGGCAAAGTTGTTACAGATGAAGTGGCGATGACTATATTGAATAGCGGGTAAACCAAAATTGCATAAAACGCAATACCAATCGGCAGAAGTAGCAGTGTCCAGAGTTCGTTTGTCGGGAACTTTTTGATGATTAACTCAACAATCAGTCCAACAACCCAAAAAATCGTCACCAGCACCAACGTCAGCAGCGCAGGCATAAATGGAAACCACGCTTTACTCGTCGCGAAGAGCCAATTCACAATCACGCCTACGACAAGTACTGCCGGGAGAATCCACCAAAGCGTCTCATTTTGCAGCAGGGTCATGGTAATAGCCACAGGCGCAAGCAGCCATGTCATGGCATATTGCGCCATGATGAACAGCAGCGCCAGTCCCAGCACAACGCAGCAGAAAACGCCAAACCCCGTTCCACACGCTTCCGGCACCAGTTCAATCAGAATGTACATCCTCTATTTCCTCCCCTATCCGCCTAATAAATTCGCTCCGGGGGCAAAACGTGCTGCCTTGCGCCCGGAGCGTTGTCTTTGGTATGCGGAATTTTATTGCAGGTCGCGATAACGGTAGTACGTCACTTCGTAGCTGTCCTGCTCATAGCTGACCGTTTCGTTCCACCAGTAGTTTTCATAGCGCTGATGTCCATCCGCCGTTCCGTTCTTAGAAAGTGGCTCATAGCTGCTCATGTATTCCCAATTTCCAGTACCCGGCTTATAGTTGGAACCCGTATACTCAGCATAGGAATAGTACCATTTGTTGTAACCTGTGTTATAGTAGTGCCAGCGGGAGTAATGGTACACAGGAATCGAGTACGTTTCCGTCTCCACCTTCGTTTCCACCTGACGGGTAGAACTGCTGCTGACCGGGGTGGTAGACCACTGCGTCCATGCAGACCACTGCGGCGGCGGGGTCGGCGTCGTTGTAATCGTAGGCGTAGGTCCTTTCGTAATCGGCGGCGTCGTCACAGGCGGATTCGTCACCGGCCGCTTCGTAACGGGCGGCTTCGTCGTCGTGGTACTTGTGTTGTTCGAGGCGGAATTGCTGCTGATGAGCGCCGTTTTCTCATTCGAGGACAGCTGCCGCCCTTCCTTGGTCGTCGCGGCGACATAGTAGGTATAATTATAGTTCGCGTTTGCCGACGTGTCCTTGTAGGACAGCGCCGAACCGCTGTAAATCAGCTGGAAGTTCTTGTCGTAATTGGTGCGGCGGCGATAGAGGCTGTAATTCGTCGCGCCGCTGACAGTCGTCCACTCCAAGCTAACCGCCTTGCCGCTGACGTTGGCATACAGCGTCGGCGGATAGACCGTCACGGTCGTGTTCGCGTTATTCGGCGCAGACGTAGGCGCCGCTGTCGGGGCAGGTGTCGCCGCCGCGGAGGTCTGCCGACTCCACGCCAGCGCATACAGAATGCGGTTCTGCGCGTCCATGAAGTTCAGGCACTGCTGATACTGCGCCGCCGCTTCCGCGTAGTTCCCTTCGTTTTCCGCCACGCGCCCATTCAGGTACGCCGCCCATTCCGCAACGCTGGGAATGTTGACGCCGTTCGCGCGGAGGTTCGTCAGGCGCTCATCAAAGCTCGTGTTGATGACAAGCGCGTCGATATACATCGGAATCAGCGTGTAGTTATTAGCCGACGCGTCCGCAAGCCCCAGCGTGTAGTAATAGAAGGCGTTGCTGCCCTCGTAATTGCCAAGTTTCTGGAAATCTTCCGCCAGCGTCGTGATGTTCACCGAATCATCCTGCAGGTTCATCAAGTAACGTTCCAGCCGCGAAAGCGCGTCCTGATACCGCTCCGCAATCGTCCCCTGCGTTTCCGCAAAGACAACGCCCGTCAGCACCAAAGCCAGCGCCACCATAGCCGCTACCAAGCGTGAGAATCTTTTCATTTCCTTTTCCTCCTTTTTCCTTCCGCCCATTTTGCGATTTTTCTCTGCCGTGCTCTGCTTCCCCAGACTGCACTCCGGACGCATAGCGGTGCAGGCTGCGTCCGGAGCGTGTCTTTTGTGGGGCGGAAAGCAAACCGCAATAAGTGGAAGGGGGCGGGCTTTCCGCGGCAGGCGTCGCGTAACCGGTGTATTCGATGCCTGTCCCGAATTTCTTCGGCATTTTTAGCATACCACGAAGCGCGGTTGCATGGTAGTCCACTTTTTCGCGATTTTCCGCCACTTTTCCAAAAACGACAAACACCCCCGCACCACGTTCGGCGCGGGAGTGCAAGGAAACATCAGAAATTACGGGACATATCGTACTTTGAATAGAACTCTTTGCGGAAATCAAGGAAGCAGTCGTTGGCAATGGCTTCGCGAATCTGCTCCATCAGGTGAATCAGGAAGCGCAGGTTGTGAATTGACGCAAGCCGTCCGCCGGTGATTTCGCCCGCCTTGAGCAGGTGGCGCACATACGCGCGGGAGAAATGCTGGCAGGCGTAGCAGTCGCATTCGGCGTCAATCGGGCCGAAATCGTGCGCGTACTGCGCGTTCTTGACGACGACGCGTCCCTTGCTCGTCAGCACCGTGCCGTTGCGGGCGATTCGCGTCGCCAGCACGCAGTCGAACATATCCACGCCGCGCAGCACGCCCTCCAGCAGGCAGTCCGGCGTACCGACGCCCATCAGGTAGCGCGGCTTGTTGACCGGCATGTACGGCGCGATTTCATCCAGCATCTCGTACATCACGGGCTTGGGTTCACCGACAGACAATCCGCCGATACCGTAGCCGATGAAGTCCATATCCGCCAGCGTCTTGGCGCTCTCAATGCGCAAATCCTTGTAGAACGCGCCCTGCACGATGCCAAACAGCGCCTGATCTTCCTTCGTGTGGTGCTTCTTGCAGCGCTCCGCCCAGCGGTGGGTGCGCTCCATGTTGATTTTCGCGGTGTTGTAATCGCAGGGGTACGGGCTGCACACGTCAAACGCCATGCAAATATCCGACCCCAGCTTCTGCTGGATATCCATCGACTCTTCCGGCCCGATGAAGTGGCGCGAACCGTCCAGATGGCTCTGGAACGTCACGCCCTCCTCCTTAATCGTGCGGATGCCGGCAAGCGAAAATACTTGGAATCCGCCGCTGTCGGTCAGAATCGGCTTATGCCAGTCCATGAAGTTGTGCAGTCCGCCTGCCTCCTGCACGAGGTCTTCGCCGGGGCGCAGGTGCAGGTGGTAGGTGTTCGACAGCAGAATCTGCGTGCCGATTTCCTCCATCTCGCGGGGCGTCATGGCTTTCACGCACGCTGCCGTGCCGACGGGCATGTAAATCGGCGTTTGAATGTCGCCGTGCGGCGTGTGCAGCACGCCCAGCCGCGCGCCTGACTGCTTGCAAATGTGCTTGAGTTCATAGGAAAAAGGTTGTGTCACGGCTCAATTCCTCCGTTGTCCGGGATGTCGGGGTTCAAAATCGCTTCGGCAGAGTTGTTGAAGCGGATGGCCATGTCGGTCAGTTCTTCGGCGTAGCAGTTCCAGATGGAGCCGCACGGAAGGTTCTGGAAGGTCATGATTTCCTTGCGCGTCGGATGCTCGAACACCAGCCGGTAGCCCCACAGGGCAATCTGCTGCCCCGCAATGCCGCGCCCGTACTTATTGTCGCCCCACAGCGGCGCGCCCATGTTCGCCATCTGCACGCGGATTTGATGATTCCGCCCCGTTTGGAGGCGGATGGCACACAGCGCCGTGCCGTTCTTGCGCGCAAGGCACTCGCCGGACAGCATCGCCAGCTGCGCGCCCTTCTCGTCCGCGTCGCAGATTTCGACCTTGTTGAGGTACTCGTTCTTTTTCAGGTAGTCGATGCAGGTGAAGCGGTCTTTGACGCGCCCCTCGACGACGCAGAGGTACTCGCGCCCCATCTCGTGCTCCCGCATCTGCGCAGAGAGCCGGGATGCCGCCTTGCTCGTGCGCGCAAAGACCATCAGCCCGCCAACCGGGCGATCCAGCCGGTGCACCAGCCCCAGATACACCGCGCCGGGCTTGTTGTACTTGATTTTGATGTACTCCTTCAGCTGCGAAAGGATGTCGGTGTCGCCCGTTTTGTCCGCCTGCGAGAGCATATTCGGCGGCTTGACAGCGACGATGACGTGGTTATCTTCATACTGCACGTCGATATTCGCCAGCTGATGCAGCGGGAATTCGTTCATTTGGCCGACCACCTTCCGCTTGCGCCGCAGGGCAGCACACCGCCCGTCGTCACCGGCAGGCAAAGCTCCTGCGCGTCGATAATGCCCCCATGGCAGCTGCTGACGCACTTCATCAGCATATTGCTGAGGACGCTGGCCTGAAAGCCCGTCGTGTAGCTGTTGATGAGGAAGAACAGCGGCTTGTCGGAGAGTACCTTCGCGCTCGTATCGACCAGCCCGAACAGCTCGTTTTCCAGCTTCCACACCTCGCCCGACGGCCCGCGCCCGTAGCTCGGCGGATCCATCAGGATGCCGTCGTAGGTGTTGCCGCGGCGGATTTCCCGCTGCACAAACCGCAGCGCGTCCTCGACAATCCAGCGGCTCCTTTCCTCCGGCAGCTTCGATAACTCGCGGTTCTCCTTGCCCCACTGAATCATGCCCTTCGCGGCATCGACGTGGGTGACGTGCGCGCCCGCCGCCATGCAGGCCAGCGTCGCGCCGCCGGTGTAGCCGAACAGGTTCAATACGCGGATGTCCTTGCGCCCGCTATTGCGGATGAGGTCGCCCATCCACACCCAGTTCGCCGCCTGTTCCGGGAAAAGCCCCGTGTGCTTGAATCCCGTCGGGCGGACATAGAACCGCAAATCTTGATGCTGAATCGTCCAGCGCTCCGGCAGGCGGGTCAAAAACTCCCACTCGCCGCCGCCCTTCTCCGAGCGGTGATAATGCGCCTGCGCCTGTTTCCACAGCGCCGGGTCTGCCTTGGGCCAAATCGTCTGCGGATCAGGCCGCCGCAAGATGACATTCCCCCACCGTTCGAGCTTCTCCCCGTCGCCCGTATCCAGCACCTCATAATCTTCCCATGTATTCGCTAAAAACATAATAACTCCTTTTAAGAGGCGCAAGGGGCTTCGCCCCTGACCCCACCAGAGGCGCTGCCTCTGGACTCCGCAAGGGACTTCGTCCCTTGACCCTTTCGCGCGAT
>OLVW01000379.1_pt1 | contig 46111 bp, 40 predicted proteins | sample 1673301 | NCBI WGS metagenome assembly OLVW01 (sample SAMEA3178941, study PRJEB25190) | human gut metagenome
AATGTGAACGATTCGTTTCGCAAAGAGCCGGATGCGGGAAAGCCGCACGTCCGGAATTCTGTGAGGGGTGTACGACCGTAAGGGGTGCACCTACTCGACCTATTAAGAATCGAGATCATCAGAAGTCTTTTTGATAAAGAGAAAGCAGATATTCCAATCGTTGCAATGACAGCAAATGCTTTTGAGATGGGAATGAACGATCATATAGCCAAGCCGATCGATGTAGAAAAAGTAGAGGAAGTGCTGGTTGCGCTTTTGAAAGAGTAAGTTTTGCAAAAAAGAAGATCATTTACATGTCGAGAACCGGATGACCTACTTATAGGAAATGTCAATAAATAGACGTTACGTATTTTTTTTAACAATTGGACTTTTCGTATCGGAAGAATTAAAATGATACACGAGTAGGAATGTTGGTATCTGTGAGTAGAATGGGTGTAGAAAGATGATCAAGACAGATGCAAAGACGATATTAGCAGACTCTATTAAAGAATTATTGAAAGAAAGGTCTTTTTTAAATATCGGCGTGCAGGATATTGTAAAGAACTGTGATGTTTCAAGGACTGCATTTTATAATCATTTTAAAGATAAGTATGATCTGGTTAGCTGGATATATCGGAGGGATGTTGAAGATATATACTGGAAACTAAAGAAATTTGACTGGAGAAAATATCATACAAAGATTTTGCAATATATGCAGGGAGAGAGGGAGTTCTATGTAAATGTTGCAGCCTATGAAGGGCAGAACAGTATTTTAGATTATATAACTTCTTATGCGATCATATGTATGGAAATGCAGGTAAAAGAGGAGATGGGAATGAATATTCTCCCGGAAGACGTTGAACTTTCTATCTATATGTGGAATCTGGCGAGTACACGCCTGACTTTTACGTGGCTCAAGGAAAAGGATGAACGAAAACCGGAGGAGATTACAGATCTTATATGTAACTGTGTACCTGAACCAATCAAAATATATTATCAATAGGTTGTGGTGAAAATACCATAACTTTTTATTATACTCTTTTTTACCGGAATAAAAGATTTACAAAAAATGTAAAATGTAAACTTGCTTTACAATGGGTGCAAAATGTAAATTTTATTTACAAGGAATTCACACTATAATTTTTAGTGCGTAAAACGCAAATACTCATTATTAAGGTAAGTTTCAAACCAAGGAGGAGCAGTTATGAAAAAGAGAATCTTAGCGGTTCTTCTGGCAACGGCTATGGTAGCCAGTTTGGCAGTAGGATGTGGTAAGAGCAATGACACAACAAAGACTGAGACAAAAACAGAAAACACAAAAAAAGGAACCGGTGACGGTACATTTACGATGGCAATTGACTATATGCCGGACAGTTTAAAACCAAACGGTGCGGGAACAGATTCGTTTACCACAATGATTCGTCCACTTTACAGTTCACTTTTTTATCAGACAGATTCAGGAATGGAATATTATTTGGCAGATAAGCTGGATGTTTCCGATGATGGATTGAAATATACAGTACATTTGAATGATAAGGCAACATGGAGCGACGGAGAGCCGATCACGGCTGATGATATTCAATTCCGAATTGATTATTCTATGGCCAGCAGTGGACGCTCAAGCCTTGCAACAGTAAATGGTCAGGAGGTTAAGCTGAATAAAATTGATGATAAGACGGTTGAATTTGTACTTCCTATGCCGTATGCAAACTTTAAAAATACTTTAGGTGATACAGTTTTACTGCCGGGACATGCATTCAATTGGGATCCTTCTAAAGTAGATGACAGCGGATATTTCTGGAATACAGATATGGCGACATCGGGACCTTATGTAGTGTCTGAGATCAACGACGACAGTCTGGTATATACGGCCAGAAATGACTATTTTGGAGGAAAGCCAAATGTTAAGAAGATTGTTCTTCGGACCTTAGGATCAGGCAGTTCTAAACAGGTCGCATTTGAAAATGGAGAGCTTTCTTACATGCGTGTAACGACGGCGGATGAGTTGGAAAAATATGAAAAGAATGATAATTACAATGTAACTTCTATATCAGAAGCAAGATTAAACTATCTGCAGCTCAATCCGGGTGGAACTTTTGCAAATCTTCCAGCAGAGGCAAGAGAGGCTATTATGATTGCGTTAAATGATCAGGAAATTATTGATGCTGCTTACGGCAGTGACAAGCTTGCTACCAGAGCAAACAGTGTACTTACACCGGATCAGTCATTATATAATAAAAAGGTACCAGGATATTCACAGAATCTTAAAAAAGCAAAAGAACTTGCAAAATCTTCGGGCCTTGCAGGAAAGACTTTGAAATACATCTATAATGCGGATCGTGCAAATATGGAAGCAGTTGCAACTGTTGTACAGCAGCAGCTTGCGGCAATTGATGTAAAACTGGATGTTCAGGGACTTGATTCTCCTACATTCTTCTCAATTTTCTTTGCGCCTTATAGTGGAAAGACAACCGACGAGTATGATATTGGATCAAATGGCTGGGATTCCGAGCGTGGAGATTGCGGCTGGCAGGCTTCTACTTATATGAAGAATACCGGATGGGGATGGAGCGAAGATATGACAAAACTTGTTAACCAGGCAGACAGTGCAACCACCCAGAAAGAAGCTCAGAAATTATGGAATGAAATTCAGAAAAAATATACAGATGAATGTTGGGTATATCCACTTACATATACAAATTATGTAATGGTTTCTCAGAAGAATGTAACTGGATTAGACGGCTCAAAAGTAGTTCCGGAATTTGTAGATTGGATGTCAATTAAAGTAAAATAAAATCTGGCATAAAGAGGGGGTCTTCGGTTGAGGAAGGCACCCTTCTTTTATTTGGAGAGGAAAGAATATGTGGAAATACTGTGGTAAAAAAATTATAGAAACATTAATTATAATGCTTTTGATTTCTTTCTTTTCTTTTGCGATTATCTATATTGCACCGGGAGATATTTCAAGTATGTATATCACATCGGATATGAGCGAAAAAGAAAGAGAAGCTGTTCTGGAAAAACTAGGTGCAAATCAATCTTTACCGGAGCAATATGCAGGATGGATGGGGAATGCACTGCACGGGGATCTGGGAGTATCGCTGTCAAATAAGTCGTCAGTTGCTCCACAGTTAGCACGAAGATTGCCGACTACGATCTTATTGATGGGGTGTTCATTGATACTGTCATTGTTAATTGCAATTCCATTGGGTCTCTGGGCGGGATATAAAAAGAATGGAATAGTGGACAATCTTATTAGTTTTTTGTCGTACATTGGAATGTCTATTCCGTCTTTTTGGTTAGGAATGCTATTGATCATTTTATTTACGGCTGAGCTTGGGATTCTGCCATCCGGTGGCATACATACAGTTGGTAATGAATCAGTGACCGATACAATAAAACATCTGATAATGCCAAGTATTACATTAAGTCTTGGGTCTGTAGCTACGTTTATCCGGTATATCCGGGCAAATACGATCAGCCAGCTTGCAGAGGAGTATGTGTTGACTGCGGAGGCAAAAGGAACGAGTGCTTTCAACATTTTACGAAAACACGTTTTAAAAAATACATTGCTTCCGATCATTACACTTATGGGAATGAACCTTGCTTCGCTAGTCTGCGGATCATTCATTATTGAAAGCGTATTTGGATGGCCGGGAATTGGAATGTTTGCAATGAGTGCGATTGGTCAGCGTGATTATCCGGTCATCATGGCTTATATTATGCTTTCAGGGTTCATTCTTGTTAGTGGAAATTTGTTGGCAGATATATTATATGCATTTGCTGATCCAAGAATTAAACGGGGGATAGATAAAGCGAATGGAAAATAAGATTATTATTCAGGAAAATTCTTTTCAGAGACTGGAACATAAAGAGCCGGAAAAGGTAAAAAAATATGAACATAGTATGTGGAAGGATATAAAGAGCGAATTGTTATCAAACAAAGTTGCGTTAATCAGTCTGATTATGTTGGCAATCATTATGATTGCGGTTCTTCTGGCACCGCTCAGTCCGTATGATCCGTATAAAATTGATGTAAGTCAAAAGTTACAGGGAATTTCGGCAAAACACTGGTTTGGGACAGATGATTATGGCAGAGATTATTTCACACGTGCCTTATATGGAGGAAGAGTTTCATTGTTGGTTGGCTTCTGTTCTATGCTGATGACGATAGCGATTGGAACAACTATAGGAGTATTTTCAGGCTATATAGGTGGAAAATTAGATGTATTGCTGATGAGGCTTACAGACATTATTCTTGCGCTGCCGAGCATGTTGTTAATGGTAGTTATGAATGTCTTTTTACAACCGGGACTTATGACACTGATCATTGTCCTGAGTTTATTTTCATGGGCATCGGTTGCAAGAATTACAAGAGCAGAGACGATGTCTGTGAAAGAACGGGATTACGTAAGTGCGGTAAGAAATCTGGGGGCCGGAAATGTGAGAATTGCTTTTAAGCATATTGTTCCGAATATTTTGGGTTCGGTTATTGTAGCGGCAAGCTTAGGAGTTGCCAATGCTATTTTGATGGAGTCATCGCTAAGCTTTTTGGGACTGGGTGTACAGATTCCGGTTGCCTCCTGGGGAAGTATGCTGCAAGGGGCACAGGCCCATATTCTGGATACTCCGCGTTTAGCCGTTTTTCCGGGACTACTGATCCTGATAACTGTGTTAAGTTTTAATTTGTTGGGAGATGTGCTCAGAACCACATTGGAGCCGAAGATTTCAGAGTAGGAGGGAAGCAGATGGAAAATTTAGTAGAGGTAAAGAATTTGGCTGTTTCTTATTTTACCTATGCAGGAGAAGTACAGTCGGTACGTGGTGTGACGTTTGATATCAAAAGTGGAAAAACCACAGCAATCGTAGGTGAATCCGGATGCGGAAAAACTGTGACGGCAAAGGCTTTAATGGGACTGATTCACAGGCCGGGCAAGGTCTTGGAGGAAAGTCAGATTCTCTTTAAGGGAAAAGATATCATAAACTTATCAAAGAAAGAAAAAAATGAATTCTGCGGGAAAGAATGTTCGATGATTTTTCAGGATGCGTTGGTGTCGTTAAATCCAACGATGAAAATCGGAAAACAGATTACAGAAAATCTGACAAATCATAATAAATCGATTCCAAAGAAGGAATTAAAAAGAAAAGCGACAGAGATGCTGCAACTGGTAGAAATCCCGGATGCGGAAAAATGTCTGGAAAAATATCCACATGAACTTTCCGGAGGTATGCGTCAGAGGATTATGATTGCGATGGCGCTGGTAACGCATCCGAATCTTTTGATTGCAGATGAACCGACTACAGCACTGGATGTGACGATTCAGGCACAGATCATTTCTCTTATGAAAGAGCTGCAAAAGAAGATGGGAATGTCAATTGTTCTGATCACGCATGATCTTGGTGTTGTTGCAGATATCGCAGACGAAATTGTTGTCATGTATGCCGGAAAGATTGTGGAAAAGGGAAAATGCAGAGATATTTTCTATCGCCGCAGGCATCCGTATACATGGGCACTTTTAAAATCTGTTCCTCGGGTGGATTATGAAAAGAAGCAGCCACTTGTAACGATAGAAGGAGGCATCCCGGATATGACAAATCCACCAAAGGGGTGTGCGTTTTGTCAGAGATGTCCTTATGCGATGAATATCTGCAGTGAATATGAACCGACAAAGACAACATTGGCCGATGGACATGAGGTCTGGTGCTGGCTGTTAGATAAGAGGGCTGATTTAAGTAAAGTACCGGAGGAGATAAGGAGGCGAAAGGATGAGTAATGAAGAAAAACGTACTGTTGAAATGGAAGTCAGCCATTTAAAAAAATATTATAAAGCAGGATGGCACAGTGTGTTGAAGGCTGTGGATGACGTCTCTTTTCGAATCTATAAAGGCGAAACATTGGGGCTGGTAGGAGAATCGGGATGTGGAAAGACGACTTGTGGAAAGACCTGCATTGGAATGCTGGATAAAACAGATGGGCAGGTTCTGTATCAGGGAAAGGACGTTCATTCTATGTCAAAGAAAGAACATTTTACCTTTACGAAAAAGGTTCAGATGATTTTTCAGGATCCGTATGCGTCTCTGAACCCTCATGAGAAAGTGTATGATATTATTGCCGAGGGCATTCAGATTCATAAACTTGCGAAAAATAGGGAAGAAGAAGGAAAGATGGTATATGAACTCTTGGAGATGGTTGGACTTAATGCGGAACATGCGGCCAGAAATGTGCATGAATTTTCCGGAGGACAGAGACAAAGAATCGGTATTGCAAGAGCACTTTCCGTAAATCCGGAATTCCTGTTTTGCGATGAACCAATTTCGGCACTGGACGTTTCCATACAGGCGCAAATTGTGAATCTGCTTATGAAGTTACAGAAAGAACGCAACCTGACGATGTTATTTATTGCACATGATCTTTCGGTAGTAAAATACATATCGGACCGTATCGGTGTTATGTATCTGGGAAAAATAGTCGAACTGGCGGATTCATCGAATCTGTATATGAGTCCCAAACATCCTTATACTAGAGCACTTTTGTCGGCTGTTCCGATTGCAGATCCGGATGTATCTGCAAAGAAAGAGCACATTATGTTAAAAGGTGATGTTCCAAGTGCGGTTAATCCACCGACCGGTTGTCGATTTGCCGGGAGATGTAAGGAATGTATGGAAATCTGTCGCAAAGTTGAACCGCATATGACAGAGATCGAAACCGGACATTATGTGGCGTGTCATCTTTATGATTAGGGAGGAAAAGTAAGAATGAAATACGATTTTACAACAATTATGGACCGAGTGGGAAAAGATGCGATTGCAGTGGATGTTGCAAATATGGGGAACGCATTTGGACCAAGGGATGAGGCATTTGATTTTATTCCGATGTGGATTGCGGATATGAATTTTGGGACCGTTCCGACTGTGCAGGAAGCAATCGGTGAAAGACTTGCTCATCCGGCATATGGATATTTTATGACGAGAGAGGAATATTATCAGGGAATCATTAACTGGCAGAAAAAGAGAAATGCTGTGGAAGGACTTACAAAAGAAGCAATCGGTTATGAGAATGGTGTACTTGGTGGTCTGGTATCGGCTCTTAATGCATTTGCAAATCCGGGCGACAGTATTTTGGTGCATAGTCCGACGTATATCGGATTTACAGGAAGTATCACAGGTGCCGGATATAAAATAGTTTTAAGTGAGCTGAAGCAGGATGAAGCGGGCATCTGGAGGATGGATTATGAGGATATGGATGCCAAGATTAAAAAGAATAAAATTCATGTTGCTGTTTTTTGCAGTCCTCACAATCCGACAGGAAGAGTCTGGGAGAGAGAAGAACTTGAAAAGGCAATGGAAGTATATAAAAATAATGATTGCGTTGTAATCAGTGATGAAATTTGGTCAGATATTATCTTAAATGGAAATAAGCATATACCTCTGCAGTCTGTTAACGAGGATGCAAAAAATCGGACCATAGCACTTTATGCTCCGAGTAAAACGTTCAATCTGGCAGGGCTGATCGGAAGTTATCATATTATTTATAATTCATATCTGCGTGATCGGGTTCGCTCCAGCAGTAGCAAATCGCATTACAATTCGATGAATGTTCTTTCTATGTATGCACTGATCGGAGCATATAAAGAAGAAGGTATGGAATGGGTTGATGAGTTACGTGAAGTGTTATCGGGAAATATAAATTATGCATGTGATTTTATAAAAACACGTTTTGAAGGAGTAAATCTCAGTAAGCCAGAGGGAACATATATGCTATTTCTTGATTGCAAGGAGTGGTGTGAGAAAAACAGAAAGACAATAGATGCACTGTTAAAATCAGGTCACCGTGTGGGGGTTGGCTGGCAGAATGGAAGACCGTTTCATGGAGAATATTCTATCCGTATGAATCTTGCTCTTCCGTTCTCAAGGGTAGAGGAAGCCTTTGAGAGATTGGAAAAATATGTATTTTAAAAATAGAACATAATGGAAATAGAGTATGTGGGGAAACCTGTATACTCTATATTTTTATGTGAATATGTCTACTGCCAGTGGATAAAATTGACAGAGAAATTGACAGAGATTATAATAAAAACAGTTAATTCTTGAAAGGAAGTATTATGAATAGCAGAAAAATAGTACTGTGGCAGTTGTTTTTTTCAACATTATATTTAAGTGCATTTACATTCGGCGGTGGCTACGTGATCGTAAGTTTGATGAAGAAGAAATTCGTAGATGAGCTTCACTGGATCGAAGAGAAAGAAATGCTGGATCTGGTTGCAATCGCACAGTCTTCACCCGGGGCGATTGCGATAAATGGAGCAATTGTTGTAGGATATAAGCTTGCAGGAATTGCTGGTGTACTGGTATCGATTATTGGAACAGTCATTCCGCCATTTGTCATTATAGCGTTACTTTCTGTCTGTTATAATGCGTTTCGCACTAATGAACTGGTAAGTCAGATGTTGGAAGGCATGCAGGCGGGAGTCGGAGCGGTGATCGCGTCAGTAACCTATGAGATGGGCGCGGGCATAGTGAAAGAAAAGGACGGAATCTCGTTGCTGATCATGGCAGGTGCATTTGCGGCATCCTGTGTATTTGAAGTAAATGTTGTGTATATTGTGATCATATGTGGATTGCTGGGTGTCTTACGCACATGTATGAGCAGGAAAGGAGCAGGCAAATGATATATCTGCAGCTTTTCTTAAGTTTTTTACAGGTTGGGATGTTCAGCTTTGGTGGTGGCTATGCGGCGATGCCCCTGATACAGGGACAGGTTGTGACGGGACATCATTGGCTTAGTATGTCAGAATTTACGGATCTTATTACAATCTCTCAGATGACACCGGGACCGATCGCAGTGAATTCAGCAACCTTTGTCGGAATCAAGATTGCAGGGATACCGGGTGCTCTGGCGGCAACATTTGGATGCATTCTGCCCTCGTGTATTATCGTAACTGTCATTGCAAAACTCTATTTAAAATATCGCAGCATGGAGGTACTGCAAGGTGTGCTGGGGTCTTTAAGACCTGCAGTTGTGGCGATGATCGCGGCGGCAGGAATCTCAATCCTGATCACGGCATTCTGGGGAAGCAGGGATCTGATCGCAGTTACAGGGACGAAGTGGAGTCTGATACTGATTTTTGCAGTCTGCATGATATTACTTCGAAAAGTGAAAATGAATCCAATATGGGTGATGATTCTGGCCGGAGTGATGAAAGTGGGAATATCACTCATTTAAAGGTGGATGAAAGGGAAAAATACGCCGGAAAAAACAAAAAATGTGGAAAAAGCAAGAGAGGAACAAAAAATGGGGGAAAAAACGATTGAAAAAAATGCGATCACGGAAGGTGTTATCTGGAAACAGTTGTTGATATTCTTTTTTCCAATCATGCTGGGAACATTGATCCAGCAATTATATACAACGGTAGATACGATCATAGTGGGACGTTTTGTGGGAAAAGCGGCACTTGCCAGTGTCGGCGGACCGGCAGCAGTATTATCGACGATCGTGGTTACATTCTTTAATGGTCTGGCGAATGGAGCCGCGGTTATCATCGCACAATATTATGGTGCAAAGGACAGAAAGAGTCTGCATGTGGGACTACATACGGCATATTTGTTCTCTATTGTGATCAGTCTGATCGTATCGCTGGTTGGTACAGTGCTGACACCGTGGTTGCTTACAATTATGAATACACCGCAGGATATGATGGCAGATTCCACAATCTATCTCAGAATTTATTTTATGGGAATTCTGTTCACACTGGTTTACAATATGGGAGCAGCAATCATGAGAGCGGTCGGTGATTCCAGAAGACCACTTTTGTATCTGCTGGTCTGTTGTGTGATGAACATCATCCTGGATATCGTTATGGTGGTAGGAATGAAGATGGGAATTGCCGGAGCTGCGCTTGCAACTGTGATTTCGCAGTGTGTCAGTGCAATTCTGGTTACATGGTCGCTGACCAGGGCATATGATGCTATGAAATTAAAGTTCCGGGAGCTTCGGATGGATGCCAGAGTATTGAAAAAAGAATTGAAGATCGGTGTTCCGGGAGCGCTTCAGGCATGTGCATACGGTGTGACGAATGTGGTGATCCAGGCATCGGTCAACAGCTTTGGTACGGATACCGCTGCTGGATGGGCAGCTTATGGAAAGCTTGACTTGATCTTCTGGACGGTATCGAGTGCGCTTGGAGCAGCAGTGACGACATTTGCCGGACAGAATTACGGAGCAGGAAAGATGGACAGGGTATATAAGAGCATCCGGGTGAATGTGGTGATCTCTTATATATTTACGGGAGCGATTATTGTAATACTTTTTGTATTCTGCGAGCCATTATATCATATGTTCACGACAGATCCGAAAGTTATTGAGATTGGAGTATATATGTTGCGTTTCCTGATACCGAGTTATCTGTTAAGTGTACTACTTGAAAATCTGTCGGGAGGCCTGCGCGGACTGGGAGATGTATTCTGGCCGACGGTATTTACGTTTGGAGGATTGTTCTTTGTAAGACTTCCGTGGATCATGATTCTTACGAAGATCCATCATGAGGTGGAAGTTCTGCTGATCAGCTATCCGCTTGCATGGGGAGGGACACTGTTGTGTCTGATTCCGTATTATTTCTGGCGAAAGAAAAAGAGAATGAAACTGGCAGGAAGATAGAGACAAAAAAGAGCTTGTGAAAAAACAGATAAATGTTTTATCACAGGCTCTTTTTATCGCCATGCGTTCGTAAGGAGCTGCCAGTGGAAGGTCCCGTAGATTGCCATATGTCCGGAAAAAGCTGCCGGTATATTAGTAATTTCCAAGTTTATTCAGATATTTATCAATGATATTCAGCCTTTTTTCAATCCCTTTTGCTCTGTGGCTGATGATTTCAAGCAGAGCCTCTGTTACAAACTGTGGTCCGATCATAGAATTGAAAAATGTATTACTGTCTACAGGTACTGTAAGAAGTATGTCGGCATATTTCGCAAGAAGAGAACTTGGTTTGTCCGTAATGACTATAATAGAGGCACCGGCGTCATGTGCCATCTCTGCAGTTACTTCATCCTGCGAAGAATAACGAGGAAAACTGAACAGTACCAGACAATCTGTATGTGAGATGTTACACATATGGTCGATCGGACTCATAGAAGTGGTGGTTGTCATAGTCACATGCGGAACCATCTGCTTCAGATACAGGAGAAAGAAATCCGCAAGACAGATATTGCCTCTTGTTGCTGCAATGTATTTGTGCTTGCTGGAGACAATGAGATCAGCAGCCTGCTCAAATGTCTCGATAGAATTCTGAATAAAGATTTCTTCCAGGTTATGTGCGGCATTCTTAAAATGACGGTTGATATAATCAGAAGAGGTGTCTAATTTGGCCTGCTTTGCGATACGCTGGGATGGGACCGTAATACTGCTGGAAATGCTGAGTACCTTATCCTGATAATCTTTACGCAATGCTTTCTGAAAATCCATAAAGCCGTCAAATCCGATCGTACGGCTGAAACGGATCACGGAAGATTCACTTACCCCAAGTTTTAATGCGATCTCCGTTGATGTCATAAAACAGGCTTCCGAAGCATTATCCAGAACATATTCTGCAATGATCTTTTGTGTCTTGGTAAGATGTGCAGAATGAAGCAATTCCTTCATATCTTTCATAATATAGTTCCTCCGAAAGTAATATTGATAATTAGATTTAAACATGAATCTGCAAAAGTTGCAAGACAGAGAACGTGGAAAAGGGAAAAATCACTCGGAAATGCGAAAAAAGAGGCAAAAACTTATAGATAATGATAATTTTTTGTCGTTATTTATATATCATGTAAATGAAGCATGCTCCAATCTTTTTGAGTCTAAATCGTCAAAAACATAAAAAATATTGTGCATAATGCATAAAAAGATATGTGAAAATAATAACATATATGTAAAATATGCAAAAATAATTATATACAAAAAAACAAAGGTATGCTATTATCAAGGCATCGAACGACGAAAGAGAGGGAAAGAAATGTTACAAACAATTGAAAACGTGAATGCGGCCGTTAACAATTTCGTCTGGGGGGTTCCGGCAATGGTCTGTATCATCGGTGTAGGACTTGTACTTTCAACTCGTACAGGATTTATACAGTTCCGAAAATTTGGGTATGCCATTAAGAATTCTATCGGACGTATCTTCACAAAGTCAGAAGCGAAAGAAGGTAGTATCACTCCATTCCAGGCAGTGTGTACGGCGCTTGCGGCAACGGTAGGAACGGGAAATATTGCCGGAGTTGCCGGTGCGATTGCAATCGGAGGAGCAGGGGCAGTGTTCTGGATGTGGGTGTCCGCATTGCTTGGAATGTGTACGAAGTTCTCAGAAGTTACACTTGCGGTTCATTACAGAGAGAAGAATGCAGAGGGAGATTATGTTGGGGGCCCGATGTATTATATCAAGAACGGTCTTGGCAAGAAATGGTACTGGATGGCTTCGGTCTATGCGATCCTTGGAAGTTTGACAGTACTCGGAACAGGAAATGCAACACAGGTAAATACCATTACGACATCCATCGATTCAGCACTTATAAGCTACAATGTGATTGATGACGCACAGATAAGTATGGTGAATCTGGTGATCGGAATTGTGATTGCAGCACTGGTAGCGGTTGTTTTACTTGGTGGAGTAAAACGTATCGGTACCGTAACAGAGAAGCTGGTTCCATTCATGGCAGTATTCTATATCATCCTTGCAATCGGAGTAGTTGTACTGAATGCAGACAAAGTTCCACATGTATTTGAGATGATCTTTGTAGGAGCATTTAACCCGTCCGCATTTACCGGCGGTGTGGTTGGAAGCATGTTTATGACTATGAGACGTGGTGTTTCCAGAGGTATCTTCTCAAATGAAGCCGGAATCGGTACCGGATCGATCGCACATGCATGTGCAGATACAGATGAGCCTGTAAAACAGGGTATGTTTGGTATCTTTGAAGTATTTGCAGATACAATCGTGATCTGTACACTGACAGCACTGGTTATCCTTTGTGGCAGCGAAGGAATCCAGTACGGCGTGGCAGCAGGTGCGGAGCTTACCATCTCAGGATTCGTAACAACGTATGGAAGCTGGGTGACGATCTTTACTGCAATTGCAATGTGCTGTTTCGCATTCTCAACGATTCTTGGATGGGGACTTTACGGAGCAAGATGTGTCGAGTTTGTATTTACAACAAAGGTTGTGAAACCATTTATGATCGTGTATGCGTTGGTCGCAATCCTTGGTGCAACAGTGGATCTTGGTATCATCTGGGGAATTGCAGATACCTGTAATGGTCTGATGTCTATCCCTAACTTGATCGCATTATTCCTGTTGTCAGGAACAGTGGCAAAACTGGTAAAAGATTACTTTGCAAAACAAGAGAAAAAGAATTAGAAAGACAAAAAAATAACTTACTAGTGAAAAAAATAACTTTTATTGCATTGATAATTGTGTTGTGTTAGTATGAGTTCAGGAAGAGATGAAGAATATTCTTCAACAAAATGAAGCTAAGAAAAATAATCTTCATTCAGAAAAGTAAACGGATTAAAATTTTAGGAGGTTTTTCAAAATGAAAGTAGGATGTGTAAAAGAGATTAAAAACAACGAGTTCCGTGTAGGTATGACACCTGATAACGTTAAGAGTTATGTAAATGCAGGACACGATGTTTATATCGAAAAAGGTGCTGGCGAAGGTTCAGGATTCTTAGATGCCGAATATGAGGCAGCTGGGGCTAAGATGATTGATACAGCAAAAGAAGTGTGGGATACAGTTGAGATGATGATCAAAGTAAAAGAGCCGCTTCCGGAAGAATATCCATTATTCCACGAAGGATTGATCCTTTATACATATCTCCACCTTGCAGCTGATAAGCCGCAGACAGACGCGCTCCTTGGAGCAAAGGTAAAAGGTGTTGCTTATGAGACTCTGATCGAAAGAAACGGAAGCATTCCTCTGCTTGCTCCAATGAGTCAGATCGCAGGACGTCTGAGTATTCAGGAAGGTGCAAAATACCTTGAAAAGAGATTCGGTGGAGAAGGCGTTCTCTTAGCAGGAGTTCCTGGAACACCAAAGGCTAACATCGTAATCCTCGGCGGCGGATCTGTAGGAACAAACGCTTGCAAGATCGCAGTTGGAATGGGAGCTAACGTAACAATCATGGATATCAACCTTCAGAGACTTGCTTATCTGGATGATATCTTCGGAGCACGTATTCAGACACTTGTTTCTAACGATGCAAATATTGAAAAAGCTGTAAAAGAAGCAGACCTCGTAATCGGATGCGTTCTGATTCCAGGAAAATCAGCTCCTAAGATCTTCAAGAAAAAATATCTGAAAGAGATGAAACCAGGCGCTGTATTTGTAGACGTTGCCGTTGACCAGGGCGGATGTGGTGAGACAACAAAGGTTACATACCATGATGATCCAATCTTTATTGAAGACGGTGTTGTTCATTACTGTGTAGGCAATATGCCGGGAGCAGTTCCAAGAACATCTACAATCGCACTTACAAATGCAACATTATCCTATGGACTGCAGATTGCAGGAAAGGGACTGGAGCAGGCTTGCAAAGATAACGAAGTTATCTACTCTGCAATCAATACATATGATGGAAAATTAACATGTAAGAACGTAGCAGACAGCTTTGACTGTTATGAATACACAGATATCAAATCTGTTTGTTAATCAAATCGTTATTATACATTATAATAAGAAGAAACTAAAACTAAATCGTCATGCGTTCGAAAGAAGCTGATTAATTCCTATGAGTGGAAAAATGCCGGTATCTTGGGGGGTACCGGCATTCTGTGAATATATCTGTCCGGTCGGAACACTGGAGGGAGGAATCCCGCTCCTTTCCACACATCCGGAACTGCGCCGTGTGATCGGGACATTATTTTCCGTGAAAATGGTAATCCTGGTGATCACACTGGTGGGATGTTTGAGTATCTGCAGATTTTTCTGCAAAGTGATGTGTCCGCTGGGAGCAATCTATGGACTTTTGAATAAAGTCAGCCTTTTTCATATGGATGTGAATATGGGAAAATGTATACATTGTGGTAAATGTACGCATGTCTGCCCGATGGATGTGGATCCGGTAAAGACACCGGATTCTGCGGAATGTATCCGTTGTGGAAAATGTGTGAGTGCGTGTCCGAAAAAGGCGTTGAAACTTGGAATGAGATAAAAACATTCGTCAAATTGTACAAAATATATGAAAAAAATCAAAAAACACTTGAAAAAAATACATAAAATCCTATAATGAAGGTAGGTTAAGGAAATGTTAAGAAATGAAAGACATTGGAGGTGTTGGTATGATTAGTTTTATCATTTGCTTGGCGCTACTTATAGGAGGGTATTTTGTCTATGGTAAAGTGGTTGAGAACACTTTTGCACCGGATGACAGAGAGACACCGGCGGTTCGGATCAATGACGGTGTCGATTATGTGGTAATGCCACAGTGGAAATTGTTCCTGGTACAGCTGCTGAATATTGCTGGTCTGGGACCAATCTTCGGAGCTATGCAGGGAGCATTGTGGGGACCGGTTGTATTCCTGTGGATTACATTCGGTACGATTTTTGCAGGTGGTGTACATGACTATTTTTCCGGTATGCTTTCTGAAAGAAATGACGGAGCATCTATTTCCGAAGTGTGCGGAATTTATCTTGGAAATGTAATGAAGAATGTGATGCGTGTATTCAGCGTTGTACTTCTGGTCATGGTTGGTACGGTATTTGCAGTAGGACCGGCGGGGCTGATCGTTACATTGCTTGGCAATAAAGGCGTGACGGGAGCCTTGGCTAACCCGGAAGTATGGCTTTGGATCATCCTTGCATATTACTTTGTTGCAACATTTATTTCAATCGATAAGATCATCGGACGTATCTATCCATTGTTCGGTATCTGTCTGATCGTTATGGCAGTCGGTGTTATCTTTGGTATCTTTATGAATCCGAATTATACGATTCCTGAGATCTGGACGCATTTTACCAACATGCATCCGGCGGGAAAGCCGATCTGGAGCTTCATGTTCATTACCGTAGCATGTGGAGCTATTTCCGGATTCCATTCTACACAGTCACCACTGATGGCACGTTGTATGAAATCTGAGAAACAGGGACATTTCGTATTCTATGGTGCGATGGTTGCAGAAGGTGTGATCGCACTGATCTGGGCAGCAGCAGGATGTTCTATTTATAAAATCACAGGTGGTCTGAGTACAGGTCTGAATGATATTCTTGCAAATGGTCAGTCAGCAGCAATCTATGATGTATGTATTAAGACTATGGGCGGTGTCGGTGTTGCACTTGCAATGATCGGAGTTATCGTATGCCCGATCACTTCCGGAGATACTGCATTCCGTAGTGCCCGTCTGGTACTGGCAGACTGGTTCAAAGTTGATCAGAATAAGATGCAGAAACGTCTGATGTTATGTGTTCCGCTTCTGGCAGTCGGAGCATTTGTCGGACATCTGGATTATGCAATCGTATGGAGATACTTCAGCTGGACAAACCAGACACTTGCTATGATCGTTCTGTGGACAGCAAGTATGTATCTGTTCCGCGAGAAGAAGAATTACTGGATCACAGCGGTACCGGCAACATTCATGAGTGCAGTTTCCATGACATATTTCTTCTGTGCAGAAGAGTGTCTGGGACTTTCTACAAAGGTTGCTTATCCGGTAGGAATTATTCTGGCAGCAGCATTCCTTGGAATCTTTATCCATGCTACAAAGAAACCAATGAAAGCATAGTTGTAAGACAGCGTAATTTGAATACATAAAAAGGCAGAATGAATTGACAGAAATGAGATGATGAAAAGATGAAACCACGAAGACTGGGTAATGTATCGATTCCAGATGAAGAATTGATAAAAGATAAAAAAGAATGTAAGAAAATCGGACCTTGTGGCATTGGAAAAAAGGCGGTGTATCTTAACAGTTTCTATATTGACAGAAGGTATTACATACCGATCAGTTCTGTAAAAAGGATCTTCAAAAGAATCGCCATGAGTAAGGGTGGATTTACAGGAAAAGGAGTATTCGGTACATTATCCTATCTTGTGGTCGTATATGAGGACGGAAAAGAAAAGCAATGCAATTTCAAACATGAAGAAGATGTGGACAGATTTCTTGCGTACATAGAAGAAGAATATCCGGATATTCCGGTACACAGTCTTGAGGCTGAGAGAAAGCTGGCAGAGAAGGAAAGATGGCTGGCAGAAAAGCAAAGAGAAAGAAATGTATCGGAAGAAACAAAAAGATGTCTCGTGAAGCTGGAGCAGGCAGAACAGTATCTGAAAAAGCAATCGGATATCTATATGGATTTGAGTCAGTCGGCGAAGAAAAAGCGTACTTATGACAGAAGTAACCCGGCGTATAAATGGGTAGCTCTTGCAATCGTACTGATGGGCGGTGCGGCATTCGTCTATGGTATCTATGCATTGACGACCCATGCAGGATTTGGAATGTATTTCCTTTTGTTTGGTCTGGCTGCAATCTTCTTATTTGCCGGAGCGAATGTACTTCCGACTTCGAAGAATAATAAGAATTATATTGAGAAGCGGCTGACGGAATCGATCAGTCAGATGGAAGAGTATATCAGAGTGTATCCGGATTTTCCGGTACCGGCTCACTATGCACATCCGATTGTGCTAAAGAGAATGCAGGAAATTATGAAAGAAGGGCGTGCGAGAAATATTCCGGAAGCATTGCAGGTTTTGAAAAAAGATCTGAAAGCGTTGAATTCCAGCGTAGTCGTCGAGAAAGAAGAGTATGACGAAGTGGTAGCGATCAAACCGATGTTTCTGGTGATGGATTATAAATAATTTGGCAGATAGAAAATGCGGTCGGCATATATTCTGAGATTATGAGTAAGAATATATTGCCGGCCGTATTTTTGAAATATCAAAGTATACAAGAGAAGATACCAGCGGGAGGTTCTTTGTAGCGCTATGTGTTTGAAAGAAGCCACCGGTGGCGGGTACTTAGATTTTAAGCTTCAATATATATGCTAAAACCAGGAATAGTATTGCGATACATTTCACACCAATAGACACTCCGACATACCCCGGCAGCAAATATCCTTTTTGCTTTTTGCCTAATATTAAAGAAATGATATCGATTATAAAAAAGACGATTAGAACAATTGCAGCACCGAAGATCAGTAGCATAGCATCACCATTATTATGTGTCAGTGCAGTTACGACTCCAACATTTGTAATTGACATCCAGCTGTAGATTATGTATATCATGCATATTAAGTTAAAAATAATATCAAAGACAACTTTTTCGTTTCTTGTTCCGTTCTTCATTTTAATGTCCCCTTTCTTTAAGAGAATTTGGTAATAGCCGGCATTCTTATCAATTTTTTGTTTCTTCTCTTTTGTTGTCTATAATATAAACCATCAAGTAACTTGAAGGTCAATAGTTTTAGAAAAAATAATTTGTAACTGCTTCTGTATTGTGGAAAAATCAGAATATTGGTATAATGAGAACATACATTCGAAGTAGAAAAACTTTGTGAATGAATTTGTGAGTAAAGGAAGGAGGAGAACAGGCATGGCAGACAAAGGACGGAGAAGCTATATCGCAATCGACCTGAAATCATTTTACGCATCGGTAGAATGCAAAGAAAGAGAACTGGATCCGATGACGACCAATCTGGTAGTAGCGGACAAAAGCCGTACGGAAAAGACTATCTGTCTGGCAGTGTCTCCTTCCTTGAAATCCTACGGGATACCGGGCCGTGCCAGACTCTTCGAGGTTGTGCAGAAGGTAAAAGAAGTGAATAAAAGACGGATCTGCATGGCACCCGGAAAGAAGTTTGCAGGAGCTTCCGTAGATAATGAAGAAATAAAACTACATCCGGAATTGGAACTGGATTATATTACGGCGGTTCCGAGAATGGCATTATATATGAAATGCAGTACGGAGATCTACAACATTTATCTGAAATACGTTGCACCGGAGGATATCCATGTCTATTCCATTGACGAGGTATTCATGGATGTGACCGATTACCTGAATACTTACCGGATGACGGCAAGAGAGCTGGCTGGAAAGATTATTCGGGAGATCCAGCAGGAGACGTCGATTTCGGCAACGGCCGGAATCGGAACGAATCTGTACCTGTGTAAAGTTGCTATGGATATTGTGGCGAAGCATATTGAGCCGGATCAGAATGGGGTGAGGATCGCAGAACTTACAGAAATTTCTTATAAGAAGCTTTTGTGGGCGCACCAGCCGATCACGGATTTCTGGCGTGTGGGCCCGGGGTATGCGAAGAAGCTTGCGGAAGTCGGATTATTTACCATGGGAGATGTGGCAAGATGTTCTCTTGGTAAGCCGGGGGAATATTATAATGAAGATTTGCTGTACCGGCTATTTGGGGTGAATGCAGAACTTTTGATTGATCATGCATGGGGATGGGAGCCATGCACGATCGCAGATGTGAAGGCGTATAAGCCCGAAAATAACAGTATGGGTGCGGGACAGGTACTGCATTGTCCATATAATTTCGAGCAGACGAAGATCGTGGTAAAGGAAATGATCGACCAGTTGGCATTGGATCTGGTAGATAAACGTCTCGTAACGGATCAGATCGTTCTGACGATCGGATACGACATCAAGAATCTGGAACAAGGAACGAAGAAAAATGTAGGGGAGATCACGACAGACTGGTACGGCAGGAAGCTGCCGAAACATGCACACGGAACCGCTAATCTGAAGCAGCATACTTCTTCATCGAGGCTGATGACACAGGCAGGTGTAAAGCTGTATCATGAAATTGTGAATCCGGATCTTCTGATCCGCCGGATTACGATGGCAGCGAATCATGTGATCAGTGAGAAAGAGGTCCAGGAAGAACAGCAGTATGAACAGATGAATCTTTTTACAGATTTTGGAATTGCAAAGAAGGAAAAGGAAGAGAAGAATGAGAAGCTGGAACGGGAAAAGAAGATGCAGAAGGCGATGCTGGATATCAAGAAAAAATATGGGAAGAATGCAATCTTAAAAGGAATGAATCTGCAGGAGGATGGAACTGCGATGGAACGGAACCGGCAGATCGGAGGACATAAAGCGTGAGGAAAGAAAATGTTTCGAAAGAAAATGTTACACAGGTTTCGGGGAAATTACAGAAATCGGTGATCGAAGTGCAGCAAAAGTATGGAGATATTCTGAACCTTCCGCATCATGTATCGGAGACACATCCGCCGATGCCGATAGCAGACCGAGCGGCTCAGTTTGCACCATTTGCGGCACTGACCGGCTATAAAGAAGCAATAGAAGAGACAGAGCGGCTGGCAGAGAAAAAAATCGAGCGGGAATACGAGTAAAGGCAAAAAATGGAAGAAAAATATGGTGAATCTCTTGACCTTCAAGCGGCTTGAAGGAATATAATCATCTTAACAAAGAGGGAGAAGGATGTAGATATTCGGAATGAGGGAAGGTGACAGTATGGAAAAAAGTGAAGAAAGAAACAAAATCATTTCTAAACTTCAGACAGTAATAAAAGAACAGATTGAATTAAAAGAAATCGAAATACCGGGAACCATTACATTTCAGGTTATGTCTGTGGATGGTGGGAATGTATCGGTGGGAGCCGGTGAAGTGCTTCTGCTTCGTTACAGTGCGACTCATCTGGAATACAGTCATGAGTTGGAAGACGAGAACCAGAAGTTTCATATGGCAGTTCATATCATTTATTGTAAAGAGCAGAAAGGTTTATTTGGTAAAGTAAAATACAAGACGATAAAACACCGCAAAGAGATCATTACAGAGGCAGACTGGAAGAATGGAAAGAAGGTGTCACTTTATGAAGATTAAAGATGTAGAAAAACAGGTTGGGATTTCCAAGGCGAATATAAGATTTTATGAAGAAGAAGGACTGATCCATCCGGCACGTAATCAGGAAAATAATTACCGGGAGTATTCAGAAACAGATGTAGAACAGCTTCAGGAAATTAAAAAGCTGCGTCTGATCGGTATTCCGGTACAGGAGATCAAAGATATCTATGAAAATAGATTGACTTTACAGGAAGCATTATCTCACAGATTAGATGAGATCGAAAAAGAAGAACGAACATTAAAAGAGACAAAATTGACCTGTCAGAAGGCATTGAAAAGTAAGCTTGACATTACATCGATCGATCAGCTTGAGATTGAGGAAGAAAAAGAAGAGTGGCAGGTACGTCTGGCAATTCTTTTGAAAGAGGATATTGTACAGAAGAAATTAAGCAGGGATGAGATGAACAATGAGATTGCATGCTTTTTTATTGCAGGAACGATCTTAAGTGTGATATCTATATGGCTGCTTCCGAAGGATTATATCGGAACACATCTTTATGTCGGGCTGATTTCACTTGCAGCTGTGGTAGGTCTGCTGATCATAGGAACATGTTCGGCGAATATGAAAGTGCATCTGACATTGTTGCTTCTGGGGGCAGTTGTACAGCCTGTCGGATTTTTTACAATCGGAACATTGATGGGAAGAGGATATATTGTGTGTCGTGATACAGCGGTATTGAAGCAGTATGTAATCTACCTGTATGGCGGGGCATTTATTCTTGCAATTATATTGTGGATGGGCTCAAAGCTGAACCGCTATATTCTGAACAAACTCTGGATCAGTATGCTTGCAAGCCTGATCATGGCAGGAGTGATAGCACAGATGCTGAATCAGAAGTATGGACACTTGATGGCAACAGGCGAACTTATCGTGGGATTTTTGTGTGCTGTTATTTATCTTGCTGCTGTATCCGGAACATGGACACTGGCGAATGCAGACTGGGGAAAATATAACCGGTATCATGCAGTGTATACGTCGAACAAGATGATCAATGTATTCGCAACGATATTCAATGCAGCCGGATACTATAGTGAAAAGAACTGGAGGAGATAGCAGATATGAATTATATTACATTTAATGAAATTATTGAAGTGAACGGATTGCTGGAGGAGAAAGGACTGAATTTTAAAGTCCACTTAAGAGATGCCTGTGGGAAGCAGTCATGCTGGATCGAACCGTTGGGAAATTGTGCATGCGAAGGACGGTATGAGGAGATGTATCAGGTTGTGGAGGAGTATTTTAGAAGGAAAGGGCAGAAGATTACGTTTGATGAGACGAAGTTGAATTTTTTTGCTGTTTAATTTATCTGAAAAAATATATTGAATAATATTTACTTGTATGTTAATCTATATAAAAGCATACTTCAAAAGAAATCTAAGGTATATTGAATCATATACCATCTACATTCTAATTACATTTCAGAAATCTATGCTTTTTATACCAATCAATTGTAAAAAGCAGGAGAGGACTGAACGTGTAAGTAAGATATCCTCCTGCACATAGGAGGAATTAAATATGGCGAGAAGAAAGAGTCAGAAGAGACGCAACAAAAAGTATCAGGTAAACAACCGTCAGTTAAAGGCAAAACGGCCATACAAAGATACGATTTTTCGAATGTTGTATCATGATAAAGAAAATCTGCTATCATTGTATAATGCAGTGAATGGTCGGAATTATACTAATGCAGAAGATTTGCAGATTGTCACATTAAAAAATGCAATTTATATGGGAATGAAAAATGATCTGGCATTTATTATGGATATGAATTTATATTTGTATGAGCACCAGTCGACGTATAACCCGAATATTCCGCTTAGAAATTTATTCTATATTGCGGATGAATATCAAAGATTAGTAGTTCAGAAATCTTTATATTCAACGGTAATACAAAAGATACCGACACCAAGATTTATTGTGTTTTATAATGGGACGAAAAAGGTAGACGATTATAATGAATTCCGATTATCTTCAGCTTATGAGAACCCGACGGATAATCCGGATCTGGAATTAAGGGTGACTATGTTGAATGTAAATGATGGTCATAATCTAGAACTGATGGAACACTGCAGAACATTAAAGGAATATGCTAAATATGTTGCGAGGGTAAGAAAATATGTGACGCAGAATATTCCTCTGGAAGAAGCAGTTACGCGAGCGGTAGATGAATGCATAGAGGAAGGAATTCTGGCAGAATTTTTGATGAAGAATAAGGCTGAGGTGATCAAAGTGAGCATCTATGAGTATGATAAAGAATTTGAAGAGAAAAAATTACGGAAAGCGGAGTATGAGGCTGGGGTAGAAGCTGGAATTGAACTTGGAGAACGGAGTCTTCTGGAAAATCAGATTAGAAAGAAGTTGAAAAAAGGAAAGCCTATAGAACAAATTGCGGATGAATTGGAGGAAGCGGTAACTACAATTCAACGAATTATAGAAGAAACAAAAAAAGAAAATTGAGCAAAATCAGGAAGGCTGTTGCAGATGCAATAGTCTTCTTTTAAAAGTAATAAATGGATTTATTACTTCCACGGTTGCTTTCTCGTAAAATATAAGTTAAATTTATAATAAATAAAATTTTACAGAGAGAATGAGGAAATGTCATGGAAAGCAACAAAGAAGAACAGATAACGACGGTCAGTGAAGAGAATATTTATAAGCTGAACGGCAGGGTTCCACTTAGAAAAGCCATTCCGTTTGGCTTACAGCATGTACTGGCGATGTTCGTATCGAATCTGGCTCCGGTACTGATCGTGTGTAGTGCGGCAGTACTTAGAAGTAATGGGGCGCATTTAAGTTCGGCGGAGATTACACAGTTATTGCAGTGTGCGATGTTTGTAGCCGGAATCGGAACCTGTTTACAGTTATATCCGATTGGAGTGATCGGATCAGGACTTCCGATTATTATGGGAGTCAGTTTTACGTTTCTTGGAAGTCTGTTGGTAATTGCAACGAATCCGAATCTTGGATATGAAGGTATGGTTGGTGCAGTTATTCTGGGTGGTATTTTTGAAGGTTTTGTTGGACTGAGTGCCAAGTACTGGAGAAAATATCTGACTCCGGTTGTATCGGCTTGTGTAGTTATCGCGATTGGATTATCACTTCTGCCGGTAGGTATGGATTCCTGGGGCGGCGGAAGTGGAGTGAAAGACTTCGGTTCCTGGTATCATCTGGTCGTTGGAGCATTTACATTGATCGTATGTCTGGTATCCAGAGAAGTACTGAAAGGCGTATATAAGAATTTAAATGTGCTGGTCGGACTGGTATTTGGCTATGCACTTGCAATTATATTTACTGTAGCGGGAATCGCACCGATGGTTGACTTTTCCGGTATTCATAAGACGATTCAGGAGGTTGGTGTGTTCAGTATCCCGAAGCTTGTGTTCCTGACCAGTCATAAGCCGGTATTCAATCTGGGAGCATTTTTTACGATCGCAATCGTATTCCTGGTATCGGCAGCAGAGACGACAGGTGCAACGACGGCAGTCTGTACGGGAGCACTTGGACGTGATCTTAAGGTGAAAGAACTTCGCGGTTCACTGGCAGTTGATGGATTTTCAAGTGCAATCTCCGGATGTTTCGGATGTCTGCCGCTGACATCATTCAGTCAGAATATCGGACTTGTGACGATGACACAGGTGATCAACCGTTTTACGATTCTGATGGGAGCACTGATTCTGATACTTGCATCTTTATTCCCGCCGCTTGGAGCATTCTTCAATTCACTTCCACAGGCGGTGCTTGGCGGATGTACAGTTATGATGTTTGGATCGATCATGTATGAAGGAATCAAGATGCTGAAAGAATGTAAATTCGATGACAGAACAATGATTATCGTGTCACTGTCATTTAGTATCGGAGTTGGTCTGACACAGACATCCGGGAACTTCTTTACAGCATTTCCAAGTGCGGTAGGAGATGTGTTTAATGGAAATGCAGTGGCAGGAGGGTTTGTGGTATCGTTACTTTTGAGTCTGTTTTTGCCGAAGAAGACGAAAGTGGAGTAAGCGAGAATATAAAACAGCATAGTGAATCATAGAAGAAAAGATTATCTGGAGAAAGGGAACTATCCGGATAATCTTTTTTTGGGGCCATGCGTTTATAAGTAGTTGCCGAAAGAAGATTCTTTAGAGTTAAAAATATAAGAAAAGTTGGAAAAATCACATAATTACGAAAAAAACGGTTGGAATATTGCGTGGTAAAAATTATTGACAAACGATAATTCCTTGCTATAATAAAATTATAAATTATCGAAAAACAATAATTTCCAAACACAGAAAGGAGGAAATATGGGAATTCGTATATGCTTGGATGAAGTCCTGAAAAAGAAGGGAATGACTTCAAAAGAATTATGCAGACAAGTCGGTATTACCGAGGCCAATCTGTCGGTACTCCGAAGCGGAAAAGCCAAAGGTATCCGTTTGCATACGATGAATCGTATCTGTTATTTCCTTCAATGTGATGTAGGTGATATTTTAAAATTTGATGGAAATCTGGATGAAGAGGAGGGTGAATAATATGAAGATGAAAAGTTTTGAAAAATTCCGGAAACCACTGACCAGTCTGATGAGATTTCTGGAAATCTTACATTGGTTCGATGGTATCGTATTACTTTGGGCGGGATCGGCTATACCTATGCACAGCGTGCACATTAACGGGGCTATATTCGGCATCAAACAGGATACCATGATGAATGCCTACGGGATGTTCTTTACACTGATTGATGCAAAGGGAAATATGCGGATGCATCTGGTATCCGTGTGGCTTCTGCTGTTGGGAGCAACATCTATATTACTGGCCCTGATTTTTCGCAACGTTCATAAAATACTGAAGTCACTGGAAGGCACAAAGGAACAACCAGAAATGGGCACAACGTTTACAGCAGAAAATGTAGAAAGAGTAAAGAAAATAGGAATTTACAGTATAGTAATGCCGACGATTCAGAATGTGGTCGTTTATATTTGCGGAGTATTGATTAAAATGAATGGACTGAAAGATATCAATTTTGAAGTGAGAGGATTCATTTTTGGAATTATTGTTTTATGTTTAGCCTATGTATTCTCTTATGGAGTAAATCTGCAGGAAGAAGTAGATGGGTTTATCTAAGATTTCTATTTGGAGAGGAGAGATGGATATGCAGAAAAGTATCAAATCATTGAAAAGAAATGGCATATTGTTATTGGCGTATGATTTATTGGTGTTATGTATTGTATTTGTAAAAAATGGAATGATAAATATGTCAGCGGAAGCGGCCACTTCTCTAATTGTATCTATTGGTTTTGGAATATTCATCAATTTACTCTGGATCGTGGATTCCAAAACTTGGATTACTGATTACGGAAAAAGGAAATGTATCTGGTCCTATTGGTGTGGCGAAATTGTACTTCTGCTGTTAGTAGTTGCTTTGGAAAATATGAATCAACTGGTTGCAACATCTGCCATATTAGGAATGATGGCGGTATATCTTATAATTGGTATATGGTGGGTGAGCCGCAAGCTCTAATGTGCTAATGCTCACCACACACATCCAGAAATTCCTGCACCAGCGGCACCGGTTTCTTTCCCTTCGCCCAGATCAGAAGTATCTTAGTTATAAGATCAGGCTCATCCAATTCTTGTATACAAAGTCCGTCACACAAGCTAGCCATGGACTGCGGAAAGATGGCAGTTGCAAGATCTTCTTTCGCCCACAGCATGGCACCTCTGGGATCATCGCAGACACAGAAGATGTCCGGATTCATATTCTGGGCATGAAAGGTATTCATGATGAGTTCTTCGTATCTCCGGTATAAGATCAGCGGTCTATGTAAAAGATCGGAGAGCTTTAAGGAAGAAACCGCATTGTGTTTCGAAGAATTATGCGGTGTATCTGTGGTAACGTCAGCGGTCTTTGAAACCATATTTTTGGGTGCTGATACTGCAATCATCGGCTCAGAACACAATTCCATATAAGACACTTCGTCAAGACGCAGTGGTGTTCTGGCAACGGAGATATCGATGATCCCGTCCAGAAGATACTGATAAAGCGAATAAGTGATCCCGTCGTGGACTTCAAAGTTCACGTCGGGATTTTTTTTCGAAAACTGGGAAATATAAGGCATGATGGTATCTACAGTTGTGGGAGTCAGACCGATACGCAGGATCCGTTTTTTCCCGGTTTTCGAGACCTCGAGCTCGGTAGATCTGGCGTATTCCAGCAGATTACCGGATCGGTCGTAGAGAAGCTTTCCGGCTTCAGTAAGAGTAACGCCCTTGCTGGTGCGGTCGAAAAGTTTTACATTTAATTCATTTTCCAGCTGACGGATCTGGTAGCTGAGCGGAGGCTGGGACATATTTAAGTGTCTTGCAGCTTCGTTGATGCTGCCGGTGGATGCGATCTCGCGGAAATATTCTAACTGTCTGAGTTCCATGTTGGATTACCTGCCTTATATATTTTTTGTATTGCAAAGCTATAAAAACAATATTATTCATATCAATGATAGCGGACTATAATAAAACAGTCAAGGGATATTATAATAAGTAGATAACGATGACTTATTAGTTATCGGAAAAAGGAATGGAGTGAAAGAAATGAAGCGTCTTGAGAAGTTTCTGAGACCTTACCGCAGAGAGAGTATTTTGGCACCGCTATTCAAATTATTAGAAGTCGTGTTCGACCTTATGGTTCCGGTTGTGGTAGCTCAGATTATTGATGTGGGCGTTGCGAAGAATGACTATGGATATATTGTGGAAATGTTTTTCGTGTTACTGCTCATGGCAGCAGTCGGACTGTTGTGCAGTTTTACCGCACAGTTCTTTGCCGCAAAGGCAAGTGTTGGATTTGCGACCAGCGTCAGACAGGCAATGTTCGACCATATCCAGGGATTGTCATTTACAGAACTGGATACGCTCGGAACAGACACACTGATCACGAGACTGACGGACGATGTGAACCAGGTGCAGAACGGAATTAACATGGGACTGCGTCTGTTACTTAGAAGTCCGTTTGTCGTAATCGGTGCGATGGTGATGGCATTTACCATCAATGTGCGCTGTGCACTGATCTTTGTAGTGACAGTACCGATCCTGTTTGTCGTTGTATTTTCGATTATGCTGATCAGTATTCCGCTGTTCAAGAAAGTACAGGCAGGTCTGGACCGTGTGACAGGACTTACGAGAGAGAATCTGACAGGTGTCCGTGTCATCCGTGCATTCTGCAGGGAAGAACAGGCGGTGGAAGAATTCGAAGAAGGAAACAGAGAACTTACAAGATTGAATGAGTTCGTAGGAAGAATTTCTGCCCTTTTGAATCCGCTCACGTATGTATTGATTAACGGAGCAACTGTGTTACTGATCGCACGTGCCGGAGTGCAGGTCAATATCGGGAATCTGCAGCAGGGACAGGTAGTAGCGCTGTATAACTATATGGCACAGATTATCGTAGAACTGATCAAGCTGGCATCCCTGATCATTACGTTGAACAAATCAATGGCTTGCGCAGACCGTGTGTCCGGTATTCTGGATGTGAAGTCCAGCATGGAATACAAAGTGGCGGCTGAGCAGATGAAGAATGAACAGATAAATGTTGATCAAAGAAAATATGGGACAGACGGCGAGAATGAACAGGCCGACAGTAATCTGGCAGTTGAATTCAACCACGTCACCTTCACATACGAAGGTGCCGGAGCATCCAGCTTATCGGACATCACCTTCCGTGCGAAGAAAGGACAGACGATCGGAATCATCGGAGGAACCGGAAGTGGTAAGAGTACACTGGTCAGCCTGATCCCGAGATTCTATGATCCACAGGAAGGAACGGTAAAAGTAAATGGTATCAATGCAAAGGACTATCCGCAGGGAGAACTTTGCAGTGAGATCGGAGTGGTACAGCAACGTTCCATCCTGTTCAAAGGAAGTATCCGCGATAATCTGAAGTGGGGCAATGATCAGGCTTCAGATGAAGATCTGTGGAAAGCAATCACAATCGCTCAGGCAAAAGATATTGTAGAAGCTAAGCTTGGAAAGCTTGATTCTGAAGTAGAACAGAACGGACGTAACCTGTCCGGCGGACAGAAGCAGCGTCTGACGATCGCACGTGCACTGGTCAGCAAGCCTGAGATATTGATTCTGGACGACAGCTTAAGTGCGCTGGATTTTGCGACAGACGCAGCGCTTCGTAAAGCAATCGGTGAACTGGAAGGCAATGTGACAACCTTCCTGGTATCTCAGAGAATTTCCGGTATCCGTCAGGCAGACAAGATCCTGGTTATGGAGGACGGTGAGCTGGCAGGACAGGGAACCCATGAAGAACTGATGGAGACTTGCGAGACCTATCAGGAGATCTATTATTCACAGTTCCCGGAAGAACGTCCGGCTGCAGTTAAATCTTCAAAGGAAACCGGAAAAGATTTGGACAAAGCGGATAAAATGACAGAGAAAGCAGAGAAAGGAGCGGCAGAGTAATGAAGAAATTATTAAAGCTCATAGGAAAGTATAAGATTTTCCTTGTATTCAGTGTAATCTTTGCTGCAATCTCTGTAGTATTGCAGTTATATGTGCCGGTTTTATTCGGTGATGCAATTGATGAAGTTGTATCGGCACATCAGGTGAACTTTGATATGATGTGGTATTATCTGAAGCAGATTCTGATTTTTATCGTGATATCAGCATTTGCTACGTGGTTCATGAATCTGTTGAACAACCGGATGACTTACCGGATCGTGCAGGATATCCGTTCACAGGCAATCCGTCATATCCAGGTACTGCCGTTGTCTTATCTGGATCAGCACAGCACCGGAGATATTGTAAGCCGTGTCATTGCAGATACAGATATCTTATCCGATGGTCTGTTGTTGGGATTTACACAGTTGTTTTCAGGAATCGTGACGATTGTTGTGACACTGATTTTCATGTTCTCTAAGAATGTGTGGGTAACACTGCTGGTGATCGTACTGACACCATTTAGTTTCGTAGTGGCGAAATTCATTTCTTCCAGATCTTATACGATGTTCCGGAAGCAGAGTGAGACCAGAGGACGGCAGACCGCACTGATTGAAGAAATGATCGGCGGACAGAAAGTAGTAAAAGCATTTGGGTACGAGAAAGAATCATCCAGAAGATTTGATGAGATTAATAAAGAACTGCAGAACTACAGCCAGAAAGCAGTGTTCTACAGCAGTTTAACGAACCCGTCCACACGATTCGTCAATAATATCATTTACGCCGGAGTGGCTTTACTTGGAGCATTTCTGATACCGGGCGGCACGTTGACGGTCGGAGGACTTTCTGTACTGTTAGCGTATGCGAACCAGTATATGAAGCCGTTCAACGATATCAGTTCGGTAGTCACAGAGATGCAGAATGCGCTGGCATGTGCGGACCGTATCTTTGATCTGTTAGAGCAGAAAGAAGAGACATTGGATGCGGAAGGAGCATTTGCTACAGTTGATGGCAATGTTACAATCGACGATGTGGCATTTAGTTATGATAAAGAAAAAGAACTGATCGAGAACTTCAATCTGGATGTAAAACCGGGTATGCGTATTGCAATCGTTGGTCCGACAGGATGCGGTAAGACGACATTTATCAACCTGCTGATGCGTTTCTATGATGTAGATGAAGGAAAGATCCTGGTGGATGGAAAGGACATCCGGGAGGTATCCAGACATGCCCTTAGAAGCAGCTTTGGTATGGTGTTGCAGGATACCTGGATCAAGAGCGGAACCGTAAGAGACAACATCTGCTTTGGAAAACCGGATGCAACCGATGAAGAGATCATTCGTGCAGCGAAGGAAGCAAGAAGCTGGGAATTCATCCGGAGACTTCCAAAAGGTCTGGACACGGTGCTTCACGAAGACAGTATCAGCCAGGGTCAGAAGCAGCTTCTGTGTATCACAAGAGTCATGCTCTGTCTGCCGCCGATGTTGATTCTTGATGAGGCGACATCAAGTATCGATACCCGTACCGAACTGCAGGTACAGGAAGCATTCGATAAGCTGATGAAAGGAAGAACAAGCTTTATCGTGGCACACAGACTTTCGACGATACGGAATGCTTCGTTAATCTTAGTTATGAAAGACGGTAAGATCATCGAGCAGGGCAATCATGAAGAATTGCTGAAAAAAGGTGGATTTTACCATAAGTTATACCATAGTCAGTTTGAAGGTTAATACGCAATCTGGCAAAAAGCTCGCTTAGGCGGGCTTTTTCAGTTATAATACAGATAAATACTAATCAGTAAGAATGGAGAAAATCTGTAGAAGGAATGTGCTATAATATTCTGCAGTGAAGAAGAACAGAGGGAGTAACAGTATATGACGATCAAAGAAATTGCCAAACTGGCAGGAGTATCCAGCGCAGCGGTGTCGAGATACCTGAACGGCGGATACGTCAGTGACGAGAAGAAAGAACAGATTAAGAAAGTAATTGATGAGACCGGCTATCAGCCATCGGCGCAGGCGCGTATGCTTAGAACCAAGAAAGCGTGTCTGATCGGGGTGGTTGTACCAAAGATTAATTCAGAATCCATCAGCCGGATCACGGCAGGAATCGAAAAGGTTCTTTCGGAGCGGAATTACCAGATGCTGCTTGCCGGAACGGATAATACACCGGCGAAGGAAATAGAGTATATGCGTCTGTTCGAGAATTATCCGGTAGACGGGATTATTCTTGTGGGAACGATGATCACGGCGGAATACCGGAGATTTCTGAAAGAATCGAAAGTACCGGTGGTTGTGATTGGTCAGCATACGAAATATGCGAACTGTATTTATCATGATGATTACGGCGCAGGGGAGGCCATGGGATGTGCGGTTGCGGCAAAGAGCCGGAAAGAGATTGCATATATCGGAGTATCAAGAGAAGATAAAGCAGCTGGAGCGGCCAGAGAAGATGGATTCCGGGAAGGTCTGAAAAGGTCGGGAAAAGAATTAAAAGACGGATATTATAAGGTGGCGGAGTTCACGACAGAATCCGGATATGAAAAGGTTCTGGAATTATTGAATGAAAAACATGACATCGATATCATATCATGCGCCACTGATACAATCGCAGCCGGGGCAATCGAAGCGATTCATACTTATGCCGGAAGTCAGATTCCGAAGAATGTAGAAGACACAGGATCCAGATTCCGTTATATATTAGAAAATACATCGATTCAGGTTACCGGATTTGGCGATAATCAGCTTTTAAAGGCGGTAACAGGTGGAATACCAACAGTGCATTTTGGCTATAAGACCAGTGGAATCCGGGGCGCAGAACTCCTGTTGGATGTAATAGAAAGGGATGAAAGCATTCCGGTAGAGATCAAACTTGGATTCCGGCTCGCTAACATTGATGATCCGGAAGAAAATATAGAAGACTAAGAGATGCCGGAGCAGAAAATCAGTGTGCAAAATGTGTAAATAGATTCCGAATCAGTCAAAAACAACAGAATTCGTGCAAACCGCACAAAATCGAATAGCAAATATCAGTAAAAATGCCATCTTTACAAATGGCATTTTTTTTCTTATTATAAAATTATAAAATGTGAAAACGATTACATATAGAACGAGGAAGGAGAGTTAATATGGATTACAGAAAGACCGCACAGGACATCCTGGATCATGTCGGCGGAAGTAAGAACATTGCATCTGCAGCACATTGTGCAACGAGACTGCGTCTTGTCATTGCAGATAATAAGAAAGTAAGTAAAGAAGCACTTGAAAATGTAGATGGGGTAAAAGGAGTCTTCGAAGCATCGGGACAGCTTCAGATTATCCTCGGAACCGGTACGGTAAATAAAGTATTTGCCGAGTTCATCGACATTGCAGGTATCACGGCAAGCTCGAAAGCAGAGGCAAAAGAGGCAGCTGCAGAGAAGCAGAACTGGTTCATGCGTGCGATCAAGCTGCTTGGTGATATCTTCGTACCGATTATTCCGGCCATCGTAGCCAGCGGTTTCTTAATGGGAATCATGAACTCACTTGATTTTATGAATAGCAACGGATTCCTCCATATTAATACACACAGTTCGATTTATGTATTTGCGAATCTGTTCAGTAACATTGCTTACACATTCCTGCAGATCCTGATCGCATTCTCAGCTGCAAAAGCATTCGGTGCGAACCAGTATCTTGGTGCAGTTATCGGTATGATCATGATCCATCCGTCACTGCAGAACGCTTATACTGTAGCAACAGAGGGTGTACAGCAGACACAGAGCGTATTCTTCGGACTGTTCAAGATTGACATGGTCGGATATCAGGGACACGTCATTCCGGTTATCATCGCCGTATGGATTCTGGCAGTGATCGAGAAGAAGTTACATAAGATCGTTCCGGAAGTTCTTGACTTGTTCGTAACACCTCTGGTCAGCGTATTTGTAACAGGTTATCTTACATTATCAATTGTAGGACCGATCTTCGTATGGGCTGAAAATGCAATTCTCGGAGCAATCCAGTGGATGCTAACGCTTCCTCTCGGAATCGGAAGTCTGATCATGGGAGGTTTATATGCACCAACCGTAGTAACCGGTATTCATCAGATGTATACAGCCATTGACATCGGACAGCTTGCAAAATACGGTGTTACATACTGGCTTCCACTTGCAAGTGCAGCCAACGTAGCACAGGGAGCTGCAGCACTTGCAGTAGGTATTAAGTCTAAAGATAAGAAGATCAAATCTCTGGCGCTTCCATCATCACTCAGTGCATTTATGGGAATTACAGAGCCTGCAATCTTCGGTGTAAACTTAAGATTCTTCAAACCATTCATCGCCGGATGTATCGGTGGAGGATGTGGGGCATTATATGCATCACTGGTGCACCTCGGAGCTAAGGGGACTGGTGTAACAGGTATCTTCGGTATCCTGCTCTGCCTGAACCAGCCGCTTCAGTACCTGATCGAGATGGTGATCGCAGTCGGTGTTGCATTCGTGATCTCATTCCTGATCTATAAGGATGCAGAACCAAAGGCAGCAACAGAGACAGCAGCAGTAGAAAATATTGAAACAGCAGACGCAGTAACAACAGACGCAACAACAGCAGACACAACTGCAGAGATAGCAGAAGAGACATTAACAAGTCCGGTAAACGGAACACAGATTCCATTATCCGAAGTAGCAGATGAGATATTTGCATCCGAGATGCTTGGAACAACCGTTGCGGTAGAGCCTGCAGATGGCAAGATTGTAGCTCCATGTGACGGAGAAGTTTCCAATATTTTTGAAACAGGCCATGCTGTATGTATCACAACAGAGTCCGGCGGTGAACTCTTGATCCATATCGGTATCGATACTGTGAAGATGGATGGAAAAGGATTTACAAAGAAAGTTTCTGATGGCGACAAAGTACATGCAGGAGATATTCTGGTAGAAGCGGACCTTGAGGAAATCAAGAATGCAGGATATCAGACGACAACAATGATGATTCTGACAAATACAGATGAATTCGGAAATGTAACAAAGGCAGAACCTGCTGAAGTTAAGACAACAAGTAAAGTTATGACACTTATAAAATAATGTGTATAGAAATAATGCTTATAGATAGATGGAGACGATTGATTTATGAACGCATTAACAAGAGATCTTGTAAAATTAGTAGAGACAGCAGAACAAAGCCAGAAAACCAGAGAAGAGTTATCCGTATCAGATAGAAAATTTCGTGAAAAACTACACCTGATGCCGCCGGTCGGCTGGCTGAATGATCCAAATGGACTCTGCCAGTTCCAGGGTATCTATCACGCGTTTTTCCAGTATTCGCCGTTTAATGCAGAAGGCGGTGTGAAGATGTGGGGTCACTATACCAGCAAGGATATGATTAAGTGGGAATATCAGGGTACCGCACTTTATCCAGATCAGCCATTTGACTGTCACGGAGTATATTCCGGATCCGCATTTATTGAAGATGGAAAAATGTATCTGTACTATACAGGAAATGTCAAATTAGAAGACGGGGAATATGATTACATCCGCACCGGACGTGAGGGCAATACCGTTCTGGTTATAACGGAAGACGGCAAGACGTTCGGAAAGAAAAAAGAACTGATGAGAAATTCAGATTATCCGGACGATCTGACCTGTCATGTAAGAGATCCAAAGGTATGGAAAGAAAATGGTACTTATTATATGGTACAGGGTGCAAGAACGAACGAAGATGTAGGTCAGGTACTTGTATTTGAATCTGAAGATAAAGTAAACTGGAAGTTCAGAAACCGGGTGGAATCCGAAAAGCCATTCGGGTATATGTGGGAATGCCCGGATTATTTCAAAATCGGAGATAAGAAACTTCTTTCCACGTCTGTTCAGGGACTGGAAGGTGGTATCTGGGAGGATCGTAATGTATATCAGTCCGGATACTTTGAGATAGAAGGAGATATTCTTGGAGAATACAAGTTGTCAGAGTATCATTTGTGGGATTATGGGTTTGATTATTATGCCCCGCAGAGTTTTGAGACGGAAGACGGAAGAAGGATCCACATCAGCTGGATGGGAATGCCGGACTGCGAAGAATACAGCAATCTGACCATTCAGACAGGATGGCAGCATTGCTTTACATTTCCAAGAGAAATCTTTGAAAAAGACGGCAAGATCTGTCAACGTCCGATAAGAGAAGAAACATCTGGTAAGTGATGTGAAAGGTATGCTGGCAGGAGAGGGATATCCGGTATATGAAATGACGATTTCGGATATTACAAAGAACCGCTTTAAAGTTATCCTTTCAGAGAAGCTGATCCTGGATTATGCTGATGGAAAATTCCGGATGCATTTTACAGATCAGGATAAAACTTCGGTATCTTCAGGAAGAAGCATGAGATATGTAGAAGTGGAAGAAGTGGAGAATCTGAAGATTCTGGCCGATACATCCTCTGTTGAAGTATTTGTAAATGATGGGGAATATGTATTTTCGACAAGATATTATCCGGAAGTTTATAAATTACAGGCAGAAGCTGTGGGAGCACAGATTACGTTGTCAGAAATTATGTAACGAAATATCAATCTGAGATACCAATAATAGAAAGAAGATCACCATATATCAAAAGAAAGAGTTTCAGTAGAGAAATTTTCAAAAGATATATGGTGATTTTTAATACCAATGTATGCAATAGAAGCTGCCAGTGGCAGGTTCTATGTATGCAAGAGATACAAATATTTTTCAAAATTAACGCCTTCGTTTACCGGAACATGTTCTTCTACAGAATCAATTAATGATTTTTCAAGAAAAGAACCTGCGGTCTGCATCATTTCCGTAAGGGAAATATCTCTGGCAAGTCCGCCTGTGATGCAGGAAGCAAAGAGATCACCCGTACCGGAATAACTTCCGTTGCAACAGGGATATGCCGAAAGAAAATGTGAAGAGCCATCTAGCAGAAGATTTCCAATCTTATGAACTCCGTCATCTGCAGTAAAATGAATACCAGTGATGAGGACCTTTTTTTCATGATCCTTTGTCAAAGTCTGCCCTGCATCCTTAAGTCGTGAAATGAGCTGCTGTATAGACAGAGACGAATCCTGCAGGCTGTTATAATCTATATCCGTCAGCAGACAGAATTCGGTAAGGTTAGGAGTGATAACATCTGCACGTGCGGCAAGTTCTTTCATAGCAGTCAGAAGCCCGGAAGTATACATATCATAGGTAACGCCATCGTCTCCCATTACAGGATCGACCAGAAGAAAGGTGTCTGCTGTCTGGAAAGTATCCAGAAAGTGCATGATCTGTTCAATCTGGCAGACACTGGAAACATAACCGGTATAGATTCCGGAAAAAGAAGTGCCTAGTTTCTTCCATTCCTGGCGGAAATAATCCATCTTATCGGTAAAATCATAACAGTAGTAGCTGGGGTATTCTGTTTGTGAACTTAAAATGGCGGTAGGGAGTGGACAGGCCTGGATTCCCATCGCAGATAATACGGAGATGGCAGCAGTCAGGGAACAGCGTCCAAGTCCGGACAGATCATTGATTACAGCAACTTTTTTTGTCATAAAGAAATCCTCATTTTCTAATGTATTGTAAATATGTAATAATTATACCATTATAAAAAGAAGAAAGAAACGGCCAGAGAAAAGGAAGACTTGCAGGCCACCAGAGCTTAAAAAAATAATTTGAAAAATTTTAAAAAAGTTGTTGACAGATAGAAAACGTTGCGCTATAATTAATTTCGTTGCTGAGGTACATAAATAACTGAAGCAAACAAATATAATATGTGCGCGTAGCTCAGCTGGATAGAGCGTCTGGCTACGGACCAGAAGGTCGGGAGTTCGAATCTTCTCGCGCACGTACGAGAGACCCTTGTTTGACATTAAGTCGGACGAGGGTTTTTTGCTGTTCCGAAGCGGATGTTTCAATTCAGATGACCGGGACAGTATTGACATAATTTGGGCAACTGTGTTAAGGTTACATAGTAAATTTAATCAAGATTGTGTGAGGTGTCAGTCAGAAGGATTCAGAATAATTTGTGGAAAGAAGGATCTGACTGGTGAAAAGGGAAACAGGTGAGAATCCTGTACGAACTCGTCACCGTGTTTTGCAAGCAGAAGCTACAGATCCACTGGGAGAACCGGGAAGGGAGCAGATGTGTCAGAGCAATAAGCCGGGAGACCTGCCTTTCGCAGTACAGGAACGAAAAAGTTCAGGCCACGAGGAATTGGCAGTACGAAATGGATCACAGAACTGTATGTGGTATAATACAGTTTTATTTTCGTTGTCTTCGTTTTCTGACGGAGGCTTTTTTTGGCTATATATTCGGAAGGAGCTGACGGAGGCCGAGTTTTTTTGTATCTCGTGCATTGACAATCGGAAAATCAGGAGGTAAAAGAAATGAAAAAGAAACTGGTAGTTGTATTATTATCAGCAGCTATGTGTGTAGCAGCACTTGGCGGATGTGGTTCCAAAGCAGGTAGCAGTTCAGACAGCAGCAAGAAGACTGCAGAGAATTCATCAAAAGAGGACGATCAGAAAGCCGCAGATGAAGTAGCAAAGAAGATTGATGCCATTTATGTGCAGGAAAGAAACGACAAGACAGATGAGCAGTGTAAAGAAGCGAAAGAAGCGTGGGACAAATTGACAGATGCACAGAAAGAACTTGTGGAAGGTGAAAATGCTGATCCGGATTATTTCGGAAGAGATACAGGGGATGCTTCCCAGGATGATCCGTTAAATGAAGATAACATCGGGGAGAAGGAACTCCTGGTAGTAAGTTTCGGAACATCTTTTAATGCAAGCCGTGCAGCCGATATCAGCGGAGTTGAAAAAGCACTTCAGGCAGCTAATCCGGACTGGTCCGTAAGAAGAGCATTTACAGCACAGATCATCATTAATCATGTACAGGCAAGAGATGGTGAGAAGATTGATAACATGGATCAGGCTTTAGAGCGTGCAGTAAAGAATGGTGTAAAGAAACTGGTTGTACAGCCTACACATCTGATGCACGGTGCAGAGTATGATGAGTTAACAGAAACAGTAAATAGTTACAAAGATAAATTCGAATCTGTTAAAATCGCAGAACCACTTCTCGGAGAAGTTGGAGCGGACGCAACAGCAATCAATGAAGACAAGGCTGCAGTAGCTAAGGCAATCACTGCAGAAGCAGTAAAGACAGCAGAATATGACAGCCTTGATGCAGCAGCAGAGGACAGCACAGCATTTGTATTCATGGGACATGGAACATCTCATACAGCAAAGATCAGCTATTCTCAGATGCAGGCACAGATGGAACAGCTTGGATATAAGAATGTATTCATCGGAACAGTAGAAGGTGAGCCGGAAGATACTTCCTGCGAATCCGTTATCGCAAAAGTAAAAGATGCCGGATATAAAAATGTAATCCTTCGTCCACTTATGGTTGTTGCCGGAGATCATGCTAATAATGATATGGCCGGAGATGATGATGATTCATGGAAGAGTCAGTTTGAGGCATCTAAGAACTTTGACAGTGTAAAGACACAGATTGCAGGTCTTGGAGAGATCGATGCAATCCAGCAGTTATATGTTGCTCATACAAAAGCAGCTATGGATGCACAGTAAGAAAGATAATTAAGGGAGATAACAATGTTGAGAAAGAGATTGATGGCAGTTGTGCTGTCTGCAGTAATGACAGCTGCAATATTCACAGGATGTGCAAGTAAGGATGACAGCAGCAAATCAGACAACAAATCAGCCAAGACAGAACAGCAGAAGTCTGATGCAAAAGAAGAAAAATCAAAAGATTCAAAGTCCGAAGCAGCAAAGGCGCCGATCGAGGATGGGACCTATACTGCAGAATTTAAGACGGACAGTACGATGTTTCATGTAAATGAAGCAAATGAAGGAAAAGGTACACTGACTGTAGAAGATGGAAAGATGACGATACATATCAGTCTCGTATCAAAAAATATCGTGAATCTCTTCCCTGGTACAGCAAAAGAGGCTCAGCAAAAAGGTGCAAAATTTTTAGAACCAACTACAGACAAAGTTACATACAGCGATGGAACGACAGAAGAAGTCTATGGATTTGATGTTCCGGTTCCGGCGTTAGATGAAGAATTTGATCTGGCGTTGATCGGAACAAAGGGCAAATGGTATGATCACAAGGTAAGTGTATCAAACCCGGTAAAAGCTGAATAAAATGTATGAATAAAAACTCTTATTTCCCATATATTGTACAGACTACAAAAAGGTGGGGAATAAGAGTTTTTTTGTATCAAACAATGCAAAGATACATAAAAATAGTAAAAATGCATAAAAAAAATAAGAATTACTGGACTTTTATGTTTAAATACACTAATATTGAATTAACGGTAAAACGGAATAAAAAACAGGAAGGAAATAAGCGAATGAAAGGAAATGTAATTGTAGGACAATCTGGGGGACCAACTGCAGCGATCAATGCCAGTCTTGCCGGTGTATACCGGACAGCGAAAGACCGTGGAGCCAATAAAGTATATGGAATGCTTCACGGAATCCAGGGATTATTAAAAGAAAAATATATTGATCTGTCAGATCATATCAAGACCGAACTGGATGCGGAATTATTAAAAAGAACACCGGCCGCATTTTTGGGATCCTGCCGTTATAAGCTTCCGGAGATCCATGAGAACAGAGAAGTGTATGATAAGATATTTGAGATCCTGGACAAACTGGATATCGAAGTATTTATCTATATCGGTGGAAATGATTCTATGGATACAATCAAGAAATTATCGGATTATGCCATTATATTCGGTCATGCAATCCGCTTCATTGGATGTCCGAAGACGATTGATAATGACCTTGCACTTACCGATCATACACCAGGATATGGAAGTGCGGCAAAATATATCGGAACATCTATGAAAGAGATTATCCGTGACAGTTTCTGCCTGGAATATGAAAAAGGCGTGGTATCTATCGTCGAAATAATGGGAAGAAATGCCGGATGGCTGACCGGAGCGGCTGCATTGTCAAAGGGAGAAGACTGCGAAGGACCGGATCTTATCTATCTGCCGGAACTTCCATTTGATCTTCAGTTATTTGGAGAAAAGATCAAACAATTATTACAGGAGAAAACATCTATTGTTGTTGCAGTATCAGAAGGAATCCGTACAGAAGATGGAACTTATGTATGTGAACTTGGCAACAGTATTGACTTTGTAGATGCATTTGGACATAAGCAGTTATCCGGAACAGCATCTTACCTTGCAAGTTATATTGCAGGGGAGATTGGATGTAAGACACGTGCGATTGAATTAAGTACATTACAAAGAGCCGCATCTCACGCAGCCTCAAGAGTTGATATACTGGAAGCATATCAGGTTGGAGGAGCAGCGGTAAAGGCAGCAGACGAAGGAGATACCGGAAAGATGGTAGTCTTAAAACGTCTGTCGGATGATCCATATCAGTGCGGAACAGAAGTAAAGGATGTACACAAGATTGCCAATGATGAGAAGCTTGTACCAAGAAACTGGGTAAACGAAGAAGGTACTTATGTAACAAATGAGTTTATTTCTTATGTGCGTCCATTGATTCAGGGGGATGTATCACCGGTTATGGTAGATGGAATCCCAAGACATCTGTATACACCAAAAGAATTAAGCCACAGATAAAAAATAGATAAGATTTGAAGATTGGAAAGATAGTGCCGTATTGCGAGCGTATAACAAGATACATGTCTTGCAATATGGCACTTTTTGTATACCAAAGCAGCATGTAAGAGAAGTTGCCGGTAGCAAGTTCTGTAGATACAAAAATATGTAAGAGAAGTTGTCTGTGGCAGGTCCTTTAAAGTGCTGTGCCAGAAAATATATAAAAACAATAAAAAAGGGTTGAAATTTTGAAATGAATCAGGTAAGATATCTTTAATCTATATTTTCAAGATAGATTCTTTTAATTAATCTATATAGTCTGTAGGACTTCGTGAGGCCTCACCAAATTTACCATGTAAGAAAAAATGAAAAAAGAACAGGGGTGATATATGTTGCAACAAAAAGAAAGTTATGATGTGTTGCGGCTGATTGAGCATGGACAATTATGCTATATCAGTTCCGAAAATGTGCAGGGGAAAACCCTGGACAGATACTTAAAATATCATCCGGTAATAAAAAAACGGGAGATATTTTTATTATTAAAAGAGATAGCAGGACAACTGGCGTCATTTCACAGGTGCAGGGGAAATCCTTGTTATCAATATGTAAATCCATATAGTATTGTCAGGTCTGAAGATGGAAGAATTTATTTTCTGGATATGCAGTCGGAAGCAAACAGAAGCAAGATGATATTTATGCAAAGAAGAGATATCCGTGAATATTTTCTTCCGCCGGACGAAAAGTATTATCAACATGCCAGTAAGGAACTGGATATGTATGGGCTGGGAAAAACATTTCAATATATTCTGGCATCTGTGGAGGCAGAACCACGTTTTAACAGACGAGAAGAATATCGTCTTCAGAGAATTATTTCAAAAGCAATGGGGATAAGATCAACCCATTATCTAAATGTATCAGAAATCCAAAAACAAATCCCAAGGTATGAAGAAAAAGACAGAGATAAAATTTTGAATAATAAGGGGAAAAGAAGAAAAAAAGTGTGTATAACAGTAGTTTTGTCTATTGTTTTCGGGGGATATTTGTTCATAAATGCATGGGAAAATGCTGAAAAAGCAAACCAGAGAGAGATGAAAAGAACGGAATCTTCCAAATCAGAAGAGAAAAAAAGTGAAAAATCGGATGACCGGATAAAAAAGAAAATATATGAAAGAGATGAAGAGTATCTGGAATTGGCACTGGCATATTTCCTGAATGTGGGAGATATGAAAAAAAGTCTGAAATGTCTGAATCAAATGGAGAATCAGACGCTGGCAGTTAATCTGAAAAGGCTTATCAAAGCGTATGAAAAACAAAAAGTGCCGGAAGAGGCAGAAAAATTTGCCGCAAGTCTTGCTTACCTGGAGAATGAATGGAAAGAAAGAAATATGCAGTCGGAAGAGAAGAAAAAACAGGCAATACAGTGCCTGATAAGAGGGTATGGATTACTGGATGATAAAGAAAGTTCAGAAAAAGTGTTGAATCTGGTAGAAGAAGGATTAAAGACAGATTATCTGAATGATTCTGCGAAGAGAGAACTATTGCAGTATCAGGCGTCTGCATTGGAAAAAGAAGAAAAGAAAGAGGAGGCAGCAAACATATATGCAGAGATATTGGAGGATGAGACGGAACCGGGTAAGAGAGAAGAGCTGTATAAAAAGATGGTACAGTTGTATGAAACTGCAGGAAGAAGGGATATGGCAAGCGATACATGCATTCAGGGGATAAAAGAGCTTGGAGAATCAGAAGAGTTGAAATTAACACACATAAGACTGATATGTGCAGATCCGGCTGTCAATAGAGATACGTGTGCACTCAAGATTAAAGAATATGTAACAGAAGATACTGAACTTTTGGAAAATGCAGAATTTAAGAAATTACAAAAAGAATATGGAATTAAGGCAGAAGGAGGAAATATATGGGTAGGAAGATAAAAAAAGTAATAATGATAGCAGCGTTTGGTATGGTGACCGGAGGACAGATTGCTGATCTGTTACCGGAAGGAAATGTGATGCAGGTAGAAGCGGGAAGTCGAAAGCAGATTATAAAAGTAAAAAATAAAGGAAAAGACAGTAAGAAAGAATTTGACAAGGACAAAGACAACGCCAAAGATAATGAAAAGGATCTGGTAGAAGAGGGAGAAAAAGAGGACAGAAAAGATTCGGAGGAAGATAGAGAGAAAGACGATAAGAAAGATGACGGGAAAGCTCCGGAGAAGGGTGATGAAAAAGATGACGGGAAAGACTCGGAGAAGGATGACGAGAAAGAGGATGGAAAAGATCCGGAGAAGGATGACGAGAAAGAGGATGGGAAAGACTCGGAGAAAGATGACGAGAAAGATGACGGGAAAGACTTAGAGAAAGACGATGAAAAAGAGAATGGAAAAGATCCGGAGGAAGAAGAGATAAAAATGTATCATGCGGAATATGAGGATCCGGATGGTCAGAATGGCTATTATATCAGTGCTCCGACCGGAAAGATCACACATCTGAGTAAGAATGGCGTGACCAGATACCTTTTTGAGAATGGAAATGGGGAAAGGCAGGAAGGTACGCTGGAAAAATTAAATGAATCCTGCCGGTTGAAACAATTGAATTTTGCAGATGGAAGGAATGAACTGGAAGTATGGATGGAAGATGAAGAACATCATCAGATTGAAAATTCAGAAAGCAGAAAGGCATTCTGGATAGACAGTGTAAGACCGGTGATCGGTCTGGAAGTGTCCGGAGGAGCAGATATTTGGCACAAAGAGGCAGCAGAGGTAGTGGTAGAAGCTTCTGACGGGAGCAATGGAAGCCAGATCGCGGAAATTATCTGTAAAACAGGAGAAAAAATAGTTGGGAAAAGCAGTAAAGGAGCAGAAAAATTTGTCATTACAGAAAGTTCACAGAATGGGGAAAGTACCCCGGTAACAATTATTGCTACAGACTATGCGGGAAATCAGACGGTGGTAACGGATCGGGTTTTTGTTGACAGAGATGCACCGAAAGCATTGATACAAGGAGTGGAGGATTATACGATTACCAGTAAACCTGTACAAGTCAGCTATCTGGCAGAAGAAGAGAATGTAATTCAGACGGTGCGGGCAAATATTTTAAAAGAAGATATCGATGGGAAAAAGGAAGAAACAGAAATCACAGAATGGAAAACAAAAAGCAGGAATGAGTCTGGTGATACAAAAAAAGAAAGTGTGCAGACACTTGCAGAGGACGGGCTGTATAAACTCCGAATGAATGTAACAGATATGGCAGGGAATGTCAGTCATGCCGAGAGACAGCTGATTATAGATAAAGAAAATCCCGTTATTGCACATGTAGATGAGTTGGATGGAAAGTATTTAAAGAAGTTTAGCTGGAATTATTCTATCGAGGAATCGATTAAGGATTTTACGAATTATACATATGTAATGAAAGTGGACGATGCACTTTATCGGCCAGGAGAAAAGATTGAAAAAGAAGGGGTACATGTACTGACAATCGAAGCTTTTGATTCAGCAGGAAATAAAGGAGAAGCAAAAGCGAGGTTTACCATCGATCATACACCGCCGGTGATCGAGTTTGAGGGGATAGAAGATGGAGAAAAATATGAAAAAGAAAAAACATTTTATGTCAGAACAGAGAATCTGGAAGATCAGATTGAATACATTAAAATTAATGGGAAAAAACAAAACAGGAAAAAACAGAAGAAGGGATATGAAATTCAGCTAAATGAGGCAAAAAATTATGAAATAGAGGTAAAAGCAAAAGATTTTGCGGGAAATGAAAAAGTTTCACAGATAGGATTTGAAATATACGAGGAAAAGAGTTTGTGGCAGAAAATTGTGGAACCGGTCAGAAAATATATTTTTTATGGAAATGAAAAGGTAATACAGGATGAAAAAATGGTCAAGGAAGATAAAAAGGAAGGAAAAAAGAAGAACATAATTTTATGGGAGAGAGCTGTTTTATTTGGCGCATTGATTGTTGTAGGAATATGGAAACGGGAAAAAGTGAAAGAAATCTGGAAAAATCTTTCATAAAAGGGAGGATGCCGGGTAACCACTTTCGCAGTTCCCGGCATGTATTATGAAAAAGTTTATTCCAAATAGTATTTACATACTAGATAATGTCTTTTGTATATCAAAGGATATGAGAGAAATTCTAAATCGCCATGTGTTCGGAAGTAGCTACCAAGTTCTCTGTATTTCTTTGATGATTATAGTATAAGAAAGACCTATGAAGAAAGAATGTTAAAGTAATGAAAGAATTTTGAAGGATAAATGAACAAATTGTGAACACGGGATTTTACAAAGATTTTGTTGGAAAATAGCGAAAAATAGATTATACTAATAGAAGTCAAATTGTAGAAAGAGGAGAAAATGAAGAATGAAATATATTTCTTTTGCCATTCCGTGTTATAATTCACAGGATTATATGGCCCATGCGATAGAAAGTATTCTTCCGGGTGGAGAAGATATTGAAATAATTATCGTAAATGACGGATCAAAGGACAGAACATCAGAGATTGCTCATGAATATATGGAAAAATACCCTACTATTATTAAAGTAGTAGACAAGGAAAATGGTGGACATGGAGATGCTGTAAACTCAGGGCTGATGCATGCAACCGGTAAATATTTTAAGGTTGTAGACAGTGATGACTGGGTGGACGAAGATGCACTTCATAAAATATTAGATGTTTTACGCCATATGGAAGAAGATGGAATGGAACTGGATATGTTGATCGCTAACTATGTGTATGAAAAAGTTGGTGCAACACATAAGAAGGTGATTCATTATCGTAACGTATTGCCACAGGATGAGATTTTCCGTTGGGATGATATGGGACATTTCCGTCTGGATCAGTATATTCTGATGCACTCGGTTATTTACCGTACAGACATGTTAAAACTGATCCAACTTCATCTGCCAAAGCATACATTCTATGTGGACAATATTTATGTATATTACCCACTCCCGCATGTACGCAAAATTTACTATATGGATGTAGACTTCTATAGATATTTTATTGGAAGAGAAGATCAGTCGGTTAATGAGAAAGTAATGATCAAAAGGCTGGATCAGCAGATTTTTGTCACAAAGACGATGATTGATATGTATCAGCTTAAAGATATTGGAAGTAAGAAATTAAGACAGTACATGCTTAATTATCTTGCAATCATGATGACAGTTTCTTCTATTCTTTGCATCCGTTCCAAGAATAAAGAAAATCTGGAAAAGAAAAAGGAATTATGGCAGTATCTGAAGAAAAAAGATATGCGAAGCTTTATCAGAATCCGTTACGGTATTCTCGGACAGACAA
>OLVW01000398.1_pt1 | contig 45040 bp, 38 predicted proteins | sample 1673301 | NCBI WGS metagenome assembly OLVW01 (sample SAMEA3178941, study PRJEB25190) | human gut metagenome
TGTAACACTTCACGTTGGACTCGGTACATTCAGACCTGTTAAAGCCGATGATATACTTGAACATAAAATGCACTCGGAATTTTATATACTTCCGCAGGAAACAGCCGATTTGGTAAATAAAACAAAATCAAACGGTAAACGTGTAATTTCTGTCGGAACAACTGCTACAAGAGTTTTGGAAACGGTCGGAATGGAAAACGAAAAACTTGAACAAAAAACAGGCTGGACGAATATATTTATTTATCCGGGTAAGGAATTTCACGTTATAGACGCGCTTATAACAAACTTCCACTTGCCTGAATCAACACTTATAATGCTTGTAAGTGCTTTGGCTGGCAGAGAAAATGTGCTGAATGCCTATAAAACAGCGGTACAGGAAAAATACAGATTTTTTTCATTTGGCGATGCGATGCTTATAAAATAAAGGAGATACGAAATGTTTAAAATTTTGCATACTGACGGAAATGCGAGACGCGGTGAATTTCATACGGTACACGGAGTTGTACAGACACCCGTTTTTCAGAACGTCGGAACAATAGCGGCAATAAAAGGTGCGGTAAGTACAATGGATTTAAAAGAGATAGGCTGTCAGGTTGAACTTTCAAATACCTATCATTTACATTTAAGACCCGGCGACAAAGTTATAAAACAGCTTGGCGGGCTTCACAAATTTATGAATTGGGACAGACCAATTCTAACAGATAGTGGAGGGTTCCAAGTATTCAGTTTAGGAGATTTAAGAACAATTTCTGAAGAAGGAGTTTTATTTAAATCACACCTAGATGGAAGCAAACATATATTTACACCTGAATCTGTAATGAAAACAGAAGAAGATTTAGGAGCAGATATAATAATGGCATTTGACGAATGTTGTCCATACCCATCAACATATGAATATACAAAAAATTCAATGGAGAGAACAACAAGATGGGCAAAAAGATGTAAAGAAGCACATATAACTACAGATAAACAAGCACTATTTGGAATTATCCAAGGTGGTTTTTATAAAGATTTAAGAGATAAGAGCTTAGAAGATCTAACAGCACTTGATTTACCTGGGTATGCAATTGGAGGAATAAGTGTTGGAGAGCCAAAAGATGAATTCTTAGATATACTTTATTATACAACACCCAAAATGCCAAAAGATAAGCCAAGATATTTAATGGGAGTAGGGACACCAGATTATTTAATAGAAGCAGCAATAGCAGGTATAGATATGTGTGACTGTGTATTACCAACAAGAATTGCAAGAAATGGAACAGCATTAACATCACACGGAAAAGTTGTTGTAAGAAATGCAACATATGAAAGAGATTGGGGACCATTAGATCCAGAATGTGATTGCTATACTTGCAAGAATTACACAAGAGCATATATTAGGCATTTAGTAAAAACAAATGAAATATTAGGAGTACGTTTATTATCAATTCATAACCTAAGGTTCTTGACTAAATTAATGGAAAGAGTTAGAATAGAAATAGAGAATGATAATCTCTTAACATTCAGAGATGAATTTTATAAAAAATATGGGTATATTCAATAATTTGAATCACTAATACTCAAGAAAAAGGAGAATCAAAAATGAATTTAATTGATGAAAGTGTTGATTATAAGAAAAAGGATAATTCAAAAAAGATAGCAAGAATAATTTTAATATTTATTGCTTTAATTATAATTGCTATTATCAGTGTACTAGGGGTACTTATGTATATAAAAAATAAAGAATTAAAATTATATATTGATGGAAATGTAAATGACAAAGTAAAAAATATGATGGAAGTGGATGACGATGGAACCGTATATTTTCCAGTAAAAGACATTGCTTCATATCTAGGATATCAAAGTTATAACGGAGAATATACGGATAAATCTGAAGACGCGAACAAATGCTATGTACAAAATGATAATGAAATTGCTAACTTCGTATTAAATTCAAATAAAATTTATAAATTAGCATTAGAAAATAGTGATGGAAATTATAATTATTACTATGCAAATAAACCTGTAAAAGCAATAAATGGAAAATTATATATTTCATCAGATGCACTAGCAAATGCGTTTAACCTTTCATTTACATATGATACAGATAGCAACAGAGTGTATATTTATACAATGCCATATTTAATAGAATCTTATTCAGCAAAAGTACTAGATTATGGTTATGACTCAATTAGTGATAATTTTATTAATCAAAAAGCAGTTTTAAATAGTATGCTAGTTGTTACAAAAAATCAGGGAAAATCATATGCAGTAATTGACTTAAAAGGTAATGCAATAATAGAAGCCAAATATGACAATATTGAATATTTAGAAAACACAGGAGATTTTCTTGTAACAAGTAACAACAAAGTAGGAATAATATCATCAAAAAGAGAAACAAAAGTACAATTATTATATGATAGCCTAGAATTAGTAGATAGTGACTCAGGATTATTTATAGCAAAAAAAGACAATAAATATGGAATAATAGATTCTAAAGGAAATATCAAAGTTTATATAGAATATGATGAAATAGGAATTGATAATACAAAGTTTGAAAAAAACAACATCAAAAACAAATACTTATTAGATAATGGAATGATTCCAGCAAAAAAAGATAAGTATTGGGGTGCATTTGATAAAAATGGTAAAACAGTATTAAATTTTGAATATGATAGTTTTGGATATACTGCAACAAGCAACAGGGAGGCAATAAACTTATTGATAATACCTGACTATAATTTGATGGTTGTTTGCCAAAATAAAAAATATGCTTTAGTTAGTTCAACAGGTGATATGGTAATTAGACCTGTTTTAGATGATGTATACATGACAATAAGTTCAGGTAAGAAATATTATTATATGAATGTTAGTGATAGAAAAATTGACATAATAGAGTTCTTGGATGAACAAAGCCCAAACATAACAAAAAACAGTTCAAATGAAACAAACAACAATACAACAAGCGAAAACAAATCAGAAGAAAATACATCAACAGAAACAAATAATTAAAAAATAGTTATTTTTATATAGAACATTGAATATACATATATATAGTAGACTAAAGAAACAAGGAGAGTATGTATGTTTAATGTAACTGTGTTAAAAATAAAAGATATAGTAAAATATCTTGTAGGAACAATAATATTAATTGGAATTATTGTATATACTACAAGATTTTTTGCATATAAACCAAATGAACAGAAAATAGAAAAGAAGCAAGAAAAAGTAAGTATTACTGAAACACTAAAAATAAGAAGTAATACATTAAAAAAATGTCTAAATAAAACAATACCAGTAATGGCAGAACTGGAAAAAGAGAAAGAATCAAAAAAAACAACAAATAACGAAAATAAAATATTTGAAAGTTTCATTGAAACCGAAATTAGTAGTATAAAAGGAATGGAAGAAACAGAAAAAGAAAAAAATCAAACTGAGGATTCTAATGGAAGTGATAATAAAAAAAATACAAGCGATGAGAATAAAAGTGATAGTAATAATAGTATCACAGAAGATGAAAAAATAATTTTGGCAAGTAATAGTGGTATAAAAACTGAAGTGGTAACGCCAAATCCGATAGCAGAAAATGCAAATGTACAATATGGAAATGTAAAAATAAAAAATCAAACAACATATAATTTGACAGAAGATATACTAAATCCAAATATAAAAATTGACAATAAAAATATTTTAATATTTCATACACACAGTTGTGAAAGTTATACACCAAGTGAAAAATATCAATATTCACAAACTGGTAATTATAGAACAACAGATAAAAATTATTCAGTAATACGAGTGGGAAATGAATTAGAAAACTATCTTAAACAGTATAATATAAATGTAATACATGACACTTCGTACCATGATTATCCATCATATACAGGTTCATATACACGTTCATTACAAACTGTAGAAAATATTTTGAAAACAAATCAGTCAGATATTATAATTGATTTACACAGAGATGCAGTTGGCTCAAGACCTGATTATGCACCAACTGTTAAAATAGGTGAAGATTATGCTGCACAAATTATGTTTGTTATTGGTACAAACGAAGGCGGCTTATGGCATCCGAATTGGCAACAAAATTTGAAGTTTGCCGTTAAGGTTCAGCAAAAGGCAGAGGAGATGTATCCGGGGTTGTTTAAACCAATTATGCTTACAAAGTCCAGATATAATCAACATACAGGAAAGTATGCTAATATTATGGAAATTGGTTCTACTGGGAATACTTTGGACCAGTGCTTGAATAGCATGAAGTATTTATCTGCAGTTTTAAATGAGATTTTGAAATAAAATTTTAGAGATTGAGGAATAGTAACACACCCTTCCTTAATCTCTAAAATTTTTTTAAAAGTGTATCAATATTTTTTTTAAAATGTCTTAAAACTTTTTTTAAAAGTGTTGACAAAGAAATTTCTAAAGCATATAATAAAATTACATATGAACAATTATTCATACAATCATATAAAATCAGTATTTAAGAGTTAGCAAAAATGGATGACAAAGAGAAAAAATCAAATGAAAAGCGAGGAAAAAAACATGGAAGAAAATTTTTTAGAATGCAACGTATTGCATGAAGAAACAGTAAAAAAAGTAAAACAAAAAATGCCAGAAGACGGCTTTATATATGACTTAGCAGAGTTATTTAAAGTATTTGCAGATTCAACAAGAATGAAAATAATATATGCTTTGCTAGAAGAAGAACTATGTGTGTGTGATATAGCAAATATTTGTGGAACAACACAATCAGCAATATCACATCAATTAAGACTACTAAAACAATCAAAATTAGTAAAATTCAGAAGAGAAGGGAAAACAATATTTTACAGTTTAGACGATGAACACATCAAGCAAATTGTAAAGAAAGGAAGTGAACATATTGAAGAGTTATAAATATACATTGGAGGGACTAGACTGTGCAGCATGTGCAAAAAAAGTAGAAGACGAAATAGCAAACACAGAAGGATATGAGGATGTAGTCGTAAATTTTTCAACATTAAAATTAACATTTAAAACGAACAAACCAAATCCAAAAAAGGAAATAACAAAATTAGTTCAAAAATTAGAGCCAGATGTAGAAGTTCTAGAAGATGGGGAAGAAAATCACGATAAAGAAGAACACAATGGAAATGATATAGCAAGAATTGTTGTGGGAATTGCAATATATTTAATAGCAATAATTGGAAAATTTAATACAACAGTAACAAGTGTTTTAACAATAATAGCATTTGCTATATTACTATATAAAACTGCCAAAAAAGGATTTAAACAATTATTCAAAAATAAAGTATTAGACGAAAATATGCTAATTGTAGTATCAGCAATTGGAGCATATTTAGTTGGAAAAAACTCAGAAGGTCTAATGGTAATCACATTATATGAAATAGGAAAAATCTTAGAATCAAAAGCAGTTAATAAAACAAGAAAATCAATATCACATTTAATGAATATAAAACCAGAATATGCAAATTTAAAGCAAGGTGAAGAATGGAAACAAGTAACACCAGACAAAGTGAAAATTGGTGATGTTATTCTTGTAAAAACAGGAGAAAAAATACCACTAGACGGTATTGTAATAAAAGGAAATGCTCAAATTGATAATTCTGCATTAACAGGTGAAAGTAAACTTTTAGAAGTAGCAGAAAATAGCAAAGTTCTATCAGGAAGTATAAACACAAATGGATTAATAGAAGTTAAAGTTGAGCAAACATACGAAAACAGTACAGTAAGCCAAATATTAAACTTGGTTGAAAATGCAACAGACAAAAAGGCAAAAACAGAGACATTTGTATCAAAAGCAGCAAAAATCTATACACCAGTTGTAATGGGGCTTGCATTATTAGTAGCAATATTCATGCCACTAATTATAGCAGGAGTTACTTACAAAGAAAGTATTTATAAAGCACTAATATTCTTAGTTATTTCATGTCCATGCTCAATAGCAATATCAGTTCCATTAAGTTATTTTTCAGGAATAGGTAAGGCATCTAAAAAGGGAATATTAATTAAAGGTAGTGATTATCTAGATGGAATAAAAGATATCAAAGAAATTATCTTTGATAAAACAGGAACAATCACAACAGGAAATTTTGCAGTATCAAAAATACAAGCAATTGATGCAAACTTTACAGAACAAGATGTTTTAGAATATTTTGCAATGGGTGAAAAAAATTCAAATCATCCAATAGCAAAATCAATATTAAAAAAATATGAAGAAGTATTTAGACAGAATAGCAATATAATTATGAAAGATAATGAAGATAATCAAGCAAACAACTTTAAAATAGAGAATGTTGAGAATTTTGAAGAGGTTTCAGGAAAAGGAATTCAATATCAATATGAAGGAAAAACAATCAAAATAGGAAATGCAGAATTTACAAATGCAGAAAAAGAAAATATTGTTGGAACAGTTCTATACCTAAATATAGACGGAAATGTTGTTGGAAAAATAGTTTTAACAGATGAAATAAAACCAGCAACAAAAGAAACAATGGAAAAACTTCATAAATTAGGAATAAATACAAAGATGTTTACAGGTGACAAAAAAGAAATTGCAGAAAAAATTGCAAAAGAAGTTGGCATAAAAGCAGTAAAATCAGAAATGTTGCCACAAGATAAATACAATGAATTAGATACAATAATTGCAAAAAGAGATGAAAACCAAAAAGTTGCATTTGTTGGTGATGGAATAAATGATAGTCCAGTACTAGCAAGAGCAGATGTTGGAATTTCAATGGGTGGAATTGGATCAAGTTCAGCAATAGAGGCATCTGATGTTGTAATTATGACAGATGAACTTTCTAAAATTGTTGATGCAATTGAGGTTTCTAAAAAGACAAATAAAATTATTAAACAAAATTTAATTTTCTCGATAGGTGTTAAAGTATTGACTTTAGTTTTAAGTTTATTCGGAGTTGCTGATATGTGGCAAGCGGTTTTTGCTGATGTTGGTGTTACTTTAATTACAATATTTAATACACTTAGAATTTTGAAATAAAAAAGAATTCATATTATAAAATACAGAATAAAAAAGGGAAAAATAATCCTCAAAATATAAAAATAGAATTTTTGAAACAAAAATAGAACAAAAGTGGTTGACAAAAATCAAAAATACTTGTATAATTTTATAGTGCAAATAAAATCGATAAAATTTCAAATAGATATAAACAATATATCTTTAAGCAAGGGGGGAATAGAAATGGCACAACCAAAAAGAAGATGGTCTAAAGCAAGAACACATGCAAAAAGATCAACATGGAAAAAAGAAGAACCAAAATTTGCTACATGCCCAAATTGTCACGAACCAGTAATGCCACATAGAGTTTGCTCAAACTGTGGATATTATGACGGAAAACAAGTAGTAGTAAAAAAAGAAACTGAAAATGCATAATTATAGAAATAGCACTTTAATGTGCTATTTTTTGCTTTACAATTTTATGGGCTGTGAACTGTAACTTGCTCCTTAAAATTTTTAAAAAATTTTTGAGATTTTGTATACTTTTTTGTTTTAATGTGATATTATGTATAAAAATACAAAAGAAAGAGAGGGATAAACATGTTTGAAAAAATATTCAAAAGATCAAGTTGGACAGACATAGTAATATCACTAGTATTCATATTATTAGGAGTATTACTTGTAGCCAAACCAACTCAAACAGTAGGAGCAATATCTATAATATTGGGAGTACTATTTATTGCTATGGGGGCTCTAAAATTAATAGAATATTACACATCAAAAACAAAAGAAGACTGGTTATTAACAGTTGCACTTGTATCTGTAATATTTGGTATAATAGTTTTGTTTGCATCAGATTCAATATTAGCATTTTTTAGAGTAATATTAGGAATATGGATCATAGTAACAGGAATTATAGATTTACAAACAGTTTTAGTATGGAAACAAGTAAAATCACCATATTGGACTGTATCATTACTACTAACAATACTTATGATATTTGCAGGAATTGTTATACTAATAAATCAACAAATAGTATTAACAGCAGTTGGTGTAATCATCATAATTTATGGAATATTCGATATAATAGACAGAATAATATTTATGAAAAAAATTGATGATTATATGAAAGAATAAAAGGGAATACTGAAAATAAAGAGCATGTGGAAACCAATGCTAAATTAAAGGAGGAATTTTATTATGTCAGTAAAAGTAGCCATTAATGGATTTGGACGTATAGGACGTCTAGCATTTAGACAAATGTTTGGAGCAGAAGGATATGAAATCGTTGCAATCAACGACTTAACAAGTCCTAAAATGTTAGCTCATTTATTAAAATACGATTCAGCACAAGGAAGATATGAAAAGGCTGAAACAGTAGAAGCAGGAGAAGACTCAATAACAGTAGATGGAAAAACAATAAAAATATATTCAGAAAAAGACGCAGCAAATCTACCATGGGGAGAAATAGGAGTAGATGTAGTACTAGAATGTACAGGATTCTACACATCTAAAGATAAAGCACAAGCACACATCGATGCAGGTGCTAAAAAGGTAGTTATATCTGCACCAGCAGGAAAAGATCTACCAACAGTAGTTTATGGTGTAAATGAGAAAATATTAACACCAGAAGACAAAATAATATCAGCCGCATCATGTACAACAAACTGCTTAGCACCAATGGCTAAAGCATTAAATGATTATGCGCCAATTCAATCAGGAATAATGACAACAGTTCATGCTTACACTGGTGACCAAATGGTATTAGATGGACCACACAGAAAAGGTGATTTAAGAAGAGCAAGAGCAGCAGCAGTTAACATTGTTCCAAATACAACAGGAGCGGCAAAAGCAATAGGATTGGTTATTCCAGAATTAAACGGAAAATTAATTGGGTCTGCACAAAGAGTTCCAGTACCAACAGGTTCAACTACAATATTAGTTGCAGTTGTTAAAGGAGAAAACATAACAGAAGAGTCAATAAATGCAGCAATGAAAGCTCAAAATAGTGAATCATTTGGATATACAGACGAATACTTAGTTTCTTCAGATGTTATAGGAATGAGATATGGTTCATTATTTGATTCAACTCAAACTATGGTAACAGAAATTGGAAATGGATTATATCAAGTTCAAGTTGTTTCTTGGTATGACAATGAAAATTCATATACAAGTCAAATGGTTAGAACAATTAAATATTTTGCAGAATTAGGATAAAATTTAATGACAATAGGAAAGTTAAATGGCTTTCCTATTGTCATTTATTGTCGAATTTTGCGACCGATTTTTAAGATTTTTTTTGATAAAATATTTACAAATTTTCTATATTGTGATATACATAATATGGCTATATAGAATATAGTTTCTTAATTCAAATTTTTAATTCAAATTTTTAATCGAATAGATTCCCATATATTAAAATTAATTTTACACATAATAGTGAACTAAAATTTTTTGTAAAACTTTTAAATAAATATTGACATTTTAGTTCTACAATATTATAATAATTTTACAATATGATTTTGAATATTAAAAATATTTTTATTTTAAAAATAGCTATTACTATATAGTTGAATTTTTGCAGAGAGGAGGAGTGTGAATGGAAGAAAAAATCTTAAATGAGCTTACTAATATTAATGGACAGCTTCAAACAATGAATCAAAGGTTTGATAAAGTGGATGAAAGGTTTGATGGAATAGATCAAAGATTTGAGGAAGTTGACAAAAGCCTTGAAAACATGAATCAAAAAATTGATGACACAAAAGATGAAATTGTAACAACACTAAGAAAAGAATTAGATGACAGATTAACAATTACAGAAAAGAAAATATGTGATGATGTATCTGATAATATTAAATCATTATGTGATTCTATTACAAGACTTGAAAATAATAAACATAATGAAATAATAGCATTATTAAAAATACATGAAAGTAGAGAAGCACGAAGAATGGAAATAATCAAGCGAGCATTTGCAGGCTAAATTAATTTTTTAAAAGTATTGCAAACAAAGCAATACTTTTAAAACAAGATATATTTTAACTAATAAATAAATGTATACATCAATGGCTTGGATATGAAAATTATAAAATTAAATATAAAATAAAAGATGGGAGGAATAAAGATGAAAGAAGTAATAACAATAGAAGAATTTTTAGAAAGAATAAAAAAGTATTATAATGAGGAAATATATATAGAACTTGAAGGAGACATTAGGGGAGAAATAAAGACAAAATTAAATGAGGTTAAAATATATAGAAATGTTATACAAATAATATATGATAGAAGCAAAAGAAATCTTTTTGGAGAAAAATTAGAAATAAATATTTATAAAATAGAAAAAATCGAATCTGATGAAGATACAGAATTTTATATTTACTTAAAAGGGGGACAAAAAATTATAGTTTTTACAGATACTGATGTTTGGGGAAATTATGTTATATCTAATTTCATAAATTGTACAAAGCATGCATTTGCGTATTAGAAAATAAAATATTATAATAATGTGAACTGTAACATCGATTGTAACAAATTTCCAAAAATTTCTTCAAACCACTTGATAAATCCCCCAAAATATAGTATACTATTCAAGGTAAACCTTTTACTTAGCTTTTAAAGCAAAGCACCAACGCTAAAAGCTCAGTTAAAGGAGATAAGAAAAATAGGAGGTGTAAAAAATGACAAAAGAAAGAAAACAAGAAATCATTAACACATATAAAAGAGAAGAAAAAGACACTGGTTCACCAGAAGTACAAATTGCTCTTTTAACAGAAAGAATTAATGAATTAACAGAACACTTAAAAGTACATGTTAAAGACAATCACTCAAGAAGAGGATTATTAAAAATGGTAGGTAAAAGAAGAAACTTATTAAACTACCTAGCAAAAAAAGATGTACAAAGATACAGAGACATCGTTGAAAAATTAGGATTAAGAAAATAATTTCATACAGGAGCCTATGCAAAACAAAAGATTTAGCATAGGCTTTTTGTGGAAAATTAAAAGAGACCGGAATTTAGGTAAGTAGCTTGTATAATGTACTGGAAAGGCCCAGAATACTAGAAATGAAATCCAGAATATTATAGAGGTTACAATCTAAATGCGGTTCAAAAAAAATATGGTGCCAACATAGCAAAACCGTCTAAAAAATTAATAAAAGAAGGAAATTTGTATACAGGCATTGAAATCCATCAATTCCTAGAAGGAGGAAAATATAATGTTTGAATTTATTAAAAAATGGTGCAAAAAAGAAGAAAAAGGAGAGAAAAATAGTATGTTTAAAGTATACGAAACAGAATTAGCAGGAAGAAAACTAACAATAGAAACAGGAAAATTTGCAGGACTAGCAAATGGAAGTGTAACAGTAAGATATGGAGACACAGTTGTAATGGTAAACGTTACAGCATCAAAAGAACCAAGAGATGGAATAGACTTTTTTCCACTATCAGTAGATTATGAAGAAAAATTATATTCAGTTGGAAAAATACCAGGATCATTCCAAAAAAGAGAAGGAAAACCAAGTGACAAAGCAATATTAACATCAAGAGCAATAGACAGACCACTAAGACCACTATTCCCAAAAGACTTCAGAAACGATGTAGTTGTTGTTGCAACAGTTCTTTCAGTAGAACAAGACAACTCACCAGAAGTAGCAGCAATGATAGGTGCATCAGCAGCACTATCAATCTCTGATATCCCATTTGGTGGACCAACAGCAGCAGTAAACGTTGGATTAGTTGACGGTAAAATAGTTATAAACCCAACAGAAGAACAAAGAAAAGTATCTGACTTAACATTAACAGTAGCAGGAACAGAAGAAAAAATAGCTATGATAGAAGCAGGAGCAAACGAAGTTCCAGATGATGTTATGTTAGAAGCAATTAAAGAAGGTCATAAAGAAATCAAAAAGATTTGTAAATTCATTGAAAAAATGAAAGAAGAAATCGGAAAACCAAAATTTGAATACAAATCATTTGCAGTTGACCATGATGTATATGAATTTATAGAAGCAAACTTTGCAGAAGATGTAAAACAAGCACTTCAAGAAGCAGACAAAGAAACAAGAGACAACAATGTAGCAGCAGTATCTGACAAAATAGCAATAGCATATGCTGAAAAATTTGGAGAAGAAGCTGCAGAAGAACACAAAGCTGACATTGGAGAAGCAATTTACAAATTAGAGAAAAAGACAGTAAGAGATATGATATTCTATGAACATAAAAGAGTTGATGGCAGAGCAATAGACGAAATCAGACCATTATCATGTGAAATAGACTTATTACCACGTGTACACGGAAGTGCATTATTTACAAGAGGTCAAACACAAGTACTTTCAGTTACAACATTAGGAATGATAAGTGAAGAACAAACATTAGATGGAATTGATACAGAAGAATCAAAAAGATATATGCATCAATACAACTTCCCAAGTTACAGCGTAGGTGAAGCAAGACCACCAAGAGGACCAGGAAGAAGAGAAATAGGACATGGAGCATTAGCAGAAAAAGCATTAGTCCCAGTACTACCTTCAAAAGAAGAATTTCCATATGCAATAAGAGTTGTATCAGAAGTATTATCATCAAATGGTTCAACATCACAAGCAAGTATATGTGGAAGCACATTATCATTAATGGCAGCAGGTGTACCAATTAAGAGACCAGTTGCAGGTATATCAACAGGACTTGTAACAAATCCTAATGACGAAAATGACTATGTAATGTTAACAGATATCCAAGGACTAGAAGATTTCTTCGGAGATATGGACTTCAAAGTAGGTGGAACAGAAAAAGGAATAACAGCAATCCAAGTTGACATCAAAGTTGACGGATTATCATACAAAATTATTGAAGAAGCATTTGCCAGAACAAGAGCCGCTAGAAAACATATCTTAGAAGATGTAATGGCACCAGTAATTTCAGAGCCAAGAAAAGAAATATCAAAATATGCACCAAGAATAGTATCAACAAAAATAAAAGTTGAAAAAATCAAAGATGTAATCGGAAAAGGTGGAGAAACAATAAACAAAATAATTGATGCAACAGGTGTTAAAATTGACATCGAAGAAGATGGACAAGTAATGATTTATTCAAATGATTCTGAAAAAGCTAACGAAGCATTAGATATGATAGAAGACATTGTCAGAGATGTAGAAGTTGGTGGAATTTATCTTGGAACAGTTACAAGAATAATGAATTTTGGAGCATTTGTTGATTTAGGTGTTGCAGGAAAAGAAGGATTATTACATATTTCTAAAATTTCTAAAGAGAGAATTAAGAAAATAGAAGATGTTCTTCATGTTGGAGATAAAGTAACTGTAAAAGTAACAGATATAGACGACCAAGGAAGAGTAAATTTAACAGCCATTTTATCTAATGATAAAGAAGAAAAAGATGAAGAATAATAAATATAAATAGAGATGAGAATTTAATTCTTGTCTCTTTTTGCATAATAAAGATAATTTTTTTTTGTTATAATGTTATAAGTTACAGTTTAGAAACCTATAAACAATAATTTTACGGGTTGTGAACTGTATCTCAGTTACAATTCTAGCCTTAAAAATATTAAAAATGCTCTTGACTTAAGTTAAAAAAAATGGTATAAATATTAATGTAATTTATGTGGCCCCTTGGTCAAGCGGTTAAGACGCCACCCTCTCAAGGTGGAATCATGGGTTCGATTCCCGTAGGGGTCACCAACAAAATAATTTAAAAGGGAGTAGCTTTTAATTACTAGTCAACAGTCGCGATAAGAAATTATCTGGCTAGTAAACTTAAAAAAATAAGTAAGTGAGACTTTTAAAAGAAATTTTAGCATAAAAGGTTATGTATAAGATTTCTTTTAAAAGTCTCATTTCTTATATATGCATAAATATAACAAAATTGGTAAAAAATAGGGATAAGGGGACGGGTCTTCAATCCCGAAAAAAAATAGGGATTAAAAGACCCGTCCCTCAATCCCGAAATTTGGAGGTAGTAATATGGAGAAGAAAAACTGGTTTAACAAAGAAGTAGAAGAAATCGAAAAAGAGTTGGAAACACACAGAGAAAAAGGACTAAAAGAAGACCAAATTGCAAAAATAAGAGAGAAAAAAGGATACAATGAACTACAAGCAGGTAAAAAGAAAACAATATTGCAAAGATTTTTAGACCAATTTAAAGACTTTTCAATAATAGTATTAATAATTGCTGCAATTGTATCAGGCGTAGTTGGAATACAACAAGGAGAGGGAATGACTGATACAATAATAATTTTAATAGTTGTTCTTGTAAATGCAATAATAGGAGTAGCACAAGAAAGCAAGGCCGAAAAATCATTAGAGGCTTTACAAAAATTAAGTGACCATGCATCAAAAGTTGTAAGAAATGGAAAACTACAAGTTATTCCTGCAAAAGAACTAGTACCAGGTGATTTAGTAATTCTTGATACAGGTGATTATATTCCTGCAGACTTGAGAATTGTAGAAGAAGCAAATTTGAAATCACAAGAAAGTTCATTAACGGGAGAATCTGTACCAGTTGAAAAAACTTCTGAAATTATTGAAGAGGTAGAAATCGGTATTGGTGATAGAAAAAATATGTTATTTTCTTCAAGTTTAGTAACATATGGTAGAGGAAAAGGAATTGTTGTAGAAACAGGAATGACAACAGAGGTTGGAAAAATAGCTGGAATGATAAATTCAACAGAAAAACAAGAAACACCTTTACAACAAAAATTAAACAAATTAGGAAAAACATTAGGAATTGCAGCATTAATAATTTGTTTAGTAATATTTGTAGTTGGTTTAATACAAGGAAAAGAGCCAATTCAAATGTTTATGACAGCAGTTTCATTGGCAGTTGCAGCAATACCAGAAGGGTTGGCAGCAGTATCAACAATTGTTTTAGCAATTGGTGTTCAAAAAATGGTAAAAAAGAATGCAATTGTTAAAAGACTACCTGCAGTTGAAACACTTGGAAGCAGTACAGTTATATGCTCAGATAAAACAGGTACATTAACACAAAACAAAATGACAGTAGAAAAAATTTACTGGAATGAAGCAATCAGAAACATGGACAATATACAAGAAGATGAAATTGATGAAGAATTAAAAAAAATAGTATATGCAAATATGCTATGTAATGACACAAAAATATCACAAGACGGAACTTTAACAGGTGATCCAACTGAAACTGCATTAGTTGATATGGCATTTAAATTAAGTTTTGACCCAAGTTTATATGACAGAGCACCTAGAGTTCAAGAAATACCATTTGACTCAGACAGAAAATTAATGACAACAGTAAATCAATTAAATGGAAAATATGTAGTATTTACAAAAGGTGGAATAGATGAATTATTAAAAAGATGTTCTGCATATGAAATAAATAATGAAGTTCATCAAAATATAGGCGAATATGTAAATAAAATAAGAGAAAAAAATGAAGAGATGGCAAAAGATGCTTTAAGGGTGTTGGGATGTGCATATAAAGAAATTGACCATATTCCATCAAAAGAAGAAATGGCAACAATAGAAAATGACTTGATATTTATAGGAATGGTAGGTATGATAGACCCACCAAGAGAAGAGGCAAAAGTTGCAGTTGAAAAATGTAAAACAGCAGGAATAAAAGTTGTAATGATTACAGGTGACCATAAAATCACTGCAACAGCAATTGCTAAAAAATTGGGAATTCTTGAGGATGATGATGAAGCAATAACAGGTGCAGAACTTGAACAAATGACAGATGAAGAATTAATACAAAATGTTAGAAAATATTCAGTTTATGCTAGGGTTTCTCCAGAACACAAAGTTAGAATTGTAAATGCATGGCAAAAAAATGGTGAAGTTGTTGCCATGACAGGTGATGGAGTTAATGACAGTCCTGCACTTAAAAAAGCAGATATTGGTTGTGCAATGGGAATTGTTGGAACTGATGTAGCAAAAGAAGCAGCAGATGTAATTTTAACAGATGACAACTTTGCAACAGTTGTATCAGCAGTAGAAGAGGGAAGAAGAATATATGACAATATTTTAAAAGTAATTCAATTCTTGCTTTCAAGCAATGTTGGAGAGATAATAGTACTATTTTTTGCAACATTATTAACACCATTATTTAGCAAATGGTTTGGAATAACAGACATCAATAGTTTGGAAATATTACTACCAATTCATATTTTATGGATAAATTTAGTAACAGACTCATTACCTGCATTAGCTTTAGCGTTTGACCCAGCAAATAGAGATATAATGGAGAGAAAACCAGTAAAACCAGGTAAAGGCGTATTCACAAAAGGAATGACATGGAGAGTTATATATCAAGGTATGATGATAGGTGGACTAACACTTGCGGCATTTATGATAGGGCTTGGAACAACAAAAACACCTATAAATGGTTTAACACTTGACCAGTCAAAAATAGAAGTTGGGCAAACTATGGCATTTGTAACTTTGGCACTTTCAGAATTAACACATGTATTTAATGTAAGAAATAATAGAAGATCAATATTTAAAACAGGAATATTTAATAATATGAAATTAATAGGAGCAGTTGTTGCGTCTGCATTGCTTGTATTTGTTATTTTATTAATTCCTGGTTTAAGAGAAATATTTAGTATTCCAGTTTTACCAACTGAAAATATTATTGAATTAGTATGTTTAGTTCTTGCTCCAATTGCTATTGTTGAGATATTTAAGATATTTAAAATTAATGGTGGAGAAGATTAAATTTAAATTAGTGATTAATTAATAAAAAGCACGAATAAATTATTTGGTAACATAATTTATTCGTGCTTTTTTATGGTATTTAATTATAATGTTTTTTAAAACTTCATATAATATGTATTTATACATTTAATTCCTTTGAATCAGGAATTTCAATATTCTTATATTTGTTTAGATCCATTTCGTCTAATGAATTTTGAATACAACTAACAATAACATTATTAAAACTCATATTTTCCTGTTTTGCGATTTTCTTTAATGTATCATTCATGTTTTCTGGTAATCTAATAGATATTTTTACATTACTTTTTTTATATTTAGAAACTTCAAACATAATCATCCCTCCTATATTTTAAAATTTTATATTAATAATTGTCTCACAAAAATGTTTTGAAAAATACCAGACAAAAGTATTGCACTTTTTATTTTTTAATGATAGTATATGTATAGTAAAAATGAGATAAAAATATTTTTACATAGTATATAAATATTTAAAGTGTGAAAAATATAAACAAAAGATGAGGAGGAATTATGGAAGCAAAAGAAAAAAATTATATACAAAATAAAGGGATTACGCTTGTTGCGTTGGTGATAACTATTGTGATTTTACTTATTTTGGCGGGGATTTCAATATCTACATTAACCAATACAGGGATTTTTCAGAAGGCAAAGGATGCAAAACAAAAGTCAGAAAATGCACACAAAGAAGAAGAAAGTTTTTTAACAGAATATGAAAAAGAAATTCTAAAACAAGATTCAAATGGCATATGGGATGGAAACGTAAATAAACCAGAATTAATGACAGGAATGAAGGCGATTCAATTTAATGAACCAACAGATACAACGGAAGGCAGTGTTAAAAAAGTAGATAATAGTAATGCAACAGACTGGTATGATTATAAGACAAAAAAATGGGCGAATGCACAAACAGAAGATGGAAGTATGTGGGTATGGATACCAAGATATGCATATAAAGTTGTGTACAATGACCCAAGCGATAAATCAAAAGGCGGAAAGTTTGACATTGTTTTCTTAATTGGAACAACTGATAATTATATAGATGATAACGGAAATACACAGACTGCTCAAAGACAAACAGAAAAAAATCAAGTAATAGAAACAGATTCAACAAAAACAGATAAGTATACAGTACATCCGGCTTTCACAAATGAAAGTAGCATCGATTATGCCAATGGAGGATGGAATAAAGAATTAACAGGGATTTGGGTAGCAAAGTTTGAAGCAGGGTATTTTGATAAAGAAAAAGATAAAGATAAGATACAAGAAAGTTCAGTGAATTATACACAAGATTACTGTGAAATAAATGTTGATGGAACTGGAATGAGATTAGAAGCTAGAAACTATATTGATAAAATATACGGAAAAAAAACAACATCAATAAAATATCCAACATTTCAAGGAGCAAAATATTCAATGAATTCCATAAGCCATGGAGACGCATATAGTATATCGAAAGTATTAACAGAATCAAACAATATATATAAATTAAATGAAAAAATAACAGACAGTCACTTAATGAAGAACAGTGAATGGGGAGCAGTGGCTTATTTAGGGCAAAGCAAATATGGACTGAATGAGAAAAACATAAGAATAAACAATGTTAATGTAAATGATATGACAAATTTTGTATTTGCAGTAACAGGGTACGCAGCTAAAGAAGATGGTGCCTCAGAAACTGGAATAGATAATGCATATAGGTGGACAAAAAAAGAAGGACAAAGTGCAAGTAATACAGGAACGATATACGGAATATATGATTTATCAGGAGGAACTTGGGAAAGAACGGCAGCAATAATAAATAATGATAATGAGAATCTTAATAAATTTGGACAATCATTAAAAGAAGACCTAAAAGAAGGAAAAAGTAGTAGATATATAACAGTTTATAATATAGCAGAAAATGATAATCAAAAATTAGATGAAGCAAGGATGAAAAACTATTTATCAAATGCAAAAATATATGGAGATGCAATAGCAGAAACATCTACAAGTGGGATTGGAAATAGCGCATGGTTTGGTAATGTTACACACTTTCCGGCACTTCATTATACTTTTTTTGTTCGTGGAGGTAATTTTATGGATAAATCTAATGATGGAATGTTTCTATTTGGACATCATGAAGGTTGGGGCATGAGCCATGATGGTTTTAGGGCAGTATTAGTAAAAAAATAATTTTATGAGCAGTGAATTGTAACAAAGTATAAAATCGATAAAAAAACGAGCAACACAAAAAATTAAAAAAACATTGACATTTTACCCAAAAACCAGTATAATAGTAATGTATTATTTTGAAAGGAAGTAAAATTATGCTAAAAAAATATTGGAAAAAGATAGGAATGTTAATACTAATAATCGCATGTGTTTTCAATGTTATGAATAAATTAGTGCATAAATTATCATTAAACAAAGAAATGCTGCAATCAGCACAATATGTATATAATGAAAAAAATACAAATACTCAAAAATAATACTTGAAAAATTTCAGATAATATGTTATTATAAAAAACAGTCATGTTATAAAAACGAAAAAGAGGTGAAATAGAAATGAAAGAAGGAATACATCCAGAATACAACCAAACAACAATCACATGTGCATGTGGAAACGTTTTAGAAGTTGGTTCAACAAAAAAAGATATAAAAGTAGACGTATGTTCAAAATGCCATCCATACTGGACAGGAAACTTAAGACAAGAAACAGTAGGTGGAAGAGCAGACAAATTCAAAAAGAAATATGGACTTGCATAAGTCAACAAAAGGTAGCAAAAGAGCTACTCTTTTTTTTATATTCTAGGAAAGTTATCATAGTATGATAACTTTCCGTAGAAGATAAATATGGCAGAAATTAGATTTTGTAGCAGTTTTCACTGCATACAAAATCTTAATTCTGTTTTTTTACCATTTTATCTTTACATTTTCAATAAAATAAATTAAAATAAAGAAAAAATACCTAAAAGCAGATTAAAGGGAGGAACCTAAGATGGCAAATGTATGCGATTATGTAAAATGGAGAGGAGATATAACATTAGAACAATCAAAATTTAACGAAATAGACAACCTGATATTATCAAGATTTTCATACTTTCCATTTGACAAAATAATAGAAGAAAATGAAATAGTAACAATAAAAGAACTAAGCAAAAGATTCCAAAAGCAAGACGTAACAAAACTTCCAATTTTATGGAAAGATGATGTAGATTTATTTCCGTTAATAGGTGAATCAAAAAGATTTGGAGAATTATTAGCAACAAAATACATCAATAAAATAGATCCAGAACAAGAAAAACAATTTGCAGCAATAACAGTATTAATGCCAGATGACACAATATTCATATCATATAGAGGAACAGACAATACAATAGTAGGGTGGAAAGAAGATCTAAATATGAGTTTTAAAAGTCATATAGCTTCACAATTATCAGCAAAAAAATATTTAGAAATGATAGCAAAAGAATATTCGGATAAAAAAATAAGAATAGGTGGACACTCAAAAGGTGGAAATATAGCAGTATATGCCGCAACATTTGTAAGCCAAGAAATAAAAGATAGAATAATCAATGTGTATAACAACGATGGACCTGGATTTTGTGATGATGTAATAGAAACACCAGAATATCATGAAATGATAAAAAAGGTTCATACATATATTCCACAGTCATCTGTTATAGGAAGACTAATGAACCATAGAGAAAAATATACAGTTGTAGAAAGTGTTCAAAAGGGAATAATGCAACACGATTTGTACAGTTGGCAGGTGCTTGGCACGAAATTTATTACATTAGAGGAAGTTACAAATGGAAGTGAATTTGTTGATAAAACAATTAAAGAATGGCTTGAAAATGTTGAACCTGAAAAAAGAGAGCAGGTAATAGATGTTGTTTTTGACATTTTAAATGCAACTGATGCTCAAACCATGAAAGAGATAAAAAACAATTGGTTTACAAGTGCCAGAACTATGATGGCCTCTTATAAAAATATAGATAACGAAACCAAAGATATGATTTGGAAAGCAGTTGGTGAATTACTTAAGAGTGCAAAAAATAATATTTTTGAAGATTTTCCTAAATTACCAGAAAAATCAAAATAAAGGAGCCCCATTTTGTGGCTCCTATTTGACTACTCTGCAGTATTAACAAGATGATTTATATCATCTACAGAACGTTTTGATAAAAATGCAATCATATTACAACATGCTTCATACTGCTTGTCATCAAGACAGTCCCTTTGAAGTTTTAAATATGAAATTGAAACTTCAAGTGGAAAGGCCGATAGACCTTTTGCAAAATTTTCCATCATTTTCTTTTTTGCTTTTTGATATGTTGCATAATTTGCACTGTTCATATTGATACCTCCGTTGCTGATATTAGAATAGTTATTAAAAATATTTTACATAAATATTATAACATGATTTTAAAAATTTGCCAATAAAAACTTTTACCAAACTCTTGTTTTTGTTTTAAAATTATAGTATAATAAAAATATCCTTTTGAGGACATCAAAAATGGGGGAATAAAAATGAATGATAAAATAATAATAAAAGGCGCAAAAGAACATAACTTAAAAAACATAAATTTAGAAATACCAAGAGATAAAATGGTAGTAATAACAGGACTTTCAGGCTCTGGTAAATCTTCACTTGCATTTGACACATTATATGCAGAAGGACAAAGAAGATATGTAGAGAGTTTATCTTCATATGCAAGACAATTTTTGGGAATAATGGAAAAACCAGATGTTGAGTCAATTGAAGGACTATCACCTGCTATATCAATAGACCAAAAAACAACATCAAAAAATCCACGTTCAACAGTTGGAACAGTAACAGAAATATATGATTACATTCGTCTATTATATGCAAATATAGGTGTACCATATTGTCCAAACTGTGGTAAAAAAATTGAAAAACAATCAATTGACCAAATTATTGATAATATTATGGAATTAGAAGAAGGTACAAAAATACAAATTTTGGCACCAGTTGTAAGAAGTAGAAAAGGTGAATTTGTAAAGCAATTAGAGGGATATCAAAAAGATGGATTTGTAAGAGCAAGAATTGACGGCGAAGTTTATGATTTATCAGATGAAATAAAATTAGATAAAAATAAAAAACACGAAATTGAATTAGTTGTAGACAGATTAGTTGTAAAACCAGAAATAAGAAGTAGGCTTACAGAGTCTGTTGAAATTGCGTTAAAACATGCTGATAATTTGGTGTTAGTCAATGTTATAACAAAAGAGGAAAACAAAACAATTTTATACAGTTCAAATTATGCATGTCCTGACTGTGGTTTCAGTTTTCCAGAAATCACACCAAGAATGTTTTCATTTAATAATCCATATGGTGCTTGTCCTACTTGTATGGGTATAGGATATTTAATGAAAATGGACGAAGATTTAATAGTCCCAGACAAAAACAAAACATTATATGATGGAATAAAAGCATTTGGTTCAAGTACAATGAAAAAGGGCGATACAATGGCCAAAATGTATTTTGAAAGCATAGGAAAACATTATGGTGTTGAAATAAAAGGAGTTCCAATTAAGAAATTACCACGATGGTTTATGGAAAAAATCTTATATGGTACAGGTGACGAAAAAATTGACTTTGAATATTCATCTGCTGCCGGTGTAAGAAAGTTTACTGCACCATTTGAGGGAGTTTTGCCAACACTTGACAGACGTCATAGTGAAACAAAATCACAAGGAATGAGAGCATTTTATGAGATGTATATGACAAACTCTCATTGCCATACCTGTAATGGAGCACGTTTAAAGAAAGAAATATTATGTATCAAAATAAATGGTAAAAACATAAATGAAGTTACAGATATGTCAATCAAGGCATTAAAAGAATTTTTAGGTACATTAAAATTAACAGAAAAAGAAGTAATGATTGCAGACATGATTTTAAAAGAAATAAATAAAAGGCTTCAATTTTTAATAGATGTAGGGCTTGAATATTTAACACTTTCAAGAAGTGCTGGAACATTATCAGGAGGAGAAGCACAACGTATTCGTTTAGCAACTCAAATAGGTTCAGGACTTACAGGGGTTATGTATATTTTGGATGAACCAAGTATAGGACTACACCAAAGAGATAATGATAAATTAATTGCAACACTTAAAAAGTTGAGAGATTTAGGAAATACTTTATTAATTGTAGAACATGACGAGGACACAATGTATGCGGCAGACCAAATTATTGATATTGGCCCAGGTGCAGGGGTTCATGGTGGAAATGTTATGGCACAAGGTACAGCAGAAGAAGTAAAATTAGTAAAAGATTCTGTTACAGGCCAATATTTAAGTGGTAGAAAGAAAATAGAAGTTCCTAAAAAAAGAAGAAAAATTGTAAAATCAAAAGCAATTGAAGTGAAAAATGCAACAGAAAATAACTTAAAAAATATAAGTGTAAAATTCCCATTAGGAGTATTTACATGTGTTACAGGGGTTTCAGGCTCAGGAAAATCAACACTTGTAAATGAAGTACTATATAAAACAATAGCAAAAGAACTAAACGGTTCATCAGAGAAACCAGGAAAATGCAAAGAAGTAAAAGGACTAGAAAATATAGACAAAATAATTAATATAGACCAATCACCAATAGGAAGAACGCCACGTTCAAATCCTGCAACATATACAGGAGTATTTGATTTAATTAGAGACATTTTTGCAGGAACAAATGAAGCCAAATTACGTGGATTTGAAAAAGGTAGATTTAGTTTCAATGTAGCAGGTGGAAGATGCGAAAGCTGTAACGGTGACGGAGTTCACAAAATAGAAATGCACTTTTTGCCAGATGTCTATGTACCATGCGAAGTGTGTAAAGGAAAGAGATATAATAGAGAAACACTAGAAGTTAAATATAAAGGTAAAAACATAGCGGACGTGCTTGATATGACAGTTGAAGAAGCATTAGAATTTTTTGATAAAATACCAAAAATAAAACAAAAAATTCAAACTTTATATGATGTAGGACTAGGATATATCAAACTAGGACAGCCGTCAACAACATTATCTGGTGGTGAGGCTCAAAGGGTTAAACTTGCAACAGAACTTTCAAAAAGAGCAACAGGAAAAACTTTATATATTTTGGATGAACCAACTACAGGTCTTCATATTGCTGATGTTCATAGATTAGTTGATATTTTACAAAGATTAGTTGATACGGGAAATACAATTATTGTTATTGAACATAATCTTGACCTAATAAAAACTTGTGATCATATTATTGATTTGGGTCCAGAAGGTGGAGATGGTGGCGGACAGGTTGTTGCTGTTGGTACACCTGAACAGATTTGTAAGAATGAACAAAGTTATACTGGTAAGTTTTTGAAGAAGTATTTGGAATAAAAAATCATAACAATCTATAAAACGATTGTTATGATTTTTGCATTACTGTTCATTTTTTAGTGCCTTTTTTAGCTTACTCCGCCTTATTTGTATTGCTTTTACAGAATGGTGTATTATTGCAGATAATTCTGAATCTGGAATATCATGTTTTAATACTTTTTCATCCTGTTTAGAAGTCCAGAAGTTTGGTGCGTAAATTGCGTTTTTTTTATAATAGTTATTCCGCTGTTTTTTTCTGGTTTTAGTAAATTTTTCCATATCCGCATATTTTTCTTTTCTTAATGGCATATAGTAACCTCCTCTTAACACAAATTATTGTTTTTAAGTAAAAAAATATTTATGATTTATTATAACATGAAATATATTAAAAAGTCAAAAAATCTTGATAAAAATACACTTAAAGTGTATAATATCAATAGAAAGTGAGGAGCTTTTATGATTAAAGATAATTTATTAGAAGTATTACATGAAATGGAAGAAGTTACAAAATTATTCAAATTAGAATCATTTGATATATACCTAATTGGTGGTGGAGCGTGTATACTTGGAGAATATACAACAAGGGCAACACTAGATATAGATTTTGTTGATTTAGGTTATCCAGCAAAATATGGAAAAGTATTTGTTTTATTAAGAGACTATGATATGCTAGAATATCAGAGCACAATTCTTTCACCAAATTATAAAGAAAGAGCAACAAAATTAGAAGAATTTAAATATATAAATGTTTATATTTTATCAAAAGAAGATGTAGCGGTTAGTAAAATAATAAGATTAGCAGAAAAAGATATTGAAGATTTAAATCAAATAATACCAAAATGTGATAAAAAAATTTTAAATAATGTTATAGAAGAAGTATTAAATAGAGAAGATTTATTTGATAGCAAAAAAAATGAATTTGTAAAAAAATTAAAAACTTTTAGGGAGAAATACAATGTATAGAATTTTTTGTGAAAGCTATGAAAATTTTATAGAATCAATGGATGGAGATAATTATAGATTACAAATTTCAAAACCATTTGAATTACTAGTAGATATAGATAAATATAATAAAGAGCAAAAGGAACAAAGTGAATTATATAAAAAATTATGTGATTTAATGGAATTTATGAAAAATAATGTTAAAAGATTTCCTAAATTAAAGGCATTTTTATGGACATTGGATTCAAGAAATATAAGAGCACAAAAATATGGTGTGTCAAAAGAAGAAGATCTTGAGGAACAAACAAAATTAGTAAATTCATTTTTGAAATTAGCATATTGGTATTAAAAATTGACATTTTATGTTGATTGATGATATAATATACATGCAACAAAAAAATATGATAAATTAGCAGTAAATATTATCTACAATTGGAGGTAAAAAAATGAAGTTTTTTATTAATGACGCAATATTACGGAAAGAATGCAGTGAAATAAAAAAATAGGAAATCACGAAATAGAATTAGTGATTCCTAATTATCTTGAAGATAAAGGAAAATATGAAGATATAAAATTTTTATTTCAAACCGCATCAATGAACAAAGAAGATATATTATTAGATAATATATCATTAAAAAAAATTAATAAAAATGTATATTGCATTAGAAATAGTAATAAAACTGAAAAATGCATGTATGCATTACTTAGAAGTCGGGAAATAGTACCGGATGATGTTTTCATTCCTGTAGCAGAAAAAGATAAAATAAAAGTCTTAAGAAAAATATGTTTAGATGATATGGAAGTAGATATGGGCTTTTTTTTATCAAATGTTTATTTATTAGAAATAAAATTAGATACTGAAGAAGAAGTACCAATATATTTGGCAGGGAAAGACTCCAAAGATTTTTCACGGTATTATATTTTTTCAAGAAAAAGAAATGGAGAATATAAAGTTTCTAATAAATATAATAAACATATATCTGCTAAAGAATGTGAAATGATATCATTATCAGATCTTTAGTGAAAGGAAAATCATAATTACCTACAAAATGGGTAGTTATGATTTTTTTATTTTAATAAAAGTAGTGCTATCAATAATTTTATATGATGTGAATTGTAACAATATTTTGTAAGCAACCGTAATAAATTCAAAAAATCACTAGACAAAAATAACAAAAAGATATATAATAAGTGCATAAAAAATGAAATACAAAATAAAAACAAAGAAAAAGAGAAGTACATTTAAAACTAATTTAAAGAGAATAGAAGTCAAAGGCTGTAAACTTCTAAAATAAAGATAAATGGAAAGTAACTTTGGAGTTGATAATCCGAAAATAAACTCAAGATTATCCGTAATACTGCGTTAAAGTAAAAGAGATATTATTTAAAATCAAGTAATTGACACAAAATGTTAACAATATAAATTTGAATAATAATTAAGGTGGTACCGTGAGATATAAACTCGCCCTTATGCTAAACAATTGCATATTGGCGAGTTTTTGTGTACAAAAAGAGAGATTTTTAAATTTCAAATCTTCATTGTAAAAAAAAGGGATTAAAGACCCGTCCCCCAATCCCTAAAAAATTTCGAACTGTGTCATACCAAATATAAAAAGGAGTTTCAAAATGTTAAAAATTCAAACAAAAAAATTAGGTGCGGAATTAACAAGTGTACAATATAATGGCAAAGAAATGTTATTTCAAGGAGCAAAAGTGTTAGATAGTAATGGTAATATATATTGGAAAAGACAGGCACCAATACTATTTCCAATTGTTGGCCAACTAAAAAACTCTCAAACTCAAATAGAGGGAGAGATATATGAAATGTCACAACATGGATTTGCAAGAGATATGGACTTTGAAGAAATATCAAAAACAGAAAATGAGCATCACTATATGTTAAAAGATAATGAGGAAACATTAAAAAAATATCCATATAAATTTGAATTACATGTTATATATGAAATAATAGGAGATACTTTAACAGTGACCTATAAAGTAAAAAACATTGATGATAAAACAATCTATTTTGGATTAGGTGGACATCCAGCATTTAATTGTGATTATAGTAATGGTGAATACGAAATTGTATTTTCAGAAAATGAAGATAAAATAGTGTTCCTTAAATTAAAAAACGGTTTAATAGATACAGAAAAAGCACAAAATATTTTACAAGATAATAAAATTTATTTAAAAGAAGATACTTTTGATAATGATGCAGTAATTATGAAAAATTTAAAATCAAATAAAGTAGTTTTGCAAAATCATGAAACAAATCAAAAAATATTAGAACTTGATTTTACAGGATTCCCATATTTAGCATTATGGTCAAAAAAAGGAGCTCCATTTGTCTGCATTGAGCCTTGGCAAAATACAGCTGATAAAATTGATAGTGTACAGATTTATAAAGATAAAGAAAATATTATTGAATTACCAAAAGATAAAAAATATCAATGTAAATTTATGATAAAAATTTTATAAAATGGAGAATAAATATGAATGAAAAAATATCAAAAAATGATTTAAAAAATTTAATAAAACTTGGGTATGATTTAGATTTAATAGTATTAGAGTTTGATGTACCCTTAAATATTTTAGAAGAATATAAAAAAGAGTTAGAAGTGCCAAGTGAAGAAAAAGAAACATCAAAAGAAATAAAGAGATTAATAAAATTAAGAAAATTTGATGATGCATTAAAATATGCTGATAAATATCCGGATAATCCTGTAATACAGTCACAAAAAGTAAATATATACATAAAAAAGAGAAAATATAGAGAAGCAAAAGAAATAGGAAAGAAATTTGAAAATTATGCACAAATCCAATCTCAAATGGCAACAATAGCAATACAAGAAGGAGATTATGAAAAAGCAAAAGAAATAGGAGAAAAATTTAGAGATAATGTACCAATCCAATCTCAAATGGCAATAATAGCAATAAAACAAGAAGATTATGAAAAAGCAAGAGAAATAGGAAAGAAATTTGAAAATTATGCACCAATCCAATCTCAAATGGTAACAATAGCAACAAAACAAGGAGATTATGAAAAAGCAAAAGAAATAGGAAAAAAATTTGAAAATTATGCACCAATCCAATCTCAAATGGTAACAATAGCAATAAAAGAAAGGGATTATGAAAAAGCAAAAGAAATAGGAAAAAAGTTTTTAAACGATGAAGTTATTCAATTACAAATAGAAAAAATAGAAAAGAAAATGAAAGATGAAAATAATGAAGAAATTAAAAAAGAATATATTATGGAGCAATTAAAGGAATATAATCCATTTTGCAAAGAATGTAAAGAAAAAGTAGAATTATTAAATCAAATAAAAACAAAATTATATTATGAATTAGAGAAAATTGATTTACAAGAAATATTACAAAATAAAGAATTAACAGAAAAACAAAAATTATATGTTGCACTTGCTATAAATGAAAAAAGAAAAAATGTAAAAAATATTAAAGAGTTAGCAAACAAATATAAAGATAGTGATGAAATCAAAAATATTAATATTATTTTACAAAGAACTCAAAGTAAGAAAAAGAAAATTTTTGATTGGGAAATTTATGATAAGTGTTTAGGATGGGAATTGGACGAAAATTTAAAAAATAAATATGAACAAAATAAGAAAAAACAAAAGGAAAATGGAATAACACAAAGTGAAGAAAAACTTAGAACACAAAAACACAAGGAAGAAGAACAACAACAAGAACGAAAGAAACAAAACAAAGTTAGAGAACAAATTATAAAAGAAAAGTATAATGTGCATACAAATAAAAAAATATCTGACAATAATATACAGAAACCAAAGGTACAACAATTTTTTAAAAGCGAGTTAAAAAATGAAGAACAACATAAAAACAATAATGATTTTAAAAATGAATTAAAAGTACAAGTTCAGCAAGACACAGCAAAGATAAAACAACAAAATGAAGAAAAACAACAAAAACATATTTATACTGAAGTAATGGAATATCTTATAGAAAAAAGAAAACCAATATATGTAAAAATGCAATCAACAGACTTAGAAAAGCAAAGAGAAGGAATATCACAATGGGATAAATTGGATGATTTAATAGAAAAAATAAAAGAATTAAAAGAAAATGAAGACTACATGAAAAATATTTATGAAAGAGTTACAAGATTAAAAGAAAAAGAAGAAAATCAAATTAGGAGGTAAATTAAAAATGGATAAGAAATTAAATGACAAGTACAATCCACAAGATTTTGAAGAAAAACTATATCAAGAATGGGAAGAAAAAGGTTACTTTAAGCCAAGCATGGACAAAACAAAAGAAAGTTACTGTATAATGATGCCACCACCAAATGTAACAGGAAAATTACATATGGGACATGCATTAGATGACACAATTCAAGATATTTTAATAAGATTTAAAAGAATGCAAGGATACAACACGTTATGGCTTCCAGGTTCAGACCATGCAGCAATTGCGACAGAAGTAAAAGTTGTTGCTAAAATGAAAGAGGAAGAAGGCTTAACAAAAGCTGATATTACAAGAGAACAATTCTTAGAAAGAGCATGGGCTTGGACTAAAGAATATGGTGGAACAATTAAAAAACAACAAAGAAGATTAGGATGTTCATGTGACTGGGATAGAGACAGATTTACTATGGATGAGGGACTATCAGAAGCAGTTTTAGAACAATTTATCCAATTGTATAATAAAGGATTAATTTATAAAGGTAAAAAAATGATAAACTGGTGTCCATCATGTCATACAACAATTTCTGATGCAGAAGTTGAATATGAGGACGAACCATCACACTTATGGCATATTAGATATCAAATTTCAGGTGAACCTGACAGATATATTATAGTTGCAACAACAAGACCTGAAACAATGCTTGGAGATACAGCAGTTGCAGTACATCCAGATGATGAAAGATACAAAGATTTAGTAGGTAAAAAATGTATCTTACCAATTATGAATAAAGAAATTCCAATAATTGCAGACGAATTTGTTGAAAAAGAATTTGGAACAGGATGTGTTAAAATAACACCAGCTCATGACCCAAATGATTATCAAGCAGGACTAAGACACAACTTAGAAATTATAGAAGTATTTGACGATAGTTCAATTATGGGAGATTTAGTTCCTGAATATAAAGGAATGCCAGCAATAGAAGCAAGAAAACTAATCGTAGAAAAATTACAAGAGCTAGGAAACTTAGTTAAAATTGAAGATTATACACATAATGTTGGAAAATGCTACAGATGCCATAGCACAATAGAACCAAGAATTTCAGAGCAATGGTTTGTATCAATGAAAGACTTAGCTAAAAGAGCAGCAGATGCAGTTAGAAAGACGCAAGTAAAATTTGTACCAAAAAGATACGAAAAAATGTATTTTAACTGGTTAGATAATATCCAAGACTGGTGTATATCAAGACAATTATGGTGGGGACACAGAATTCCAGTATATTATTGCGACGAATGTGGACATATACATGTAGCAAAACAAATGCCTGAAAAATGTGAAAAATGTGGTTCTAGCAAATTACATCAAGACGAAGATTCACTAGATACATGGTTTAGTTCAGCATTATGGCCATTCTCAACATTAGGTTGGCCAAATACAGAATCAGAAGACTACAAAACATTTTATCCAACAAATGTATTGGTAACAGGATATGATATCATAACATTTTGGGTATCAAGAATGATGACACAAGGATTAGAATTAACAGACAAAAATCCATTTAAAGATGTTGTTGTACACGGAATTGTAAGAGATTCACAAGGAAGAAAAATGTCAAAATCATTAGGAAATGGAATTGACCCAATTGAAATAATTGACCAATATGGTGCAGATGCATTAAGATTTTCAGTACTTTCTGGAACAACAATGGGAAATGACATCAGATATATGCCAGAAAAACTAGAACAAGCATCAAACTTTGCAAATAAAATTTGGAATGCTGCTAAATTCATAATAATGAATACACCAGATGAAGAAAAAGTAAAAGAATTTTGTCACAAAGTATATAATCACGAAACAAAAACATATAACCCAGATTTATTAACAATAGAAGACAAGTGGATACTAAATAAATTAGACAAATTAGTAGCAGACATCACAAGAAATATTGAAAATTATGATTTAGGAATTGCAATTGACAAAATTTATAACTTCATTTGGAACGAATTCTGTGACTGGTATATAGAAATGGTTAAAACAAGAATTTATAGTGAAAATGAAGAAACAAAGGTTGCTGTAAGTGACATACTAAACCATGTATTTGGAACATCATTAAAATTATTACATCCATTTATGCCATTTGTAACATCAGAAATTTATGACAAACTAGTAAAATACAATGAAGCAGACTTAATAGTATCAAAATGGCCAACAATAAGAGAAAAATTTGCATTTGATGACGAAGAGCAAACAGTTGAAAAAATAAAAGAAATTATTACAGAAATAAGAAACGTAAGAGCAAACATGAACATACATCCATCAAAAAAATCAGAATTAATATTTGTAACAAAAAAATATGAAAATGAAATTTGGGAAGCAAAAGACTTTATCTTAAAACTAGGACTTGGAGAGAAAATAGTAGTTCAAAAAGACAAAGCTGGAATACCAGAAAATGCAATAAGTATCCTAAAAGACGGAATTGAATTATATATGCCACTTGAAGATTTAGTTGATATGGAAGAAGAAAGAAAGAGATTAGAAGAGGAAAAAACTAGACTTGAATCAGAAGTTGCAAGATGTGAAAAAATGCTTTCAAATCCAGGATTTGTAAACAAAGCACCAGAAAAGAAAATACAGGAAGAAAAAGACAAACTAGAGAAATACAAAGATATGCTTGCTAAGGTAGTAGAAAGACTAAAATAATGGAGGATAAAAAATATGGAAAATATTGATAAAATATATGAGTTACTTGACAGCATAGAAGTAACAAAAGAAAACAGCATAGAAATAGCGAATATTAGACAGTTGCTAGCAAAAAAGAATTTTTTAGAAGCACTTAGCAGAATGAGAGAATTAAAAGACAAAGAAGAAAAAGCCAAAATAGAAGAACAACAATTTCTAGAATTTGGACCAGAAGAGGAAGAAGAAGACGGAACATATCCACAACAATTAAGTAATCCTCAATTAGAAACAATTTTTATAGGAATGTTATTAGACAATCCAAAACTAATTTCTAAATATTATTTTGTATTTGACGACTGTGTTTTTGAAGATCCAGAAATGTTAAATATATATAAGAGTGTACTATTTAACGAAGGGTCAAAATATTCATCAGAAAAAGCAAAGGACAAATTTAACTTTGCAAAAGACTCAGAAGCGGTATATGAGTTAAAAAATAAATTAAGAAAAGATGTAAAAGGAAAAGAATACAATATTGAAAAAGTATATGATGAATTAAAGAAATTATTTATACTTAGAAAAGCATATACTGAAACACCTGAAAGAAATGTACAAGAAAAAATAGTTGAAATTACAGATTACACTCTATATGACAAAATGTCACCCGAAGAAATTGAAGACACAATTGAACAAGTTAGAGTAACACAAAAATTCAAATCTGCAGTTTTAAGTGATGGACTTGTAAACTTCTTAGAAAGTGGAGAAAATGAATTAGCAAATGGTTTATCATATCCATTCCCAGTGTTAACTGAGGTATTTAAAGGAATAAGAAAAGGCGAAACAATGGCATATGCAATGCCATCAAACAATGGTAAAAGTAGGTTAACAATTGATATTGCAGCATACACAGCACTTGTACACAAAAAGAAGGTTCTAGTAATATCAAATGAAATGTCAGAAGAAAAAATGAAATTATGTTTAATTACAACAATTATAAACAACCCAGAAATTCAAAAAATTCATGGACAAGATGTACATGTTTCAGAAACAGAATTACTAGAATTTAAATTTAGACCTGACCATAAAAAAGATGCCAAACTTGATGAACATGGATATGTTCTAAAAGAAGAAGGAGAAACACAAACACAATTTATAAAAAGATTATCTGAAATATCAACAGAATTTAACAAAACAATAAAAGCGATAGACTGGGCTAGTAAGCAAATAGATAATTCAATATATTTTATTAATATTACAGACCATACAAATGACGAACTAAAAAAAGTTATTATAAACTATTATTACAAAGAACATATTGAATATGTATTTTATGATACACTAAAAACTGATACAAGCAATATAGGAAATCCAGAAGAAATCAAGAAAACAGCAACAATACTTTCAAACTTAGCACAAAACTTCAATATCTTTATATGTTCTTCACTACAGTTAGCAGAAAATGCAACATCACCTATCAATTTGGATGTTAACGACCTAGCTGTTAGTAGAACTGTAAAAGAAGTTTTAGATACTTTATGCTTGTTTAAACAAATAACAAGAGAACATTTAGACGAATATGAATATTCTTTGAAAGAAGTAGATACTAAATTTTTTGATTTGGAAAAATCAGAAAATCCTGATGTTAGATATTATGCTTGTGTTGTTGATAAGAACAGAGCAGGTGCTAAACCTAAATTGGTATTTAAAATTAATCTTGCTTATAATAGTTGGGAAGAACTTGGATATTTAAGATTAAAACAAAAATAGAAAAATGAATAGGGTCTTATAAATATTGAAAAATAATATTTATAAGACCTTTTAAAATGGAGCCAATAAGCAGAATCGAACTGCTGACCTACGGGTTACGAATCCGTTGCTCTACCAACTGAGCTATATTGGCGAAAACATTAACAAAAAAATTATAACACATGCAAAAATATTTTACAATAAAAATTGAATATATTTTTAAAATCTTACACCAAGTATGTCTCAAAAAATGGTTGCCATAACTGGTAAAATATGCTATACTAATAATGTTAAGAAAATATATAATATAAAGAAAACGACAAAAGAAAGGCGGAAAAATTTATGGGATTTTTCGATAAATTAAAAAACGGATTAAACAAAACAAAAACATCATTTGATGAAAAAATAAACAACGTATTCAAAAACTTCAGAAAAGTAGATGAAGACTTCCTAGACGAACTAGAAGAAGTACTAATAATGTCAGACATAGGAATGAATACATCAATAAAAATAATATCAAATTTAAGAGAAAAAATCAAAAAAGAAAAAATCCAAGACGAAGAAGAAGTAAAACAAGCATTAAGAGAAGAAATGCAAAAAATACTAGATGTTACAGACATCGAATTACATCTAAACACAAAACCATCAGTAATCCTAGTAGTTGGAGTAAATGGAGTTGGAAAAACAACATCAATTGGAAAAATGGCGAATAGACTAGCAAAAAATGGCAAAAAAGTTGTAGTTGCAGCAGCAGACACATTTAGAGCCGCAGCAGTTGAACAACTAGAAATATGGGCAAAAAGAGCAGGAGCAGATATCGTTAAAAGAGACGAAGGAGTAGACCCAGCATCAGTAGTATATGATGCAATTAAGATGACAAAAGAAAATGGAGCAGATGTGCTAATTGTTGATACAGCTGGAAGACTTCACAACAAAAAATACTTAATGGATGAATTAAACAAAATACAAAAAGTCATAAACAAAGAAATGCCAGATGCGGACAAAGAAGTTTTACTAGTAATTGATGGAACAACAGGACAAAACGCTATTTCACAAGTAAAAGCATTTAAACAAGAAACAGACATAACAGGAATAGTTTTAACAAAACTTGATGGAACAGCAAAAGGCGGAGTTGTTATAGGAATTGTTGAAGAAAATAAAATTCCAGTAAAATTTATTGGAGTTGGGGAACAAATAGACGACATGGAAATCTTTAATTCAGAAGATTTTGTTAAAGCTATAATTTAAAATCAAACATACCGTTTTAGGGACGTTTCTGTTTGAAACATCGGATCCAAAAGAAATATAAAAAATTGTCCCTAACCAGAAAAGTGGAGGAGAGAAAATTGGAAAAGAAAAAAAGTAAAACAAGGATGATTATTGTACTATTATTTATAGCAATATTCGCAATTTGTAGTTATGTAAGTTTAAGAGGAACATACTTACAATACAAAGAACTAGGAGAAAATTACATACAAGCATTTGAAACAAATTTAAAATGCAAATATATAATTTTTGGAATTAATTTTGTACTATTATACATAATAATGTATTTTACAAATAGGGGAATAAAAAAAGGATTAAAACCATTTTTTGAAAAAGAAAATAAAGAAATGCCAAAATTGTTGAACAAATCAATATCATTTGTAACATCAGTAATTGTAAGCACATTAGTATCAAATACACTTATGAAGCAATTTCTATTGTGTGCAAGTAACACATCATTTGGAATAAATGACCCAGTATTTGGATTTGACATAGCATTTTATATGTTCCAAAAACCATTTATACAAACATTATTATTGTACTTTATAGGAATAATTATAGGATTAACAATATACATGGCAATTTACTATGTTATTGTATTTAACAGAAATTTTGACGGCGTAGACGGAAAAATGGTAAGAGAAAGTTTACTAATCAAAAAAATATTAAGAAATGTAATTTTAGCAGTTATAGGTGTAGCATTAATAAATATATTAAATACAACAAACATATCATTAAGCAAAATGCTAACAATAAAAAATGATGCAGACTCTGCAGAAAACGTAGAAATAATTGGTGCAAGTTACACAGACATAATGATTCAAAGATGGGGATATTTAGTATTTTCATTTATAATAATAATATTTGTAATACGTGCAATCAAAGCATTTAAACAAAACAATACATCAAAAGTATTAAAAAATTTAGTAGTTATACCAGGATATTTAGTTGCAATGTTTTTAATTATAATCGTATTTGATTTGATATTTGTAAAATCAAATACCCTAGATAAAGAAAAAGACTATATTGCAGATAATATTAAATACACAAAAGCAGCATACAACATAGATATTGAAGAATCAAACTTGGAAAACTCAGGAACAATAACACAAAATGAAGTAAACGAAAATGCAGAAGTAATAAACAACACAAGATTGGTAAATCAAGATGTTGTATTAAAAACATTAGACGATAATCAAACAGGAACAGGTTATTACACATATAGAAATGCAAATATTGCAAAATATAAAATTTCAGGAGAAGATAAACTTTTATATTTAGCACCAAGAGAAGTTACAAACTCTGGAAGAACATATAATAGCAAAACATATGAATATACACATGGAAAAGGTCAAATTGCAATAGATGCAACATCTGTAACTGCAACAGGAAGTTTGAACTATGTCCAAAAAGATGTATCTGGAAAAGATGATCAATTAGGAACAAAAACTCAAGATATTTATTTTGGACTAGAGACAAACAATGCAATAGCAACAAATGTAAAGAATAAAAAAGAATATGATTACACAGATGAATACGGATTAGAACATACATCAACATATAATGGTAATGCAGGTTTACAACTTGGATTTCTTGATAGATTAATTTTAGGAATAAGAACAGGGGACTTAAACTTATCATTCTCAACAGAAATAAACAAAGACAGCAAAATCTTAATAAACAGAAACATAATTAAAAGAGCAAAAGAAGCAATGCCATATTTAATATATGACGAAAATCCATATACAGTTGTAACAGAAGATGGTAAAACAGTATGGGTATTAGATGCATACACGGTTTCAAGTGATTATCCATATTCACAATACACATCAATAGAACATGATGGAATAAAAGAAAAAATCAATTATATTAGAAACTCTGTAAAGGTAATAATAGACGCATATGATGGTAAAATGAAATTCTATGTAACAGATAAAACAGACCCAATTGCAATGGCATATAGAAACATATATCCAACAGTATTTGAAGATATAAATTCAGAAATACCAACAGATATATCAGAACACTTTATTTATCCAGAATTTTTATATAATGTACAAGCAGAATTATTAAAAATATATCACAATGTAAAACCAGATGTATTATACAGAACAGACGATGTATGGAGTTTGGCAAAATATAATACAACAAATGTAACAAAATCAACAGGAACAGAATTGAAACCATATTACACAATGATTGACAACGACGGAAAAAATGAAATTGGTTTAATACAAATTTATACACCAGAATCAAAACAAAACTTAATTTCATATTTAGTAGGAACAACAGATGGAAATTCAAATAAATTGAAATTATATAAATTTTCACAAGATAGCAATGTTTTGGGGCCAATGCAATTAGACAATCAAATTGAACAAGATGAAACAATATATTCTGAAATTCAAAGTTTGAATACAAGTGGAACAAAGGTTACAAAGGATATGGTAGTTGTTCCAGTAAACAACACATTATTATATGTAGAATCAATTTATCAAACAATGTTGAATGAAGAATCAAAAATACCAATACTTAAAAAGGTTGTTGTAGCATCAGGTAATAAAGTTGCAATTGGTGATAATTTAGATATGGCAGTTAAGAATTTACTTTCAAAAGAAGCATCTAGCATTGAAGTTGAAAATACTGAAGATATAGATGGCTTAATTGATGCAATTGTTAAGGCTAATAAAAACTTGTCTGAGTCTACTAATAATAAAGATTGGGAACTTATGGGTTCAGATATTAAAAAGTTACAAAGTTTAATTGATTCTTTGGAGGCTGAAAAGGCTAAAGAAGATAAGAAAAAAGCAGAAACTAAAAATGAAGTTAATGAAGTAAATAATGTAATTGAAAATATAGTAGAATAAAAATTAGGGATAGGGGGACGGGTCTCCAATCCCTAATTTTTATTTTATGAGTCATATTTTGAAAAAATCGAAAAAAATCGGGATTGGAGACCCGTCCCCCTATCCCTAATTTTTATTTTATAAGTCATATATTGAAAAAAAGAAAAAAATCGGGATTGGAGACCCGTCCCCTTATCCCGATTTTTTATACTAATTTATAAAATACTTTTTTTCCTTTTTTCAAAATAGCATAACCATCATTAAAATCAACATCTGAAAGAACATAATTCACATCAGAAACCTTATTATCATTCAAAGAAATACCACCTTGATTGACCAAAGTTCTAGCTTGACCTTTAGAAGGAGCAATACCAGTTAAAATAATAGCATCCAAAATTGAAATATTTCTATTTTCCAATTCAACTGTAGGCATATTATCTAAATTACCTTTACCAGTAAATAGGGCATTAGAAGCCTCTTCTGCCTTTTTTGCTTCTTCTTCACCATGAACTAATTTTGTGATTTCAAAAGCTGCAATTTTTTTAGCCTCATTAATTTGCTCATCTTTTAAAGAAGCAAGTTCTTTTATTTTATCCATAGGTAAGAATGTTAATAATTTTAAAACATTTTCAACACTTTCATCTTCAATATTTCTCCAATATTGATAAAATTCGTAAGGTGAAGTTTTTTCTGGGTCTAACCATAAAGCGCCTTTTTCAGTTTTACCCATTTTTTTACCTTCTTTTGTTGTAAGAAGTTTGAATGTTAAACCATAAGAATCATCTTTTCCAATTCTTCTAATTAAGTCAACACCACCAAGGATGTTAGACCATTGGTCGTTTCCACCCATTTCCAATTTACATCCATATGTTTCATATAAATGTAAAAAGTCATAAGATTGCATAAGCATATAACTCATTTCGAAAAATGTTAAACCGGTTTCCATTCTTTGTTTGTAACATTCTGCTGCAAGCATTTTATTAACAGAGAATAGGCTACCAATATCTCTCATAAATTGAACAAAGTTCAAGTCTAAAAGCCAGTCTGCATTGTTTACAATAATTGCAGCATTTTCACCTTCAAAACTAATGAATTTTTCAATTTGCTTTTTTATGCATTCAACATTATGGTCAATTGTTTCTCTTGTCATCATTTTTCTCATATCAGTTTTTCCAGATGGGTCACCAATTGTAGCAGTTCCACCACCAACTAATATGATAGGTTTGTGTCCACATTTTTGCATATGACTTGCAACCATTAAAGAAACAAAGTGACCAACGTGTAAACTGTCTGCTGTTGGGTCGATTCCAATATAAAATGGAACACTTTCTTTTCCAAAAAGTTCTTTTATTTCTGTAGGATGAGTCATTTGCTCAATATATCCTCTTTCTTCTAAAATATTAAATACATTTGTCATTATTAAATCGTCCTTTCTAATTAATTAAAAATGTGCAAAAATATATAAATATAAAAATATTTTGTAGCACATATTAAAATTTTATAATTTTATAATTTTATATTTTTATTATTTTTAAATTCCTCATTAAATTCAGAATAATTTAAAAATCTATTCAAATTTTTAACGGCAATACCAGTTACTCCAGAGATTGCATCTAAGTTTTGATTTAAACCATTTTCTTCAACATATGATTTAAAAGTTTCAAATTCCAAAGTGTCCTTTGCACTACATTTAGGGCATACATTATCATTTGATACATAAAAATTTCCACATCTACTACATTTATTAAATTCCATAATAAAATCCTCCTAATTTTTCTTTTGATATATAAACTGGCACTATTTTATCATATTTTGTTGGAAATAGGAAGAGAAAATTAGGAAAAAATCAAAAAAAGTATGGAATATAAATTAAAGATGTGTTATACTTTTTCTGTTATAATAAAGAGAAAAATTTTACAAAAAGATAAGACTACAAAAGAAAAATTTTTAACTAAAATTGTACCTTAGAAGGGAATGATAAAAAAGATGGCAAAAAACAAAACAGTATTTGTATGCAATGAATGTGGATACGAATCAGGAAAATGGCTAGGAAAATGCCCTGCATGTGGAAGTTGGAATACTTTTTTTGAACAAAAAATAGTGGAAAGCAAAAATAGTTCACTAAAAGCAGAAAAAGGAACAAACAATGTACCACAAAAATTAAACTCATATGAAGCAAAAGAAACAATAAGAACATCAACAGGATTTGATGAACTAGACAGAGTTTTAGGAGGTGGACTTGTAAAAGGCTCATTAATTTTACTAGGAGGAGAACCAGGTATTGGTAAATCAACATTAATTCTGCAATTATGTGATAAAGTAAAGGGAGAAGGACAAGTTTTGTATGTTTCAGGAGAGGAATCAGCAGAACAAATAAAACTTAGAGCAGATAGATTACGGAATAAATAATGAGAACATACTATTTTTGGGAGAAACAGATATAGATGTAGTAAATCAAAATATAATAAATTTAAATCCAAAATTAGTAATAATAGACTCAATACAAACAATGTACTCAGAAGAAATATCTGCAGCGGCAGGAAGTGTAAGCCAAGTAAGAGAAATAACATCACAAATAATGAGAGTATGTAAATCAAGAAATATAACAACAATAATTATAGGACATGTTACTAAAGACGGAAACATAGCTGGACCAAGAGTTTTGGAACATATGGTAGATACTGTTTTATACCTGGAAGGTGAAAGATATTTTTCATACAGAATATTAAGAGGAGTAAAAAACAGATTTGGTTCAACAAATGAAATTGGTATGTTTGAAATGAGAGGAGAAGGAATGTGCGAAATAACAAATCCTTCTGATGTATTAATTTCAGAAAGAGAAGATAACCCACCAGGTTCATGCATTGTATCATGTATGGAGGGAACAAGGTCAATGCTAGTAGAATTGCAAGCATTAACATCACAAAGTGTATTTGGATATCCAAAAAGAACAGCAAACGGTATAGACTACAATAGACTAGCATTATTAATAGCAGTTCTAGAAAAAAGAGCAGGTATGAACTTAGGAAATCAAGATGTTTATTTAAATGTTGTTGGAGGTCTAAAAATTAGCGAACCTTCAATAGACTTAGGAATTTTAATGGTAACCGCATCAAGTTACAAAAATAAGCCAATTGAAAAAGGTATTGCAATAATGGGTGAAGTTGGTCTTACAGGCGAAGTTAGAAGAATAAATATGATAGAAAAAAGACTAAAAGAAGCAGAAAAATTAGGATTCAAAAAATGTATAATTCCAGAAAGTAACAAAAAAGGCTTGAAAGAAAAGTTCAAATTAGATATAATAGGAGTCAAAGACATAAATGAGGCAATGAAAACGTGTTTTTAATGCACGTTTCCCAAAAATTAGGACAAGACCAGAAAAGTAATTAACCTAGAAGGAAGGGAGGAAGAAAAGTGACAGCAGATTTGCTAAAACTAATTGCACCAGGAACACCAATTAGAGATGGACTGGAAAATATACTAAGAGCAAAAACTGGAGCCTTATTACTTATAACTGACAACAATGACGTAATAAAAGAAATTGTTGACGGAGGCTTTTACATAAACGAAGAATACACATCATCAAAACTATATGAATTGGCAAAAATGGATGGAGCAATTGTTTTAAGTGGTGATTTGAAACGAATACTATTCGCAAATGCACAACTTATACCATCAAGAGAAATAGAAACAAGAGAAACAGGAACAAGACACAGAACTGCAGAAAGAACAGCAAAACAAACAGGAGAACTTGTAATAAGTATATCGCAAAGAAGAAATATAATCACAATATTTAAAGGTGACTTTAGATATATACTAGAAGACACAAACGCAGTACTAAATAAAGCAAACCAAGGAATACAAACTCTAGAAAGATACAGAAAAGTATTTGACAATAGACTTTCAATATTAAACGAGTACGAATTTAATGACATCGTAACACTTAAAAATGTAATAGATGTTATTCAAAGGGCAGAAAGAGTACGAAGAATAGCAGACGAAATAAAAAATCAAATTTATGAATTAGGTGTTGATGGAAGACTTGTAAGCATGCAATTACAGGAATTAATGGGTGGACTAGAAAAAGAAGAAGAATTAATTATAAAAGATTATATAGTTGCTTCAAAATCAACTAGAAAAAAGAAGACACCAGAAAATGTTATAGAAGAATTGTCAAAAATCCAGTATGAAGAAATGACCAGAGAAAACACAATTGCAAAATTACTAGGATATGAAACATTTGACAATTATGACGAAGTTGGTGTATATACAAGAGGATACAGAATTTTAAATAAAATACCACGAATGCCATCAAATATAGTAGAAAACTTAGTATCATCATTTAAATCATTCCAACACGTACTTGCAGCAGACATAGAAAGTTTAGACGAAGTTGATGGAATTGGTGAAGTTAGAGCAAGAACAATTAGGCAGTCTTTAAGAAGAATGCAAGAACAATTTATGTTCGAATAAAAATAAAAAGCGAAGGGAGAAAAAGTAAAAAATGAAAAACGTAGGAAAAATAATTTGGATAGTAGCAATGATCGCTATAATAATATTAATAGGGGTTGTAGGATTTGGATATTATAAAAAGGCAACATTTAAAAGTCAAAATCCAGTAGCAACAATGGAAGTAGAAAACTTTGGAACAATAAAAATGGAATTATATCCAGACCAAGCACCAGAATCTGTAGCAAACTTTATAAAACTAGCAAATAATGGATTTTATGATGGAACAACATTCCACAGAATAGTAAAAGACTTTATGATACAAGCAGGTTCAAAAGACGGAGATGGAAAAACTGGAGCAAAAATAAGTAACTTAAAAGAGGGTGGAGAAGACAAAGACTATACAATAAAAGGTGAATTTTTATCAAATGGAGTAACAAATACAATAAAATTTGAAGAAGGAACATTAGCAATGGCAAGAGCAGACTATACACAATACTCATCAAGCCTAACAAAGGAATCATATAATTCAGGATGTTCACAATTCTTTATAATGACAAAAGAAAACACAAATTTAAATGGATATTACGCAGCATTTGGTAAAGTAACAGAAGGAATGGATATTGTACATAAAATAGAAGAAGTTGAAGTAAAAGCAGCAGATGGACAAGAAAATACAGAAAATGCAGAAATTAGTACACCAGTAAATGCACCAAAAGTTACATCAATTAGAGTTGAAACTTATGGAATTGACTATGGTATGCCAGAAACATTAACACCATTTGATTACACATCTTGGATGTATAAACAATATGGAATAGGACAATAAAATGCAATTCTTTTTCTAACTTAAGATTGAGAATTAAGAAAGGACGAAAATAGAGAATGAAAATTTTAGCAGTTGGAGACATTGTAGGTTCTGCAGGCATAAATGAATTAAAACAACAACTTAAAGGAATAAAAGAAAAAGAAAACATAGACTTTACAATAGTAAATGGAGAAAATTCAGCAGAAGGAATGGGAATTACAGAAAAAAACTTTAATGATATAATATCACAAGGCGTAGATGTTGTAACAATGGGAAATCATACATGGGGGAAAAAGGACATATTTAAATTTATAGATAATCCTAAAATAATAAGACCCGCAAATTACCCAGAGGGCGTTGTTGGAAAAGGATATAACATATATGAATGTAAAGGTAAAAAAATAGCAGTAATCAACTTAATGGGAAGAGTTGATATAAATATTTTAACAGAAAATCCATTTTTGATAGCAAAAAAAATAATATCAAAAATTGAAAACAAAGTTGACATGATTTTTGTAGATTTTCATGCTGAAGCAACTGCAGAAAAAATAGCGTTAGGATATTATTTAGATGGAAAAGTAACTGCAATTTTTGGAACACATACACATGTACAAACAGCAGATGAAAAAATATTACCAAATGGAACTGGATATATAACAGATATAGGAATGACTGGCCCTGAACATTCTGTAATAGGTATGGATATTAAAGCGTCAATAAAACGTTTTGAGACTACATTGCCAGAGAGATATAGAATTGCAGATGGTAAATCTATATTTAATGGAGTAGTTTTTGATGTTGATGATAATACATCAAAGGTTGTAGGAATAAAAAGAATATATATAGGAAAATAAAAAGAGAAGATCACAGTATATAGGTTATAAACTGTGATTTTTAATATTCAACTTGCTTTTATTAGTATAATGTCGAAAAAAAGAATATATTGCGATGAAAACTTGAAAAAATTTCCAGAAAACTATTTACATTTTTTTCCAGAAGTTATAAAATATCATCATAAAAGTTGCAACAAAAAATAAATTATAATTAGGAGGCAAAAGAAAATGGAAATTTTAAAAATTTCATCAAAATCAAACCCTAATTCAGTAGCAGGAGCAATCGCTGGATTAGTTAAAGAATCAAACAAAGCAGAAATGCAAGCAATTGGAGCAGGAGCATTAAATCAAGCCGTAAAAGCAGTAGCAATAGCAAGAGGTTTTGTAGCACCATCAGGCGTTGATTTGGTATGTATACCAGCTTTTGCAGAAGTAGAAGTAGAGGGAGAAGATAGAACAGGAATTAAGCTTATTGTTGAATCAAGAGCATAACATATAAGAAATAAATATAATATAAACGGTATTTTGTAAGAAGCAAGATATCGTTTTTTTTCTGTTGATATTCGTTGAATTGGATATTTAATATAGGTACACAAAATATGCAATAAAAATCAAAAAAGTATTGCAAAATAAGAAAAGTTATATTAAAATAATTGTGTAAAACATTTACGGAAGTAAATAATTAGTACATTGAAAATTTAATACCTTTGTTGAGATGAATTCAATAGAAAATTATTTATTGAAGTAAATAATTTACAAAAAACAAAAATAAGAAAAAATAAAAAACAACAAAAATAAAAAATGATGAATTAAAAAATAAAAAAATACAAACAATAAGAAAAAATAAAATAAAAAACCAAGGAGGAAAATAATATGTTAAAAAACAAAAACAAAGGTATTACACTAGTTGCGTTAGTGATTACTATAATTATACTTTTGATTTTAGCAGGAATTTCAATATCTGCATTGACAAATACTGGAATATTTCAAAAAGCAAAAGATGCAAAACAAAAATCAGCAGATGCGGAACTAGACCAAAACACAAAATTAGATGAATACGAAAATGAGATAGATAATTATTTACCTAAACAAAATAGTAATAAAACAGTAGAACAAGCAAAAGAAAAAGTACTTAGTACCGAAAAAAATATAGAGTTAGTAGATGCAAAAGAAAACAAAATAGTTATACCTGCAGGATTTAAAATAATAGGAGATGCAACAACAGTTGACAAAGGAATTGTAATAGAAGATGCAACATCTGGAGCAACAGCAGGAAGCCAATTTGTTTGGGTACCAGTTGGAAAAATAACAAAAGCAGATGGAA
>OLVW01000420.1_pt1 | contig 43712 bp, 71 predicted proteins | sample 1673301 | NCBI WGS metagenome assembly OLVW01 (sample SAMEA3178941, study PRJEB25190) | human gut metagenome
GAATTTTGGTCAGGCTGGGGGCGCTTTCCTTATCCTGCAGGCACTGGAAGATGGCAGAGTGCTCGCTGTCCACAGGAAGCAGCTGCACGCCGTGCTTTTCCACAGCCTGCGTGACCAGATGACCGCCGGTGACAAGGCTCTCTTTGTTGGCAAGTGCCAAGTCGTGGCCGCTCTCGATAGCGCACAGACTGGCACCAAGGCCGGCAATGCCCACCACGCTGTTCAGCACCACATCCGGGCCGTCCAGCGCTGCCAGTTCCTTCAGTCCCTCCGGGCCGGTAAGCAGCTTGGGCGCGTTTGCCCGGCCTGCCAGCGCAGCGTCCAGCTTTGCGGCGGCATCCGGGTCGGTCATGCAGACATATTTGGGGTGGAACTCCTCGATCTGCTGCAAGATCTTTTCCACATGGCTATGGGCAGAAAGGCCGTAGACCTCGTACCCTTGGGCGCGGATGACATCCAGACTCTGGGTACCGATGGAACCGGTAGAGCCCAGCAGTGTAATTTTTTTAGACATAACAGTTTCCTCCCTTGTATCAGGCGTAGAACACGGCGGTGATGACCATGGTCACGAAGGGTGCAATGAACATCACACTGTCAAAGCGATCCAGAATGCCGCCGTGACCCGGGAAGATGGTGCCGTAGTCCTTAATGCCGCACTGGCGTTTGACCACACTGGCAAACAAATCGCCGTAGATGCCCAGCACTGCGGCGATGCAGCCCAGCAGCGCGATAATAACATACATGGAAACGCCGATATTAGAGCGGGTAAAGGCTTCCATGCGGTTTGCCGCAATAGAGTAGATGAGGGTAGCGACCACGCCGAACACCATGGTGCCCAGCACACCGCCGATGGCTCCCTCCACCGTCTTTTTGGGGCTGACCACCGGGCACAGCTTGTGCTTGCCGAAGGCGCGGCCTGCAAAGTAGGCGCAGGTATCGCCGCCCCATGCAAAGCAGAGGATGAGCAGAATGAAGAAAACCGCGTCATAGCCAAATTTTTCCACCGGCAGACGCTCCTTGAGCAGGATAAAAGAGTAGAAGCAGAAGATCACGATGCCCGAAAACACCAAAAGACCGCTGGCCTTCTGGTAGCTGATGGTGCCGTTGCGCACCACCAGATAGATGGCAAAAAAGGTGACCAGCACAAAAGACATGGGCATGACCAGCTTGCGCATGGCGCTGTAACTGGAAAGCATGACCAGCAATGTGTAGGGTACCAGCACTGCATACATGAGCCAGTCCTTTTTTTCAAAGCCGAGGGCGCTGTAAATCTCGTGGATGGCGATCAGAGTGATGGCTGCGATCACCAGATTGAACACCATGGTGTTGAAGGTAAACATCACGCCAATGAGCACCAGAATGCCCACGATCGCAGTAATAATGCGTGTTTTCATAGGTTTGATCTCCTTTGTTCTTCCGGCAGCAGCCCCTTGCAGGGCAACGCATTCCGACCCGAGGAAGTACCGGGTCTGCCGGGGCCGCACCTAGGGTGCAGGGTTTGCAGTACGGACAGCGGGCCGCTCAGATGCCGCCGAACCGGCGGCTGCGGTGGTTGAACTCCTCAATGGCGGTGTCCAGATCGGCGCGGGTAAAGTCCGGCCAAAGCACATCCATCTCCACCAGCTCCGAATAGGCGGCCTGCCAGAGCATGAAGTTGGACAGCCGCTTTTCGCCGCTGGGACGCAGGATAAAGTCCGGGTCCTTCTGTCCGGCGGTGTACATGGCATCGCTCATCATCTGCTCGTTGATATCCTCGGGGCGGATCTCGCCTGCTGCGGCCTTTGCAGCTAGCTGCTGCGCCGCCCGCACGATCTCCGGGCGGCCGCCGTAGTTGATGGCGATGTTCAGGGTCATGCCGGTCTTGCAGGCAGAGTCCCCTTCCAGCTCGTTCATCATCTTTTGCAGCTTGGGGTCCAGCGCGGTGCGGTCGCCCAAGAACTTAATGCGGATATTGCGGTTTTTGTAGTCAAAGCCCTCGATGAGGTACTGGGCGAACAACTTCATGATGGCACCCACCTCTTCCAGCGGGCGCTTCCAGTTCTCGGTGGAGAACGCGTAGAAATACACCGATGCTACGCCAAGTTCATCGCAATAGTTGGCAATATCCTTGAACACCGCCGCACCCTTCTTATGTCCTGCGGTGCGGGGCAGACCGCGGTTTTTCGCCCAGCGGCCATTGCCGTCCATGATGATGCCGATGGAAAGCCCCTCGGCAAATTCTTTGGGGTGTGCCATTTATACCTCCCGGCAGCAGGGCTGCCCTGCAAAAAGTGCCGCGCACCTTTCACCAGCGCACGGCACCTCCCGATCGTTATTGTGTGCTGCGGATCAGACGGCCATGATCTCCTTCTGCTTTTCTTCCACGGCAGCATCAATGTTCTTGATATACTTATCGGTCAGCTTCTGGACATCCTCTTCCATGGTCTTCTGGGTGTCCTCGGTCAGTTCACCGGCCTTCTTCATAGCCTTGGCCTTATCCATGGCGTCGCGGCGCACGTTACGCACGGCAACCTTGGCGTCCTCGCCCAGCTTGGAGACTTCCTTAGCCAGCTGCTTGCGGCGCTCCTCGTTGGGTGCGGGGAAGTTCAGGCGGATGGTAACGCCGTCGTCAATGGGGGTGATGCCCACATCGCTGGCCATGATTGCCTTGCTGATGGGACGCAGCAGAGTACGGTCCCAAGGGGTGATGGTGAGGGTGCGTGCCTCAGAGACGGCCACAGCGGCCAACTGCTGGATGGGGGTGGGAGCACCGTAGTAATCCACGACCACCTTATCCAGCACGGCGGGGTTTGCGCGGCCTGCGCGCACCGCGGCCAGCTCACGGCTGAGGTGCTCCACAGAGCTCTTCATCTTATCTTCGAAAACCTTGGTGTTGCTGCTCATTGTCGTTGTTCTCCTGTTTCTTTATTCTATTGATCCATGCAGGCAGCGCACTGCGCCGCTGCTGCTCTATCCAATCGTATGCAGTTGCACCGGGGTGCTATGCTCAGCCCTCGTAGACCAGCGTGCCCACGTTCTCGCCCTGCACAGCCCGTGCGATGTTGTCCGGGTCAGCCAGATCAAACACCAGAATGGGCAGCTTGTTGTCGCGGCACAGGGTGGCTGCGGTGCCGTCCATAACGGCCAGCTGATCCTCCAGCACCTTGGTAAAGGTAAGGGTATCGTACTTTTTGGCGTCCGGGTACTTGTGGGGGTCCTTATCGTAAACGCCGTCCACCATAGTCGCCTTGAACATCACATCGGCGCTCACCTCCACGGCGCGCAGGGCGGTAGCCGTATCGGTAGAGAAGAAGGGATTGCCGGTGCCGCCGCCGAACACAGCGATCTTGCCCTCATCCATGGCGCGCAGGGCGTCCTTGCGGGTAAAGGCAGGGGCCACCTGCGGCATGGTGATCGAGGTGAACACCTCGGTGGGCACGCCCAACTGCTCCAGCTTATCAGAGACAGCCAGTGCGTTCATTACCGTAGCCAGCATACCGATCTTATCGGCCAAGGTGCGCTCCATCTTACCGCTGGAGCGGCCGCGCCAGAAGTTGCCGCCGCCTACCACGATGCCGATCTGCACGCCAAGCTCATGGGCCTTTTTCACGCCGCCGCAAATAGCGTCCATAGTGGGCTCGTCAAAGCCCATGCCCTTTTCGCCGCCCAGCGCCTCGCCGCTGATCTTCAAAAGGATACGCTTATATTTCAATGCCATAATCCAAACACCACCTATTTTATCTTTCGCCGGACAGACCCGGCATTTTTGCTATACTTTATTTTACAATAAAAATCCCACAATGTAAACAGTCAAACGCGTCGTTCTTCGCAAAGCTTTTGTGAACGAATGCGCAGCGCCCGCAAAGCTTGCTTTTGTTCCGGGGTGATGCGGCGGCTTTCTACTGCTTTCTGGATGGTCTTGTTGTGCGTCCACACGTCCAGCCGCTTTTCGGTCAGCCACGGCAGCGCCGCTGCGGGCTGCTTTGCCAGTGCAGTGGCAAAATACCACGCCCGCATCATATTGACATAGTATTCTTCGCTGTGCACCGCCGCCACCCAAACCAGATATTCCGGGCTGAAGGCATCGTCCAGATAATACCGCATCAGCATCCCGATCCCGTAGCGCACGGTATACGTCCGGTCAGAGCCCAGCCAGCGCCGGATAGCAGGCAGCAGCTCCGGCTTATGCTGTGCAAACACCTTGGGGCTGAAGCAATCGCAGACTGCCCAGTTATCCACATAGGGCAAAAAGCGCTCAGTTGCCGCCAGCGCTGTGCCGTAATCCCGGACAGGCTCCAGCAGAAAGGCATGGAGGGCGTTTTCTTCATAATAAAAATGCGGTAGTTTTTGCAGAAACACCTCCGCTTCCGGGGTATCTGTCAGCTGCTTTGCCAGCTTACGCAGCAGCGGCACCCGCACCCCGATCACCGTTTCCGGTGGCAGGGTGGGCATCAGGCGGCTGTAAAAGATCTGATATTCCTTATCCTGCAGCGCAAACAGTTGCGCACGGATCACATCCACTTCCGGCATTTTGTCACTTCCCTTCTGCACCATTGTACCAGATGGGAAGGAAAATGCAAAGAGAAAAGGCTTCACCTTTTCAGATGAAGCCTTTGGAGCATCCCGCGCTTTCTATAATAGTATCCCCGTTTCTGTTTTTCCTGCTTGTTTACCCCACTCGCTGCCGTTTATCCAGCCGCATCTTATCGGCGATCATCGCGATAAACTCCGAGTTGGTGGGCTTACCGCGCAGGTTATGGATGGTATAGCCGAAGTAGCTGTTGAGGGTATCCACGTCTCCCCTGTCCCATGCCACCTCGATGGCGTGGCGGATGGCCCGTTCCACCCGGCTGGCGGTAGTGCCGTTTTTCTTGGCAATTTCCGGGTACAGGCGCTTGGTCACTGCGTTGATGTACTCCGGCTCGTTCATGGTGAGCAAAATGGCGTCCCGCAGGAACTGATATATAATAGGTAGGCAATAAATTCAGTCAAAAATCTCTGTATTTATCGGTGTGCGTGCAAATGATTCATTATGCTGCCAGTATACGACTTCTACGCTCAAATTGCAACATTTTCTAGGGCAAAAATAAAAGACCCTGTAATTTTCATGGCAGCCCTAGAGGGCCAGCATAAATATCACAGGGTCTTTCTTCATCTTACCGGCCACTCCAATCTAAAATAGACCTATCGGGTCAACGATGAGTGTCAGATGAAATTATTTCAGGTGGTCGGAGAAAAACATTCAGTCAGGATATTGTTTGCCCTTTTCTCTTCCTCGCCTCAAATATCAATTATTTCCCGTTCAGCTTCCGCTGGCGCTCGTATTCCACATCAGCGGCCAGAGCCTCCTGCGTGAACGAGTTGTTCTTCCACCAGGCCACGAGAGAAGCCACGGTCGTGATACCGACACTTACCAACTGCTCCAGCTGAGCACTTTCGATGGGAAGAACCGGCTTACCCAGAGCAGAAAGCACCTGGTTGGTCAGGGCCAGCAGCAGAACAGCAGTTCGTGCGATGGTACCAGCCGAGATGCTGCGGTTCGTTACAATATGCGCATTCATATGTTAGTCCTCCTTGATTGGCAGCCCCTTGGCGCGGGTGTACAGTTCTGTACCAGTGCCGTTTCCGCCAAGAGCATGATAACTATTATAAAGGTATTCCAGATTTTTCAGAGCCGACGTGTTAATGTACCCCTCTTTGAGAAAGAAGGTAGACATCTGATACAGCCGATCGTGCATGATGGCGAGCAAACCGTCCTTGATGTTCTTGTACTCGGTCATCTTTTTGATGAGATAGCCCCAGCCAAAACTAAGTAATCCGATTGCCCATTCCATCCAGTGAGCGCTGATGAAGGAAAGAATACTCTGCATTGGCATCACCCCCTCCACCGGCTCTTTTCTTTGCGCACATCCACGTGCACCCAGCCGTTTGCTCTTCCAAGGCCGGGAGGATAGATGCCTACACCTCCCCTGCCCGCAAGCAGCTTGTCCGCGTAGGCATAGACCTGCTCCACGCTGATGCCCTGTACCTGAATATCCGCCGCTTTGCCGTAAAGATGCTGGCTGTACTTGGCGGCATTCTTCTGTTTAGCGTTCCAGCTTGCCGTGCGGAATGCACTCGTGATGGTCACAGGCTTGTTGAAGTGGGTACGAATCTTCTCCAGAATCTCCACAAGCTCTGTATCCACGAAAATCGGGTCAGAGCCGTCTCGACAACAAAACTCCCGAACTTTGAAGTGTTCCGAGAGCTTCAGGTTGCCATTCTTCAGAAGAGAATATGCTTCGATGCTCATATGCCCTCCTTATTCCTCGGAGGTCACATCTGCTTCCTCACTTGCACCCTTAGCGTTGCTCTCGGTCTCCGCCGTAACAGGAACCTGAGGAGTCTCAGTAACCGGCGCGGCTGCCACGGCCACTTCTTCCTCTTTCTGTACAGGATAGCTTTCGCCGGTGATCTCCTCGTACTCGTACTCCGTGATCCAGCCCTGTTTCACGGCATTCACGACCTGCCGCTTCTTCCACATGCGGTACTTGTAGTAGGAACGCACATCATTGAACTTCTTGCTGTGATTTGCCATTTTGAACTCCTCCTTACAGCTCGGGGTCAACCATCATGCTCAGATAATCCAGCTGTGCCTTCAGAGCCATCTGCTCCAGTTCCTCTGCCGGAATATCCCGCAGGATGAACCACCACTCTTCGCCCATCTTGCTGATCTGCACCAGTTCCATGTTCTCATGCTTCTCGATGGTGTCACCGCCCTCGATGGTCACTTCTGTCAGATTGTCCTCGAACATCTCTTTGGTGACTTCAGCGGTACTGATGAAGTTGTTACCGTTCAGCTTCAGGCTGCCGAGGGATGTGCCATCAGCCAACGTAACCTTCCATGCCCTTTCTTCCATGTTACACTCCTTCCGAACAGCTTCACGTACAGGCTGTTCATTTTATAGATTTGGTCGCGGCTCATATACTTGTAGTTCCCGCTGAGCCAAGAACGAAAATAGCCATCAATTTCTTCCATGGTTACGATTCCTTTGTCCAGCAGGCGCTTATAAGCCTTTAGTTTACGGCGTTCTCTTGTGATTGCTTTTGGGTGAATCCGCCGAACAACGATTCCATTTTGAAGCAACGTGTACTTTACCTGAAGGTAACGATACTCGCCAGAAAGCTTGCAGATGTGCGTCTTTTTCTCATTGAGAATCAGCCCGTACTCTGCCGCGATTGTCTTGACACCCTCTAAAACCTTCAGAAGCACTTCTTTGCTTCGATGGATGATATGCATATCGTCAGAATAGCGGCCTTGATGCTTCATGCCGCAGACAATTTTACAGTAGTTATCGATTCGGTAAGGAAATGTGATACCAATGTTTTGCGCCAGCTGGTTGCCAATATCGGCTCCCTTTGCCAGCATCTTTTCACCGGTCAAAAGCTCTTTCGGCACGCCCATGTTCATAAAAGGGTCAACCTTGCCATTCATCATGGCTTCAATGTCCTCGTCCTAGAATCGGCTGACATCCATCTCGAACGTCTTGAAAATCTCATCCATCAAGTCCTCGGTGATAATCCGAAGTTCATCACTTAGACCGCTCTTTTCGAGTAGCTCGTGAAGCACCACCTTACACGGTTCATGCTGAATGTTCGCATAATACCCGCTGAAGTCGATAAAAAGCACATACCCTTCATTCGTACCTTCTTCGCGGTAGTAGTTACGCAGGTCATTTTCAAAACGCCTTCGATGAAATGCTACGCCTTTCCCCTTCTGAGATGCCGAATTGTCGTACTGTAGAAACTTTTGTAGATATGGAGTCAGCACCTCGTCACAAATTACATGATTCACCGCCTTGTCAGAGGTCACGATGCTGGAAATGAGGCGTTCCTTTCCTCGCTCACGATATCGGAACTTCATACTCCCTTTCGGATGGTAAGTTCCATTTTGAAGTGCCTTCTGTAATTTTGCTGTGATGAGAAGCTGATTCAACTTATAAAGTTTCGAAGCATACTTAAACTGGGAGCCATTCATTGCGCGGTCTCCCGCATCATAGAGAACGTTTGCGTCGTAATAAGGATTCATTTTGCCTCATAAACTGTGCTGTAAGTTCATCGGTCGTAACCGGAACCGTCACAGTTATCATTCATCGGGTTATCTCCCGAACGGATAGCCTTTCCTTTCCCATTGCCGTGCAGGGAATCCTGTCCATAATGCACGGATGTGAAATCGGGACGAACGCCATTCTCATTCGAAGCGTTGTTGTAGTTCGCATTACCGTTGTTGTTCACATTCGCGAAGTACGTAGACGAAACTTTTCAAAGGCTACCCAATTGTTGTTATTCGGACTTTGCGGCTGCCTGAATGTGCGGTAGGAAACGCCCGTTATCAGATTGCCGCAATTTTTTAATGAGGTTGAAGTCTTTCTCAAGCTTCAATACAATGCGCGTGTATTTGTTTTTGTCAGCAGGCAGAACTTTTGCAATATAGTTCAGTTCGTCCTGGAGCACATTGCAACATTCCAGCGCTTTGTCCAGTTGCAGTCTGCGCTCCTCAAACTCACTCATATTGACAGGACTGATCGTGTTAGCTGCCCGAAGGTGTGCCGATATTCCACGAGAAAGCCTCAGAACCTCGTCCCGCTCTTTCTCAATGAACCACATACTAAAGTCCTGATTAGTCTCCCGAAGTTGAGCTGCAGCTCGTTCCCGCAGTGCATCGTCCTGAATATAATCTGTGACTTTACGGATGTGCTGTTCCAGCCGTTTTTCGCTGTACCCAAAAGTCAGCATCAACTCCGTTGTAATTTCAGAGCGAATATTCTGGGCCAGTGCCAAAGCATCCAATGAGGTCGCTTTTCTCCTACTTTTAGGAATATTAGACACGCAAAAATCCTTCTTTCAAACAAAAAAATAACGGCGGCACAAGGCCGCCTGATGGTTGATCAGCCGATGACGAAAGCGGGACGACCGCCACCCTCACGCGAAGCGCCGCTGCAGTCCGCAGTACCGCCGGCGTTCACACCCGCGAAGTACGCAGACGAAACTACATCTCGCAGCCAGAACCACTGGCGGTTCGAGATCAGATGCGGTGCAAGCTGGAACAGAGGCAGCTGGCTCTTCTCCACAGTATAGTTCGTGGGAATCGTGCTGCCGTCGCAGCCAGGAGCAAAGATATGGCTACCGTAGACCATGTTCTCGTTCATCAGCTCCACATCACTATCAAACCATGCGCCGCCAGAAGGCTTACCGTTGGTCACGGCGTTGACCAGGTAGACACGATGGGTCAGCACATGGTCTGCACCAAACACAGCAACCGCCTTTTCCTTGGCCTGTGCCAGACCTTCCAGACGCATCAGGCTGTTGACATAGCCGCCCTCAGTCGTATTGGTTGCGTTCATCTTGTGGGTATACAGCTGGGTATCCGGCACGATGACCGCATGGTGACGATCAAAACTGGTGTCACCGCACTTCAGGTAGTAGTCAAAAGCGGCGATACGATAATTCACGCCGCCATTGGACCAGTAGTCACCCACGTAGAGGTCGTCAAAGGTACCCGCCTTGATGGCTGCCAGCTGTGCCTCCGTGGGAGCAGAACCCAGGTTCTTACCACGGAAGATGCCGTTGTGTGCTGCAGCAGAAGCGGTCAGAACAGCTTCCAGACCAGTAGCCGCCTTTTCAGTTGCTGCCTGAGCCTTGCGTGCTGCATCTGCGCTTGCCTGCGTTGCAGCAATCAGCTGCTCCCAGGTAGTGCTGCCCTCATCAGGAAGGTCTGCCATTTCGGTGCCGCTGTTCTCGCCAACGGTGTAGGGCACGTCTGCACTGGTGACGATAACGCCATCGCGAATGCCCTGGAAGGTCACTTTGCCCTCGCCAGAAATTGCGGTCACGATAGCCGGGACGTTTGCCACGTTGTTTGCGAATAAGGTTGCCGGAGGCGTGATTTCCTTGTTCGGGGTGTGCCAGTAGGCGCTGATGGTCAGGTTTGCCCACTCGTCACGGGGCGAGATACGCAGAGCATAAACGCTTTTGTTGCCCTCATAGCCCATGTTCAGAGTGCTGCTGCCATCTGCCAGCTGTGCCTGACCATTCTTAGAAAGGATCAGATTCAATTCAGTCATTGATAAGTTACCTCCTCTTCTTCGGTCTTATCTTCGGTTGTGGTCGATTGCGGAGAATAAACAAATTCTCCATTTTGAATTCTATACTGCAGGATGATGCCCCGGCCATCCGGTATCTCATCCGTGTACAGCAAGCCATCAGGCGGGTGCTCGCGGTCTACAGGGAAAGAATCGTTCACCTTTCCAATACTGGTAATCGTCCCATCCGCTTTATACGTAGTAACATACATAGCACCACCTCCTCAAAGAAATCCGTAAACAACGACTGGCACGCAGCACTGATTGTGAGCTTCGAACTTTGCGCCGTATGTCACATCAGTCCACGGCCATATCCACTTGTCCAGTTTTTTGGTGTCGTAGTAGCCGCCCGGTCCAAAGGTGATTCCGTTTTTGCTGGCAGTTACCTTACGTGCACGAGATTTATCCCACACATAAGAACAACGTGCTTCCTTTCCATTCAGCATTACGATTGTGTACTGGATCAGGCCGCCTTCTGTCGAAGCGCTATCAAATGGGCTTGTGTAATATTCCTGACAACCAATTGCAATTGCTGCGTAAGATGCCAGACGCCCATCTGAACAGATAACTGTTCCTCCTGCCATACCGGATGTAGGATCAGCATTTTCCCAAAGAGGGACCAGATTGCGGATGCCATTAAAAACCAGCCCCTCATCAGTCATGGTTACATTGCTGCTTCCATTGGGGCCGACCTGAACTCCACCTGCGCCATCTTTGATGTAATCTGTTGCTGTTTTTCCGGCTTCAATAGCTTTGGTATCGTCGGTGTACTTCGATGCTCTCACCCAATCACTTGCCACATAACTGCCGCTTTCACGATCGTGCTGACAGCACAAAATATCACCACTACCACCTTGTACCCAAAGGTCACCAACCTCATACGGAGGGTACGGCTGGGCGCTGAAGCAACGCACTTTTCCATCCGCAGTAGACTGTGCCCGTGAGGCATTCTGCAAAGCCTGCTGAACTTGCTTGTCTTCGATAACATCCCAATAGTAACCCCCACTATTCTCTGTCCAGCGGTATCCAATACCCGTTGACTTGTCATAGTACAGGTCACCGATGTGAGCATGTTTTGCTTCAGGCGTTGTCCACTCAACAGCTGGATAGTTTTCTGCTGTAGGAACACCGGGATAAAACCATGAGCAGATGCTGCTATCTACTTGTGTTTGCAAAGAGTCCATACGGGTCATCGCATCGAGAAGGCCCTGTGTATTCTGATTACCGATCTCCAGTGCGCTTTCCATTTTATACTGGTAGGTACGCTTGTAGGATGCAAAGCTACCGGACATGGTTTCAAAATCCAATCCGAACGTATACTCTGTATTTTCAAGATTATCGAGTGTGAATACAATCTTGGAACAAAGAAAGTCCGAACTGATTTCATGCGGCAGACTTACAACATGAACTTTGTCACCAAAATCAATTTTGTCAGTATTGACATTGATTCGATGCAGGTCGAATGCGCGAATCGTAATTTTAATTGCCATCTCAACAGCCTTATTCAGCATTCGTTGCCCGTTTGCTTTCAAAGTGTTTCGATTGGTTACATCTTCCCAGATAACTGATTTTTGGATTTTGCCAAAGAGTGCAATGGCACTATCAGACTGTAAATAGTTTTTTCCACCATTTACAAGTTTGATATCAACACGGTTTCCTTTGCTGTCAGCTTTGCCAAGCGGAATGATCTGTGTGTAAACATTGGAAGCATCCACATACTCACTCAAATCCAGAAGATTTTTGCCAAATTCGATAATCTGGCTAGATGCTTTTCCAATGTCGTCCACAAAATCAATGTAAGATACACCTTTTTCCCTTCGGATGTACAAATATCTATCGTAATCACTCAGGTCTACCTCGTCCTTACCAACTTTACCGGTCGATGCACCAATAAGATTGCCGGAAATAAGATTCCAAACGTTCGTGTAGTCCGTTGTTTTTGGATAGATAAGCACATCCGTAAAGGCTCCTCGTACATTGCCGAGTTTGATCATTCGCTCTTCCGAACATTCAGAAGCATAGTGCTCAATAAGCTTCTTGAAATACTCCCCCATTTTGATTCCTTTTTTGGAATAATCATGTGGTTCATATTGAATATCGTTCAGAAAAGCCAGTTCACCTTCACAAGTAACTGCCTTGGTGTTGTAAAAGTCTTTCGCGTCGTTTAATACACGACCTTTCCAGAGCACCTCGTCATCTTCTCGAATCGTAATGATCGTCTTCAGTTTTTTCAAACTGGAGTACATCGGATTGATGGATGGCAAATTAAACGTAAAGCTGCCTGCTTTATTCAGTTCAAGCGTTGCCTGCGGTTCTGTAATGGCATAAAATAACCTTTGTCGCCTGACCCGGGAAAGAAGATGCTTTCAGGGTCATCGAGTTGCCCTCGCAAGTATCTGCGAAGTCAAGTAGCAGCTTTTTCCGAATCGTCGGATTGTCATACTGCATAATTTCGTCATATTCTGCCTTGCGGTCAGCAATAGTAAGATCCAATTGCTGTTTCAGAAGTTTGACCGGCTGTTTGGACAGAAACTGCGAAGAAAGGTTCTTTGCCATGGTGTCCCAATCGCCTTCTTCTTTCAGCTTATTGATGGGCGACAGATGTTCTTTTCCGTCCTCACCAATATAGGTGCTCTGACCATTTGCCTTGATAGATGCGCCGAAAGGATTATCGGGGTCATCTTTGATAGGCTTTAAGACCTTCATTTTCGGAGTGCCGGATTTCTTGTTGGTGTTAAACACCACATCATAGCCTTCAGGAATATCGTCAGAATATACAGCCATGCCTTTCAGATAATGACTGTCATCCACCATGATACGAACCTGCGCATAATGCGATTTTCCGAGGTTCAGGTCAGCAACACCTCTCCGAATTTCGATAACGCCATCCTTGTCCAGACCACCTTCATCACCATAGCGAATACAAACACGGTCAGAACTCATGCTGCTGGGGCGCTGAAGCTTCTTGAACGTTTCGCCACCATCTTCAGAATGATACTCGCCAAGAGACTGGATCTCATTCTGATGCTGATATGCATATTTCTGGTCATATTCCGGCTTTGCCAGAACAGTGATGTTGGTCTGCTGGTTAATATTTGTTGGCTGACGAATGCCAACGCCATAACGCTGATATCCGTGCTCTGCCTCTAAAACAAATATAGCATCGTCCAAATCACCTTCTGAAACGCCCAGAACCAGATTTGTACCTTCAGAAACATCGATCATGCCCTTCTTATCGACTTCCTTACGCAGGGTCTCGGCAATTTCTTTGGTTCTTGTATATTTATCAGGTTTGTCGTTCTTCAGCATCGAACGAACCGTGGATTCAGATAAACCCATCTCCCGACCGATTTCTGTGGGGCCGAGCCCATCCTGAGATAAGGCACGCGCACGGTCATATTTGAGCTGCTGGCGTTCGTGAATGGCTCTGCGTTGTGCCATACGGAACTCGGTGGCACCCATCTTATATTCTTCGGGGAGAGAATCATTGATGGTCTGGAGAATATCCTTCTCCTTCATGCCGCTCTTCTTCAGCTCCTCAACACGTGACAGAAAATCACCTGAGCGCTGATACGGATTCTCGCCAGAACCCCACGGATATCTGCCTGAGTGGCGCTTGGTGCCATAATGCTCCAGGATACTGTCTTCCGGTGCGATACCGAAATATCCTCGAATATCTCTCTCTACCGGATTCATGCTGTCGCTCCTAACTTCAGTTCAGTAATGATTTTGTTGAACTCGATAATTTTGCTAATGATAGGATCGATGTCCTCACAAGTCGGATTCACAATCCAAATATCATCGTTCTGGTAGATACGGTTTTCGATTTGAATATCGCGAGGCTTAACACCATACTCCAAGCAGAAAAGTGCATCATAGATGAAGAGCTGTTCCATGTGTGCCGGTACCAGACCGGTCTTCAAATCGTGGATGCGCAGGAAGTTGTTTGCAAAATGAATTGTATCGGCTGTGCCATAGCAGTTCTCTGAATAATAAAGAACCACTTCCGGGGTCATGCAAAAGCCAATTGCATCGTTGACATAGGAGTTGAGCGTCTTCTTACTCCGAGGAAGCTTCTGTCCTAACGCAATGCTTTCTGCAGCATATGCATGAAGCCGTGTTCCTCTCTCCTTCGCCTGATAGTTTACAAAGGACTCCGCAATCCGGGCTGCATCATAATTGATCCAATGATACTTACTCGCCCCCAGAAAAGCGTGCTGGCCTTGCAGTCGTGAATGATCGTTCCAGTTCATCCAGTATCTCCTCCTTATTCTCAGGATAAATAAAAGAGGCATAGCTCATCTCGTTCATCTTGGCTACGTAGTAGTCTTGATTCGGACGATGCGATGCCTTGCCTGTTTTCTTTCCTTCGAGTGCTGCCCACCTGTCTCGATATAAAACCAAGAGATCCGGAATCCCTTGAATTTCATTCGGGTCGAGATGAACGACCATGCAGCCAGGAAAGCGTTTCTTCAGGTCTTTCACCAATCCTGTTTTGAATTTGTTCTCTAGCATACAAACCTCCAAAAATAAAAGAGGAACAGCATGTTTTACGCACACTGTTCCTCCCATAAAAGAGCAAGAAATTTACGCGGGGATATTTGGTAATATTTGTCAATCTTTTAGAAGGATAAAAATATAAGGACTGCCACAATCGTGACAATCCTCAAACTTTCACCTTACAGATACCAAGTAAAGGGAGCTTCCTCGTACATTTCAGGAGGACCCGCTCGCTTCTCTGCATTCGGATACATATATTCACCATAATCGTTCTTCAGACCGGTCTCATCATCCCAATAGGGCATGGGCCAATCAATTTCGGAAATATCATAGACCTTACCGCAGATAGGACAACGCCACTTTTCCTGATTTCGTACCTTCCTCATCCTGACGCCATTACATTCGCACCAGGGCTCTTTCACATGAAGTTCTGTATCGCCATTATAATAGCAGCGCACCAAATTATTTGCGCTGTCCAACGTAGTCCACTCGTGATAGCCAAACTCATTCTCATACTGGGCCATAAACGGAATTTCACGCTTTTTCATAACTTTGCACCTCGTAACTCAATTATATAGTTTTTGTTATTCTTTTACAAGGTGAAAGTGGTGGCCCTCTTGGCCAATTCAAGCAGAAAACTTGCTGTGGCCAAAAACCCATTTTTATTTCCAACTACTATATATAAAATTTTTAATTTTTTTATTAAATTAAGAAAAAAAGTGGGTTTTTGGCCAAACGGCATATTTTTAACGTATCTACGTCAAAAGTTGTGGCCATTTTTGCAAAAATTTTTGGCCACAAAGTGGGTTTTTGGCCATAAAATCGCCATTTTTTCACACATTGACAATTATTGACATAAATTCCAAGAGAAAAAATGGCCAAAAATTCACACCGTGACAATCTTTGACAAATATTGACATCAAAAAGAAAAGGCCCTGAAATTGCTCCAGAGCCTCCCTTTTTCAGCGGATGATGCCTAAATTTTCAAACATTGCCATGACGGAAACGTATGTCATGAGTGCTGCAAAGATGAGCAGCATAATGAACAGGTAGTGCCTTCTCTCAGCTTCCTCTTCTTGCCGTTTCTTCTCTTTTAGTGCCATGCGCATCATGATAATTTCCTTCAAGTCCTTAGAAAATCCCATCCAGAGCACACCCTTTCTGTCCTAAGAATATCAGTCCTTAATCATGATGTCAAGATTGATAATGGCCACTATCCGTCTACAACGTTCTCCTTTGTACCGGAAAATCACAGCAGGGATCATCGTGTCATACTGGATTTCGCTCACGGGTTTTTGAACAGTCAGATTGGTGCCACGAATGCGCACCCAAACCTTACCATCGTCGATACTCTTTTGGTCAATGCCACAAATATCATGCATCGCTTATTGCACCTCCTCCCGCATCAAATATCGCGCAGAGATATACAAGAACTGCTTCAACGGCATCGCCTGCCGAGGAGTATCGCCCAGTACCTCGTAATAAAGCGGCCCATGCGTCTGCTTCCGAATCACTGCATAGTCTACCGCCCGACGAAGAAGTCTGTCCATCGCAATGGCGCTCGTGTGATACTTCACGCATAGCTTTCGGTTAATGTCCACAATGGTTGGCGATTCGTTGTTCTGCAGAGCGTTTTTGAGAATATCAATAGCGTCAATGAGAGCATCGAAGCCGCTCATCCAAACAGGTACACCCATGCTATCTACAAATTCATATGTAGTCATTTAGCTTTCATCATCTTCTTTCGGTATTTTTCGCCAAGAGCTACTATGTGAATATAAGTCATGGGCGTAAAATGCATACCCATCTCCTTATTGATTTCACAAATGGCGCTCCTGATTGAGCTTTCGACCTTCTGCGGCGGAATTTCATGCTTCCGAGCAATCATAACGTAAATATCCGTCAGGCTTGCAGGTGTGAGTAAGCCAGATACCATCTGAACGCCGATTTCCACAGCCTCGTCAAGGTAGGTCACGACCTTACCTCCACATCCGGCAGAATATCCGTGTGGAAATAGAGCTTATAGTGGTATGGATCGGTATGAGTGCCAGTAATATCCTCAACAACATACATGGTGTACTCATTCAGATAAATGTAGTTTTTCTTATACTCGTTTGGACCGGTCTTCACCGTACACACAAGTTCGTTGTTATCGTTGTTCGAGATGGACATAGCGCCTTCCATTTCAAGGATAACGTTGTCCGTCCGTGCGTTATAGACCGTGATCCGGCGCTCAGCTTCAAAGTAGTTGGCCTGCTTGGAAATGTTCCGATTCACCTTATCCGCTTCGGAGCAGCTGCACAGAACCATACAGCCCACGAGCATCATCAGACATGCAACAACACAAATAATACGATTTTTCATAGTTACTTCACCATAGAACCCTTTCCAGTCTGGTCGTCCTTCGGCCAGTACGTGTAAATATCATCGAACACCACCGGGATCTTGCTCTGCAGTTCCTTCAGCAGCGGGCACATAAGTTCACGCATCTGAGGATGGGCCGCCACAGGAGTACGCAGCTTGAAGATGTTGCGCCACTCACGGTAGTTAGCCGTTACCACGATCTCGGTCTTCAGACACAACGGCAGCACGCAACGAGCCTGTTCGGGACGCATACCGAGTGCGATCATATCCTTATAAAGGATTTCCGCAGATTCGCAGGAATCAAGCCAAGTGCTGCCGGGCGTATATTCTGCGCTTTCACGTTTCTTGTCAGCGTCGGTCACGTCAATATAATACGGCCGAATAAAGCTCAGCTCTCCGCCAAACTTCTCCTTCGAGTAGTTGCAGTACCGGGTGCTCTCTTGCGCAAAGCTCGCAATTCGATGCCGCACCAGTTCATTGGCCACGCCACGGTCGCACGTAAACAGCACGCTCAGCTGAGAATGCTCCAGCATAGCCTCATGCCCCTGCTTCACCAGAAAGCGCACCAGTTTCTTCGCCGACTCACCGTCCGGCGTGATCTTGTCTTCGCTCTTATAGCAGACCCGCGCCACCCGCTCGATCTGCTGGAGTTCTTTAATGCCACCCTCAGAAATATCAGTGAGGATTTCGTACTTAGGCTCAACGATTTTCATAGTTAGATTTCCTTTCTATTTACAATGTGAAGTGCGGCAGACACCGTCGCCTGAGAAATATCTAAGATAGCCGCGATATCCTGCTGTGTGTATTCCTTATGAAGTTTTTTGATAATCTCAGTTCTCTGAGATATGGATGTGATTTTGGGAAACCGCATCGTATTTTTATTTGTGACACCTTCCAATACTTGCTTCACTAGGACCGAACCGTCTTCAAAGACTGCCCTAGCAAATCTATTTCCAGCAGTCGCATTTGTCGCAAATGATAATTCGATAAGGTTTGATGTTTTTTGGTTAACGCTTTTGAAATCACTAGAACTGAATATATTCAAAAGATTTTTTGTCATTTCACCATTTCCTTTCTAACTTCTATTGACAGATTATTAAAATAATATTATAATAATACCATTCTGATAATGTTTAGAGATTTGTAGGGAGGTGCATTATGAGGTTGGATTTGATGAACGTTTTCACTGCTCTTGACTGGAGCAAAGCTGGAAAAGAAACAGCAAATCTATTGTCGATAGCATTTAACCAGAACTCTCGCACCGGCGATCGAGTTGCGAGGGCTGTTTTTGATGATGGTAGTGTGATATATAAAATTGTTACGGCTTCCGGGATTGTTATTCAAGCAGCTGAATTTTTACCCAAGATTACATCTACCGCACAGAGAGATAAAGTAATCAAAGACTTGAGTCACCATCGCCACACACAGCAGGAAATCGCTGCAATTATGAATATTTCACAATCCACCGTTTCAAATGTTCTTCGAAAAAAATGACATATTCATATGGAGGCTTATCTTATGGAATCTACTGCTTTAGACTTATTTTCTGGTAACGATTTAACATCGTCTTCTATATCGACAAATAATGTTTCTTGCGCATCTTTTAAGAAAAACAAAAAGAACGGCTCCGCCACCATGTCAATCACTTTTGATAATGGCAAAACACACAGTCAAACTATTACCAAAACAGGTGTTCTGATAAAAAAGATTGTGAATGTACCCAAATCCAAAACAAAGGCAGAGCGCAACAGACAAATTAAAGACCTTCACAAAAATAAGATGCCGCAAAACGATATTGCCGCTATTTGCGGAACATCTCAATCTACTGTTTCCAGAGTGATAAATAAAAAATAAAGAGCCACAGATTCCCGTAGCTCTTGCGGTTGATTAGTCAATACTATCCTTTTCGTCCCTTACTTTATCAATGATTTCCAGCGACTTTTCCTTGTCGAGCCTGATCATGCCAGCAAGCATCGCGTGTGTACCTTCCCAGTACGCTCCCCGCATCGCCAGAGCACTTCCAGCGACAGCCAGAGCCGCACCGACCAGCATATAACCTTTGCTTACCCACAACAGGCTGATTAGGTTCTTCGTGTCTTTCTTCATGTTTTCGTACCTCCAAAATATAATTTGAGACTAATCATCTCATAAAACGTCAAGAATATTTCGCGCTCCTCTATCAGATCCATTTCTGATAGAGGATTTTTTATTCACTCACATCCTTCTTCAACTTACACTCCCAGTCACCGCAGATATCTCCGCAAGCGAACTTCTTCGCAGTTTTCATGCCTTTACGGATAGCCTCCTGCTTGTCGGTCGCTCTGACTTCAAAGGTCTGATGCCCACCGCCGTTGTCTGTGCAGGAAAATATAAAGGTGTACTTTCTCATGCTTCTCACCTCACAGCAAAATCCGAAATAGCGTGAACCAAATTACCTTCAGTGTAACCACAATAATGATCAGCCACGCACAGATAACCATGGTCAAAGCCAGCACATGTCCAAAGAACATTCCGAGCTTTGTCCAAATATCATTCATCCTTATCAACCCTTTCGAGACCTATGAAATATCCGATGCCAATATGACCACCATCGCAATGATGAATTGGACGGAACGCCATCAGACCGGCCCAATGGTTCTTCGCATCTTCGGGATTATAGTAGGGATACCCATCATTGAATTTCTGTTCGCATAAGCTGCATTTGTAAGCTGGAAAATAGAACGTCTTCACCCCGCACACCTCCTCACAGCATCCACCCGGCACTCCGCAGCGTTCAACTCAAAAATAGCCGCGTCCACAAATTCCGGGTCGCAGTGCTCGAAGTGGTTCCGAGCCACCTCCAAGGCCTGCAAAGCCTCCCGCAGGGTGTTAACCGTCGTCGGGATTGGCTCCATGCGGAATATCTTTTTGACATACTCAACGATTTTTCGTAGCATTTCTACACCTCCACATCTTTGTGACCTGACGAGCCGTGAGCCAGCCCTCAAGATCATCATGGCCAACCAGCTGCGTACCCATCACCTCGATAAGCCCCTGCTCAAAGCCATAGGAACCCCAACCCCAAATGCCATCCCAGATACGATTTCCAGCAGCATCATATGCAACGATTTGCTCACCGCCATCGTGTCGTCCGCCCGGAAGACACTCCTGACAGTTCGGTCTGTCCATCTCTGGCCAACGACGTCCATAAGTATGCGGAACCTTAGCGTGCTTCAGCAGAATATCCAGCTTCTGCATCTCGGTCATGTGATTCCAAACCCGGAGCTTCCAGGTTTTCTTAGACATGTTTCTCATTTCTGCATTTCCTTTCGTCAGCCTCCATGGCCTTTGTGATTTTATGCTGAATATAAAGCACACAGCCAGCCTGACTATCACATCCGAATGAAGCCAATAGTCCAGCAATAGCATTCAAAGAGTTCAAATCCTCTTCAGCAAATATCATTTAGCGTTCACCGTTCCTCCTGATACTCTACGATTTTGGTCACTTCGCTCTGAACCCAGTGTAAGAAACCACACATACCCGAGTAACCGCATTCCGCCAATGTGTCCGCGATATCGTCCAAAATATCCATATCGGCTCTTGTGAGATTAACTTGAGGAATAACTTCAATGTTCTCCTCTGTGATAAATGGGGTATAGTCCCCACAATGGCAGCATTTAATGTTCATACGTTGCATACAAGCATCTTCCTTCAACGATAAAAATAAAGAGCCGCAGATTTCTCCACGGCTCTCAGCATTTTACTGGCAATACATTTTGCCGATCAATGTCCAAGCTTTTTTGCTGCACTCTATAGAGCGACACATATGCCATTTCCACATGGCGTGCTTATAAGCATTTTTCTGATGCTTATCCCACCATTCGTACATAGCAATATGGTACTCCCATAACGCAATTATCACTCGAATCTTGATTTTATCAAACATAATAATCACCTCCATAAAGGAGCCTGTTATTTTCGCGTCTTCTCCTCAAACTTCACGGGCTTCTTGCTACCCTCCCGCGCACACTCCGTCAGGCACTCGTTGCAAGGCTCGTCCGTCTCCAGCACCTTGAAGTTCTTGCACTTCGGGCAGTAGGTTGCATAGTCCACTTCGCGCATCCAGTCATTCATCAGATTTTACCTCCGTCGTATCTATGCATGGTGTATCCATTGCAAATCTTGCACTTGGCATAGCGGATGTTCGGATAATATCGTGAGTATATTTCAGCTTCACGCCATTTATGGAGTGCAATTGTGCGTTTGCAAGCGCAGTCCATACACGAAATTTTTATTCGGTCACTCATCAGGTTTCGCCTCCCGAATAATCTGATAGTCACCACATTTCGGGCATTTCATAATAACACCGTCGATCAGTTGAGGGTGACATGCTCTCATATCTCTCCATTTTTTATCCGGAACGCCAAAATGCACATGGCAGTGGTCGCAAAAGACCGGAACAAGCGCTTCATCAGTCGAGCTTTTCATCTTTACCACAAACCTATCATCCAACTCCGGGTGGGTCACGCGCTGGTTAAGAGCCCAAAGCAGGTTCCAGCAGGCAGCGCGAAGGTGATCCTCATCGTCCATACCGACCATGTACTTTGCCAGATGCCGAGAAGCACTGTCCAGCAGCGAATGCAGCGGGATACCCTTATCCACATTGTGCTCGCCGTACTTCAATGCACCCTCCTCGCAGTGCTTGCTGACCTCCATGATGCCATACCAGGGCAGAAGATCCATGCGGCCCTTTCCTGCATGCATATCACGCTTTGCGCCGGTTTCAAATTCTGTGCGGTCTCCAGAGTCTTTAATCATTTTTGCTCCTCCCAAGGATATTTTTCTGCTCTTGTTCCATCTGCTAAAATTTTGCAGTAGCACTTTTGGTCAGGTAATACACACTCACCAGCGTTCTCGATGTTGATATCGCAGTCTTTATATTCGCCGTAAATACTACGCTTGCAATCTGTGCAATAGTTAATCTCTCCCATAAAACATCAATCCTTTCTTACTTAATGAGATTCACATGATGCTGGTAAACCTCAACAACATCTCGCGGATGGTTCTTTTTTCCAAAGAACATTGCAATATGTGGGTAATTATCTCGTCCATCGTTGCGGCAATACAATTTTGTGGGAACTTTGTAGCGAGGCAATGCTTCTTCGGTATACATGATTTTTATAAGTTGAATCTCATGATACGTTGCCTTCATCTTCTGAATAAGTTTCTTCTTGCTTTTTCGTGAGATATTTCCCATCAGCAGAACCTCCTGATTCTCCCCTGCATAACCTTGTTGGGAATATCTAGCCACCGGATTTTGCATTTGTCCTTGTAGTCAGGGCGCAGCTTCTGCAGAATCATCTTTAATGGCTGCCTCTTAATTTCTTCAATCAAGTCCATGAGACAAGCCGTTACTTTCTCGAAGCATTCTGCAATCGCATTTAGGACATCTGCTATTTTCTCACAGGTCGTCGCAGTAAGCCTTAAAGAATCATAAATATCATGCTCCATAGAATTTCCTTTCGTTGAACTGTTTCTTTTGCATCAATGCTCTGGAAATGGCCACATCGATACCGCTACGGCTCTTCAGGTGGTAGAACCAGAGATCCTTGAAAGGTGTATTCAACCGGTCGATGCGCCCAGATGCCTGCTCCATGACCTTATAGGAGTAGTTCTGGCTATAAAAAATAATGGTATCCGTCTTAATGCAGTTCCAACCTTCTGCTCCAGCGTTGTACTGTACAAGATAGACCCATTTATCCGTATCCGGTATCGGTTGATGCTTGTGTCCATTCCACTGAGCCACCTCCACACCGTTGTCATAGGGCAGATGCAGGAGAATATCCAACTCATAGTCGAAGTTATAGAAGATGATAACTCTCGGGTGTGTCATGCAAATATCAAGCACTTCCTGTTGCCGAGATTCATCTGCATTGACCACCCTCCGCAAGCTGGAACAGAACTCACTTGCTGTTTCAATAGGCCGCCCTTCCCATGGATTCCACCGGCTCATGCAAATATCTTTGTACTTGTGCTGGTCGAACTCGACGTAGATGTTCTCATGATGCGGTATCGTCTTCCGCTCAAAGTCCATATCAACCAGAATCCGTTCCCGCAGACGTATCAGCCTGCCAGTGTTCAAATATCTGTCAATTTTGGGGTACTTTGAGAAGCGACTATAGACCACGTGCTCATTATTGAACTGTGTCCGGTTCCGGTAGAATCCATTTGCAATGAACACCGGAATATAATCGGTCCAGCAATCGCCAGGCGTGGCACTCAGAAGAATCCAGTCGTTTTCCCTCGTAATACGTAAGAAATCCTTCACCCACGAGCCATTGCCCACAACACGCTGTTCATCGAATATGAAGAACGCGCGTTTGACGCCAATGTACTTGCCGATGTTATTCCAAGAATCGATTACGACTTTGTGGTTGTAAAGGTCAAGGCTCTCATCAGTAGACATGAAAAAAGGAGCGAGTTCTTCGTCCCACTCCCCTGTGTCACGTTTCCGTGCTGTTGTGATAATATAAAGGTCTTCGGGCTCAACCATCGGAATGTACTCTTCTGTGTTGAGCTTTCCATCGAACATCTGGTAATAAAATGCCAGCCCCGTTCTGCTTTTTCCGCTTCCCACCCCACCACACAGAATACAGCCTAGTCTCATTTTCTGGACTGCTTCGAGCTGGTAGTCGTAAAGCTGAACTCCCGCCATCAGAGCAATCACCTCATTTCTTCGTGAACATGAATGGCTTCAGGATAGCAATGATTCTCGTAGGCCAACAGGGCAATTGTAGCTTCCTCTTCGCCCTCACCAAATATTGTGTACGCGAATATCTCTTTAATAGAAACTCCTTTACTCTTTTTCTTTAGTGCATCGCCGCACTCATTTTTGCCAGCAGCCCCGCGATACCATCCTTGGTCTGCGCAGCCACCTGATTCAGCTCTTTCAACACCTTGGCATAAGCGCCAGCATCCTCGTTGGTTTCATCCGGCTTACACCACTTCTTAAAGACCTTATGGAACCGGGTATCGTTGCAAGCCATCTTTTTGCAAATGGCCAGAGCGAGGCCCTTTTCCTTATCGAAAATATCATCAGGCCCGCACTTCACCACCGTCTTGGTATTGTCAGACCAGAAGACAATCGTTGCCGGATCATTGAAGATGACTTTGCGGATGCTGACATTGCACATACCAAACCGCACAATATCATTCTTTTCAGCACGCTCCGTAGACTGGCGGGAGTAGTCAATTGCCATCGCAGTATAAATAGCCCTGTCAATGTCAATTCCCAGGTTGTTTGCCGACACCCTAATCACGTCTTTGCTAGGATTCCAGGGAAGTTTTTCCATTTATCTCACCTCATAATTTCTTGCAGCTTCGTCCTGAATATCACCCCAGGGTAAATCAGGCTTCTGCCAAGGTGGCATTCCACCATCATCCGATACGAACCATTCCAGATCTCCGTATTGAGCAATAGTGTCCGCCGCCTCATCAACCATCTTGTCGAAATAAGAGCGGTCAATGCTATCCTCCAGATGGAGGTTATAGACCATCTCACTTTCCAGCCAGCGGTAGTCTTTGGCTCCAGTGACCGAATTATATTTCGTCTCACCGTCGTCTCGGACACCCGCTTCACGCATCAGCAGCGCTCCGCCGCATCCGGGTTTGATGGGGCAGAATTGACCAACACGCCCCACGAAAATATAATTGTGCTCGTCTTCGGGCAGAGCCTCGTTTTTATCGAGGTAGATTGCGCCCTTAGAAACCGACTTGGTTTCACAAAGGTCGTCGAACACAATATCTTCGTGGGAGAAAAGCGTTTTAAACACATACGGCACCTGAAACTGAGCACCAGTCGCAGTCCAATGACCGCCCTTCTTCTCGTTCTTTTCAGGAATATAGCCGTACTGTGCCTTTGCTGTATCTGCATCGAGATACTTTGCAATATAAACGGCGTTGTTCACAAGGCACATTTTTTCGTATGTGGCCTCATGCTCAAACGTGTATCCGTACTTTTTCGCAAAATCCATGCAGAAGTCGATGATTTCAGGCGTTGCATCCGGAATCTTGATAGAGTCCGTCTTGATGTGCGCCACCGTGAAACCACGCTGCTGCACCTCGTCCTGCAGAGTGCGCATAAATAAAGCCCCTCGAAGCGCCACAATATTATTGGCGTTCTTGGGGTTGCGGAATGGATTATCGAAGGTTGCACTGGTCAGACCGTAAACCGAGTTGATAGCGATTTTCAGAGCTTGTGCCAATGCTTTCGCCTGTGCGGGGTCATCCAAATATTTGGACAACTTACCGCCAAAGAGCTTCTTGGCCTTGTCGTACTCACCATGTTTTACATAAATACGTACATCCATCAGGTCATTGAAGTTCTTGGTGTAGTCGCCAAAGTAGTTTAGAGCGACGGCCGAGTGTGGGTGCAGAGAGGCAACGTCCAGCAGGGCGATGTTGTAGTACATACCGGGTTCGGCATAGACATAACCGCCAAGGCCCAAATCAGTACCACGGAACATATTGTGCATCCGACCATCTTCGCCTCTGACCCACTCATAACCCGGGAAGGCGTTGATGATATTCTTGTCGGTCAGAATATCAGGCTCGACTTCTACCACCGAATCGGACTTACCCGTAGCTAAATCTGTATAGACTAGCTGAGGATGCTTTTCCTTGCCGAAAATAATGCGCGTGGTCAGGCTGTTGGTAGTGTCGTTGACGGTCATCCCAGCAACATCTGCCAGAATTTCACGTGCAACAAAGTCAGCCTTACGATCTTTGGAGTTGAACACTGCTTCGGTGGCGATAACGTCATTGTCGCAATACTCCGCGACCTGTTCCCATTTTTCTTCGGGCACCGGCTGGTTCCAAGGTAAGCCAAGCTCCTGATGATGGATACCCAACTCAATCTCGAACTTTTTCAGGCTCTGTTTCTTCGACGAGAAATCGAAAATATCCGTGTAGGACAGGTTATAGGCCTCACCAAAGAAGCCCATACGGTCATTGATAATACGGTTCGACAGTGCGTACAGCTGCTCCGTATTCCATCCGAGCATGCAAGCCCAAAGCATGTGATTATCGTATTTGCGGTTATTAAAGCCAATCAAACGATATTGTGTCAACTTCTCAATATCCATAGGGCTAGGATTGATCAACCGATTTACTGGCTTATCCTCTCCAGCGAACTTCCAGTTGACCAAGAAGAGATTTGGGAACACTTCACAGTCAAAAAATACGATGGGTGCTTTCTCACCGTCATCAACCTGCGATTCAACATCCTCTCTTGACTTGAAGTGCATCTTCGCCGTGATTTTCAGACAGGCATCGGCCTGGTTCGTGCTGTTTACGGCAAAGGCCAGAATCGCATTGCGCATGTCGTCAACATTATAGGGAATCCCACTCTCGTAGGCTTCATCCATAATATGAGCGATAAAGTCAATGCTGGGTTTAGTATAGGGACTGATTTCTTTTGCGAGGGCTTTCTTAATGAGTACCCGCAGGTGCTTCTCATTTTGAATCTGCTTCATATCGACCATTGCTTTTTCTCCCTTCAACGGCAAGCCGCTGCTGATTTTGGCAACCGGAATATCATTGCACTTAGTCAGCATTCTTCTCAACGAAGAATTTCCGGTGAACACCTTGACCTCAATATGCTCATCGTATACACGGCTCAGTTTGCTTGCGTCCCCTGTGTAAATGTAGTGCAAGTGGATTCCTGCACCAGATTTACTCAGTTCTGCGTAGGTAGCAGGCCACTTGGACGCTGCCTCCAGATTTCGCTCAAAGCATTTCTTGCCATCGTCACCCGGAATATCAAAGTCAATGACGATGTGGGTTTCAGGAACTTTGACATAGTGGAGCTTAGAAGTAAGAATGTCTTTGAGCAGCGTTTTGATATTCTCCCACTTTTGCGTAGGAGTGCCATTTTCGTTCGCATACTGCGCAGGACAGTCCTTGCAAATATCATCAAAGAGAGAATGCTGTGGTTTCAGATCAATCCATGACTTGGATGGCTCCTCCTTTGAAGCTGCTTCTGCAGGTGCGGGGTCGGCAAATTCTTTGAACTTGTCTGCCTTGAATCCACTGTAGTAGCTTCGCACTCGTTCGCCATTCACATCTTCTGCGCGTTCCTTGTAGTCCGCAAAGTAGTTCATCAGCTCTTCACGGAATGCACGCATCGAATACGGATAGACAACCTTTGCTCGCTGGTTATACTCGTCATACATCGCCCATGCACGCTTCAGGGAAATACCGTCTTCTTTCTTGAAAATATAATACCGGTCGAGCATGAAGTTATAGAAGTCATTGGAAGCGCCAAGCATTCTTGTCGGAATATAATCGTCATAGCGATGTTTATTCCCCTCATAGACCTCCTTGCAGTGCCATGCAATACCGCCAAGCTCGAAATCGGTCTTGGCATAGAGTTCAGAATATCTTTTCTGAGGGACTTTCTCACCTGTGGGCACCACATCGATCAATCGGCGAATCAAACCGGACTTCGCGTCGGTGATTTTGACAGGCTTGTTTGTGGCGAGAATCAGGAAACTCTTGAATTGATTGGCATAAGCACTGCGGAACTTCTCATTGACCATCATGGTCTCATGAGACACCAATGAATTCAGACGAGTATTGTCCTCGATTTTGGACAGGTTACCTTCATGCTGAATTGCGATCAGAGGGTTCGCCTTGAAAGCTTCCAGTGAGAATGCATTGGATGCCGAGCCCAGTGCCTGAGAATCGAATGCTGCATAATATCCAGTAAAGAGCTTCTGGATGATGTTCAGCACTGTGGATTTACCACTACCGGGCGGACCATAGAGAACCATGAACTTCTGAATTGTCTTGGAATCGCCATTGACAATAGAACCGATACACCACTCGATTTTCTCTCGCTCCTCTGGAGAATAGAGTGTCTGCATCAGCTCATCATAGGCGTCAATGTTTCCCGGTTCCAGCACATAAGGGAGTCTCTTGGATGCATAGCTTTCCTTCTTGACCGGAGTGTTCGCAAATATCAGCTGCTCATCCAGCGTATGGTAGTTGTCCCGCATCTGACGTTGGCAATACTTGTGCCAGTTGTCAATCATGCCCGATTCAGCGTCCCACATGTGGAGCACCCGGTAATTATCCAGATGCTCCTTGTGTTCGTTCGTGTAAATATCCAACTCATGGTCAATCAGTTGAAGTGCATCCTGTTCGTCAATGCTCCACAATCCTCGCTCTTCCAGCCAGATAGCATAGAAATCAGAACCCCGAATCATCAAGTCCTTGGACTTTTTGATGATGAATTTGGGATAGATTTCGATTACACCGCGTTTTCCCGTGCGCGTTGCAATCATCAGGAAATCAATCATTGGTAACTGACTTCCTCCTTTCTACGAGGTCTGTATCAGACATCTTTTTTCGTGACACTCGCCTTGCCATCGCAGCAAATGTCCTTTTCAAACTGCATCTCTGCGAGTTCTGCTTCGGCAGCATCGGCGCGTTCCTTTTCAGCCTTGCGCTTTTTCTCGCTTTCATCCAGCATCTTGCAGGCAGTCCAGAACAGACCAATGGTGCCTACCAGCAGCAGGTTCTTGCCAAAAAGCTTGCCCCTCTGGCGGCGAATCGCCTTCTGGGCGGCATCCAGTGCCAGCTGAGTCTGTGCGAGTTCGTAATAAATGTTATTCATAGTCACTTTTCCTCCAATAATTAAGGTCTGCCAAAATCAGCCGACCAATGTGCTCGGTATTCCTACATGCTGTAATTCGCATCAAAACGACGGAATCATGGAGAACTTGCTCTATTACACCTTCCATCGGGATGCATATTTTCGATACGTACACCATCACATGTTGCTTTCGTTGAGATACGCCATCAGCTGATACCAAATATCTAACTGTCGCATATCCACGTTCGGGCTTATTAAAGTAAAGAGCCCACCAGCTCCATTCGGCTGATAGGCTCTCTGATTGAAACGGTCGATGATAAATTGAGCGCGACCCTCATTGAACCGAGCATCATCCATAGCTGCCAGCCCAAGACTGACAACCATGCTCCAGAACCATTGTCCTACTCGGTTTCCTGCTTCAGAATCTGCCATGATATGCTCTTCGATGCGGATGGAAAGCCCCACCATCATCTCCAACATACTACATGACATCCCGCTCGTTGCACTGTTCAACGCTGCATATGGGATACTTTTTTCCTGAGCGAATCGGTAGCGCAGGTCTCGCCCATCTTCAGCACGACTCGCATCCATCTCACAGGATGGAATAAAGTCTTGCTGAAATAAAAACGCAAGCAGCTTGTGGAAAGAAAGGTTTCTGGGTTCCCATCTTCCGCAAACCGTTTCACGCAGCCAGTCAAAATACTGACTGGTCATATCGTTGAATATCATTCATACTCCTCTCCGGAGTTAGGATACAAGTCCGCATACTTATTGCGCACCTTCAGAACTTCGTAGTCCTTCCGGTAGTTGTGATTGCGGACATGGACAAGATCAGGCTCTTCTGCTCCAAAATTATCCAGAGCCTTAGGGCCAATCACCTTTTCAATGTCCTCTACCCTGCTCCCATCACTATCATAAGTCAGGATGCCGTCTGCATAGTAGGTCAGGAAGCTGGTTTCGTAATCGTCCTCGTTACCGAACTCATCGCTCGGAATGATCTCAATAGCCTCCATCGGCTCATGGGTCGGCTTCTCAGAATCTTCCTCCTGACGATACGGGCCACTCACGAGATCGTACGCCTTTTCGTTCGACCGCTGCTCGATGGTCATATCCAGTTCCTGCTCACGCTGCTTAAAATGGTTCCGAGCGTCCTCGACCAGCACATCTGCCTGCTTCTTGTAAATATCGCGCATCAGGAAGTGCATCGTGGCAACACCAGCAGCAAATCCGCCTACAAATATCAAGGCATCACGCATCAGTTTTTTCATTGGTTTCTTCTCCTTTAATCGTCATCATGGTGAAGGCCAGTCCTCCAAAAAAGAGCGAAACACTCATGAGGACCCCTCCAACCAGATGCCGCTTTCGTTTCGTGTCGGTCAAATAATCGAGGAATAAAAACACCGATTCTAAACCGTCCATAAATATCCTTTCACTCAGAAAGGACTGCCAGACCGGATACGAAGCACACTCCGGCCATGGCTGCAAATACATAGGAAAGAGTCTTTACGTATCTGGTCATAGCTTGTCCCTCCAAAATATCAGTTAGATTTTGTCGATGATGATGCCATCACAGTTGAAGTGCAGAATGACAGAACGCTCCTCGCCACGGAGGAAGCTCTTCAGTGCCTCATCGCTCGATTCAAAGCTCGTGAGGCCGAAATCCACATGGTTGTGCAGCGAAGTGTCGTTCGGATTGTATACCCAGCCAACGACCTGGCCAGTAGGAGTGCGCAGAGATTGACCGCCGTGCGTGCCAATCATGGTGAGCACCTCATTCAGGAACAGATGCCCCTGAGAACGCAGTTTCTTGTTCGCTGCAGACTCCATGAGGAGCAGATAGTTCCGATTCAGGTCGGCATCCCGCTCCCACGTGTCCACAGTTTCATCGAAAATCAGAGTGCACGGATCATCTGCCTGCTCAGCGATATCCTTGTACTCTTTGATGACCTCCTCTACACCGTTCTCATCGACCTTCTTGGTTTCGACCTCCACGGCCTTAACGTTCTGCTCCAGTTCATGCTGTACCCGCTCGCCAAAGCGGTCGGCGACGCGGTTCTTATAGCCGTTGAAAGACTGCTCCAGCGCGATGTAGGCGGCCGTCAGCGTTGCATTCCGCTTCGTCATGATATGATGACTGCCGAACATGCAACCGAGAGATGCTGCGCCCAGACCAATCGCAGGTGCATACACCTTTGCGAGCTTCATCCCGGTCTTAATGTAAGTCGTGGTGATGTCCTTCGTCAGGTCTTCCTTAGTGTAAGTCTCACCCTCCGACAGCTGAATTTCCCCGGAGTCCACCTTGTCTTTAGTCTCGTGGATTTTCTCCACATTGGCCTTGTGCTCAGCCAGAATATACTGTGCCTTCAGGGTCGCCTTGCAGGCCAGAACGGTTGCAGTTACGCCACCGATTGCAGCGCCAACCACCATGATGGTCGGGCTTACTTTCTTCAGCTTGAATGCAGTCTTAGACAACATCTGCGTTGCCTTAGTCATGATTTCTTCCTTTTTCATAAAATATCAGTCCTTTCAATTAGTTCAGAGGAACAGGTTTCGGAAATACGATAGTGTAACCGCCCGGAACACCCTTGATAGATGCAGGCCCAAGGTCATACCAGCCATACTTGCAGTCCTGATAGTCACGAGCATCACGGGTAATTCCCACAACATCGTAAAAATCAGCAATCGTGACCTGCCCATATTCGTGCAGCGCATGGCCCATCTCGTTCAAAACATCATTCGCATCGGCATAGCTATCGAAGGTGATGTTCTGCCAGTCCAGCCGGTTCGGGCGATAGTTGTTCTGCGGAGGACGGCTCTGGTTTGCATTCGCGTAGTAGCTGCTATAGCTGTTACGCTGCTGAGAATATCCGCCCGTATTGGTGCGGGAACGGTCGACACCGAACAGTGCGATATTGACCGCAGAGCACACCATGTTCTTGATACCGGGCAGAATATAATCCGTCCACAACTTTTCGCGAATCGTCTGCAGGTCTTCTGCGAGAAAGTTATGCGCCAGCTTCTGGATCTCGCTCTCCTGCTTGATGGTCACCTTACCGGTCGTGACCTTTTTCAACTGTTTCTTAGGCGGCTCGCCAGTGGAGTTGATGCTGCTGGAAGGCATTTCGATTTTAGCCATTAGTCAGCCCCTCCTCTGCATACTGGAGGATGAATTCCCCGATTTCCCTAGCCGTTTCAGGCTTCCAAGTGGTGCCGAACGTCTTGCCAGTCAGTTTGTCAGTGATGGAAATGAAGACCTTCTTCACGCCCTTGTCAGTGACAGCAGGGTCAACATGGAGTCGATACTCCTTCAGGATGGTCTTGTAGCCCTTCTCAATCAGCATCTTGATGTAGACCTTATCGCCTGCAACGCCAACAGCCACACCCGCAGCAAAGATGCCACCGATTACTGCAGCCTTTTTCCAGTTGAACTTTTTGTCGTTTTTCTTTTCCATGGTAATTCTCCTTTATAAAAATAAAAGGAGCCGCAGATTTCTCCACGGCTCCCTTGCGGCTGTCCAACAGATTATTCTTCGTCGGTTTCCACCACTTCGGTCACTTCTGCTTCGATGGGCTCGTCCTTCGCCTTCTTGCTGTCAATCCAGTTCTTTGCCTTGTAGCACAGCGGAACGAGTACGTGCTTGCAGAGCAGCTCAGCGCCCTTGTAAGCTGCGGCACCAGCCAGCATGAATACTGCCGTCTTGCCAAAGCTACCAGATGCGCTCGACATCTCCGCATGGTTCTCGTCCACACTGGGCACCAGGTTATCGACCTCCGGCATTGCATCCGTCAGGTTCTCAGTCATAGCGTCCATGTTGTTCATCATTTCATTTTCCATAGTGATTCTCCTTTAATTACAATAACCGGCGTTTCTTCCGGCTGCTTTGCCATCTTGTCGAGGGTAATGGCCTGGCGAAGTTCTTTCTCCTTATCCTCGCCGATGGTTTCCACGACTTTCTCCTGATACTGTTTCATGGCGCTTTCGCTCAGAGAATATGCGGCCGCCAGAGCTGCATTACGCCGGTCGTTCTCATTCATGGCACCAATCATGCAGCCTGCAGATGCTACCATGGAAATCGCCGTAGGAATATAAGCCGGAGCAGCCGTCTTCACGATGGTTTTTACATCCAGCTTCTCCGTGCCAAGTTCCTGCTTCTTCTCATCGAGCAGGATCATCGCCTTGGGAGTTGCCTTGACGGCGAAAACTACGCTCGTGACCATGCCTGCAATGCTGCCGCAGACCAGGATTTTGGGAAGATTCTTTTTAATACCCTTTCCCACTTTCTTGCCAAATGTTTTCAGGTTCATTTTTTCATACCTCCGTAAAATATAAAAGAAAGAGCCGCAGATTTCTCCGCAGCTCTTCGCTTCTTAGTAGAGCCTATCCTCCGCACAATGGCGGTTTTTGTATGCTCCTCTCCTTCTTACCGGAGCAGGGTCATCCGTCAACCAGCTGTAGAGCCGAATCGGCTGCAGGAGCAAGTACCAGATCAGCGCATCAAGTGCGCTAAGCATCGCTTGCCCCAGCACCTTTAAGGCACTCAGCATCTCAGAATCCACCTGCTTGAAGTATTCATGATCGAACATAATTTTTACCTCCAATTCTTTTTAGGATTTCTCCATAATAGCGTTGGAATTTTTCGCGATTAGAGGTTCTTTTCCGACAGCTGCTTGTGAACTTCTTCCTGAACCATATCCCGCAGGTCGTCCTCGGTCTTCTGGTCCTCGATCAGGTCATGCCCGAAGCCCATGATTGCGCTTGCCGCCAGCATTGCCATAGATGCAACTTTCCACCAGTTAATGTTCTTCATAAATATCATGCTCCTTTAACTTAAATCATTGTTTATTGGCAATAAAAAATCCCACCTTAACAATCCAATGCCAAGGTGGGAACGATTTTAAGTATATTATATTTTCTGGCCCGTTCGCTTTTTGTCAATCAATTTATAAATCGACTCCAACGAACTCTGTATATCTTGCCAAAACTTTTTCGGATCCGTGGAATGGTTTCCAGCCTCTACAACCATATCTTCAAGATTTCCAGATTGCTTTGTTAATTCCACAAAAAATTCATTATCATCATATTTATAGAACAGCGCTGAAACATTCATTTCACTTAGTACATTACAAAATTTATTACCATTTCGTAGATAGCCATCACCATCAAAATCAAGTGCCGTTCTAGCTTGTGGAATCTTTTTTATAAGATACTCGTCAAAAATTGTACTGCAATTAGCCGAACGAATGGCCGCAACTGCGGATTTGTTCGCCGTGCTGGCGGCATAAATGGATACTAAAATTGCAACCCCTGATAAAATAGCAGAAATAACTTCAATCATCCATTTACACATCCTTCACATAAGCATTAGCCGATCCAAAATAGTTTTCTTCGGGTCGGAAATCTTGGGCACAATAACATCGAAGTTTTTTTCCATTCCTTCCCGGCCAATTTCGGTATAAATCTTTCCAAAAAAACCCTGGATAAACGAAGATGCCAAATAATCAATTTGTTCAGGAAAAACGATTGTAAACGGCTCCCTCAAATTGATATGACCATCGACTTGCGCATCAAACAGTTTTCTTCCATAACTGTTTCCTGCAAGCTTTGTCAAGCTCCTATCCTTTATTTCAAGAGCTATCATTTGTTTACTCATAATGTATCCTCCGTTTCCATCACGAAATTCAGATTGTATGCGGTTCCAGGAAAGTATATCGGGAATTGAAGAAAAACATTTTTGTCAGGAATACAGTGCTGAAAATCATGCACTCGATTCATTCCAATCCAATGATCCGAATCATATTCCAAAAGCGACTGTATGAATTGCATTTTTCGTCGTCCAGACAAGACATAACAATTGTTACTGTCTGCTTGAGCCTCTAACCATTTAATCAAGGCCGGAAGGCCAGTTCCGCCAGTCAAGTATTCGTTTGGTCTACCGGATATACGATCTTGGAAAGCACTCAGCATGAAAAATTCATCGTCACCATAGCCTTCCCTGAAAAATCTTCTATGATGCAAGTAAATTTCACGCAATCGCCAATACCGTGCACTATCATTTGTATTACTTATCTCACTATTAGTGCATAGCTTTGTTTGAATCTGGGACGAAAGTAGGGTTGGTGAAAAGTTTACAACGCAAATATTCACTCCATAATATTTCGGACCTGTTGGATTATTTCGACGAACATAATTGCGAGGAGTAACATCAATATCAAGGAAGCAATCCGTACAACTGTGCTCAATCGCATTTCCAACCAGTTCCACAGCAACTTCAGCAAGAGACTCGCTACGTTCCTTTGTGATGCCTAATCCCCTAAAGAAGAGACAGAGCGTCGTGAAAGCTGAAGACAATGTTTCATCATCGTTTTCATTCGCTGAAAAAAGTTTGCGATAATAGTTTTTTCCAACTCCAAATCTGAATTGTCGAACAAAATCCATCCCTGAACGATTTGGTTCTCCAAAAACGCACAGTGGAGAATGATCAATACCATCAGTGAATATGTTCTTTTCCTTCTTATTATAGAGCAACCTTACAGATATACCATGATCTGCAATAATGTGCTCCAAGTAACACTCTAGCAGAACATACGTAAACTTTTCGTCGAAAGTCCCATTCGGAAACGCAATGGTAATAGACGAAACTTGACTATTGTTGTGAACGGTAAAAAAGATACCTGCAATAAGCGCCGAAATCGTATCAATCGTTAGTAAGCTCTGGTTCCCATGAAACATACAAGATTCGCCATCTGGCGAAAAAACAGGAACAAGAGCACTAATTGAGGTTGCATTCCGAAGTTGCTTCTCAAGGAGGGTCACATTCTTCATATTAGCCACCAGCTATTAACTTTTTTGCCTCTAATCATACTGACACACTATGATACCACCTACGGTCATTATAGCACATATTATGTCCACTAACAACAAAAATCCCTGTATCTTTCCTATTTATTTTGAAATTTGACTTTTATTAGCAGATCTTAAAACGGTGTATCCTTGCTCGGATCATAGTTCAAATAGTCGTCGATGGGTTCCTGATAAGCCTCTACATAGCAGACTTCCAGCCCATCATCTGTTTTCTGTTTGAGATAGCTGAAGTCGATCCAGAAATATTCCCAATCGGCTGCAAGATAATCGGCACACCACCCCTTCAAATCACCTTCCGGAATATAATCCAGCCCAAGGTAATTGTAGAGGTCATTCATCGAGGCATATCCATTCAGGGCAAAGTCGCGGTTCAGGCTGTAAAATGCCTCCAGCAGGGCAGCCTCCGTGGCATGAAAATATCTTTTCGAGATAGGTTCGTAACAGAGCAGCTTATCTTCAACCATGTCTGAGGTAGGTTCTTTGAGTACCGATCGAGCATCCTTATAGATTTCTTTCTCATGCTCGGCACCAACATGTTCTGCAACTTCCCTGCGGTACTCCTGATATGCCTTTCCAAGTGCCATGTAGCCAGCGGTCAGGCTCGCAATCTGCTTCTTGTTCAGTGCATTAGAGCCGAGGATGCACGCGATGGTCCCCGCGCCAAGTGCCGCGGCAGGCAGATAAAACTTCCAGCAGTCCTGTACTTTTTCTTTCATGGTATACGCAGGTTCTGCAGAGTTCATCTCAATAAGCTTCTCTGCCTTGATACTCGCCTTACCCGTTTCGATGGCAGTCAACACCACTCCCACGGAAGCGCCAATTGCCAAGATTGTCCCGCCATTCTTTTTCAAGAACCGGGACGCGGATTTCATGAGATTCATAGGCTTCTCCCTTCAAATATAAAAGACAAAGAGCCGCAGATTTCTCCACGGCTCTGAGTCTGTCATCAACAATTTCTCATCTTTTCACCAAGGCTGGCGAAACAGTCTGTAAAGATTTCAAATACTTTCTGGTCACGCTTGCAATATTTGCTGTTGATTTTCGCATTGATCGCATCTGCGGCCGCATAATTCCCATCCAGAACCATGTCGTTCCAAATATGGGCTATAGCATACGGACCGGTAAAACGCATAATTTGATCAATAGCACATAATATCGCCGTGCATACCAGAATCACTTTTACCATCTTTTTCATAATTTCATGCCTCCAAAATGTAATTTTGAGATTTCATATCTCCATAAGATGGCATGAATTTTTCGCGTCAGCAGATTCCTGCCTTTTTCAAAATATCCATGAGGTCGGCCTTCGGCATCTCAGCATCCAGTTCCAGATGAACCTTCACCTTCTGCTCCTTATCAGACCATTCGGCCCGAATATCATCCAGATTGACCTTGATACCGTACTTCTGCTTGGCAATCGCCTTGTTGATAGCCGAAGAAATGATTCGGCGCATAAAACTTGACCGGATAAGCATTAAGTCCTCCATAGGGTTCTTCTCCTTTTTAAATCAAACTTCTATCAAACACTGTCTCCCAGCGTTCTTTTTTCAGTGGTTTCATTCGTAAGGCCCACATGATTTGACGGACTGTGACGGTGGGATAGCAGCCGTTCGCATCTTTTTTCTTTGCATGGTGGTCAAAATATTCCTTGAATCCAGCATGCAGATAGATTTTGTCATTCAGCCACGGGTCAATAGCGCTCCATGTGGTAGATTTTGTTTTCTCGTTAAAACGTTGTTGAATGACGCAAAGGCCCTTTCCATGGTCCAAATATAATGTACTGATGCGATAGACCGGGTGATTGCACCGGTACGTTTGACCATAGTAGTTCGTCCAATTTTCAGGTGGTAGATTATGGTATCTCATAAAAGAAAGAGAAGCTACAGATTTCTCCGCAGCCTCTCCTGTCCCTCCTTTATACAGACTTTTTTCCGTAATCCTTGTAGATCATCTTGCCGTCCCGATAGCGGTCGTCGAACACCTGCACACCGCCTGCCGAACAAATTGCCCAGAACCGGTCATGGTGAATCATCAGAAATGCCCCCAGAGCGGTCGATGCAATACCAGCTACGACTTTCGCCACTTCGGTTTTCCAAGCCTTCTCTGCCTTGTCTGCTTCGATTCTGAGTTCATTTGTCTTCATCTGAAGCTCATCCTCTCGTGCATTCTTGTCAGCCAGGTTTGTTTTCTCCTTAACGCGAATTTCGTAGAACTTTGCAGCGCACTCGTAGGCAGCCTTGTACTCATCGCTTCCCGGTGTCAGATCCTTAATTCGTTCAAGCTCGTGCTTAATCGTTTCGTCCATCAACTTTTCGTTCTGGACTGCATTCAGTTCTTCCATTTTGATTATCTCCTTTTTAAGTCAATATTTGGAGTTTTCTCCATTAAACAGAATGTTTTTCTCGCGGCTTCAGTTTGCTCACCTTATTCACTCTGAGAATAACATACTGTTTATCGGCAAAGTCCACGGATTCCCCACCCAAGTTCAAGAACAGACTTGGGTTCTCGTTCTCATCTGCCTGAGCAACGATAAGGGAGCCAATCGTTTCGGCCTCGTAGTCAATCTTCCACCGAACTGCAGAACCAACCACGAAGCCAATGGTCGCACAGATAAGCCCCAGACCAATGATGATGTACATTTTCAAATCTCCTTTGTAATAGAATAATGGATAAACCGGTCGTGTGCGTGATGAAAATAAAAGGAGTCGTAGATTTCTCCACGGCTCCCTTACGCCTTAAATGTCGTTTCTGATCAAGAACAGGTCGTTATGATTGCAAGCAGGTCTCACAATCCCTTTTGCCCGAATCAATGCGATTGCATTGGCATAGGCCGCGCGTGCACTTTGAGCGTTTTTATACTCGTCCGTACCAATGTACATGACTTTCTGGTTGCTCTCGATGAATACGCGGATCTTGTCCATAGCGTTCACATATCCCCGATCGTAGGTAGTCTTTACTCGTCTGCTCATAATAAATTCTCCTTTCAATTTTCAGAAGACATCCTTCCATAATAGAATGCGAAAAGTTCGCGTTGGCTAACCTAGAATAAAAAAGAAAGAGAACGGGAATCGAACCCGTAACCTCTGCATTCCAGCAGTGCTCTACCAATTGAGCTATCTCCTTCCATAAAGGAAGATGAAAATTTCGCGAACAAAAAGCAGAGGGCGTGTTTTTAATTTACTTATTACCCTTTGTCTTGTCAGAATCCAAATCTTCTCTTGCCTTTTGCAGCTTGATGTATGCCACATATGCTTCCATGGTTGTTGCCACCAAGCAAATTGCAGCACTGCCAGCTTTCATAAAAGGTACAGTCCCTAAAAGTTTCTTTCCAATAACGTATCTAGCTTTCATAGTATCATCCTCCAATATGCCCTCTACTTCCATAAAGGAAAATGAAAATTTCACGAACAGGCAAAAAGAAAGAGCCTGCGATTTCTCGCAAGCTCCTGTATGGGTAAACATCAATCTTTTATCGCTGCTTCAAACTCTTCCACGGTCATCTCTACACGTGGCGCAGCATCTTCAACTTTCAGAAGGCCATCTCGTACCAGCCCAGCCAGAATATCAATCTCGACCTTGTGCTTCGCGATTTTCTCTTGGGCTTTCTTCTGCTCCCGCTCGATACGTTCTCTCTCCACGCCACAGTCTTCCATACATTTAGGATAGCTTGGCTCACCACAAGAATTACACATCAGACAATGCCGCCCTAGGTCTGGAATGTCTTCTTCAAACTCCTTGATATAGGTCGTCCATTTTCCGTTTTTCTTTACTGGAACAATCATATGTGATGTTACTTTCATGCCTTCTGCCTCCTTTACTTTATTATAGCATGGGCAAAACAAAAGCAAAAGACCATGTTTCAGATCTTTTGCTCCCCAGAATACTGGTTTAGGAAATCAACGTCTGGTAGCGTTCATTCAGCTTTGCCATAGTGGCTTCGTCTGCTCTAACTTTGACGTGGAACTCCATTCGGTTCTTAGCATTGATTTCGCTTTCAACAACCAAGTTTTTGTAACCTTCGTCATACAGCATTCTCAAGCAAATGCCAAGCTGTCTGTCGCTTCTTGCCAGAAGGTATTCCATAGCGTTCACCTCCTTCCATAAAAGAGGCAGAACTTTTCGCGTCACTGCCGTTCCTTGCTCAGGAGCCAGAAGAAATAATGGTAAGACTTATAGTATGTTTTTCTACAGCATGGGCATCCGTTGGCTCTCAGCGCATCATAGCAGACTTCTTCCGTTACACCTCTTAATACATATGGAGCGATTGCGGGTTCCAGTTTTGCTACACAGCGGTCAATAATATCAATGTGTGTCGAATAGTAGGCTCGTATGATGGCCTGCCGCTCTGTTGAGCTTTCCGGGAGAGTTCCTCTTACAATTCCAGAAACCTCATGGTTGTTTGATTCCCACCCGTTGACTTGCTCTAAAGCCTTTTTCCAATCCGGGTACTGCAAGCAAAAATTTTTCAGCTCGTAGTAGCGGTACTTGGTTATGTAGAATGGGCTTTTCTTGGAGAGTTCTGGTTTTTCATTCCGCAATTTTTTCATGAACAGGGATTTCCTTTCTAATTTTGTTCAGAAAGGATAATACTGTCCAAAATGGTCGTGTGCGTGCCCCTTTTAATATTCTTGATGATGAATTATGCCAAGGCGAAGTAAATCGTTTAACCTAGAATAGAATTTGAGGGGGCGAAAATCAGATAATTTTACTAAGAGGACTATGCTTTCGGTACATTTCAGCTAAATCTTCTTGGTTCACATCCAAGTAGGCTTGTTCTGTAACTGTGACGCTGCTATGTCCTAATAGCCTACTAAGCGTGTAAATATCACCGCCGCTCATAAGAAAGCGCTTTGCAAAGTTGTTTCGGAAAACGTGTGGGTGAATGTCTTTCAGTCCGATGCGCTGCGCATACTTGCGGACGTTCTTCTCAAAATTACTCACTTCAAGAAATTTACCTTTATTGGTGCAAAACAGAAAATCACTGTCGCGATAACGGTCTTTGTATTTTATCCATCGTTGGAGCTGTGTTGCCATCTTGTCCGAGAAAAATACATGACGACCTTTCTTACCCTTTGTGTTCTCTGCCGGAAGGTAAATATAACGCTTCGGAAGGTTCACGTCTGTCACTTGAATCATCAAACACTCGTTGATGCGCATACCCGTATCGAGTAATAATTGGATGATGATATAATCCCGGTATTCGCTGAAGCTGGCCGTATTCATGTTCCGTAGCAACTTACGAAAGTCTTCATCTGACACAAATTCAAGCGGACGGCGTTCCACTTTGATGTAGTCCCTACGCTTGACGGGCGAACGTAAAATCAAACCTTCTTCTACACACCAGTTAAAGAAAGCACTCATGTTCCGAAGATAATTGTTAATGGTCACGTCTGATACTTTCTTCCCGAAATCTATTCGCCGTTCCTGATAGTTCCCACTATTCGGGTTGCTGGTAACCGTGTATTTTCCACGTTCCTTTATTTGTTTTACATAATCTTGAATGACCACATGGGTGATTTTTTCGGTCTGTGTGATACCTTGCTCATCCAACCACAACATGAGAAGCCGCAGCGTTTGCTCATAGCTTCCAATTGTTTTTGTAGCTAATCCTTTGTTCTCGCAGTGCTCAATGAACATCTCAACATCACGTGCAAACATAAAACAAAAACCTCCTGTACGCATCGGGCACTACACCCAATAAATACAGGAGATTTATCGCCTTGAATTTAAGCTATTTATCGGCCTGATTCCATACGTCCATACCTATTCTCACTATGTTTATCGGCATGACAGTCCAGTTATGGTAAATAATGGAATTGCAAGCTGCGATTTAGCGTCGCTTACTTACCCCACTCGCTGCCGTTTATCCAGCCGCATCTTATCGGCGATCATCGCGATAAACTCCGAGTTGGTGGGCTTACCGCGCAGGTTATGGATGGTATAGCCGAAGTAGCTGTTGAGGGTATCCACGTCTCCCCTGTCCCATGCCACCTCGATGGCGTGGCGGATGGCCCGTTCCACCCGGCTGGCGGTAGTGCCGTTTTTCTTGGCAATTTCCGGGTACAGGCGCTTGGTCACTGCGTTGATGTACTCTGGCTCGTTCATGGTGAGCAAAATGGCGTCCCGCAGGAACTGGTAGCCCTTGATATGGGCGGGCACGCCAATTTGGTGCAGTATTTCGGTGACGGTCAACTCGTCACTGTCCACGCTGGTATGAAGCAGGTGTTTTTCCTGTCCACTTGCCGCCTTGAGCACCCGGGCTGCGAGCACGCTTTCATCAAAGGGCTTGACGAAATAGTAGGCAAAGCCCTCGTCCAGCAGCTCCTGTACCATTTCCTCGCTCTGGAACGCGCCGGTAACAAAAAACGAGGTGTGGCGCTCCCCTGCGGCGTTGTAGCGCTGTTTGACCGCCAGCGCATCCAGCCCGGGCATAAAGGCATCCAGCAGCACTACCTGCGGGCGAACGGCCAGCATCTTTTGCAAAACTTTATTTCCATCCTTTTCCACAACGGTCACTTCCACGCCCTTTTGCTCCAGCGCCTCACGACAGGCTTCTGTGATCTGAGCACCGGTATCCGACATCAAGAATCTCACTTTATCCATGGTTGTTTCCTCCAATGTGTGCAGTTCCCTTAACACCATGGATTTTACCATAATTTTCCAGATAGTTCAACGGTTTATTTTGGGAAATTGTGGAAATTTTGCTCGAATGTCATACTTTTTTATGCTGCTGCGTCCGTTCCGGGCACGGAATGTGCCTGTTCCAGCATGGTTTGTGCAAAAATACCGTAGCCTCGTGTCGGGTCATTGACCAGCACATGGGTCACTGCACCCACCAGCCGTCCGTTTTGCAGGATAGGGCTGCCGCTCATCCCCTGCACGATGCCGCCGGTCTGCGCCAGCAGTGCCGGGTCGGTGACGCGCAGCACCATGTTGCGGTGCGGGTCGGCGTCGTTCACCTTTTCTATATAGACACGGTAGCTGCGGGGCGTTTCGCCGCTGGTAGTGGTCAGGATCTCTGCCGCACCGGGCAGCACCTCCTGCGCAAAGGCAAGCTCTGTCTGCTGCCCGGCAATGGCGGTGCTTACCGTGCCGTAGACGCCGTTTTCGCCGTTGATACAAATTCTGCCAAGGGCATGGTCGCTGATAAATTTGCCCTTCAGTTCCCCGGGGCTGCCGGCGGTGCCGCCGGTGCATCCCACGATCTGGCAGGCCACGATCTCGCCGCTGCGCAGGGCGACCTGCTCGCCGGTGTCACTGTCGCTGATGGGGTGACCCAGCCCGGCAAACACCCCGGCCTGCGCGTCCACAAAGGTCAGCGTGCCCACCCCGGCGGAGGAATCCCGCACCCACATCCCTGCCCGCCACTGGGCGTTCTGGGTATCCCACACCGGCAAAAGGGTGGTCTGCCGCTGCTCGCCCTTGCGGACGTAGACCACCTCTACCGCCGCACCGGCAGCGGCTTCCAGCGCGGCATGGACCTGCTCGTTGGTCTCGGTGACGGTGTTTCCCATGCGGATGACCCGGTCGCCCAGCCGCAGCCCCGCCTGCTTTGCGGGGTTCACCGTACCGGCGGCAGTGTGCACCTCGGAAAAGCCCACCACAAGCGCTCCCTCGGAGAACATTTTTACCCCAAAGGGCGTACCGCATACCGTGACCGTGGGGCGCTGCATCACGGTGGCGCGGATGGTCTTGACCGGCAGCCAGCCGCCCAGTGCCAGCGTGGTCTGATAGCTGCCCGCTGCCCGGGTGCTGGCCACGTTGCGGCTGCCGTGTCCGCGCAGTGGTTCCACCCAGCCAAAGCGGGGCAGCGCAAGGGGCTGCTCCGGCTCCAGATAGACCTGCTCCGGCAGGGCGCACCACAGCCAGCCCAGCGCCGCCACGGCGGCCACCAGCAGATAGGCACCCATGATCTTCCCCCACCGGACGATGCTGTGCTTAGACATTTTACGGCCTCCCTGCGCATTTTTCGGGGTTAGTATGCGCCGAAAAGGACGAAAAAAACGCACCCGCATCCAAAAATGGACACAGGTGCGGTTATGATTTTTACAGAGACAGGCGCTTATGCGTCCTGCAGCTCGCCGCGGCTGGCGGCTTTGAGGTAGGCGAAGATGAACTCGTCGATATCGCCATCCATCACGGCATCCACGTTGCCGGTCTCGTAGTTGGTGCGGTGATCCTTGACCATGGTGTAAGGCATGAACACATAGCTGCGGATCTGGTGACCCCATGCGATCTCGTTCTGCACGC
>OLVW01000448.1_pt1 | contig 42333 bp, 31 predicted proteins | sample 1673301 | NCBI WGS metagenome assembly OLVW01 (sample SAMEA3178941, study PRJEB25190) | human gut metagenome
CCGCCTATATCATCCCGTGCTCAAACATTCTCGCTGCGCTGCGAAACTGCGCGCGGGACGATATAGGCGGGCGCCCCGGGGACTACGTTGACGCTGCTTGTCTCGCCCGGGTGCCGTCGGGCCAGGGATGGGCGTCTTCACTGATAATTGCTTTGTTGGAAGAGCTGCTTTTATTGCGGCTCTTTCTTTGGTTTTGGGTATATTTGTTCTTGTTGAATTGTTATTGCGGATGGGCTGGGTACTTGGCTTTCCGCTGTTGTTTGTAGCCGTCTCGGCTTTGGTTGAGGGGAGACGTTCTTTATGCGTATTGTGTTTATGGGTACGCCTGATTTTGCTGTGCCTTCGCTGACTTCGCTTGTTGAGGCTGGGAACGAGATTGCGCTTGTTATTACGCGTCCCGATGCTGTTCGTGGGCGTGGTAAGAAGCTGGAGCCGTCTCCTGTTAAGGCCAAGGCGCTTGAGCTTGGCCTGCCGGTTGTTGAGGCTAATCGTATGACGCCTGAGGTTGTTGAGGCGCTCCAGGCTGTGCAGGCTGATATTTTCTGTGTGGCTGCTTATGGCTGCATTTTGCCTGATGAGGTGCTGCATATGGCGCCGCTCGGTATCGTGAACGTTCATGCGTCCTTGCTGCCTCGTTGGCGTGGCGCTGCTCCCATTCAGCGTGCCATTCTTGCTGGTGATGAGGTTGCTGGCGTTTCCATTATGCGCATTGGACATGGCGTGGATACGGGCGCTTATTGTGCCCAGGCCTCTACGTCGGTTGCCGGTAAGCATGCCGATGCGCTCACGATGGAGCTTGGTGAGCTTGGCGGTAAGTTGCTTGCCGATACGCTTCCCTCGCTTGCCGATGGCTCGGCTGTTTGGACTGAGCAGGATGAGTCGCTCGTCACTCATGCTGCCAAGATTTCCAAGCAGGAGATGCGTCTGGATCCGCAGATGGCGGCTCTCGATTGCGTGCGTCATGTGCTCGCTTCGTCCGACACCGCGCCCGCTCGTTGTGTGATCGCTGACAAGACGGTTCGCGTGCTCGATGCCGCGCCGGCTGATGTGTCGCTTGGCGAGGGTACTGTTGCCGTCAAGAGCAAGCGTGTTTACCTGGGCCTTTCCGATGGCGCGGTTGAACTGCTTGAGGTTAAGTCCGATGGCAAGCGTGCCATGACTGCTTCTGCCTGGGCTGCCGGCCTGCAGGGTGCCGATCTGACGTGGGGTGTTTTGTCATGAGCAAGCTTTCTCCCGCGCGCAAGCTTGCGCTCGATGTGTTGATGGAGGCCGATCGCCGCGGTATGTATGCGCGCGACGTGCTCTCGTCCCGCGCTTCCGCCAAGGCCATTGACCAGCGCGATTCCGCTTTTGCCGCTCGTTTGGCGCTCGGTGTTGCCGCCACGCAGGGTATTTTGGATGAGTTGCTCGATCAGTTTTTGGATAAGCCCAAAAAGGTCGCGCCGCGCGTTCGCATGGCGCTTCGCATCTCGGCCTTCGAGATGCTCTATCTGCATACGCCGGGCCGCGTTGCCGTGAGCCAGGGTGTTGAGCTGGTGCGCAGCGGTGCTAAGTCTGCCGCGGGCCTGGCTAACGCGGTGCTGCACAAGGTTGCGGACAACGTGGAGGATTTTGCCACGGCATCTGACGTGGATGAGTCCGAGCGCCGTTTGGTTCGCCTTTCGCGTTTGATGGGTCTTCCTCGTTGGCTGTGCGCTCGTATTATGGCCTCGTTCGATACGCCCGAGGGCGCGCTCAACTTTGCCGGTAATCTGGCCCCCGCGCCGCTTGCACTGCACGAGAATGCGTTTGCGACCAAGGCCGACCCGTATATCTCGCAGCTCGTTGCGCCTGTCTTCCCGGGCTGCCATGCTCCGGTCGATGCGCAGGTCACGGTTGCATCGGGCGTGTTTGAGCGTGCTGCCGCGGTTGCCTCGGACCTCAACGCTCAGCTTATCGCTACTGCCGCTACACGTCCCGGTCGTTGCCTGGAGATTGGAGCCGGTCGCGGCACCAAGACCTATGTGATGATGTGCCAGGCCAAGCGTGCCGGGTACGAGCGTCAGCATACCGCGCTCGATCTGCACGATCGCAAGTGCGATCAGAATCTCGCACGCCTGCATAAGGCGGGTATAACGGGTGTTCGTACGGTGTCGGGCGATGCCTGCGAGCTCAATGAGGTGCTCACGTCCTTTGACGCGATGCTCGGCGAGCCCGCCCTGTTCGACACGGTGTTTATCGATGCGCCGTGCTCTGGCACCGGCACCATGCGCCGTCATCCCGAGATACCGTGGCGTCTGACCGAGAACGACGTTACGACTGAGCTGCCCAAGCTACAGCTGACGATGCTCAAGGAAGCAGCCGCGCGCGTTGCTGCCGGCGGTGAGCTTATCTATGCCACCTGCTCGGTTTTTGATGAAGAGAACACGCAGGTCGTGGATGCCTTCCTGGCCTCTTCCGAGGGCGCCGGCTTTATCGTGGCACCGCTCTCCGAAGCCCAGATTCTGCAGCTCCCCGAGTACGACCACGCCAAGAGCCTCGTCACTCTCCGCCAAAACCCTCGAGGCCTCTTCCAAAGTGTCCCCGTAAACGCCGACTCCTACGACGGTCACTTCTGCGCCCGCCTGGTCCACAAGTAACTACTAAGTTGCGGTGAAATAGGGATTGAATAGCGGCATCTACCCGCCAAATAGTCCTTATTTCACCGCAACTCGTAAAGATGCCTGGGTAGCTAAAGAATCAGCCCCGCGATCGGTGTCGATCGCGGGGCTGTTTGGTTTCTAGTGGCTATGCGGGCAGTTGGCGCAGCAGCCGCTGGTGGCGCTGGTGCTGGAGCCGCCAGTGCGTTGGTCGGTGTTGTAGAAACCGCTGCCGTCGAACTTAATGCCGCTGGCCGAGAACGTCTTGGCCGCCGGGGCGCCGCAGTTGGGGCATACGACCTCGGGCGTCTCGGACATGGGGTGCTCAACCTCAAACACGTTGCCGCAGCTCGTGCACTTGTAATCGTAGCGCGCCATAATACTTCCTTTTCAGCACAAAGCGGGCAGATCGCTCTGCCCGCAAAAATTCAAACGTCTGTAACTGTACCCTATATCGGGGGTTTTATCACGCTTCGCCCCAGAATCTATGGGTGCTGCGCAGGAGCTTCGCAGTTTTCTCCTCGGCTGCCGCAACGTCGGCCTCCTCAGCCTGCCAGGTCCAGTTGCCCGTGGCCACGCCCGGCACGTTCATACGTGCATCGTCGCCCAGTCCTAGCACGTCCTGCAGCGGCATCATCACGAGCGGAGCATCGCTGGCCAGGGCGTTGCCCATGAGCTCGCTTGCCAGTTCAATGCCGCTCGGCTCGTCGCCGCCTGCAAAGGAGTGTGTGCACCATCCGGCAAGCGTCGAGGTGTCGTGCGTCGAGGTATACAGGATCTTGCCCGGTGTGGGATGAATTCCGCAACGAACGTCGTAGTCGCTAAACTCCAGCACGTCCATGCCGGGGAAACCGCAGGTCGATGCCATGGCGCGAACACCGGGCGTCAGATAGCCCAAGTCCTCAGCGATAAAGTTGAGCGGACCCAGCTCGTCGTAGGCGGTCTGGAACAGGTCCTTGCCCGGGCCTGCCAGCCAACGCCCGTCGGCGCATGCCTTACCCGCGGGAATGCTGAAATAGCTGTGGAAGCCCAGGAAGTGATCCAGGCGCACGCGGTCGTAGAGCGAAAACGCACGACGCAGGCGATCCATCCACCAGCTATAGCCGTTCTGCTTCATGTGGTCCCAGCGGAACGTTGGGTTGCCCCACACCTGGCCCTCGGGCGCAAAGTTGTCGGGCGGCGCACCGGAAATCTCAATCGCCTTGCCGGTATCGGACAGCCAGAAGTTCTCGGGTTCGCTCCACGCGTCTGCCGAATCGTCGGACACGTACATAGGAATATCCCCGATAACCTCGATGCCCTTCTTGTGCGCATAGTTCATGAGCTCGCACCAAGCGAGGTCAAAGCGGTACTGCATGTACGCCTGAAGCTCGGCCTCGTTGTGGAAGCGCTTGTCGTCGATCAGATGTTCGTTGTAGCGCGCGACATCTGCCGGCCAATCGTGCCGCGACTCGCCCTCAAAGTACTTTTTAACGGCCATGTAGACGCAGTATTTCTCAAGCCAATCGACATTGCGATGTTTAAACGCGGTGTACAGCGGATCGGCATCCTCGCCGCCGCGGGCCTTCCAGGTCTCAAAGTCGGCTGCCAGCTCTTCGTGACTCTCGGGTAGCAGATCAATATTGCCTGCAAAGGCCGAGGGGCCGGCGTAGGGGGAGCGGAAGAAGTCCGTGGGGTTGACGGGCAGGACTTGCCAGTAGCGCATGCCCATAGCAGCCAGATGGTCGATAAAGCGACGCGTGGGCGCACCGATTGTGCCGGGCTTGCCGTCATCGGTCGGCACCGAGGTGATGTGGCACACAACGCCCGCGCCATGATCGAGCGGCTCCTGCAGGCGCTTCTCGGCATGGTGATAGATGATCGAAGAGCCCAGCGGGTACAGGTCGAGCGTGACGGTACCGTTGTGGATCTCGCACTCGTGACCGCTGATCACGTCGCTCGCGCATTCGCCGAGCGCCGGAATCGTCACGCGGTGCGAATTGCGCAGGCTGCGGTTGATGATAACCGTCGCGGCTTCGCCGTCATTGCCCGTGCGGGTGTAAGCCAAGACTTCGTCGTTGAGCGCAAAGGCCTTGATCTCGCCATCGACCATAAAGGGCAGCGCACGGCGCACGGCAGACGCGTTCTTAACGATGGCCAGTGTGTCGAAGTCGTGGAGTTGGTCTTTGGTCGGCAGGGTGCGGCGGTTGCCCGGATCGGTGAGGCCCTCCAGGCCGTACTCGTCGCCATAATAGATCGAGGGCACACCCGGGAAGGTCATCTGCATGAGCGTCGCCAGCCAAAAACGGCTCTTGGCCAGGCCCATCGAGTTATCGTCCAGGCGCCATTTGCTGCGCTCGCTCTCGGGCAGCTGCGACTCGTCGGGGCCACCGCCGAGCACCGAGATGATGCGCGGGCGGTCGTGGCTCGAAAGCAGATTGAGCGCGCAGGCCAGTGCCTCGCGTGGGTAGTTCTCGCGCAGGGTTTCGATATCCTCGGCTGCCTGGTAGGCGTTCTTGTAGCCCATCAAAAAGCCGATGACCATGTCGCGGAAGGGGTAGTCCATGGCGGAGTCGAGCTCCGAGCCCTGCAGATAGCGACGCAGGTGGCCATAGCTGATCTTGTTGGAGGCGTCTTCCCAGACTTCGCCGAGCAGCAGCGCGTCGGGCTTCTCGGCGAGCACGGCCTTTTTGATCTCGGCCAGGAAGTCGTCGGAAAGCTCGTCGGCCACATCGAGTCGCCAGCCATGGGCACCGGCGCGCAGCCATTTACGGATCACGCCGTCCTTGCCCAGGAGCCGCTCGCGCACCAGTTCGGAGCTCTCATTGATGGCGGGCATGTTGCCCACGCCCCACCAGCAGTCATACGAACCGTCCTCATGGAAGTAAAACGCATCGCGCCACGGTGAATCCTCGCTCTGCCAAGCGCCCACGCCGGGATAGTTGCCGTAGCGGTTGAAATAGATCGAATCGTCGCCCGTGTGGTTGAAGACGCCGTCCAGGATGATGGAGATGCCCAGCTTCTCGGCTGCCTGGCACAGCTCGGTAAAGTCCTGCTCGGTGCCCAGGATCGGGTCGATCTTGGTGTAGTCGGCCGTGTCGTAGCGGTGGTTACTCGCGGCCTCAAAGATTGGGTTGAGGTAGATGGCCGTAAAGCCTAGCTCGGCAATGCGGGGCAGGTCATTTTGGATACCCTTGAGCGAGCCGCCGTAAAAATCCCAGGTCTTGATGGAGCCGTCTTCGGCACGCTCGTACTCGGGCGGTTCGTTCCAGTCCTCGACCATGCGGCGCTGGATTCCTTTGCGCGGTTTTTCAACTTCGGCAAGCGTACGCTCGTGCCAGTTTTCGTCGCGGGCATAGCGGTCGGGGAAGATCTGGTAGACCATGCCACGCTCGTACCACTCGGGACGAACTTCGCGGTGCTTGTAGACGGTGATCTGGAAGGACGGGACCTCGGCGTAGTTGTAAGTTACGCCCTCGCCACCGGTGCGACCCTGCGGTGCGCCCAGACGGACCTCGGGCTGGCCCTCGATGTTGCAGATAAAGCTGTACCAGATAAGACAGGGCTCGGCGCACTCAAGCTCTACGGTAAATATGCCGTCGCCCTCGTGCGTCATGGGATACAGAGACTCACCGATCTCATCGACCCAGGTGCGCAGCGTAAGCGTTGCCTGGTTGGGGTCGGCATCCTCCAAAATCACCGAGAGCGAAACGGAAGTTCCAGTGGTCACAGCGCCAAACGGAGTGCGAAACTGCGGCAGACGGCTGTTGTGAATCAATCTCATAATTCGGTCCAGTTCAATAGAATCACGGCCTGCGGGCCATGGGCTTTACGCACAGGATATAAGTATATATGTTGCACACAGGCTGTATAAACAACATCCGTTTACCATCGGCGAACGGTTGTCCTAGAAAATCGTTTTACCACCCAAATTATCGCGATATTTAAAAACGTCTATACCGATACTATTTGTATCCAAACAAAAGTACTTCGGTTTACTACGACGAATTGAATGATCTCAACAACAGTCATTTTGGTGATATTAAAACCGCAGCTAGAAGCGTTCTTAATTTCGAAGATTACTCGCCGTGGTCGGCCGGAGCCATTTTGTCGTAGTAAACCGGCCCTCTTTTTAATGCGAAGTTCAACGCAAAAGAGGGCGCCTGGTTGGGGCGCCCTCTTTTGCGTTGAGGATTTAGTTTTAATCGTCCGGATTAGCGGCGCTTGCGGGCGGCCGTTGCCTTGCGGACGGAGGTCTTCTTGGTCGGAGCCTTTTCCTCGGCCGAAACGGCGGGGGAGACCGGGGTCTCCTTGGCGGGCTCGGTCTTTGCCTTAGTCTTGGGAGCGGCCTTAACCTCGGCAGCCTTCGGAGTCGGCTCGGCCTTTACTGCGGGCTTGTCCTCGGCCTTACCCTCTGCCTTGGGAGCTGCAGCCTTGGTCGTGGTCTTCTTGGCCGTCGTCGCGGCGCGTTTGCGCGTGGTGGTCTTGGCGGCCGGCTTTGCCTCGACAGCTGCCTCAGCCTTAGACTCAGCGGGCGTCTCCTCGACTTTGGCGGCCGGCTTTGCAGTAGCCTTCGGGGCCGTCTTCGCGGCGGCCTTCGTCGTAGCGGCCTTGGCCGTCGTCGACTTCGTAGCCGTGGTCTTCTTGGCTGCCGTTGCCTTCTTGGTGGTTGCAGCCGTCTTCTTGGCAGCGGTCTTGGCCGGAGCCTTTGCCGCAGGCTTAGCCTCGGCGGCGGCCTTTACCTCGGGAGCAGCCTCGACCTCGTTGGCCTTCTTGGCAGCGGCGGTCGTGCGCTTGCGCGTGGTCGATGCCTTGGCAGTAGTTGCCTTGGCAGCGGTGGTCTTGCTCGCAGCGGCCTTCGTGGTCGTAGCCTTCTTAGCCGTCGTCTTGCGAGCCGTCGTCTTGCGAGCCGTCGTCTTTTTGGTGGCAGGCTTCGCAGCGGGCTTCACCTCAGGCTCGGGCTCGGGAGCAGCCTCGACCTTCACCTCAGGATCGGCCTTAACGGGCTTAGCTTCAACCGGCTTCTCCTCGACCTTGGGCTCCTCAGCAGCGGGCTCCTTAACGGGCGCCGCAGGCTCGGCCTCATCAGCAACCGGCTCCTCTATGGCCGTGGCAGCCTCCACAGCCGCCGGGCGCTCAATCTCCGGGTGCATAAAGAAGTACAGGTCCAGATACTTGTCGGCCGAACGCGTCCAGCTAAAGTCCTGGCTCATGGCCTGCGTGACTAGCTGGTTCCATGCCTCACGGTTATCCCAGAACAGGCGTGCTGCGCGGAACACCGCGTCGCCCATCTCGTCGCCGTTAAAGTTGGTAAACGAGAAGCCCGTGCCCTCGCCGGTAAACTCGTTGTACGGCTGCACGGTGTCCTTCAGGCCACCGGTCTCGCGCACGATGGGCAGGGTGCCGTAGCGCATGGCGATGATCTGCGACAGGCCGCAGGGCTCAAACTTCGAAGGCATCAGGAACATATCGGCGGCAGCGTACATGCGCTGCGACAGCGCCGGATCGAACTCGATGCGCGCGGCCATGGTGCCGGGGTACTTGTCCTGGAAGTAGCGCAGACCGTCCTCGTAGTCGCGGTCGCCGGTGCCCAGCACGGCCACCTGAACGCCGCCGGACAGGATGCGGTCGAGCGCGTACATGACCAGGTCCATGCCCTTCTGGCGCGTCAGGCGCGTGACCATCACCATAAGCGGGCGGTCGTCGCGCACCTCGAGCCCCAGTTCCTCCTGCAGCTTGGCCTTGCACACGGCCTTGCCGGAACGGTCGTCAACCGTGTAGTTGGCGGCAATGCGCTTGTCGGTTGCCGGGTCAAAGGCCGCCACGTCAATGCCGTTGAGGATGCCCTGCAGCGCGTAGGAACGCTCGCGCAGTACGCCGTCCAGGCCCTCGCCAAACTCGGGCGTCTGGATCTCGCTCGCGTAGGTGGGGCTCACCGTGGTGATGGCGTCGGCATAGTGCAGCGCGCCCAGCATGTAGTTGATGCTGCAGGCGTCGCAGCGCAACTGCGTGGCGGCCGCGGGAATATGCGCCACTCCCAGGATGTCCTCCATCACGGTGTCGCTAAACTGGCCCTGGAACGCCACGTTGTGGATCGAGAACACAGTCTTGACGCGGTCGTACAGCGGCAGGCCCTGGTAGAACTCGCGCAAGAACACGGGCGCCAGTGCCGTCTGCCAGTCGTTACAGTGCAGGATGTCGCACTCAAAGCCCTCGGGCAGGTGCTGCAGGCTCTCGGTAATGGCCTTGGAGAAGAACGCGAAGCGCTCGCCGTCGTCGAAGAAGCCGTACGGATAATCGCGCGCAAAGTAGCGCTCGTTGTCCACGAACATATAGGTGACGCCGTCGTGCTCGAGCTTCTCCAGCCCGCAGTACTCGTTGCGCCAGCCCAGGCTCACGTAAAAGTCGGAAAAGTGCTCCATCTGCGCCTTGTACTCATCCTTGATGGTGGCGTACTTGGGCACCATCACAATGACTTCGGCGCCGGCGCGCACGAGCGCCGCAGGCAGCGAGCCCGCCACGTCGCCCAGGCCACCGGTCTTAACAAACGGTGCGCACTCGGCCGAGGCAAACACGATCTGCATCTTTTTGCTGGAATCTGCCATATTGTCTCCCATGTTGCAATTCGAGAATAGCCGCCTGGCGCTAACCGGGCGGCTATTCTACCTGTTACGAGCGATGTTGCGGTGCCAACGTTAACGTACGATGGTGGTGTCGGAAGTTAACGGAGCCTTGCCCAGCACCAGGATGTTCTCGGGCGTGCCGCGAAGCTCGGTGTTGGTGGGAACCACGTTGTTCTTGTCCAGAATGGCGTTCTCAACGCGTGCGCCGCTCTTGATGACACAGCTCTGGTTGATGATCGAGTTGGTTACCGAGGCGCCCTCCTCGACCACGACGCCGCGTGACAGGATCGAATTGCGCACGGTGCCCTTGATGATGCAACCGGCCGAGATGATCGAGTTGCACGCGTGGCTACCGGTCGCATAGCGCGAAGGCGGCACGTCGTGAGCCTTGGTCAGGATCGGGCGCTCGGGATCGAAGAGCTGGTCGGCCACGGTTTGGTCAAGCAGGTCCATGCTGCGGCGATACAGCGACTTCTCACTAAACACGCCCACGACCTCGCCCTTGTACTCGTAGCTGCACACGTCGATGTTGCCAAAGTCGCCCTGGAGTGCCTCGAGCAGGTCCAGATAGTCGGCGGCCTGGTAGTGGTCGATAATCTCGAGCAGCGTCTCGCGGTTGACGATGCAGCAGTCCATAGAGGCGTTGTCGCCGTACGCGACGCCAGCGCTCACGCCCGTCAGGCGACCGTTCTCGTTAATCTCGAGTTTGGTCTCGTCATCGACGTTGCGCGTGGCCTTGCAGTACACCACGGTCATCTGGGCGCCGGAGTTCTCGTGCGCGTCGATGATGGTGTTGAGATCCATGTTAAAGATGATGTTGGTGCCCATCATCACAACATAGGGCTTGTCCGAGCGCTGGAACAGCGTCTTGTTGGAGATGATGTCGCGCAGCAGGAAGCGCATGCCGCCCTTGGTGGTGCCATACGCGTTGCCGGGCACCATGAACAGGCCGCCCTTCTTGCGGTCCAGGCCCCAGTCCTTGCCCGAGCCAACGTGGTCGATCAGCGAGCGGTAGTTGCCCGGCATGACGACGCCGACGGTCTTAATGCCGGCATTCATCATGTTGGACAGCGGAAAGTCGATCAGGCGGTAGCGGCCCAAAAAGGGAACGGATGCGATGGGGCGGTCCTTGAGCAGCACGCTGCCGTAGGTCGAAGAGTAGTTAGCGGTGATATAACCGATGGCCTTGCGATTGATCATCGGATCATTCCCCCTTCCCGATAACGACGTCATTTCCAACGACGGCCGTATCCTTGGTGGTATCGACAGAGCCGAGCTTCACGCCCTCTTCGACCGTGGAGTTCTCGCCCAAAATAGCGCGGCAGATGTGCGCGCCGCTCTTAACGTGCGCACCCGGCAGCAGCACGGAGTCCTCGACCACGGCGCGCTCCTCGATGATGACATCGGTCGAAAGGATCGAGTGGCGAGCGGTGCCGTAGATCTTGCAGCCGTTGGAGACCAGGCAGTCGTCCAGGCGGCCGTCAGGACCAATGTAGTGCGGCGGACGCGTGGTGATGTTGGACATGATGGGGAAGTGCTTGTCGAACAGATCGAACTCGGGGTTGTTGCCCAGCAGGTCCATCGAGGTCTCGTGGAAGCTGGCGATGGTGCCGACGTCCTTCCAAAAGCCGTGGAACTCGTAGCTGTACAGGCGCTTGCCTTCGCCGAGCAGCTTGGGGATGATGTCCTTGCCAAAGTCGTGGCTCGAGCGCTGGTCCAGAGCGTCCTCCTCGAGTGCCTCGATCAGCACGTCTGCCGAGAAGATGTAGATGCCCATGGACGCGAGATTCGAATCGGGCTTATCGGGCTTCTCGGTGAACTTGGTGATGCGACCGTCCTCGGGGTCGGTGGTCAGGATGCCAAAGCGGCTGGCCTCCTCCCACGGCACGGGCATAACGCTCACCGTGAGGTCGGCGTTGTTCTCAATGTGCGTCTTGAGCATCTTGCGGTAGTCCATGCGATACAGGTGATCGCCCGAAAGAATCAGGACGTACTTGGGGTCATTGGCCTTGATGTAGTCGAGGTTCTGCGTAATGGCGTCGGCCGTGCCCGCATACCAGGCGCCGCCGGTCTGCGTCTCGTACGGCGGCAGGATCGACACGCCGCCGTCGCGGCTGTCCAGATCCCACGCCTCGCCGGAGCCTACGTAGGCATGCAGCAGGTAGGGGCGATACTGCGTCAGAACGCCCACCGTGTCAATGCCCGAGTTGGAGCAGTTGGAGAGCGAAAAGTCGATAATGCGGAACTTGCCACCAAAGCTAACCGCCGGCTTAGCGATCTTTTGGGTGAGTGCCCCCAATCGGCTGCCCTGTCCTCCTGCGAGGAGCATCGCGATGCATTCTTTCTTACTCATCGATTTCTCCTTCTGTCATCGATGTTCCTAAACCCATTAGCGACGGGCGCGGCGCAACGTCACGCCCGTCGAGTAATGCCGTGCTGGCATAGGGGAGCTCGCGCGCTTTACGCGTGCCAGATCTCGTCGCGGTACTCGCGAATGGTGCGGTCGCTCGAGAACCAGCCGCTCGAGGCGGTGTTGAGCAGCGCCTTGCGGTTCCAGGTCTCCTGGTCGCCATAGCTGCCGGTGAGCTTCTCCCACGCATCCACATAGCTGCGGAAGTCTGCCATGACCAGGTCGGGGTCGTTGTTGTTCATGAGCTCGTTGTAGATGCTCTCGAAGTTGCCCGAAAGACCCGCAAAGGTGTTGTCCTTGAGCTCGTCCATCACGCGGCCCAGGCGCTCACGGTCGCCGTTGAGGGTATCCCACGCAAAGTAGCTGTTGGATGCCCAGAGCTGCTCGACCTCGGGGGCGGTCAGGCCAAAGATGGCCTCGTTCTCGCGTCCGGCCAGGTCGGCGATCTCGATGTTGGCGCCGTCGAGGGTGCCCAGCGTAATGGCGCCGTTCATCATGAGCTTCATGTTGGACGTGCCCGAGGCCTCCTTGCCGGCCGTGGAGATCTGCTCCGAGATCTCGGCGGCGGGGTAGATGAGCTGGGCGTTGCTCACGCGGAAGTTGGGGATAAAGCAGACCTTCATGACCTCGTTGACGCGCGGATCGTTGTTGATGACCTCGGCCACGGAGTTAATGAGGCGGATGGTCTCCTTAGCAAAGGTGTAGCTCGAGGCGGCCTTGCCGCTAAAGATGAAGGTCGTCGGCGTCACGTGGAAGTTGGGATCGGCGATGCGACGGTTGTAGATGTCCATCACCTTCATGATGTTCATGAGCTGGCGCTTGTAGGCGTGGAAGCGCTTAACCTGAACATCGAAGACGGTGTTGGGGTCGATAACCAGACCGGTCTCGGCCTTAACGTAGGCGGCCAGACGCTCCTTGTTGGTGCGCTTGGAGGCACCCACGGCCTTCAGGAACTCGGTGTCGTTCTGGAACTCCTTGAGCTTTTCCAGCTCAAAGGCGTCCTTCAGCCAACCATCGCCAATGGCCTCGGTCACGAGCTTGGCATAGGTGGGGTTGGCCTCGGCAAAGAAGCGACGGTGCGAGATGCCGTTGGTCTTGTTGTTGAACTTCTCGGGCGTCAGGGCATAGAAGTCCTTGAGCACGATGTTCTTGATGATGTCGGAGTGAATCTTGGCCACGCCGTTGACGCTGTGGCTGCAGATCACGGACAGGTTGGCCATGCGAATCTCGCCGTCCCACAGGATGGCGGTCTGGCGCAGACGCTCCTGCCAGCCCTCCTGCGTGGTGTCGAACGACTCGTGCCAACGACGGCTGATCTCGTCGATGATCTGGTACACGCGGGGGAGGAGCTTGGAGAACGTGCCGATGGGCCACTTCTCCAGGGCCTCGGGCAGGATGGTGTGGTTGGTGTAGCTCACGACCTGCGTCACGATGTTCCAGGCGTCGTCCCACTCGAGCTTCTTCTCGTCGATGAGGATGCGCATGAGCTCGGGGCCGCACATGGCGGGGTGCGTGTCGTTGGTGTGGATGGCTACAAACTGCGGCAGCAGCTCCCAGTTCTCGCCATGCTCCTTCTCAAAGGTGTCGAGCAGGCTGTAGATGCCGGCCGAGACAAACAGGTACTCCTGCTTCAGGCGCAGCAGACGGCCGTGCTCGCCGGCGTCGTTGGGGTAGAGGATGGCGCTGATGGCCTCGGCCTCGGCGCGCTCGGCGTCGGCCAGGGCATAGTCGCCGCGGTTGAAGGCCTCAAGGTCAAAGTGCTCCTCGACCGGCTCGGCGGCCCAGACGCGCAGCTTGTTGACAGTCTCGCCGGCATAGCCCACGACGGGGATGTCGTAGGGGACGGCCAGGATGTCCTGCGTGTCCACCGTGCGGTAGAACGTGCGACCGTTCTCCTCAAAGCCCTCAACGTGACCACCAAACTTAATGGTCACGGCCTTGTCCTGACGACGGACCTCCCAGGGATACCCGTGGGTGAGCCACTCGTCGGTGGCCTCGACCTGGCTGCCGTTGACGATCTCCTGCTTAAACAGGCCGTAACGGTAGCGCATGCCGTTGCCGTAGCCGGCGATGCCCTCGGCTGCCATGGAATCCAGGAAGCATGCGGCCAGACGGCCCAGGCCACCGTTGCCCAGCGCCGGATCGGGTTCCTGGTTCTCGATGACGGAAAGGTCGAAGCCCATGTCGTCGAGCGCCTCGGCGACCATGTCGCGCACGCCAAAGTTGAGCAGGTAGTTGTCGAGCAGGCGGCCGATCAAAAACTCGATCGAGAAGTAGTACACGCGCTTCTTGCCCTCGGCGGTCACACGGGCGTCACTCTTGGTGGCAACGGTGCGGGCCTTCTCGGCCACGAGCTTGGCCAGTGCGTTAAAGCGGTCGAGGTCGCTAGCGGCCTCGACACTCTTGCCACTGATGCTCATGACGGCATCGCGATAGAGCTCGGTAAACTCCTGCTTGTTGTCGAAGATCTTATTCATACGTTCCTTCCCCCGGGGATGTTTCTCCCGGAACGGCTATGACTTGTATCCTACGCCCCCGCGGGGCGGGTAATTACAGCTGTAACGCTTTTGTTACGCTTTCTTGGCAAGATCCTTAACGGCAGCTGCCTTGGCCTTGGAAGCAGCCTTCTTGGCCGTGGTGGACTTGGCCGGAGCCTTAGCGGCGGACTTGGCAGCCTTCGCCTTAGCCGGAGCCTTCTTCTTAGCAGCCGCGGCCTTGGGCTTCACCGAGGACGTGCGCTTGCGCGTCGCCTTCTTGGGCTCATCGACCACGGGCGGCTTATAGCTGTTGGGACCGCGGCGCTTAAGTACCACGCCTGCCAGGCCGGGCACCTTCATCTCGATGGAGTCCATCTGCCCGTTCCAGGGATAGGGCTCGCTCGAGCAGGTGTAGGGCTCCTCGCCGGCGTATCCGCTGCCACCGAACTCGGGACGGTCGGAGTCAAAGATGACCTCCCAGTCACCCTCGCGCGGCACGCCCACGCGGAAGCTCTCGTAGCTCGCCGGGTCAAAGTTGATCAAGATCACCAGGTCGTCATCGACGTCCTCGCCCTGGCGCACAAAGCTCACGATGGACTGCTTGGAGTTGTCCGCGTCGATCCAGGTAAAGCCGTCGTCGGTGTAGCCGCGCTCGTACAGGGCGGGCTCGGCGGTGTACAGGTGGTTGAGCGCCTTGATAAACGCCTGATGATGACGGTGGGTCTCGTACTCCTCGGTCAGGAACCACTGAATGGACTCGTAGTAGCGCCACTCGATAAACTGGCCGATCTCGTTGCCCATAAAGTTGAGCTTGGCACCGGGGTGCGTCATCTGGTAGAAAGCGAGCGTGCGCAGGCCGGCAAACTGGCGCCACCAGTCGCCCGGCATGCGGCCGATCAGCGAGCACTTGCCGTGCACGACCTCGTCGTGGCTCAGCGGGCAAATAAAGTTCTCGGTAAAGGCGTACATGATGGAGAACGTGAGCAGCCCGTGGTTGCCGGGGCGCCACGGAAAATCGGTCTGCATGTAGTGCAGGGTGTCGTTCATCCAGCCCATGTCCCACTTGTAGTGGAAGCCCAGGCCGCCGTCCTGCGGCGGATAGGTCACGAGCGGCCACGCGGTGGACTCCTCGGCCATCATCATCACGTCGGGGTAGTGCGCCTCCACGGCGCAGTTGACCTGGCGGATAAACGCGCTGGCGTCCAGGTCCTCCTCGGTACCGTACTTGTTGAACTTCTTTTGGCCGGGATCGTCGATGCCAAAATTGAGGTACAGCATGCTGGACACGCCGTCCATGCGAATGCCGTCAACGTGGAAGTTCTCGAGCCAGTACAGCACGTTAGAGACCAGGAAGGAGCGGACCTCGCCGCGGGCGAAGTCAAACTTGTGCGTGCCCCAGTTGGGGTGAATCTCGTGCTCAAACAGCATGTGGCCGTTAAAGGTGGCAAGGCCGTGGGAATCGGCGCAAAAACCGCCGGGCACCCAGTCCATGATCACGCCGATGCCTGCCTCGTGGCACGCATCGATAAAGTGCATGAGCTGCTGCGGGTTGCCGTAGCGCGACGTGGCGGCGTAGTAGCCGGTCGTCTGGTAGCCCCAGGAGCCATCGAAGGGATGCTCCATGAGCGGCATGACCTCGATATGCGTATAGCCCATGTCGTGCACGTAGTCCACGAGCTCCACCGACAGGTCATCGTAGGTGTAAAACTCGCCGCGCTGCGCGGGGAAGGGATCCATGGGGCCGGGGTAGTTGCCGTACTCGTCGGGCTCGCCCTGCGGCGCGTCGCCGTGGCGCTTCCACGAGCCAATATGCACCTCGTAGATGTTGAGCGGCTGCGACATGTGGTTGTGGCCGGCACGGCGCTTGAGCCACGCGGCGTCGTTCCACTTGTAGCCGTCGAGGGTCCACAGCACGCTCGCGGTACCCGGGGGGCACTCGGCCTTAAAGGCGTACGGATCGGCCTTGTAGAGCTTTTCGCCCTCGTTGGTCTCGATGAGGTATTTATAGAGCTGGCCCTGCTCTGCGCCAGGAATAAAGCCTTCCCAAATAGCGCTCGTATGCACGGGCACCAGCGGGTTGGCTTCCTCATCCCAGTCGTTAAATTCGCCAATGACATGGACACTCTTTACGTCGGGCGCCCAAACGCAAAAGCGCCAGCCGCGCGTGCGCTGCTGCGTGTCGGGATGCGCGCCCATCTTTTCCCAGCTGCGCTCCCACATTCCAATGCCAAACAGGTAGACATCGTCCTTGGAGAGCTCCGGTGCGTGCGGAGCCGGTTTGCGGGTTGCGGGCTTTTTAGCCGTTGGCTTTAGCTTTGTATCGCTCACGTTTGATCCCATCATGACGCGGCAGCGTGTTGCCTTGGTGACTAGATGCGAAAGGTCCAAGGCTGCACGAATCGAAGGGACGGCGAAGTTTCTGTGATTCGTTCCACCTCGCGTGCTCGGTGGAACTTTCGGCAGAAACTACGATAACACCTGTGCGTTAGTTTTATGGACGAAAGCGGATTTGCGGCGGCGTTTAATCGGTAAGCGACATGTTTATACCACTGGCAGAATTGCTGTGGTAAAACTCTTGACAGTTTTACCAATTAGGGTTTCAAAATTGTTAACCTGACGTTTGGTAAAACGTTTTTAGCAGGTTGTTTACCATTTGACATCGAAAGGTTCGTTTATGCCCTATACCGCCGCTTCCAAGGTTGCTTTTATTTTCGATTGCGACGGCACACTGGTTAATAGCACCCCCGTTTGGGCCTATGCCCAGCCCGAGTTATTGCACCGCCACGGAGTTGACGTGACGGTCGATGATTTTGCCCAGTTTGAGCATCTGTCGCTGGAGGATGAGTGCCAGGCCTACCACGACACCTGGGGCATTGGCGCGAATGGCGAGGAACTATATCGTGAACTGAGCAATATTCTGATTGATGGGTACTCTAAGGTGCCGCCGCGCGAGGGGCTCCTGGCGTTTTTGGAGCAGGCGAAGGCGGCCGGCATTGCCATGTGCGTTGCCACGTCCACGCCGGCCGAGCTGGTGCAGTCCGCGCTCGCTGGTGCCGGGCTCGACGCTTACATGGAGTTTGTTACCACGACGGGTGAGGCAGGACGCTCCAAGCAGCTTCCGGATGTGTATGAACTTGCGCTGCGCCGTCTGGAGGAGCGCCACGGGCACAAGTTCGAACGCGCATGGGTGTTTGAGGACGCCGTCTTTGGCCTTAAGAGCTCTGGCACCGCCGGCTTTAAGCGCGTGGGCATTTATGACCCGCATGGCCGCATGAAGCGCGACGATGTGCGCGCCAACTGCGATATGTTTATCGACAGCTATGAGGAGCTTGACCTGGCCCGCGTGCTTTCGTTTGAGGGATAGGCGAGGGCTGTGGCTTGCAAGGTATTAGTGGTCTGCGGCTCGCCCGTGGTTGCGAGCGCGGATCTGTTGCATCGGCTAGTGGGGGAGTGCGATCACGTTGTCGCCGTGGACCGCGGACTCGACGCGCTGCTGGGCGCGGGTCTAGGCTGCGACGTGTATGTAGGAGATGCCGACACGGTGAGCGATGCAGGTCGCGCGCTGGTCGATGCCGCCGCCGACTTTGAAGTTGAGCGCCACGACCCGTACAAGGACTATACCGATCTGGCACTGGCACTCGATTCCGTCCGCCGTCGCTGGCCGGGTGCCGAAGTGGTTGCGACCTGCGCCACCGGCGGCCGCCCGGATATGACGCTAAGCGTCCTAGGCCTACTAGCTAACTACAAAGACGCCCCTGTATGGATTGCCGAGGACGAGACCACGGCCCGCATTTTGTACGAAGGCGAATCCTGGACCATCGAAGGCGCCGAGGGCAAGACGTTCTCCATCATCGCCATAGCCCCCAACACCGAGGTAAGCGAACACGGTCTAGAGTGGGAGCTAGACCACGCCCCACTAGGCTTGTTAGCCGACACGGGCATCAGCAACGTCGTCAGGTCAACAGCCACGATCCAAGTTCACGCTGGCACCGCCATCGCTTACGTATATCAATAGGCATTTAGAGTCTGACCAAAAAAGTCCTTGCACGTCGCGCCAACTTCCCCTATAGTATCTCCTCGTCACGGGGGCGTAGCTCAGCTGGGAGAGCGCTTGACTGGCAGTCAAGAGGTCAGGGGTTCGATCCCCCTCGTCTCCACCATCGTGAATGCAAAGGCCTTCGGAATTCCGAAGACCTTTTTTCATGCCAAAAAACCACGCGCCACAAACCCCACCTACGCCAACAAAAAGTTGCACAATTTATTTCCCATGTCTGTACTTAGTTTGTTTGACATACGCGATTATCGGCGTAGTTCGCCGCTTCATTTAGGCGTTCAGTAACGCCCCTAATCACCGCCAGTACGTTAATAACCTGCATCAATGTGAACAATTTCCCAAAACAACCCCCTTGAACACGTCAAATGAACGAAATGTTGTCCGGCACAACCAAAATCAGTTTCGCCATCAGCTTGTGCTAAGATACCTAGCGTTACATGAGTTCAACTGTGCTCGCGGCTCCAGCAAGTCACAAAGCGCAGGGTCGATCAGCATCCGGCCGTAACGGCGGTGCTAGAAACACCACGAGGTCCAATAATGATGTCATGCGACGTAGTTATTTGTATTCAGTTAGTTCTTAAATGCAAGCAATTAGTAGTTAGCATGCCAAATCGTAGCAGTCCTACAGCTGTTTGCGTGCGGTCCAGTTTTGTACCCGCTTGACTGGCTCGCACGCAGCCAGCAGGGGTCGCGGTCATTTTTGTTATACACGTCCGCGTCTCTAGCAACTGCATTTGTACATACCGTTCACGGTGGGGCAGAGCCACGTGCTTGTCTAACTGGGCTCAGGGTTTGAATATGGAGCGCCTTCGCGCACAAGCGCCCTGGCGTAGCCATACCCAGACCCCGTGAGCCACACGTAAGACAGCAAGGGGGTGGTGCTCGTGTGGTATGTGATCCAGGTCATCAACGGTCGCGAAGACATAATGCGCGAGCGCATCGAGCGTTTGGTGCCGGCTGGCATCATGCAGGAGCTCTTTTACCCCCAATTTCAAACCGAGATCAAGGTACACGGCGAATGGGTCGATACGATCAAGCCGCTCTTTCCCGGTTATCTTATCTGCGATACGGCAGATCCCCGAACCGTGCAACAGTATCTGCTACGCATGGACGACTTTGCCCGGGTACTTTCCCAGGACGGTCAGTTTGTGCCGCTGGCAAAAGAAGAGGTCCAGCTTATTGGCGGCTTTACGCATAGGGGAGACCGCGTAGTGCCCATGAGTGAGGCCCTAAAAGACGGCGACCAGGTCGTAGTAACGGCTGGTCCACTGCTGGGCCACGAAGGCCTCATCAAAACCATTAATAGACGCAAGTGCACTGCTTATTTGGAGCTCGACCTGTGCGGCCGGCGCGTAACCACCCGCGTTGGCCTTGCCGTACTTTCAAACGAGCAGCGCGTCATGCGCAACCTTAAAAAGGCGATCGCCTAGCTGCAGACGGTCGCTACACAGAACAGGGAGGATCCCCGACCCGGGGACGAAGTGTTGGAAGAGAACGTGTCGGATAAAACTAAATATATAACTGATGTTCCTTGTGGTACGTCAATGATCGCTCAAGTCATTGATCGGCAGAATGGCTCTCATGCTCCTGTGGCGACGGAATTTCCGCCTCCCGTCGAGAACCCTGCTCCGGCGCAAGGTTTCGTAGCGACAAGAAGCTATAAGGCACCCGCTGCCGATCCCAATGCTGCTGCTCCCAAGAAAGGTGGACCAGGCTACTTTGCCTTCAAGCGAGCCTTTGACATCGTGTTCTCTGCTGGCGTCTGTGTGGTATTGGCTATCCCCGTCATAGCCGCATGCATCGCCATAGAGATTGACTCTCCCGGCAAGCCGTTTTTTCGCCAAAAGCGAGTCGGTAAGGGCGGCAAGCCTATCTATATCTTCAAACTCCGAACCATGGTCTCTGACGCTCACGAGCACCCTGAGAAGTACATGACTCCCGAGCAGTTGGCGCAATGGCATCGCGAACAAAAGGTTGACGATGACCCACGCATTACGCGCGTTGGTCGTTTTCTACGTCACACTTCACTCGACGAATTGCCGCAGTTCATCAACGTTCTTATAGGGGATTTATCCGTTATTGGACCAAGGCCTGTGACGCTCGAAGAAACCTACGAGTACGGTGACGCTCGCGACGAAGTTCTTGCTTGTAAGCCGGGCATTACTGGCTGGTGGGCCGCAACGGATCGTAACGACTCGACTTGGGGGAGTGGTCAGCGACAGGCCCGTGAACTCTTCTACGTTCGTCATCAGTCGCTTGGACTTGACGCCCGCGTGTTCGTCAAAACGTTCAAGGCGATGAGGAGGGGAAAATAATAATGTACTACCCTGCCTATACCGTACTTATGAGCCTATATGCTAAGGAGCGCCCAGAGTACCTTAAAGAGTCGATTGACAGCATGCTTGCTCAGACCGTGCCACCGACTGAAATTGTCATGGTCAAAGATGGCCCATTGACGGACGAACTGGAAGCCGTGCTTCTGGATTATGACTCCGCACACCCCAAATTGTTCAACTTCGTTTCGTACGCTAAGAACCGCGGTCTCGGATATGCCCTGCAGCAGGGCATGCTCGCCTGCTCCAACGAGATTGTCGCTCGTATGGACACCGATGATGTCGCCCGACCCGACCGCATGGAGAAGCAGCTCGCCGCCCTAGATGGCGGTCTCGACATGGTCGGCAGCGATGTTTCCGAGTTCATTGATTCGCCCGACAAGCCCGTAGCCACAACCGAACTACCTAAAGGCTTAGATGCAATCCTTGCCTACTCCAAGAGACGCAATCCCTTTCGTCACCCTCCCATGACGTTTAGAAAGTCAAAGGTGATGGAAGCGGGCAACTACAGTTCAGACTTCCTCTATTTTGAGGACTGGGACCTCTTCAACAGAATGCTCGCGTGCGGCTGCCGTGCGGACAATTTGGGAGAGCCTTTAGTCGCTATGCGTGTTAGCGAGGACTTCTACGCCCGCAGGGGCGGAGTTCAGTACCTCAAGTACGCCAAGGCCTTCAAGAGAGCACAGGTAGAGCGGGGTTATTTCACTGAACGAGACTATGTCTGCTCATACGTGCCGCACGCGCTGGTCTGCCTTATGCCCAATTCGCTGAGGTCACTGATCTATCGAATTCTTCTCCGGAGGGCGTAGCAAAATGGCTTCCAAAGTCGATAACCCACTGGTAAGCATTATCGTCCCCATGTACAACGTGGGAACGTTCGCACTTCCTTGTGTGAGGTCGCTACTCAATCAGACGTATCCGAACATCGAGATCCTTATCGTGGACGATGGCTGCACAGACGATACTATCGATTTGATTGAAGACACCGTAGGAGAGGATCCACGCGTCGAGATACACCACAAGGAGAACGGGGGGCTTTCTTCCGCTCGCAATTACGGCACGCAACGATGCCGCGGCAACTATCTCATGTATGTCGACGGAGACGATCTCATCGACCCGCGAACCGTTGAGCTTATGGTTGAAGCTGCCCTGAAATACCAGCTGACTTTTGTTGTAGGGTCTTTCGCTAAGACGCCCCCTCTCGAGAACTACGATATGAAGCAGGCTGCTGAGTTCAAATTGGAGTCCGGTTCCGAGCGTTTTAGGAAGTTGCTTTTGTTCAACGGGGAGAGCGGTTCTGCGTGCGGCAAGCTCTTCGCGCGGTCTCTGATCCCTTACCTTTCTTTTCCCGAGGGGCAGCTATTCGAAGATATGGGCGTGATCGCCTCTATCTGTTCGCGTGTCGGTGAGGTCACCTTTTCCGATGCTCCTTTCTACGCGTACGTAACGAGACCTGGCTCCATTACCACGTTTAAGAAGCAGGGCCCCAAGCACGCGCAAGACATGGATAAGACCATCGAGACCGTGCGACAAGCTGCCGGGAGCAGCCTTGAGAGCGAGTTTGAATGCTTCAGAGCGTACTGTACCCTGCGCGTTGCTATGCGAGTCGATCTCGATATCTTTGAAGATAGGGCTGAAGGGCGGTCGTATCTGAGGCGTGCTCGCGAGCTTGCGGGGCGAGCCTCGCGGAACCCTTTGGCGTCCCGTACCTGGAGGCTGCGGTGCATGCTCTTCGCGATCTCCCCAAAGGCGCATAACGCCTTCTACGCTCTCTACGCTGCAGTTTCTGGCAAAGCAATTGGATAAGCCCCATGAAAAAAGGTTGATAAGGTGAGATTTTCTGTAATCGTTCCCGTATACAACGTCGAGGACTTCCTCGGCGAGTGCTTGGCTAGCATCGCATGCCAGGACTACTCTGACTACGAGGTCGTCATTGTCGACGATGGTTCGACCGACGGCAGCGCTGCTATCTATGAGCTTTTTGCCTCGGAGGCGGATGTTCCCGTTCGGATAATCAGACAGGAGAACAAGGGGTTGCTCCAAGCGCGCCGTGCAGGAATCATGGCTGCTCATGGCGACTATTTCTGGCACGTCGACGGCGACGACGGACTTGCACCCCATGCCTTGCTGACTGTCAGCAAGGCAATCGAAGACACGGATGCCGACGTTGTGATTGTCGGCAATAGTGGCTCCATCGACTTCGACTCTATTCTTCCGGGCGGGGTTCCCGGAACCCAGCGTTTCTACGAGGCTGAAGATGTCAATTTCATACGCTCTTCCTTTTTATCTGGGGCGGTACCGAGTATCACCCTGAAGATTGCAAAGAGATCATGTGTAGATCGAGACGGTGATTATTCGGGGTATGGGAGGCTCCAGCTTGGTGAAGACCAACTTCAGAGCCTTTTCATCCTCGACAGCGCGAACAGTGTAGTCTGCATACGAGAACCCCTTTATTTCTATCGAGCGAACGCGGATAGCATCACCTCTCGCTATCGTGAAGGCCAGACAACGCAATATTCATTAGTTAAAGAGAAGGTCTACCGTCAGGCGGTTTTGTGGGATGCGAAATGGCCTGGATACTGCTTTGCCGAAATCTCACTTATTGGTTATCTCTCTAACGGGTTCTACGATATGCGTAAGAACGTCGACGCAAAGTGGTATCGACGTCAGTTTCAGGAGTTCAGGAACACGCCTTTGTATGCAAAGGCTATCAGGCGATATCGTTCCCTGAGGTTTGAACAACGCATCTTCTTCGTGCTGCTGGAAAAGAAAATGGATCTACTTGCTTACTGGTGCCTTCTCGGATGCCGCGCGGTCACCCCACTTGCAAGGAGGATGTCGCGATGATGAAAACGACAGGGGCAGGTCTGGACGCAGACAGATTGAGGCTTTCGGATGGTGGTGGCAACCCCTTAGGCATCGCGGTTCTTCTCGCTGTCACTGCCTTCGTTTCGCCTTTGTTGGTGCTTTGCTTATCGACTGTTCTGTTCGCCGGTAAACCATCGAGGAAAATGGCGATGTCGTGCGCTTTTGGCATCGCGGTTTCCATGGCCCTGGTAGTTTCGGGAATTGAGTATCGGCACCCCGTAGACATGACACGGTGGATGGCTGAGTGTCAGTTTTATACCGGCAAGAGCTTCCTATCTGTGATGTCCAGCTCAAACGCCGACCATGATGGCCTTATTGTTTGGAACGTTTGGTGTTGGCTTGTTGGGAATAGCGGCAATCTCGCTCTACTGCAGGTAAGTGGGTCTTTTGTGGGATTTGGTCTGACCTCATGGGTGGTAATGGACGCCTGTGCTCGCGAGAGAACTGATACTGTAGCTTTTATCGCACTATTCATTTTCGTCGTTCTCGCTGTTCATATGCAGGCCATCGTTGCCTACATGAGATCGACTTTGGGTTGCATTTTGTGCGCGACCGCATTCTACATCCGACGTTCCTATGGCGTTAAGGATTCCATTCTCTCATTATTGTTGATTCTGCTGGCGTGTGGGATTCACACGTCGATGGTGGTTGCCTTCGCCCTGTTCATCCTCCAGCCCTTTATTGCGAAAAATCCAAAGAGCGGGGCTCTTATCTGCGCACTCGCCTTAGCAGCAGTTGCTTCTGCCGCCACATTCTTGATTACGTCACATGTACTTGACGGCTTACCTTTGGTTGGGGACGCGATTAGGAAAGCGAGCGTTTATACGGAGGGGACCGGATGGGATCAACAGCAGGCCAAGGACAGCCTCGCTGTCGCAGGTCATGTGTTATCTATGATACTTCTGGGGATGCTTCTCTTGCGGACGTTCTTGACGAGCCAGAACGACTATCGGTTTCCCGTCATGCTCGTGATGAGCTTCTGCGTTTTTGCTATGGAAGCGACCTTGGTCAATGTCGGGAACAGGCTCATCTACATTCCCTTGCTTATTGGATCAACTTTGTGCCTCAACAATGAGGAAAGAAAGGCACTGTCCGAGCAACGATGGCCCCTTCTTTTGGACCTTTGTTTATTTGTCGTCGCCGCTCTCGTCTGCCTCCTTGCGTTGAGAGATTTTGTTCCCTCCTTTAACTACATTGGAGTTGCGAAATATGCGGTTTTCTATCCGTCGATTCTTTTTTAATAGACTGGCTTACGCCTCCTTCGTCTTGAATGGAGGATGCTGCCGGTGAAGCACAGTACATTCTACAAAAACACGCTTTGGCAGTATGGCCTTCAGATACTCAAGTATCTCTTTCCGCTGCTGCTTATTCCCTATCTCACTCGCATCCTCGGGACTGAGGGCTATGCCGTTTACGCCTATGTTCTCTCTTTCATGGGCGTGGTCCAAACCATCGCTGATTTCGGCTTTACGCTCTCTGGAACCAAGAAGGTGGTTGATCTCAAGGGGGATACCGCGGCTCTCTCCCGCCTCGTAGGGGCGATTACGGTCGCACGCCTCATGTTGCTCTGCGGTCTTTTCATCTGTGTTATGGTCATAACACGCTTTATTCCCATTTTGGCCGAGAACACTGTCTACGTCATCTGGGCGTTCTTTGCAACAGCGGGTCGTACAGTGCTGCCCGACTTCATCTTTCAGGGAAACGAACGTATGGGGCCTTTGACGACCCGGTATTTCGCATCCAAGGGGGTGCAGGTCGTGCTCACGATCCTTCTCGTGCGCGGACCGGAGGACCTTATCCTTGTTGCCGTGGCTGACGTACTGTCGGAGATCGTCGACATCGCATGGAGCTATCGCGCCCAAATGCGCATGTTCGGCATCGGTATAGCAAGGCCTACCTTTAAGGAGAGCTTCGAGGAGCTACGCGTCTCAGCTATCTATTGCGTTTCGAACGTCAGCTCCTCTCTTTTCTCTGGATTCACCACGGTGATTATCGGGTTGGCGATCACAAGCAAGACGGACATCGCCTTCTGGTCGCTTACGCTCACGACCGTGAACGCCGTGCAGTCGCTCTACACGCCTATTGCCAACAGCCTTTACCCCCATATGATTAAGAACAGAGACTTCGGGTTCGCACGAAAGTTGGCGCTCGCTGCGCTGCCCGCCCTTGTCCTGGGTACCGTTGCGTATTGCGCCCTCTCCGAGCCGATCATGCTCGTCCTCGGAGGACCCGAGTACGTTGGCGGTGCCCATGTCATGTGGATGATCTCACCGATCTTTATCTTCTCATTTTACGGAATTCTGATTGGCTGGCCGGTTCTTGGCGCCATGGGGCACGTAAAGGAGCTGACCGCTTCGACGTTGTTCACCGGGATCGTTAACGTGGTCTCTCTTTTGGCACTTTATCTTGCCGGGCTGATAACCCTTGACGTTATTTGCGTTGTCCGCTGGGGTTGCGATGCCTTGTTGCTACTAGCAAGAGTTTTCATGCTCTGGTGCGCGACCCGGTCGGAGACAAACTCCCATAAGAGTACTAAGGAGTAATGATGCGGTACCTCGCCACTATAGAAATCCAAAAACTGCTGCTTGCTATGCTCGTCAATTTTGACAGGATGGCAAACGAGCATGGGCTTCGCTATTCACTTGATGGCGGCACGCTTCTAGGTGCCGTGAGGCACAAGGGATTCATTCCTTGGGATGACGATATCGATGTCATTATGCCCAGGCCAGATTTCGATGAACTTGCATCTCATCCTGAGTGGGTGCCTGCTGGGTTGACGCCCAATATTCCTGGACGCAAGGGGTACATCTATCCCTTCATGAAACTGACCAACCCTTCATGGAGGGCTCAGGAACCGAACTTCGAAGAAGTGATCGAAGAGTTTCTCTGGATTGACATTTTTCCCGCCGATGCCATGCCTGACGAAAATTCTGAGAAAGCGACCCTGATGGCGGATCAGGAAAAGACATTCTTCAGAGCATCGCGGTCATACGTAAATATCAAAACGTCCACTTCAAATCCGTTGAAAAAGGTCGCGAAGCGTTTCCTTTTTCCGATTCATAGGGCGGTATTTCCTGCGGAAAAGCAGTTTTCCGAGCTAGGGGAGAGGGCCCGTGGCCTGCAGTTCGGCGATACGCATGAAGCAGGGGATGTTGTTTGGGGGCCCTACAAGCCTGATAAGCCCGGTTTTCCCGTCGAGGACTTCGACAACTTGATCGATATGGAGTTCGAGGGTCGCACTTTCAAGGTGTGCCCGCACTGGGACGCGTACCTAAATGGGCTCTATGGCGACTACATGCGGCTTCCGCCCGAAGACCAGAGGGTCACTCATGGGATGAAGGTATGGAAGGCAAATTCCGGGGAAGGAAATTAATTCATGAACGTGGCAATCATCATAGCAGGCGGCATAGGCTCGCGTATGGGGCAGGAGATTCCCAAACAGTTCATCAATGTAGGCGAGAAGCCTGTCATTGTCTACACGCTCGAGGCTTTCCAGGAGCATCCGCTTGTGGACGCCATCGAGGTCGTGTGCTTGGACGGCTGGGAGCAGGTCTTGCGCGCCTATGCGAGGCAATACAAAATCGACAAGCTAAAGTGGGTCGTCAAAGGCGGCGCCTCTGGTCAGGAGTCTATCCGCAACGGTGTGTATAACTTTGAGGGCGTGCTTGCCGAAGACGACATCTGCATCGTCCACGACGGCGTGCGCCCCATGCTCGACCCCGAGGTCATCACCGACGTCGTTCGCGTTGCCAAGAAGCGTGGCAACGCCGTCACGAGCATGCCTTACAACGAGCAGATCTTCCTTGTGGACGAGAAGGATTCCGCCACCACTACGCAGTACATCCCCCGCGAAACGCTTCGTCGCGTATCCACGCCGCAGGCGTACCGTTTCGGGCTGCTCGACTCCAAGTATCACGAGGCCTTTGAAAAGGGTGTCGGAATCGACGGCTCCAACTACACGAACACAATGATGGTCCAGTTGGGCGTGAAGCTAAACTTCGCCGCTGGGTCGGACCGTAACATTAAGCTCACCACGCCGGAAAACCTCGAGTTCTTCCGCGCATGGGCGGCGGAGAGGGATGCTCACGATGAATAGGCTCAATTGCCCAGAGTATATCGCCGACCTTGACAAAGTTTGTTCGCTTCCCCTGCCATGGGAGAAGCTCGCGAATAAGACGGTCGCCATCTCCGGTGCGACCGGTATGATCGGGACCTTCCTCATCGACGTTCTAATGCATAGGAACGACATTGACGGGTCGCATTGTAGTGTCCTCGCTTTAGGGCGCAGCGCCGAGAAAGCGCGCTCGAGACTGCCGTACTTCGGGCGAGACTATTTCTCGTTTGAGGAGGGCTCCGTCTCTGCGACAGGGTACAGTCCCGGTGCCCCCGCGGACTATGTTCTGCACCTAGCGAGCTCCACTCATCCGCGCCAGTACGCTACCGATCCCATCGGCACCATCCGAGCCAACGTGGACGGCTTACAGAACCTCCTCAGCTACTCCGTCGATTGCGGTGCCAGGCTGCTCTTTGCCTCGTCAGTCGAGATTTATGGCCAGAACCGCGGTGACGTTGAACGTTTTGATGAGAAGTACTGCGGGAATATCGACTGCAACACTCTTCGTGCCTGTTACAACGAATCGAAACGACTGGGCGAGGCTATGTGTCAAGCCTACCGTTCGCAGAAGGGTGTCGAGGCCGTTGTCGCTCGCATTGCGCGCGTCTACGGGCCTACGCTATTGCCCGATGATTCAAAAGCGCTCTCCCAGTTCATACACCGCTCGCTTGTCGGCGAGGACGTTGTCCTCAAGAGCGAGGGGACGCAGAAGTTCTCCTACCTGCACGTCGCGGACGCTGTGTCTGGTCTGCTGCATATATTGCTCCTTGGTAACGACGGGGAAGCCTACAACCTTGCAGATAAAGGATCCGACGTACTGTTGAGGGATCTTGCTGGACTTATAGCCAAAGCCAGCGGTGTTAAAGTTGTATTCGAATTACCTGACGCCCAGGAGGCGGCAGGGTACTCTAAGGCCACGTTTGCGCTGATGGACGGAAGCAAGGCACGTGACGAACTTGGTTGGTCTGCACGCATGGGCATATCCGAAGGCATATCAAGAACGCTTTGTGTTCTCCGCTCACTCAACAATCCCGGGGGATGCTGATGGGCGCAAAGTCGATTTGGCATGGCTTCAAAAATATGGTTTTCGGAAGGTACGATGACGATAAGTTTTGGAGAAGGCGACACGCCCTTCTTACCGGAAGTGCCCGGGGTATCCGCAAAACTTATTATTCGTTGTATGTTCACCACGAGATGCGCAGGAGCTGTGCGGATATCATGCCTGGATGGAGCGACGATGCTTCATGCGTGTGCGAAAATTTTTTGGCGCCACCCAATATCACTGCACACGGCATCAACGGTATAGTCATTGCGGGGGGGGCAACTATAGGGCGAAATGTGACCATTTTTCACCAAGTAACTATAGGACGCAGCAGAGGGAAAGCTCCCGTTATTGGTGACAATGTCTTCATCGGTCCCGGCGCCAAAATTTTCGGAGGAATTCGCGTTGGTAATAACGTCAAGATCGGAGCAAACTGCGTTGTGTTCCAAGACGTACCCGATAACTCGACGGTTGTTCTCGATAAACCGCGAATTATTGAACATACGCAGCCTTCAACTTATATCGTTGCCGAGGAAGGCGAGTACAAACCTCGCGAGTGGTAGACATATGGAAGTTCGTATACCAATGCCAACTCGCTCCGATGCGACTGGAGGCAAACACGCCTTCCTTGTTATGGCTCATAAGGACGATAAAGTTCTTCACACCCTGATGAGAGTCCTCGATGATGAACGAAACGACATCTTCATCCATATGGATGCAAAAAGCGAATGGGAAGAAAATCGCTTGTTAGCTTCTGTCAGCAAGGCGGGGATCATTTTAGTTCCTCGTATCAGAGTCACTTGGGGCGGGTATTCGCAAATCGCCTGTGAACTCAGCCTTCTCAACTCCGCAGTTTCAAAGGGACACTATTCCTATTATCACCTTTTGAGCGGTCAAGATCTTCCTATTAAAAGTCAGGACCAGATTCACTCATTCTTTGACTCTTGTGGAAATAAAGAGTTCATTCGCTTCGAAAACCACAACAGGGACTATCGGAGAAGAATCGGTGGGCATGTCATCTGGAACACTTTCGGGATAAGCAAATCTCAGGTTTTCTTACGAAAGATGGATGGCCTTCTATCGAGTCTTTTGCAGTGTTTTAGGAAGCCTGCTAGAGACTTGGAACTGATGAAAGGTGACAACTGGTTTTCAATCACCGATGGTCTCGCTCGTTACCTTGTCAAGAATGCCTCTTCGATACGTTCGGTTTTCTGGGATTCTATGTGCGGCGATGAAATCTTCCTGCAAACTGAGGTTTGGGACGCGGGGAGTAGATTTAGATACTTTCGATCCCCCGGCGATCAAAGCGATGATGCGATAATGCGGCTTATCGATTGGGGTGCTGATGAGTCACCCCGTGTGTTGGGAATTGCAGACTTAGATCGCATCAAGAATTCAAGAATGATGTTCGCGCGCAAATTCGATTCAGAAATCGATAGCGATATCGTCAAAGCTATTGAAGCAATGGTTCAATAGATCTTTTTAAATAACAGTTGATGATTCGGGGGCCGCATGGCCCCCGAATGCTATCGACAGGACCGAACCGTGCTGCGCGAAACCATTTGGGTAGACGAAGCATACGTCAACGCCACCGACCTTTTCAGGGACTACGTGTAGTCCCGCAAACGCAGCCCATTCCATCAGAAGCTATGTATCTTCACGGCGATAATTATGCACAAGAACTCCTTTGTCGTCGCCAACGGCCACGAGAAGTAATGCTCGACGCGCATGAGGAAGGCCATGGGTGTCAGGTTAGTGCGAGGGGCGCCTCTCATCCACGACTTGAGAGGGCGCACTGGTCGGGGACGGCGGGGTAGAGGCCAAAGCGCACGGGGATAACGACAACGAACCGGTTTATCTGTACCGGATGGAGATGATGAACGAGCTTTGCGCTAGATCAAATGTTACCCGTTTCGCTTCACGGGGATTTCCCTTCGGAATACGCAGACCTACCTCGACTGGCATGTCTAACCCCAGGGAAGGCAACTAGGCGAGTGGCAGACGACAACCGACAGCAAGGATGATGAACCATATCCTGATGAACGACGCGACTTGCCTTTGCTTAGGGTAGGTACGGCAACACTCGTTATCGAAACAGTTAGATTCGTTATGATTCTTATTTCTGTTATAAAGGGCGATTTACCCAGTCTGGCATTATCGGTTTAGCTTGCTATAGATATTAGCCTCCAACCCTGCACGGAGGTTTCGTTTGCCGTGAAGATGCGCACGTTTGTGCCGTCCGAGGTGGAGCCCCACTTCGCGTCGAGGGCCAGGCTGGGGTCGCCCGCCGAAGCTATCGTGTACGTGCCGTCCCCGCGTGTCCCTATCACCCACCTCTGGGCGGCGGTGCCGTTCCTGGAATACTGCTGGACGTTAGCCCCCGAGGAGAAGTCGGCGCTCTTCACGTCGAGCGCCAGTCCGGTCCCGCAGCAGACGATCTCGTAGGCGCCGAGCCTGCTGTCATAGGTGAGTCTGAAGCGCTGGGCCCCGGACCCATTGCGCTTCCAGAGCTGGGCGTTTGCGCCGTTCTCCGAGGAGCAGCCCGCGATGTCTAGCACCGCCGTGGCCGATCCGGCGTTTCCTATGGTGTACTCGCCGTCGGGGACAATTTGCTTCGGATTCGTTGGCTCGCGTTGGTATTCGATTTTGAAATCGTATTTTGCGATCCACTTGCTGCTTGATGTCGTAGTGACGTTGGAAGTAGCGGAGAGGTCTACCTTGGCGTCTCCCGACTTCCACGCGTAGTGATTCACGGCGTAGGCGATGGTCCCGTTCTGGATGCCACTGATACTTGGTGGGAAGGACTGGTTATCAGCATCTACGGAGAAGCTTTCCTCGAAAGCGTCAAGGTGTTTCTGGATTCGTTCGACATACTTGTTCATCCACTCATCCGCCTTACCGTTGCGAACAAAGTAGTTATTCTTGAGGGTAGTCGAGCGAGTGATGTTTCCATCAGCGGAATAAATCTTTTCATGCCCCGGATGCGCAATTGCCATGAGCTCGTCAGTGAGGCAGAAGTACAAATGACGCTGATCTAAATCACCGTAAAAATTATCAGACGTGTCATCCCAAGTACAGTCGACCTGATACCAATCGCCATCGAGCTTGACCGCATTCCACGTATGCCCATCATAGGTATCGCGGGTCTCGGCGTTCTCTATACCTGCGGCGGAAAGAAGTTTTGCATACGCCGATTCATAGGCCTGACAAGTGCCAAGCCCCCTCGTGAGAGCGCTTTCCGCCGAAGACCACTTGAGCGAGTTGTCGTATTCAAGCTGTTCGAGAAGCCAGTCGTGAAGACAGAGAGCCATTTCGTATTCAGAATCATCTGTCTTTTGCTTGGCCTGTGACACTGCTTTATTGACAATGCTCGCAACGCTGGGATACGCATCATCTGCAACCTGGATATACGAGTTAGTGCGCAAGTAGTAAACGCCCGACGCCTTGTCCATGAGGTAAAAGCGGAAGTTATATGATCCGGTAGCCGTCGTTGTAAACGTAAAGTCGTGGCTAAGGCACGCGTCGGTGTACTTTGTCCACTCTCCGCGGCTTGGATCGGCGACCGACTCATAGGCGTACTCGTTGGGGTTAGAGTACGAAGGCGCATCCATGCGAAAGAGATAGCTGCCACTGCCACCTGTTGCGCTTACGTGGAAGGTCGTTGGCTGTCCGAGTACTGGATCGTTCCATTCGACGGTGAGGGTGACACTGCCGCTGGTGGCGCTATCGCTGTGCTGATAACCACTTGTTGCGACCCTTGTAGTTTGTTCCGAATCAGGCGACATGTCAGAAGTTAGGGAAACCTGAGGTTCCGCCTGATGTGAAATTGGATTCGCGAAATCGGAATCATTTTTGACGGACTCATTGCCGATCTCGCTTGTATCGATGTCGCCTGTCATGCTGGCGTCCGAATTGTCCGCTGAGCCAGTATCAAACTGCTCCAAGGTGTTTTCTTGCTGACGCTCTTCTTCCGCTAAAACCCTTACAGGTATTGCTGCACTAAGCATGGATACGCAAAGAACTGCGCAGAGCGAGCGGTAAAAGACTCGTTTCATAGCGGTGCCTCTCGATAAGGTGGGCGCCAAGGCCCGGAGGCGGCACCAGGCCAGCACTCCGTGTATATGTAAGTGGGGTTAATTTTACGGTAACGTCAGTCAACAACTGCGAACTTTTTGGACAAAGTTGGGGTGGGGAGAGGGGTACTTGGGACAGTTTGGCACTGATTGATTTTTCGTAATCATGTCTATAAATTTTGATGAACAGTGATATGGACTCATTGTTATAGTTTGGAGCCAAACATGGAAGCACCCGCCGTTCTCTATCATTATGCAAGTCTAGATACGCTGGCCTTGATTCTGCATAATCGGACTATCAGGTTCAGCCGGTTAGATAAGGTTGATGACCCACAAGAACAGCGTTCAGCAGACTCTCAAAATCTTGGAAAAATGAAGCTCGTCAGTTGTTGGACCTCTTCTGATGAAGAGAGCATCCCCATGTGGCGCGAGTATGCTGGAGCTGAATGTGGAGTAAGAATCCAGATGAAGAGCTATCCGTTTAAGCGCTACTCTGTGTCTACCGAGAGCCTAAGTAAGCTATCTAGTGACGCAGTTTTGAATACTCCTGGTGGCAAGTTTGATGGACTTCAATTGCCGCTCGAAGACTTTTGGGATAAAAAATATCATTTTAAAGAAATGGCCCGAAGCGTTGAGATGCTTCATGAAGTCCAGTATACGAACGATAAGTCGCTTCTGTTTCCAAAGTTGATCCGTAACTGCGAAAACGGCTGGATAGAAGCCGATTTAAACACACTTGGGATTCACAAAGCTACTGCCTGGTCATACCAAAACGAATGGCGATATGTTTTGACGGCAGTTCCTGTGGGCATCGCCTCTGTAATCAAGGGTGATGTTGAAGCAGTTAAGAGGGCCACTGAGGTCATACTTGATAGATGCGATCCCGAAATTCCTTCCTTTTACGATTTGATTATCTCAGACGAAGCATTTTCTTCGATGAAGATCGTCGCTTCCCCAAAGATGACGCCGGGGAACCGATTAATTTTGGATGCGTTGGTGCAGAAATACGCACCGGGCATTGAGGTTACAGAGAGCGCGATTGAGCTTTCTTAAATAGACGGTAACGTGAAGCCGGAAGTCCCCATGTGTTGCCCCTGCGACTTCATAGTGGGGAAGATGATGCTCTTCTATTCCAAAGTACAAAAGGTCAGATCGTACCCTCAGATTGCTCTAGAAGTACTTAGTGATAGTGATTATCGGCAATATGGGAGGGGTCTATGAGCAGCTGCTGATGCATCTCCTCCTATTAAAACTGTTAGCGCCGGGCGATTTTTGCCGGTACCATTCTTCGATTTGTTTGGACACTTTACTTTATGCATTAATGGCTAAAATTAGTTAATCAGTTGCAATTAAACAGGGTGTTCGCAATATTTGCCTACCTTATGTTTCATCGTCAATTTCATTTATGAATCGGAGATTGATCATAGATGCCAAATTATGTTTTTTACTATGACGAAAGCCAGCATAGCCGTTTGCTAAATTTCAAGACAGTCATTGCCGATGAATTTTACGATGGATTTGTGGTTGCAATTGTCGGATGGGACGAACGGCGTGAGCGAGATCTGGCCGCCAAATACTCCGTGTTTGAGAATAAGTATCTCTCTCCAAACGCTAAAGAGTTAAAGAGTACTGTTCTTAAAAAGAGCCAGTTTAAATATGGGTTTAAAACTTTATCCCAGAACAACGCACGTTTGATAAGCGATTTCCTCGACTTGTTTGATGAGGATATATACGTCTATTGCGCCTTTTCAAGCAAGGCTGAATGGCTTATTGATAAGCTATTCAGCCAATATCAAAACAGTCCACGGTTTAACGCCAATTCGCTAAAGTACTCTCTTGCAAAGCTCTTAGTTCAATATAGGCCAACTAAAGTAGTTGAGTCTTTATACCGATCTCCTGATGATCTGATTACTGCCCTGCGGGTTTTTCTTCGAAATAGAATTGAGTTAGACAAAACGAATCTCGAGCTGAAGCATACTGAAATAGCCCAATGTCAGCTGATTTTGAAAGTTTTTGATTGCGTGGAGCCGCTGGAGAATTATGAGTGGGAATACTATTCGCCTCTGTCTGGATTTGCGCTATATCTGAGCGAGCATAATGAAGTCGATAGCTATACGCTTACTATTGATCGTGAAGAAAATACTAGGGCCGCTGCAGAGCGGCTGGGTTTTGACGGGGTGTGTCAAGCTGACTCGACAGAGTGTTTCGGCATTAGAATGTCCGATATGCTTGTTGGGATTGCGGCAAAACTCATGAAAGCCATCCGTAATGAGCAAACCTATCAATCGCAAGAAGATGGGCTCCAAAAGAAACTCTTTGATAACGAGTGGTTCAACCTAAATGACGAGCGACTCGCGTTATATAAAAAGTTACGACGGGTCCTGATTCAGTATGATCAGTGTTGGTATAAGTTTTATGCCAGCGGCTACTCAGATGATCTTGTGGTTTTGCTTTCGCTTCTTAATTACCTTAGCAGTTTTGAAAATGCTTCTCAGCTACGTGAGGTGGGTGAGAATAATACTGAACACTTTAACAGCTTATGCTGTGAAAGTCTTTCGGAGCATTTTCACGTAATGGATGATGATCCTATTTGGGTGAGCAATTCGAGCGATTCTAGTAACTTGTTTCGCCCTCGTCTCAGAATCACAGGTCAGCCAAGAACCTATACAGTGCAGGGTGTCATGTTTGCCGAGGACGGCGCTCCAATGGCTGTAATATCTGACAACGGACATGAAACTGCCTGTCTGCTACCCGCTTCTCTAGCTAAATGGGCTAAGGATGTGCTTTCTTGTGCTGCTCTCACTGATTCATTTTTCCCAGCGAAAGTGGCCTTTCAATATTACGAGGGTCAATTTAGAGCCGATTTCCTTTTGTAGGGTATTGGTTTGAAGCGCGAAAGATTAATTTGAGCTTGAGGATCAGCTTCTAAGCAGCCGCCACGCTGTACCAACTTTCGACGCGATCATGAGGTAAAAGCCTCGTACTCCTTTTACATCCAATTCAATTCATCCGATTTCAACGGCTTTTGATTGAATTGCTTTGAATAACAGTATTCTGAACATTACAGGTAAAGAAAAACATCGCATTTAAGGAGGGTAAAATGTCAGTCGACTCCTTCTCCGTGAATCCATTTGTTGGGTTTGGCTGCGCCGGCTACCGTTCTTTCAGTGGTGCTGAACCCGCTCGAATAGGGCCTTTTGATAAAGTCCAGGTTATTTCCGGTCAGAATAATTGTGGGAAATCCGCACTCGTTGATTACTTCATCAAGGTTGTTGGGGCGATTAGCGGGCGCGGCGATATTCCACGAGAAGACAACCCGTTAACTAGAGTCGATATTCCTTTGAATCTAAAGTCCCATAACGAGCTTTTTCCTGCAACTATCTCCTTTTGCGTCAATATCCATTCCCTCGAAGAGACGCTAATGTCAAATGTGCGAACGCCGCGACAGCGAGAATATGCTGAATCGTTGCTCAGGCTATTTAATAACGCTCCCTACATTTCTGATGATGGAAAAGCCGCATGGCTTGATTTTTCTCTTGGGTGGGGACAACTCTCTTTTGGTTATGATGCGTCCTTGCGCGCGCATTTTTCTCAATACCAAGCTTCGAGCCTGACAATCTGCAATCTAACCAATGCATCTCTTGCATGTTGTGACAGTACCGGGGATGATGAACTGAACTACAGCAATATCGTGTGTGCGGCGATGCCGTGGGCTTTGCTCCCGAACTTTCTTAAGGTTGGAGCAATAAGGTCTATCAAAGACGCGGAATTATCGAATCGGTTTAGCTCTATCAACAGTGGCGCAGGCCTTCCGGCTGCCTTATTGAAACTGTACAACCCGGAACGGAAAGACTTCGATGAATCAAAGCGCCGCTGGAACAAACTTCAGGATTTCGTTCGCGAAATTATGAACGACCGGAGCGCAGCGATTCTTGTATCCCATGACAGCCATGAAATCGCTGTGAAGACCGCTGACACAGATTACCTACCGCTCGAATCGCTCGGCACTGGTCTGACGGAGTTAATTATTCTTGCCGCAGTCGTCGCTTGCAACACCGACAAAATCATATGCATCGAAGAGCCGGAGATCCACCTTCACCCTGCTCTTCAAGCGAGGTTTATCAAATACCTTCTTTCAGATGAGGCCAACCGTTTTATTGTGACGACGCATTCACCTACCATCATTAACTCTTCAGGAGTTCAGGTGGCACATGTGAGCAAAAATAATGGAATGTCTGAATGTCATCAACTTAACGATATGGTCCTAGCACGTGATTTGTTGGACGATCTGGGAGCGCGTGCTTCGGATATACTCCAATCAAATTATGTTATATGGGTAGAGGGCCCGTCTGATCGCACTTATGTCAACTATTGGATTGGCAAATAGGCGGAAGAGAAATCGGTACATCTTGTCGAGGGCATTCATTACAGCGTCATGCTGTATGGCGGTAAGCTCCTTAATGCACTCGATGCCAGCCCCGATGGCTCCAATGAAAAACTAATATCTCTCTTTCGAATCAACACTCATTTCTGCATTTTGATGGATTCCGACAAGAAGAGTAAGAATACTCGGCTAGGTAAGACGAAAACACGAGTCATTGAGGAATGCAAGCAAAGTGGTGCCATGCATTGGATAACGTGGGGCTCAACCATAGAGAACTACGTACCAGCGGATGTTTTGGCGACGTCTATAAAAACCGCCCACCCAAGCAAGAGGTGGAACCATGATCTCGGCGAGCGTTTTACATGCCCTTTAAATTTCAAGTTCGAAGGAACACGCTCCTTAACGCCCAATAAAATTGCAATTGCCAAATTGGCCTGCGAATCTGGATTCAACCCTTTGGGTGATTGCTCCAGGCAGGTCTCAAGGCTCTGTCGCGCAATTTGTGACACGAATGGAATTAACTATTAGAGGATTTAGTGCGTAGCGCAAGAAGCGTTTATTTATATTCGCCTTCGTATTCAGCACGAGGAACTATGTACGGGCGATTGAGTCAGCCGGCTTTTCCATTCGCCGACTGGCAAAACGATTTACACCTAATTATCGGCACTGTTCAGGGACATTTTCTTTGCTTGCGGCCTGATCTCGCTAAACTAATAGCTGCTGCTACCAGGGCATTTTCTGGTGCACATTCTATTGGCTCCTGCGAAGATCGGAGCAGGTATGTTTGCTGCCAAGTCCCACACCAGCCGTCATTACATTGCGATTGTTGCCATGGCCTGCCTATGCGTTTTGCTGGGCGGGCCTTCTTATGCCGCGGGCGCGGAGAGCCTCATTATCGCGGGCGCGACGTACTTCGAGCCGGGCGTGTCGGGCCCCGGCTGGGCCTGGACCGATGCCGACCACCTGGAGCTTAACAGCTACGCGGGCGAGGCCATCGGCGCCGAGGGCGACCTGGTGCTGACGCTTGCCGGGCAAAACTCCGTGACGGAGTCGCATGCGCCCGATGCGGACATCACGCTGTGCGGCATGGAGGTGTGGGGCAACCTGACGCTTCGCGGTACCGGGACCCTAACGGCGACGGGCTCGCAGTGCGGGATCCACGTCTCGCAGGCGCTCGTGGTGGACGGCTGCACCGTCGACGCCCGGGCGAACGGGTCCGATATTACTGACGAGGCGGTTGCCGGCGTGATCGCAGGCGACATGGCCGTGCGCGGCAGCGGGCGCGTCGTTGCCGCAGGCGCAGGGTCCGGGGCGGGCGTGCACGCCTACGGCGTGTATCTGCAGGACGCGGGCCTTGGCGATGGCGCGGCCGGCCGTCGGCTTTCCGTCGACGCCTCGTGGCTCGATGCGACCGGTGCCGACGGCGGTGTTGCGTGCGCGGGCGGGTCGCTCGTGTCCGCGCGGTTTGTGACTCCCGCTGGCGGGGCTTTTGGCGCTAGCGGCGTGTTGGATGTCGGCGGTGCGGTGGCACAGCATGTGATGATTGAGCCCGATGTCGCCACGCCTCCGGCGGGGGAGACCGACGGGCGAGACGTGCCTGGCGATAGCGTGGATAAGTCTCCCGCCGATGCTAACCCCGCTGCCGGACAGCCCACCACAGGGCCCACGGCAAATCCCGCGCTGAAACCCGCAGCCGCGAAAAACAAGACAACAAAGACAGTAACCAAGGCCACAGTGTCCACGCCGTCCAAGTCCAAGTCCGCCACCGCGACCACTGTGGTACTCCCCAAGACCGGCGACAACTGCTGGATTACAGCATCAATGACGCTTTTCCTTCTTGGCATAACGCTCCTAGGCGTCGCGAATCACTGCTATAACGTCTAATAAGTATTTTGCTGACAACGATTTGAATCTGAGCTTCGGCTGACTCTTAAAGCCAGCGCAAACGGTTAGCATCTGCTAAACCATTTTTGCTCTCGGTCTTTTGAGAAAGTACGCACGACGAATTCATGTCCGCGCGTTATGAAAAAATTTGTCGTGTAGATTAGAAGAGAAATCATCGAGGCCCAACTCGACATATCTTTAAATTGGGTACATAATCAGCCCGTTTAAGGTCTATAGGATAAGTTTTGCCAACTGAGGGGAGAGTGAAAATGGAAGCGCTGAACGTTGCGAATTACATCATTGATAACTGGAGTGACAAGTTCGAGATTACGAATCTCAAGCTGAATAAGCTCGTCTATTATTCGCAAGTCGAATCGTTGCGCAAATACAATCGTCCGCTTTTCGATGACATCGTTGAGGCTTGGCAGTACGGTCCAGTTGAACCTGTGGTCTATCATACGTTCTCCTCGTATGGCCGAAACTGCATCACCAAATCGAGTGACTTAGCGATACTTGACGGGACTTCTAAAAAACTCATTGATTCCGTGATGGATAAGCTTGGGATGCTCACTGCGTTTGATTTGGTCACCTTGTCGCATAAGCCAGATGGGGCATGGGCGAGCGTATATTCGCCGAACAGGGATAACCCCATCACTCCGGAGGCAATTCTTGCGTCTAATGATGGTTTAGACATTAACGACGTCGTAACAATCGATCAGGCCGTGCAATCAACAATTGCAGCCATGCCCAATGCGCTGAGGCTGCTGGAGAACTCCTAATGTCTCTCATAATGGGGCAATCGGCCCCTATCGATCCCCTTGTATTTGATGATGAGGAAGCGATAGGGGCTCTTGCCTCTTCTATAATGTATGCGCACGAACGCTTGCTTGCATCTGGAAAATGCTACACAACCTGTATGACGGGCGATAGAGCCGCCCTAATTCATGGTCGAATTGAATCTGTTCTATCAAACGCATTTTGCACTATCTTTGGGCAGTCCCCGATTGATAGGTTTTCGGACATCTTCGACCAGGCAAGCTATATTGCGGAACACATGGCAAAGGACCACATCTTTGAGGATGGAAACAAGAGGACTAGCCTAGTTATTGCCTTTGTCATTATTAGCTTGAGAAACGTATTGGTGGACTTTTCCGATAACCCAACTCCTGAAGATAACCCCTATTATGAATGGATTCAGGACCTGGTCTCCGGGAAACGCACGCGCGAAGAGCTCGCAAGCGAGTTGCGAAGGAACAGCAAGCCTATGAGGCCTTAGAATTATCTTGCGCTTGAGTTTTGGTTCCGTATATCGCTGCCGATACGCCAACTTTTTCGGAAGTGCGGGGAAAACAGAATCCGTCGACCACAACCCGCTATTTACCAACAAAACCGCAGTTCGCAAAAGTACAAAACTGGGGTTCGATTGGTAGATCTTCATTTTTCCCCGCACTTGCGAAATTGCCTTCCAATAGGGACTAATCAACGTGCGTCGATTGTCTCCCATCAGTCAGTTGGCGAAATATGCCTGAGATTACGCATATCGATGCGACATTTGTCGTCTTTCGCGTGCCGCGTCGCTACGAGAACCCACGGGCGCTGACCTGGCCTACAACAACGCGCGACTTATCTGCCGTCCCGAGACCTCGTGGATTAAACGATAAAGGGTGGTTAAGCTGCGGTTTTGTTGGTTGACTGGGTTGAAACAGTGCGGTTTGCTCTCACGAATTTAAAATCGGGGGCAAAAAGTTCTTGGAAAACCTCGCGCAGCTATGTTAGTATCTCTTTTGCCGAAAGGCGACGGGCGATTGGCTCAGGGGTAGAGCATATCCTTCACACGGATGGGGTCACAAGTTCGAATCTTGTATCGCCCACCATCTAAAGCACAGGTCAGAGGTATTAAGCCTCTGACCTTTTTCTTTTTGACACCAAGCTTGACACCAAAATCGAATCGAAAAATTTAAACGCGTTTCTAGCTGATCTCTCCTGTGCTGACGTCATCGCGCGTTTTGCATAAAGCTCATGCGCTCTTTCATTGAATTTGCCATGGGATTCACGCACAAATGTGGAGATAGGGACCACGGCCCCAGAACGCCTGCCAGCAGATTTGTGCCACACGGCGATCTTTAGGCGAAATGCGTCAAGCTATTTGTCGGCATTTGGTCAGCTTCCGGTACTTACCCGCATGATGCCGCCATTGATAATCGGTCTACCTGCAAACATAACGGCACGCAGCCAAAGCTAGGGGAGGCCCATATGGACGAGATCGTCTGCGCAAACACCGCATTCCGCTACTGGCGCTGCCCGCCCCAAGTGCGCAACCTCTACCCGCGACTGCCAAGCCCAGAAGACGGCTGGCGAGCCCTAGCCCAAGCCCCTTTCGTAACCGATATCCTCAAGACCCCGATTATTACCACAACAGTGCCCGGTGGCGTTAACTACCATTCGGGATTACGGACAACAATCCACTGTGATGATGCTTCGGGGGTGGATAGCACGCTGGAAACCGCGATGAGCTTTAGGGTTACCAATCCACTTGCGACGCTATTCACCATGGCGCGCTTTGTATCTCCAACCGATCTTGTCCTTGCCATGTACGAATTTTGCGGATGGTTCTCAGTCTTTGAGCCCACCGCAGCAGCAGAGGCGGAACTAGACACAGCCAATGACGCCGCCGAGAATGCAACCACCGAATCCCTCTTTGACCTCGATGAAAGCCAAGACGAACCACAATGGAAACGCGTTTATGCGCGCATAAAAGTCAAAGAACAGGTAAATACGAAGGGGCCCAACGGACAAAAGAAAACGAAGGAGGTCACAAGGCTAAAGGGCACTTCGCTCTGGATGAGGAAGCCGCTCATCGAATTACACGAGCTTCATGAATATGCCAGTAAGATGAAAAGACGAAAGTGGGGTACGAAGTTTTACAAAGCCGCGCAGCTGGTGACAGGTATAGCAGCTTCTCCGCTTGAAGTTGCAGGAATTTTATTGCTATCGCTTCCTCGCTCTCGCGGCGGTGCCGGCTTTCGAAACGTTTATGTTAACGACCTTACGCCGCTTACCGCGTCGGCGCAGAGCATTGCAGGGCAAAAAGTCTGCTACGGGGATATCGTGATCGTAAATCCAACCATAATGAAGGCAGGCATCGTGGAGATTCAGGGAGAGGTTATCCACGGATCAGGCGCCGTGCTCGACCACGATGCCAAACGCATGACGGCGCTGCAAAGTATGGGGTATGACGTCTTTCTGGTTACGCACGACATGCTTAACGATGCCGAGCAGCTTGATGCGATCGTGCGAAGTCTTTGCTCGCGCTTGGAATTGCGCTATAGGTGCAAAACTAAGGCGCAAAAGACGACGGAAATGGAGTTACGAGCCAACGTACTATGCAACTGGCTGGAAATCGGTCGTTAGACGGGTGCCTTGCTCACTTCCGGGCGCCCTCGGTCGGCTGCCTGCGATGCCGCCGCCACGAAA
>OLVW01000454.1_pt1 | contig 42013 bp, 40 predicted proteins | sample 1673301 | NCBI WGS metagenome assembly OLVW01 (sample SAMEA3178941, study PRJEB25190) | human gut metagenome
TAAGAAATCAAGGAAGAATGTGTCGTTGATATCAGATACATGCGGCTGTAGGGAGTATTCTTTTACAGCCGTATTGATGTGGTATCAGCAGACATATCAGGTAACAAACTATGTATTACAGAAAAGAGTATTTGAAAAGGGCGCATCGGGAGATTGATACGATCTTTCGGGTGCTGTTCCCGGAACATGGAATGGCAGTAAGGGAAGAACAGATTCTGTTATGCCATGAAATGCTGGATAACCTGCTGGGAAGAAATATAGCACTGTGTGACGCAGGTGTCGGTATCGGGAAAACGTATGCCTATCTGGTGGCTTGTGTTCTGATGAGAAAGTATTCTCTTCTTGCAGACGGATATTCCCCATACGAACAGCGTCCGGTTGTGATATCTACTTCCAGCATTGCACTCCAGAAAGCAATTCTTACGGAATATATCCCTTTTCTCTCCCGGATTCTTCAGGAGAACGGGACAATTCAGGCGCCGATCAAAGCTGTCATCCGAAAGGGAAAAGAGCATTTTGTCTGTGATGAGAGATTAGCGCAACGAATCGTTGCAATCAAAGATAAAAATAAAAATGCATTGCAGAAAGAAGCACTGCTGTCTCTGAAAGAACACTACGACATGGATGAAGTGTCCGGATTAAGCGGATTTGACAGAAGGATGGTAAGCGTACCAAAGTTCTGCTCAAGGGAATGCCCGAAAAAAGGTTCCTGTAGGTATCAGCAGTATCTGGAACATTCCAGAGATGATGAAATGTTCATCCAGATCTGCAACCATAATTATCTGCTGGCAGATGGCTATCATAGACTGCAGGATTACCGCCCGTTATTAAAAGACTATCGGGCATTGATTGTAGATGAAGCACACAAACTGCCGGATGCGGCAAAGCAGATGTTCGGGAAGAGCCTGTGTTATGATGATATCCGGGAGATCTGCTTTTATCTTGGAAAAGAATATCAGGGCCCGGAGATAAGAAAACTGTCTGGGACGATCCGGATGGTGCTGGATGTGATAGGAGAAAACCACAGAACCAGATACGGGTTAAAAGAAGAATTTTACATGACAGAAGAGTGTGCCATGTATTTATATGAAGGGATACAGACCATGAATAAGATCATAGAAAAATTAGAAAAGAAGATTCCGAAGTGGATCAGAAACAAGCTGGAAGAAACCAGAAGTGTGCTGGAATGCTTTTTCCATCAGGATAAGAAGTATGTGCTACATTTGAAACAGGATCAGGAACATCGGATCATATTGTGTGCTTCCAGCAGGCGGATTCCACAGTATCTTGACCAGATGTTGTGGAGCAGAGGAATGGGCGCAATCCTGACAAGTGGAACATTAAAAACCGGACAGGGATTTTCCCATATCCGGAAGATGACAGGATTGCAGAAAGTACAGAGGGTACATGAATATGTGGCAGACTCTCCATTTGAATATCAGAGAAACTGTCTGTTATATCTGCCAAAAGATTTGAAAAAGTGCAGAAGAGGAAGTCAGGAAGAAACAGAGATGATAGCTGACCATATCCATTCGTTAATCTGTTCGACTTACGGACATACATTGGTGCTGTTCACATCCTATCACCTGATGGGAAATGTATATCAGATGTTGCGGGATGAGATCCCTTTCCCGATGATCGAGGTGTGGAGACATTCCCCAGAAGAAATCACGAGATTTAAACAGACAGACAATGCGGTTCTTTTCGCAGCTGGATCCTGCTGGGAAGGAGTAGACTTTCCCGGAGATATGGTATCTTCGTTAATTATTGTAAAGTTGCCGTTCGCTGTTCCAGATCCCATCAGTGAGGCTCAGAAGAAAGAATATGATTGTCTGAAAGATTACATTCAGGCAGTGGTCGTTCCAGATATGCAGAAAAAACTAAGGCAGGGGTTCGGACGTGCGCTCCGCACAGAGACAGACACCTGTGTCGTGTCCATCTTAGATGAGCGTGCAGGAGAAGACGGAAGATATCATGAGGAAGTGATGTGTGCACTTCCGAAGTGTAAGATGGCAGAAGACATCAAGGATGTTCAGCGTTTTATCAGAAACCGGAAGGGTGTGGAATATTACCTGTAAATGCCCGTGGTTTTGCTACAATCACAGCGAGTTTACGACGAAATGTTTGGTGGTATTTCTGGGGTGTTTTCGGTGGAATTGGTGGTATTGCTGAATAGCTATTTGAACATGAAGTGGGTATACTGTGTATAGCGTTAGAGATTTAGAAGGAAGGTATTAATATGGCAAAATATATCGTAGAAATGCAGATGGATAAACAAGAAAAATTTTATTTTATTCGAGAAAACGAAAGCGGAGATATTGTATATTTACCTTCTAAATATCTAATGCATAAGAAAAGGTCAAAGATATCACCGAATACCATACAAAGAAGTGCCTTTGCATTATCTTATTATTTGAATTTTCTGGATGAAAAGCAACTTTGTTTGGATGATATTTATCAAATGAAATATATTGAACAGCATGAACATTTTACAGATTTCCTGATTTGGTTAAAAGCTGGTATGCATAGCAGGGAAGATTATTTAAAACTTCCTAATAATGAGACATGCAATGCATATTTAAAAGAAGTATTCAGATTTTATACCTTTATGGAGCAAGAAAACAAGCATTCGGAAAGCTTGAAGGTATTATCAGATACGCAAATGATTGTGCGAAATTCCATCGGTATCAGAAAAGTATTGAATAGGAAGAGTTTTCGAGGATATTTAAAAGAAAAAGGACATCAAGGAAAAACCATTGAGCAGGACAAGATTGTAGTGTTGTTGCAAGAATGTGCAAACAGCCGCGATCAGGTTCTGCTTTTATTATTAGCAGAAACAGGCTTTAGAATAGGGGAACTCTTAGGTGTACGATACGCAGAGGATATAGACTATGAGAAACATATAATATATGTCAACTTTCGAGATGATAATGAGAATGGGGCAAGAGCTAAAAACGCAGAACTTCGAAGAGCCAAAATCAGCGACGCAACATTTGATATTTTAATGTTTTATATTGAAGACTATAAGGAACTGATTATAGGACAGGAATATTTATTTATTAATGTCTCAGGTGATTACGTTGGAAAGCCTTTTAAGGGAAGTGGAGTATATGCCATGTTACGCAGATTGGAGAGAAAGACGGGAATTAAAGCATCTCCACATATGCTCCGGCATTATTTTGCAAATGCAAGACGAAAAGATGGATGGAAATTAGAAATGATTAGTCAAGCACTCGGGCATCGGAATATCGAAACGACTATGAAATATCTGAATATAACAGAGGATGAACTAATAGAAGTCAGTGATGCTTTTTATAACAGGCATCAAGCAATGTATGGTGTTCAGAATTTGTTATAAAAAAGAGGAGGCGATCAAGTGTCTGCAATTCGATTGCTACAAGCAGAACGCAAGGAAGAGATACAGCATCTTCACAGGCAGTTTATGTCAGGCGGAATATTGCAGAGAGAATTATGGGAAGAAGCAGAGAAATTCCTTATCCAAAGAGAAATCTATGATGTGATTTTAGCAGAAGAACAAGATTTGCGGGAATACAAACAAACTTTGTTGGATAGTGGGAATTATACGAAAAAGCAGGTGAAAGAGCAGTCATCCGCATTACGGAAGATACAGAAGTATTGGATAGAAACAGAATATGGAGAGCTACTCTTAGAAATCCGAGAAAGCCAAGTGTCAGATGAGGCATTGAAGGGAAACATCAAACGGTTTCTAATCCGGCAGGGAATACATCATATCAAAGAGATTGATTATACGGTACGAAGCCGTTATGAAGCAGAACTGAAAAAAATGTGGGATGAAGCGAGTGTGATGAGATATTTAAAGGTTTTCGATCATATCAAGCAGTATAGTATCCAAAAAGAAATAGAAAGTCTGCCGGGAAGAATCGAACACCGGAGGAAATATCAAGCACAGGTTGTATTCCTGCCATACTTACCAGATTTGGAGTTGGTTAAGGATTTTGAATATGTCCGAGATAAACAGGAACTGGTGTGGGATTTTTTTAGAAGAGCATCTGAAAAATTAAAAAAGCAGGTTTTTCTACTATTGAATTATATTCTAGATAATTTGTATCGAGACGATCCCAAAGAGAGAAGAGTTCGCTATTTATTGCCATTACACTGGTTATATGATTTTTGTGTGGAGGAAGAGATTGATGATCTGGAAGGATTGGAATTAGAACAGATCCAACGATTTGAGAAAATCGTGGAACAGAAAGTGGTCAATGTGAAAAACTCTATGCAGATTATTGACAATAGTCGGAAAATCTTATTTTTAACAGCACCAGAAATTCATTGGCATGCCAATGTGTGGTATATGGAACGCTTTCACCTGTCAGAAGATCGGCTTAACCCAAGCAATCCAGTACAGCGATTGAGTTTTATAGAAGTGACTAACAAAAAGAATCGAGAATTGTTACAGGAATATGCCAAATATCATGTTGGAATTGGTGGACTGACGATAGCAAATATCCGAGGACAACTATATGAGGTAAAAAGACTTCTGGAATATTTTAAGGAAGAAGAATCCATTTGTCAGGTAGATGAAAATCAATTGGATGACTATTTTAGGAAACTGGAAGAAAAGGATACCAAAGATGATACATTCAATAAAAGAATTGTGCATTATATAAAATTTTATCAGTTTTTAAATGTCCGAGGATATATGAAGGAGATACCCTTTAAACCAGAGTATTACCTGAAAAAGACATATCCAGAGCATCATGACAGAACGGTGGAAGAAAAAGTTTATATGGAAATCCTGCATAAGCTGTATGCATTTCCGCTAGTTCCAAGATTGATATTTTTACACTTGTGGTGTACTGGATTGAGAATCAGCGAAGTGTGTACGTTAAAAGGGGATGCATATTACTGGGATGGAGAAGATGCATGGTTGAAAGTCTATCAGATCAAGATGAAGGCAGATAAAATGATACCAATACCGCTTATGATGTATAGAATCATGCGTAAGTATATTGAGCGTGAACACATTCGTCCGAAAGATTATATCTTTAAAGGGAAGGATGGTGGAGCGTACCGGGGAACAACATTCCGACAAGAGTTTCAGCAATACTGTGATAAGAATGGAATTGCAGATGGCAGTTATATCTTCAAAACCCATGACTATAGGCATACGCTGGCCACCCAATTTTATGATGAGGATGTTTCTATACAGACAATCCGAGATTATTTAGGACATTTTTCCGAAGAGATGACAAAACAGTATGTAGACTTCATGCCAAAGAGAATTGAAAAAGCAAGTGATACTTACTTTAAGAAACCGGAAAATGACTTGGCTTCTACCATTAAAGCTAAGAAGCGTGGTGAAAGAAAATGAAAAAAAGAATTTACATATATGAGCTGGACTGCTACAAGGTAGCATCCGAAGAGCAGATTCAGAGAATGCGTATCAGCCCGGAACGGTATTTTAATCTGGAAGGATTGCCATCAGAAGAACTTGCCGAAAAGTTGGAAGAATTTATATGGGAAAGAGGAAAAATGCTCGCACCGTCCAGCATGGCAAGTGAAGTGACCTATTATAATAATATTCGGGAATTTCTGATTGATCGGAAAATACAAAGCCTTGATGCCAGAGAAGAAGAAAAAATCATCCGTATGTTAAAAGGATGGATGCTGGAACGAGGATATGCTTTATCAAGCAAAAAATATCGGCCTGCATATGACAAAATAGGAATTGAAAGTCCTAGCATTGTAAGGCATATGAAAAAAATCTTGAAGTTTCTGGAAGAAGAGGATGGCAGGGATGAGCAGGAAAAAGATATCTGGACTCTTAAAAACTTCGATTTTCCTATTTATAGAAATCCAATCAAGAATACAGAAACGATTAACTTTACTAAAATTGTACAGCCAGATATTCGGGAAGAAGTAAAAAAAGTAATTTTTATGCATTTAAAATATTCCCCTTTAGGAACGATTCATAGTGAAATAGCTGCAGTAAAGCGGTTCTCAAAATTTCTTAAAAGAAAATATTTGGACATTCAATCGCTGCAGGATCTGGAACGGATGCATATAGAAGAGTATCTGATATATCTTCAGACGGAAGCACATGACCGGAAAAATTATAGATCTGACCTATATGCACTACGAAGGGTAATAGAAGATGTTGGGAATTTATATGAACGACAGTACATGAGCGAATTATTTCTGAGTAATGATTTCCCAAGTACACCAAGGCATGTATTCAAATTTTACTCAGATGCGGAAATCAAAAGATTAAACGAACACATTTTCAAAATGGATGAGCAGATATGTAGGGCACTGATTATCCATCAATTACTGGGAACGAGGATTTCAGATACGCTGACCTTAAAGACAGACTGCCTAAGCATGCGGAATAATCGATATTTTATAAGGATTGATCAGGTGAAGTCAGTCACCTATGAAAAAGCCATCAGTGAAGAAGTGGCACAACTGATTATGAAAGCAATTGATTATACAAAGGAACGGTATGGAGAAACAACTTACATTTTTGCAAAAAAAGATGATCCAACTAGGCCTTATCAATATAGCATGATTCAAAATCAGATTATGACAATGATCCGCCAGGAAGATATCCGGGATGATAATGGAGAGTTTCTGAAGTTTGGAACCCATATTTTCCGACATTGTTATGGAAAGAAATTGACAGAAATGCATGTGGATGACTGGATGATAGCTAAGCTACTGGGGCATACCTCCATATATTCGGTACATCATTATCGAAAAATTGGCAATAAACTGATGGCAGATGAAACGAGAGCTGCAAGAGAAAAAATGGACATGATCCTATTAGATATCATAGAAGGATGGGATGATTATGAAATATGATAAGATGGTAGCGATTACGCAGGCTGAAAGTCAGAGGAAGATGAATATTGCAAAAAATACAATATCTGATATGCTTAAAAATATGGAAAGAATTACCGTAGCAGAGCTGGTAAAAAGAACTGGGCTTTCTAGAGGATTTTTTTATAAAAATGAGCTTATCAGAAGAGAAATGGATGACGCAATACATAGACAGGAAGCAATTTTTAAGAATAGACATCCGGTTGCAATGGACAGAAAACTTGAAAATTCAGTAATTGAGTTGAAAATTGAATTGTTAAAAGCCAAAGCAGAGAACGAGAAATTAGCAGAACAAAATCAGGAATTGAAAAGAAAAAATGAACTGTTGCAGCAAGAACTAGAGAAATTGAATAAACGGGTCAGTAGGAAAGAAATTTCTGTTCTAAAAAAATTGTGAGAATGGTGTGGTACAAGTTTTTTGAGAGGACGATAATCTATGAAATACGATAAAATGGTCGAATGTAGTTTGGAACGTAGCAAACAGAAGGTAGAAACCGCAAAACGGGAAATTCAAGAAATGTTGGAATCAAAAGAAAAAATAACAGTTGCTGCATTGATTCAAAAAACAGGCTTTTCTAAAGGATTTTTTTATCGAAATGAAGAAATGCGCAGGGTGGTAAATGAAGCTATGCATCAACAGAGCGTAACGTATAATCCGAAACAGATTATTATTGATATGGCTATGGAAAGAACTTTAGTTAATGCAAAAACAACTATACAGGAATTGAAACTAAAAATAAAAAAATTGGAAAAAGAAAATGCAGAGTTGCGAGAAGAATTGGCAAGGGTAAGAAAAATATCTAAAGTATAAAAGGAAAAATTAAATATTTGAATTTGAATGATTCAAGGCAGAATGTACAGTAAAAAAGCAAGTACATTCTGTCTTGTTTTGTATAGATATGAATAAATAAAAATACTGGCTACAAAATGCACACAACATACAAAAAGTGCAAAAAACAAAGAAAATAGACGAATGATACGTTTTGGTCTATATGGTTAAATCCAGTGTTTATAAGGCTTTTGAGGCATGAAAAAGACAGGGGCTAAATTTATGGTCGTCATTATCGGTCTGGTTATCATTTTTAAGAAACAGCTTAATGAACTTGTAACTAAAATATTTGAAAAAATAACGAATGAAAGTTCAGGAATCTAAAATAAAAATTTTATTTCAGAAATGAGTGTGTACAGAGATGAAAAAAATGGTAAAGGGAGAGATTACTGTGTTTCTAAGCCTGGTCTTTCTTCTGCTTCTTACTCTGGTTGGGGCTTTGCTGGAAAGTGCCTCGATCCAGCTGGCAAAGAATGAGAGAAGAGCAGACGCAGGCAGGGCAGTGGAATCTGCGTTTGCAGAATATCAGAAAGATCTTCTGGAGCGATATGGTATTTTTGCAATAGAAGGCAGTTATGAATCCGGAACAATGTCTGAAGAAAATATTTTAAACCGACTGTCCTTTTACGGGGCAGAAAATATAGAAACAGAGATTGCGGCAATCCGTTATCTGACAGACCAGAATGGGAAAGAATTTCTGCGGCAGGCGGTTGAATACGAGAAAATGAAGACAGGAGCTGCGGCGATAGAGAATCTGACGGGAAAGGTATCCGAATGGAAGGAGCAGGAACTGAAAGCAAATGAATATGGGAAAGAGAATATAGAGACGAGTAAAGAACTTGACCAGATGCTGGAAAGTGAAAAAGAAGAACTTCCTGCAGAAAATAATCCATTGGCGGATATTGTGGATATACAGGCGCAAGCACTGTTAAATCTGGTCAGCCCAGAAGGATTTACGCTGTCATCGAAAGCTGTAAAGTCAGAAGAGACTGTATCGAACCGAAAGCTCAGGCAGGGATACGGAACTATGAAGGAAAAAGATAATGGAGCCGGAGATACCATTTTTTTCAATCTGTACCTTATAGATAAGTTTGGCAATGCTGCAAATAAGAAAAAGAATACGGTACTGGACTATGAGATGGAGTATTTGTTAGGAGGAAAGGCGAGCGACAAGGACAATCTGGAATATGTGATCGGGAGAATTCGAATCCTTCGATTTGCAGTGAATTATGGATATTTGCTGACCGATAAGGACATGCAAATGGAGGTGGATACCCTTGCAACGACACTGAGTGCGGTGTTTCTTTCACCGGAGATCGGACCTGTGATCAAGCATGCGCTGCTTCTTGCATGGGCTTATGGAGAAAGCCTTACGGATGTTAAAACGCTTCTGGCAGGGAAGAAGGTTCCGGCTGTAAAGAGTAAGGAAAGCTGGAATCTGACGCTGGATGGTCTGCTTGAGCTGGCAAAGAACAGAAGTATTCCGGAAGGAAAGGAGACAGAAGAGGGAAATTCTTATGAGCAGTATCTGCAAATGATGCTGGTTTTAAAATCAAAGGAAGAACTGTCGATGAGAGCATTGGATCTGGTGGAAATGAATCTGCGATCTGGAATGGAGAAAACGTTTTTCCGGGCAGATGCCTGCGTATCAGGAGCAGACTTTGACATGACATGTTATCTGAGAAGAGGAATCCGGTATCAGTATCATATTTTATATCAATATCAGTAACAAAAAATGAAAATGTTAGGAGGTGGATACAGGTGTCTTTTCTGAGGACAATCGAAATAATAAATAAAATTCCTTTGATGATGTATAGAAAAATATTGAATTACAAACACATATTTGATATTCGCAGAAAGGAGGAAGGATTTGATTTTCTACCTGATTTGATCGCCATATCTTGTGTCAAAGAAAAGGCATCTGTATCTGCCTCGGTAACAGTAGAAGCTGTACTTTGTGTTCCGCTGTTCCTATATGCGGCGGTGAGTTTGATCTGGATGCTGGAGCTCAGAAGCATCCAGTCTGCAGTAAGATGCGGACTGCAGAGTGCAGGAAAGCAGGTGGCAGAGAGTTTTGCAGAAATTCCGGTGCTGAACCCGATAAGTCTGCATGCAGATCTTGTAAATGCGGTCGGGAAAGAAAGAATGGATCGAAGTATGATTGTTGGCGGAAGCGGAGGAGTCAGCTGTAAAAGATCCTGGGCGATACCGGGAATGGGAGTGCTGGAACTGACGGCAGAATATGAAGTAGAATTGCCGGTTCCTGTCTTTCATATTCCGGTACTGCATTATAAAGAAAAAATGAGAATGAAGACATGGACCGGTTATGTAAAGACCTACGAAGCAGGAATTGGAGATAATGAACTTGTATATGTGACAGAAACAGGGATCGTATATCACCGGAATTATCAGTGCACTTATCTGGAACCGTCCGTGCGCAGTGTTGCGAAAACACAGTTAGGGGAACTTAGAAACAGCAGTGGAGGAATTTATCATTTGTGTGAACGGTGTGGATGGATGCCGGGAAATGATGGCAACTGCTATGTCACAGATTATGGGGATCGTTATCATACTTCATTATCATGCAGCGGACTGAAGAGAAAAGTTTATACAGTTCCGCTGTCAGAAGTAAAAGGAAAAGGAGCATGTTCAAAATGTGGTGGAAAATAGCAAAATTGGCAGGATTATTTTTTTTAGGATTCGGAGCAGCACAGGATATAAAATATCAGAAAATCTCGACAGAATATCTGCTCGCAGGAAGCTGTGCGGCGATTCTGTACCGTGCGTTATTTGGACGGATGCATTGGAGTGTATGGGTTGCCGGACTGGGATGTGGAATTGTATTTCTCATGATATCGAAATGGTCACAGGAGGGAATAGGGTACGGAGACAGCTGGATGATCCTGAATATGGGTATTTTTCTTGGGATCTGGAATCTGCTTGGAATGCTGATGCTTGCATTTCTTGTGGCTGCGATGGCAGCAGGAGCAGGTCTTTGGAGCGGAAAATGGAAACGGACGACAAGAATGTCATTTTATCCTTTTCTTCTGATCGGCTATCTGGGGACATTTATATGGTAAAGCTAAAAGGAAGTACAGTAGTTGAGATGGCGTATCTGATGCCGGTAGTATTGCTTTGTTGGATGGCAGTCATTTTCGCGCTTTTTTATTACCATGATAAAAATATTATCGGTGGGGCGGCATATGAGACTGCGATTGTCGGAAGTGAAGAATGGCGATGGCAAAAGGAAATAGAAGATGGAAAAATGGAGCAGTATTTTCAGAAAAGAATTGAAAACAAACTGATATTTTTTGATACAGTATCGGTGGAAACTGCGGTAGTAAAAGATGAATTTGAAGTGACAGCAGGAGCGAAAAAGAGAAAAATGCGCGTATCTGTTAAACGCAGTGCGGCACTGACCGTGCCAGAGGAAAAAATACGCAGGAAAAAAGTATTGCAGGAGATTGTAGAAAGGGACCAGGAGGAATGAGAGAAGAGTACGAAAGAGATTTACATCATGCCTGGATGATTCTAGAAACAGATGAACTATATAAAGAAGATTATCAGATGCGGATGCTGATGGAAAATGCGATTCCCGGATTCTTGTCGGTAAGAGGGCAGGGAAAAGATGATAAAAGCCAGTACCGCTACGAAATCAGTGGGAAGATATCCGTGAAGGCAAAGGGAGAAAAAGAGCACTGGAAATTTGCAGATCTGGAAAATTTTATGAGACAGTTTATCCAGGTGCTTTATGCAGTGAAGAATTATCTGCTGGACGTGAACTGTCTGAGCCTGGATCCGGGACATATTTATGTATCGGATGAAATCTATTACTTTTGTTATTGTCCGGGACTAGAAGGTAATATTCTGGAAAAGTTTCATGAGCTTACAGAGTATTTTGTCAGGGAGACAGATTATGAACAGAAAGAGGCAGTCTATCTGGCATATGAATTACATAAGGCTTCAATGGAAGAAAATTATAATATTGAGTATGCGCTGGAGCGGATACTGGAGAAAAAGGAGAATGAAATGGAGAGTATACAGCCGGAGAAAAAAGCAGGATATGATCTGCAGGAGGAACTGATCCTGGATGACTGGATTGCAGAACAGGAAATGAAAGGGCAGGTTGTAAAGGACAGGCAGAGCGTCTGGGGATTTCTGAATCAGCGCCTTCAGAAACGTAGAAAAAAACGGGAATCCCAATGGGATGAGATAATGGCGGATGATTCAGAGGAATAAGTAAGATAGGACATGTTTTTCTTTTTACTACATTTTCCAGTTTATGGAAAGAAGTACTTGTAAAACAATTACGTGTTTTTTATAATAAAAATGATTATGTAATTGGTAACAAAAGCAAAAAAGAAGTGCCTTTTCCACAGGAGGAAGTAACTGTTACTGTTCCGGCGTGAGCTGTGATTGTCCGGCTGACAATGGCAAGACCAAGACCGGTGCCGTCTGGTTTGTAAGTGACAAAAGGATCAAAAATCGTGTCGAGATATTCCGGTGAGATTCCACATCCGGTATCAGATATGGTAATCTGAAGCATTTGATCTTTGAGGACTGCTTCCAGACGGATTGAACCGGCAGACGAAATGGCTTCACGGGCGTTTCTTAAAAGGTTGAGAATCGCTTCATGCAGCTTTAATCTGTCGGCCGTCAGAGATGGAAGATCAGGGGCTATCAGAGAAGAGAATTCAATGTCGGTATCTACGCAGGAGGCAGCAAAGGACAGGCAGATCTGTCCCAAAAACTCCTGTGCAGAAAACGTGCTCAGATGCAGATGTTCACTGTTATTATAGGCAGACAGCTCCTGCAGCAGAGAGATTGTGTATTCGATGTCTTCGCGAAGCTCTGACCAGTGGCTGAAATCTCTGGTTTCAGGGTGACTGGACTCTATGAGCTGAAAGGTACTGTAGATCAGCGTCAGTGGATTGCGAACTTCATGACTGATCTTGCTGATTGTATATTGCTGTGAATCCAGGAGTTTCTGAAGTAATTCACGAATTTCCGGACTGGAATTCATAAGCTGATGTAACTTTTCATAATCATTTGCAGTAAATGGCATGGTAACGACCATCCTTTCCATGATATAAAGTAGTTGTAGTTTATCATTGAAAGTCTGGTTCGTAAACAAATTCGAGATTAATCGAAGAAAATGTAGAAAGAAGGAAAAAACATGAGGGATGAGAACTGTATTTTTTGTAAAATCGCAAATGGAGAAATTCCATCTGCAACCATATATGAGGATGATGATTTCAGAGTAATTCTGGATCTTGGACCGGCGACAAAGGGACATGCACTGATCCTGCCAAAAGAACATGCGGCAGATATTTATTCTATTGATGAAGAACTGGCAGGAAAAGCATTTAAGCTTGCAAAGAAGATCACAACAAGATTAAAAGATGTACTTGGATGTGACGGATATAATATCGTACAGAATAACGGAGAAGTGGCCGGTCAGACCGTATTCCATTTCCATATGCATCTGATTCCGAGATATAAAAATGACAAGAGCGGATTCGGCTGGAAACCGGGTAAACTTACAGATGAAGATCGGGATGAAATCCTGGAAAAACTGAAAGAAAAATAAAATAGTGAGGTACTGGAGTGAGTTTTCAGAATAAGAATAAAAAGGAATTCGAGAACGTGTACCATAAAAATAAGTTCAACGTTTATCGGATAGCTATGGATTATTCTGGCAGTCACAAAGAGTCAGCGGAAGAGATATTCCAGGAGGTTTTTCTAAAACTATATACACACTTTGATACAGTGGATGAAGAATACATGGCAGCATGGCTGGTAACAACAACGAAAAATACAGCTATCAATTATATGAAGAAGCGGGCAAGAGAATGTCCGAAGGCAGATATTGAGCTGTTTTCGGATCTGTACTTGAAGGAATATGCGGAAAGTGCAGAGGAGCATGTATTCCACAAAATTTTACAAAAAGAAAAAGTGGGTTATGGATGGACGATTCTGGATGCATTGTACGAAGAAAATGAAAACTGGTACGAAGCAATCACCATGGTTTACTGTCTGGAGAGAAAACAAAAAGATGTGGCTGAATCTATGGGGATCAGTATCCAAGCACTGACGGGTGTACTGTACAGAGCAAGAAAATGGATAAAGATACATTACAATTCTGATGATTACACAAAATAGCACCGATGGATATGTAAAGAAAACAGGTGTCGTTCCGGCACCTGTTTTTGAACAATGTAAATAACTGTTGTTAAAAAATTATTTGGAAGCAGCATCTTCGATCAGACCGATAATTGTCTTGATCGGATCCTGCTGAGAAGACTGATTCATTGCATTTATGAAGTCTTCACGGGAATCATAAAGCTTGTGGACAGCTGCGAGAAGCTTTTCATCTGTAAGCTCTTCTTCTTCCATAACCATACTGAATCCCTGACGTTCAAAAGAACGGGCATTCAGAATCTGGTCACCACGGCTTGCATTAGCTGAAAGTGGAATCAGAAGATTTGGTTTGCGAAGAGCAAGCAATTCGCAGATTGCATTTGCACCTGCTCTTGAGATTACAACATCGGCAAGGGCGAAGAGATCTTTCAGTTCATCCTGAATATATTCAAACTGAACATAGCCGTCCAGACCGGTGAGCTTTTCATCGAGCTTGCCTTTACCACAGAGATGAACAACCTGGAAATCTTTTAAGAGTTCAGGAAGGATCTTGCGTACTGCGTTATTGACTGCGACTGCACCAAGACTTCCTCCGACGATCAGGATAACTGGTTTTACTTCCTTGAAACCACAGAAAGCGCGGGCTTTTTCTTTATCTCCGGTGAAAAGCTCCTGACGGATAGGGGATCCGGTAAGGACAGCTTTATCCTGAGGAAGGGAACTTAAAGTTTCCGGGAAGTTACAGCATACTTTTGCAGCTGAAGGAATGGAAAGCTTATTAGCCAGTCCCGGAGTCATATCCGATTCGTGAATGATAACAGGAACATGGTTCTTCTTTCCGGCAATAACAACAGGAACACTTACAAATCCACCTTTTGAAAAAATTACATCCGGTTTTAACTGCTTGATCAGGCGGTTGGCTTCACTGAAGCCTTTCAGGACGCGGAACGGATCCGTAAAGTTCTGAAGGCTGAAATACCGGCGGAGCTTACCGGAAGAGATACCATGATATGGAATCCCCTGCTGTTCAACCAGCTGCTTTTCCATACCGTTGTATGAGCCGATGTAATGTATGTCATACTGCAGTTCCCGAAGACGGGGAAGCAGTGCAATATTAGGTGTAACATGTCCGGCAGTACCTCCGCCGGTCAGAATGATGCGTTTCATAATAAAAATCCTCCCATTGATGGTGCGAATTAAGATTCGCAGTTGATACAGGCAGAGAGACTGCCCTGATATCATAATATTAAACAGGTGAAGGAAAAAGGTCAAGTTAAAGGGAAAAGAAATCCAAAAGAATGAGGTTTAAAATGGAAAAACATGAAGATAATCTGGATAAGCTTTTAAAAGCTGAACTGGAAAAAGAAGCCGGGGAAATCATGGAAGAAATGGACTCGGACGAATCACTGCAGGACATTTCCTTTCCAGAAGACCTGGATGAAAAGATGTGGAGTAAAATCCAAGAATATGAAGAACAGCAGAAAGCATATGAAAAACTGTCAGATGCCGACAAGGAGGCAATCCGTCTCGGACGAGAGGTTCAGGCACTTAGCGGCGGGGAGAATACGAAGGATCATCTTAAGAAAGATGTGGAGAGTGACAGTTATATAGATAATGTTGTGCCAATTGAGCATGTGAAGCATGAAACAGATAATAAAGCAAGTGACGACGGTACGAACGGAGAGACCGAGAAGAAAGCCGGGAAGAAGAAAGTTAAGAAGGGAAAACGGCACTGGAAGGTATATGGAATCGTGGCGATCGTGGCTGTGCTTGCTATGATGTGGAGTATGGTGAGTATTGGTGGGACGCCGTTCTTTGGCAGGGTGTTGAATGATATTATTGGTGATAGAGAAATGGTTAAGGTTAATACGGAAAGGGAGGATGGAGATAAGAATAAGGTTGATGTTTATGATGAGTCGAAAGTGTATGAAGAAATTAAAGAAAAATTTGGAATGGATGTTGTTCGACCTTGGAAAAAGCCAGATAATATGGTATTGATACAGAGTGATATAGATGAGATATTAAAAAGAGTTTGTCTAATTTATGAAAACAATGAAACATTAATTCAATACCAAATGGAAATTCAAAGTGAGAATAAATCTTATGCATATGATGTAGAAGATGAGAAGGTAAAGGAAGAACAAATAGTAGTAGATGGAAATACGATTGATATCATTCAGTACAAATTGGATGATGGAAAGAAAGAAAAGGTAGCACACTTTACATATAAAGATGTGTTTTATACAATAAATACAACGATGACCGAAGAAAAATTTGAAGAATTTTTAAAAAATTTGTATTTTTTTTAAATATGGCGTGAGATTTTGCTTTCTCGATTGTTAATATAGTGTAGAGAGGAGGCGAAAGGTGAAAAAAAACAAAATTTTGTCACTACTTATGGCAATGGTTATGGTTTGTACATTGCTTATTGGCACACAGAGAAATGTTCAGGCAGCGGATGGGCAGGAATGTGTGGATGGATCATATTTGACAAACGATGATTCATCAGAAGCAACAGTTGGTTCAATGAGCAGAGGTGTTTATTTGAAAAGTGGATCTTCAAATATCGTAAGAGCTGGCACTGGAAAAATCGGTGCAGGCGGAAATACTGTTGGACAAAAAACTGTATCAAAAATAACTGTGATTGTAACGGTAGAACGACTATTGAATGGTAAATGGGCTTATTATACTTCATGGATGGAAACAAACTATAATTCTGTTTATGTGAGTTCAAGTAAGACATTATCCGTACCAACTGGATATTATTATCGAGTATGCTGTGTGCATTACGCAAATTCAGACGTAAGTGGCTCGTACACAGACGGCATTTACATCTAAAAATCACAAACCAAACATCCCAACCCCTTACCCACTCTAACCCACCCCGCACCACCAAACCAAAAATATTTTTTTAAAAATATTCATACGACTATCAACCGGTGCGGCAATTAGCGAAAGTAAGGACGAGGGAACAATATGAGGGAGGGAGATGGGAAGATTCCTTTTAACACCTGTCTGAATTGCAGGTTGATAAAGTTCAACATCTCCGGTCTTGCAGACTGACAAGAGGGCGAACAGAACTGTAAAGACCACAACTAATAAACGTATTTTCTGATTGGACAGAAAGCATATGACCAAATAATACAACCCGGTCGCGAAGTATGTGAGTATGGAACATCAGAGCAAGCAAGAAGCCTAACTAATGTTAAACTGAATTAGACCAAAACAAGCAGGTCGGGATAATTCCTGACCTGCTTGTTTTGACGCAAAATTGCGAAAAAATTATTTGATTACTGGTTATTGCTTAAATATTCTTTTAAAGCAAGTGAAAGCTGATCCGGGCAGGATGTTGCTTTGTATCCGCATTTGATACCTTCGATACGTGAAATTGCTTCGTGAATATCCATTCCTTCAACGAGGCGTCCGATGCCCTGTAAGTTACCGTTACATCCGCCTGTGAACTCAACATTATGAATACGTCCAGCTTCATCTACTTCTAAGTGAATATTCTTAGAACAGACGCCGTGTGGTGTAAATTCCATGAGTATAGTCCTCCTTTATATTTATACTATTATTGTGCCTTATAAAATTGCTTCAATGATTATAACACAGCCTTATAAGAAAATGCTAGTGCATATTATAAGAAATCTGATATAATAGCTATTGTAATTTTGAAGGGAAATCTATAGATATAGATAAAAACAATATGTAGGAAAAACGGAGGAGTTTCAAATGATAGGAATTATCGGAGCAATGGATGAAGAGGTTGCAATCTTAAAGGAATCGATGGAAGTTCAGGATACGATGGAACGTGCCGGAATGACTTTTGTCAAAGGTATTATGAGTGGCAAGGAAGTTGTAGTTGTAAGAAGTGGTATCGGAAAAGTCAACATGGGAATCTGCGCACAGATTCTGATTGACTGTTTTGGTGTGGATACGCTGATCAATACAGGTGTGGCAGGTTCTCTGGATGCAGATATCAACATCGGGGATATCGTGATTTCTACAGATGCAGTTCAGCACGACATGGATGTAAGTATGCTTGGCGATCCGGTAGGACAGATTCCGAGAATGGATACCTTTTCTTTCCCGGCAGATGAGAAGCTTGTGAAGCTGGCAGTGGAAGTAAACAAAGAAGTGAATCCGGACATTCAGACATTTACCGGAAGAGTGCTCAGCGGAGATCAGTTTATTTCCGGCAAGGAAAAGAAGGAATATCTGGTAAAGACATTTGATGGAAAGTGTGCGGAGATGGAAGGCGCAGCAATGGCGCAGACCGCATATCTGAATAAAGTTTCGTATGTCATTATTCGTGCAATTTCGGACAAAGCTGACAACAGTGCAACGATGGATTATCCGGAGTTTGTGAAGATGGCAATCACCCATTATGTAGGGCTTGTCAAAGGTCTTGTAGAAAGAATGTAATGCGTAAGGCAGCAAAGTAAAACAGAAAAGCAGCGTCATTTTCCAGACAGGATGTCGGATTGTGGCGAACGATTAGGGAATCCAAATTCGGAGGTTTACGGTATAATGACGGTAAATCTAAGAAGGAGGATTCTTTTTATGTTGGAAATGTTCGTGGTGAGAGAAACGGTATTTTTTCTGACGGGAGTGATGATCGGGATCGGCGCGATTGCAAGACTGATTACCGGGATTTCACTGAAAAAGCTGGTAAGAGCAGCAAGTAACATGAGTAAAAGCAATCATCCGCTGATGCGGCTTGTAAGGGCAAAATTTGAGCATGGGTGTATGGTGAGTGATAAAGTACAGAATGTTGGTGCATTTGTAGAGAAATATTTGTATGAATACCGGGTGCTTGGCGTGAGGCTGCATACCTGGAGGCAGTGGGCGAAGGGGAGCATCTGGCTCTGCCTTATCTTTGGAGCCACAGGAACAGCGCTTGCTTATGCAGCGGGGGAGAGGGAACAGGGACTTTACAGATATGGTATTTTGGGCGGTATGGGAGCTTTGGCGCTCTTTCTATTCCGGATGCTTGCGGATGATGCTTATCAGCTGGAGGCAGCGAAAACCTATATGGTAGATTTTCTGGAAAATACATATGCTCATCGCTATGAGAAGACCAATCAGAAAGAAATCCAGGTTACGGTTCAGAGAGCGGATGAGATTCCGGAGAAAATGGATGCAGAGGAAAATGAAGCGGCGCATTCTGGTCAGGTGCAAAGACCATTTTCAGAAGAAACCGTGCCAGCAAGCGCAGCTACGGTAAATGCGGTTTCTGCGAACGAAAAACGGTATACAGAAGATGGACAAATGCAGCAGACCGTACAGACAGTAGCAAAAGTGGGACAGGCGAATGCAAATCAGGCTGATGAAATGCGGACGCAGCAGCCGGGAGCACGGATGGAAGATACAGCCGGTTCCAGATTTAAGCAGGAAGATACCGGCGAAAAACTGGAGCCGACAAAAGAGGCAAGAATCCGGGAAATTCTGGAAGAATTCCTTGCCTGACAGGTGTGGATAATCGCGAGTTAAGTGAAATCTGCCCAGTATATAAAAAAGTCTTTTTCGGGTAAAAAATGATTTAAAAATATAAAATACCGATATGTGGAAAATCTGATTCCAGATATCGGTATTTCTATTATTATCGGGCAGGTGGTACACTTTTGCAGTTCACAGTTTTACAGAAAAAACACAGAATGAACACAGATTGCCCCCAGAAGTTTCACAAATCATCCGTATAATTGAAAAGCATGAAATTTTGTAGTCAGGAGGAACAACATTGATTGAGGTAAAAAATCTTGTTAAGAAATACGGCTCACATCTGGCTGTAGATCATTTGAATTTTACTGTAGATACCGGGCAGATCTATGGATTTTTAGGACCGAACGGTGCCGGAAAGTCTACAACGATGAATATTATGACCGGCTATCTTGGCGCAACAGAAGGTGAAGTGCTGATCAACGGGCACAATATACTGGAGGAACCGGAGGCAGCAAAAAAATGTATTGGTTATCTGCCTGAGATGCCACCGCTTTACACGGACATGAAGGTGAATGAATACTTAAGGTTCGTAGCGGAATTGAAGAAGATTCCAAAAAAGGAACGGCAAGAGCAGATTGAGAAGGTCATGCTGATGGTGAAGATCATGGATGTACAGGACCGGCTGATCAAGAACCTGTCCAAAGGTTATAAGCAGAGAGTCGGACTTGCGCAGGCAATCCTTGGATTTCCGGAGATCATCATTCTGGATGAACCGACGGTCGGACTGGATCCGAAGCAGATCATTGAAATCCGTGAACTGATCCGCGAGCTGGCAAAAGAGCATACCGTGATCCTGAGCTCGCACATTCTGGCAGAGATCCAGGAAGTCTGTGATTATATTATGATTATTTCCAAAGGGAAACTGGTGGCAAGTGATACACCGGAGAATCTGGAAAAGCTTCTGACGAATCAGCAGACTGTGGAAATCCTGGCAAAGGGAAATGAAGATACGGTACGGAAAGTCATCGGCACAATCGGTAATGTGCAGAAGGCATCCGTGGAACACGGAAAAGAAGAAGGAACGGTAAAAGCGAGTCTGTTCCCAAAGGATGGAAAGGATATCAGGGAAACAGTATTTATGGCATTTGCACAAGAGGGCTGCCCGTTACTTATGTTGTATCACAGCCGCACGACGTTGGAGGATGTCTTCCTGGAGCTGACGCAGGGAAGCACACCTGCAGCAGCAAAAGCGATGAAGGACGGCGAAAAGAAAGGCCGGATGGTAAAGCGGCGCAAGAAAAATGCGCAGGAAGAGGCAGAAGAGAACGAGCTGACTGAGATGGATGAAGAGCCGGAAGAAAATGCCGTTCCGACAAGTGAGGATGAAAAGGAGGATCTCGAAAATGACAGCAATTTATAAACGAGAATTAAAATCCTATTTTCAATCAATGACAGGCTATGTTCTGATTGCATTCCTTGTGATCTTCACGGGAATCTATTTTATGGCGTACAACTTAAATTCGGGATATCCCTATTTTTCATATGTTCTGATGAATATCAACTACGTGTTGATCATCATTATCCCGATGCTCACCATGCGTTCCTTTGCGGAGGAACGGAAGAACAAGACAGACCAGCTTCTGCTTGCCGCACCGGTAAAATTATTTGATATCGTGATGGGGAAATACCTTGCGATGGTGACGGTATTTGCGATACCGTGCCTGATTTTTTGCATTTTCCCAATTATCATTAAGAGCTTTGGAACGGCGTATCTGAAGGTGGATTATCTGTCGATCCTGATGTTCTTCCTGCTAGGATGCGTGTATCTGGCAATCGGAATGTTTCTTTCGTCACTCACAGAAAGTCAGATCATTGCGGCAGTAACAACCTTTGGCGTTTTGCTTCTGATCTATCTCTGGGGAGGACTGATCAATTTCCTCCCGACATCAGCTACAAGCGGCATGATCGGTATTGTGGTACTCGTTACCATTGCAGCGCTGATCATTTACCGGATGACAGGAAACTGGATGATTGCAGGAATTATCGAAGCGATCGGAGTTGTTGCGGTTGTGATCGTAAGCTTTGTAAAATCTTCATTATTTGAAAATATTTTGGTCAACATCATGAAGAAGCTGTATCTTGCAGATGTATTTGACAACGTAGCATATAACAAGCTTTTCGATGTGAGTGGGCTGATTCTGTATCTGAGTGTGACAGGTGTATTTATCTTCCTGACCATGCAGTCCATTCAGAAAAGACGTTGGAGTTAGGAGGGAGAAGACATGGAAAAAATCAAAAAAATGTTCAGCAGCAAGTCTTCCCGGAACGGAACTTACAGCGTAGGGCTTGCAGTGATCGTGATTGCAATCGCGATCGTGATCAATCTGGTGGCAGGACAGCTTCCGGAAAAAGTAAGAAATATTGATATCAGCAGCAACAATCTGTACGATATCAGCAGTGTGTCCACAAAAATGCTGAAGAAGCTGGATAAAAAAGTAGATTTGAAAGTGATCACAGAACAGGATTCTGTGGATACCAGGATCAAGACTTTTGTGAAAAAATATGCGGCGCTTTCCGGCAAAGTAAAAGTGGAATGGGTGGACAGCGTACTGCATCCGTCCGTTCTTCAGAAATATAATACCGATGGGAATGTAATCGTTGTGTCCTGTGATGCAACCGGAAAGTCTACAACAATTTCATTTTCAGATATTATCCAGTCCGATTATTACTCTTATTATACGACCGGAAGTGCCAGTGAAAGTTCTTTCGACGGAGAAGGACAGCTTACCAGTGCGATCAATTATGTAACCAGCGAGGAAACAAGCAAGATTTACCGGACCAGTGGTCACGGAGAAGCGACATTTTCAAGTTTGGTAAGTGATTTGCTTACTAAGAATAATCTGGAGACGGAAGAAATCAACCTGAGCATGAATCCGGAAATCCCGGATGACTGTGACCTGTTGTTCCTCTATGCACCGACATCGGATATTACAGATGATGAAAAGACAATTATTGAGAAATATCTGAGTGACGGCGGAAAGGTTTATCTGATCCTTGGAGATACGACTTCAGACACACCAAATCTGGACGGAATTATGTCGGATTATGGACTGAAAAAAGTCAGCGGTTATATTGCAGATACCCAGAGATGCTACCAGGGAAATTATTATGCAATCTTCCCACAGCTTTCTCTGAGTGGTGACCTGGGAAGCGGCATCAGCAATCAAATGGTACTTCTGCTGAATTCACCTGGTATGGAGAAAACAGATACGGATAATGATAATCTGACGGTTACTCCATTTATGCAGACATCAGACAGTGGATATGCAGTGACAGAAAATGACCAGACACAGGGACAGTATATCCTGGGAGCCGTTTCTACCAATGCGATTTCTGCGGATTCTTCAGATTCGGACAGCGAGGATGAAGACGATGAGAGTGATGCAACGGATACAGACACAAAGACAGCAAGACTTACGGTGCTTGCTTCTGCATCTATGATCAGCTCGGATATCACAGATCAGCTGACGACACTGGATAACCTGACTTTGTTTGTAAATTCAGTGACAGAGAATTTTGATAATGTAAACAATGTTGCGATTGAAGCGAAGAGTCTTTCGACTGAGACCAACACACCGATGCATGCAGGTGCATTCAGCATCCTTGTGATCTTTATTATTCCGCTTGCAATTCTGATCCTTGGATTTGTGATCTGGATGAGAAGACGGAAAGCGTAAGAGGCAGGAGGAAAAAAGATGGAGAAAAAAACAAGGACAATAGGAATCCTTCTGCTCGTACTGCTTGTTCTGCTCATTACATTTTTCGGGCTGAAAAAATGGAATACATCTAAGTCAGAGGCAGAAGAGAAGAAAAAAGAAAACGCAGTGGTGCATATTTTTGAGACAGATTCGCTGGAGTCGATCGAGTATAAAGAAGCATCTGGGGAAGAAATGTCCTTTGTAAAAGAGGATGATACCTGGGAGTATGCGCCGGACACAACGATCGCACTGACGGAGAGCAGTATGCAAAATATGGAAGATGCATTTTCGGATATTCAGGCGGTAAAAGAGATCAAGAATCCGGATGACCTTTCGGACTATGGATTTGATTCGCCGGAATATAATCTTACGCTGACCGGAAAGGATGGCGAGGCACATAAATTTCTAATCGGGAATGCTTCCGGAGAAAATTATTATTTCATGGAAGATGGAACAGAAAAAGTGTACACGGTATCGGCAGATCTGATTTCGGAAATGGTATGGCAGCTTGCAGATGTTGCTGAAAAGGACAGCTTTGTAACAGTTACATCCGATAACTTTGTAAAAGAGACTGTGACAAAACCGGGTGATGAGGTAAAAACCTATGAAGCGGACAATGAGGATCAGGAAGATACTGTCACAAGTATTATGACAGCACTTTCCGGATTCTATTTTACAGATTGTGCAGATTATCATGTGACGGATGCGACGCTTGGCAATTACGGGCTTGCGGAAGATCAGCGGACGAAGGTGGAGCTGACTTACAAGGATACGTCGGATGATGACAAGGAAAAGACAGTTACATTCTATGTGGGAAGCAAGGACGACAGTGCGACCTACTATTATGTACAGATGGACGGTTCACAAAGAGTAAGCCGGGTACTGATCGATACGGTAGAGAAAGCGTTTGGATGGAAAGTGGACAGTAGTGCAGAGTAAAAGAATACAAAGAGAAAATTAAATAAATCTGCTAAGAAAGGAAAAGGGATGATGTCTTTCAGGAAAGGACAGAGTCCCTTTTTTGAGTGTACGTTTTTACAAATTTATCCGCAGGAATCATTGACGCTGAAAAACCAACAGTGATACTATACAGATAATACGGAAAAATGAACGTTATACAATACGGAATGAGGAGAAACGATATGCCAATCATATACAATGAAAAAACAAGAGAGTTTCATCTCTACAACCAGGAGATCAGCTATATCATCAAGATCCTTGACAACGACCAGCCGGGACAGCTCTACTACGGAAAACGCCTGACACACAGAGAAGATTTCAGCCATCTTTTTGAATATGCGATGCGTGATATGTCACCGTATGCTTTCGAGGGAAATTCTACATTCTCACTGGAGAATATCAAGCAGGAGTATCCGACTTTCGGCTGCGGAGATATGCGTTTTCCGGCATATGAGATCGAGCGGGAGAATGGAAGCCATGTAGTCGAGTTTGTATATAAAGAGCATAAAATTTATAATGGCAAACCAAAGCTTGAAGGACTTCCGGCGACTTATGTAGAAAGTGATGATGAGGCGCAGACTCTGGAACTGGTTCTGGAGGATACAAGTATCAATACAAGAATTGTCCTTTTATATACGATCTATGAAGCATTTCCGGTGATCGCGAGAAGTGTACGTTTTGAATGTGATTCTGACGAAAAGATCACACTTCTTTCTGCAATGAGCGCCTGTGTGGATCTGCCGGACAAGGATTATGAGATGATCGATCTTGCCGGTGTGTGGGCGAGAGAGCGCCATGTGAGAAGACATAAGCTGGATTACGGTATCCAGAGTATTTACAGTATGCGCGGATGCAGCAGCTACCAGTTCAATCCGTTCCTTGCACTTGCGCGTGAAAATGCAGACGAGTTCCAGGGGCAGGTCTACGGTTTCAGTCTGGTTTACAGCGGAAATTTCCTTGCACAGACAGAGGTAGACAATTATGATACCGCCCGTGTGCTGATGGGAATCCATCCAAATGGATTTAAGTGGACACTTGGAAAAGGCGAATCCTTCCAGACACCGGAGATGGTAATGGTATATTCGGAAGCCGGACTTAACGGAATGAGCCAGACCTTTCACAAGCTGTACCGCACACGTCTGGCAAGGGGAACCTGGAGAGATAAGGTTCGCCCGATCCTGATCAACAGCTGGGAAGCATTTTATTTTGATTTTGATGCGCCAAAGCTTCTGGGACTTGCGGATGCGGCGGCAGATCTTGGAATGGAGCTTTTTGTATTGGATGACGGATGGTTTGGAAAGAGAGATGACAGTACTTCTTCCCTTGGCGACTGGTATCCGAATGAGGAAAAGCTGAAAGGAACGTTAAAGGAGCTGGCAGAAAAGATCAATGCCAAAGGTTTAAAATTCGGGCTCTGGATTGAACCGGAGATGACAAACAAAGACAGTGATCTGTACAGGGCGCATCCGGACTGGCTTCTTGCAGAACAGGGCAAGCGGATCTGCCACAGCCGGACACAGTATGTACTGGATTTTTCTAAGAAAGAGGTACGTGAATATATCGGGGACATGCTGGAAAATCTTCTTGCAGAAGTGCCGGTATCTTATATCAAATGGGATATGAACCGTACATTTTCAGAGGTGTTCTCCAATGGAAATGACAGAGAGTATCAGGGAAAGGTCTGCCACAAATATATCCTTGGTGTGTATGAACTGTATGAGCGCCTGACCAGCCGTTTTCCGCATGTATTGTTTGAATCCTGTGCAAGTGGTGGGGCAAGATTTGATCCGGGAATGCTTTACTACGCACCGCAGGGATGGACTTCGGATGATACTGACGCAATCGAACGTCTGAAAATCCAGTATGGAACTTCAATGGTTTATCCGGTGAGTTGTATGGGAAGCCATGTATCAGCTTCACCGAACCATCAGACAAACCGTGTGACACCGATCGAGACAAGAGCAGATGTGGCTTACTTTGGAACTTTTGGATATGAGCTTGACCTTTTAAAGCTTGGCGAGGAAGATAAGGCAGAAATCCGCCGTCAGATCGCATTTATGAAGGAGAAGAGAGATCTGATCCAGAAAGGAACTTTCTATCGACTGAAGAGTCCGTTTGAGGGAAATGAGACCGCATGGATGATCGTATCGGAGGATCAGAAGAAGGCGCTGGTCGGTTATTACCGGGTAATGCAGCCGGTCAATGTTGGATTTAAGAGACTGAAGCTGAAAGGGCTGAAAGAAGATATCTGTTATAAGGTCAGCGGATATGATTATGACTGCTATGGCGATGAGCTGATGCAAGTCGGAATGATCCTGTCCGATTCTGCGTCCGGTGTATGGAAGAAGGGCGTGAATGATAAGGGAGATTTCCAGGCGAAAGTGTTTGAGATTGTGGCTGTGTAAGCCGGAATATATGGGAAGGACGAAATGGGAGAACCGTTTCGTCCTCTTGCGTTTTCGGAAGAAAAATTATATGATGTTTCTAAAAGACTTAAAGAGGTTTAAAATGGAACGACTATACGATAAATTAAAAGCATATTCCGAGAGTGATTTTTACGCATTTCACATGCCGGGACATAAGAGAAACAAGGCACTTCTTGGAATTGAACTTCCATACGATCTGGATATCACGGAAATCGATGGTTTCGATGATCTGCATCACGCAGATGGTATTTTAAAAGAAGAGCAGGAAAGAGCCGCAAGGGTATTTGGGGCAGAGGAAAGTCATTTTCTGGTAAATGGAAGTACTGCCGGAATTTTAAGTGCAGTGATGGGATGTACGCACCGGGGAGATAAGATTCTGGTGGCACGCCATTGTCACAAATCCATTTACCATGCAATCTATATGAATGGTCTTGTACCGCGCTATGTGTATCCGGAATTTGATATTTCCATGCATATGAACGGGGAGATCAGCAAAGAAGATGTGGCAAAAGCACTTGCTGCAGAGCCGGATATCAAAGCCGTTGTGATCGTATCTCCAAATTATGATGGCGTGGTATCGGATGTGAAAGGAATTGCGGAAGTGGCACATTCGTATAGGATTCCACTGATCGTAGATGAAGCACATGGACCGCATTTTGGATTTCATCCGGCATTTCCGGGGCGCGCAAATGATCTGGGAGCAGATGTGGTGATCAACAGTCTGCACAAGACACTGCCTTCTCTTACACAGACTGCAATCCTGCATATCAACGGAAAGCTTGCCAATCGAAGAAGAATTAAGAAATATCTGGATATGTTGCAGAGCAGCAGTCCGTCGTATATTTTCATGGCAAGCCTGGATGCCTGCGTGGATTTCCTGGATGGAAAATGTGAGGAAGCATTTGAACTTTATGTAGAGAGGCTGCAAAAGTTCAGAGAAGAACTGAAGCCATTACAGCATTTACAGATTCTTCGTACAGAACATTATGATATTTCCAAAGTTGTGATTTCCACAGCAAATGCAAATATTACAAGTCCGGAGCTTGCGGAACGGCTGCGAAAAGAATATCATCTGGAAATGGAAATGACCGGAGGAACCTATGTACTTGCGATGACGACCGTGGCAGATACACAGGAAGGACTGGACAGGTTAAAAGCTGCGTTACTGGAAATAGACGGTCAGCTGGAAGCAAAAACAGCCGTTTCCGGAAGCATAGAGATTTCCGGAGAGCTTCCTAGACTGGAGCAGTATTTTACACCGCAGGAGGCAGCAGACCGGGAAGAAGACGGAGAAGCAGAAGAGATTCCGTGGAAGGAAAGCGAAGGACATATTTCTCTGGAATACGCTTATCTCTATCCACCGGGAAGCCCGGTTATCGTACCGGGAGAGCGGATTAGCCGGGAAGCCGTAGAACTTCTTTGCTATTATGAAACACAGAATCTCCAAATAGAAGGAATACAGACGGAAGGCAAGATAAAGGTGTGGAAACATGAGTAAAATATATTATCTGATGGGAAAAAGTTCAACGGGGAAAGACACAATCTACAAAGAACTGAGAAAAAGAATGCCACAGTTAAAAAATGTAACGATCTATACAACCCGTCCACGGCGTGAGGGAGAAAAAGAAGGCGAAGAATATTTCTTTACAGACGAAACTGAACTTGAAAAGTTCAAAACAGAAGGCCGATTGATCGAAGAACGTGCTTACAATACAGTTTATGGTATCTGGAACTATTTCACCGCTGATGACGGACAGTTCAATTTTGAACAAAAAAATCAGGATTATCTCATGATCGGAACTCTTGAATCCTATGAAAAATTGAAAACCTATTTTGGAAACGAAAAAGTAGTTCCACTTTACATCGAGGTAGAAGACGGAGAGCGCTTAACCCGCGCCCTCGCCCGTGAGAAAACCCAGAAAGAACCCAAATACGCCGAAATGTGCCGCCGTTTCCTCGCCGATTCCAAAGATTTCTCCGAAGAAAACCTCGCCCACGCCGGAATCACAGAACGCTACGAAAACACAGACCTTGAAGACATCCTTGAAAAAATCTGTAAAAAGATACTTGAACAGTAGAGATTTCAACACCCAAGCGAGACAGGCTCCGCCTGTCCACATGAACTTCTCATTGAGAAATTCATGAAGTTTATTAAATAAGATTTTATAATGTAGTGGAGTCAATATCCAGAAAAAACGAAATCCATCTTCGGTATCAGCGCCTTTGCACTATGGAACCGAGACTTAATCAATTGTGGAAGCCATTGCTGACACAATTGATGCTTTCAAAGGCTCGGTGGAATGCTTAGTGCAACGAAGCAGATACCGAAGATGGATTTCTTTTTTTCGTCATATTTCCACGCTACGCATGACTCTAATTCAAGAAGTTCTCAATAATCACCCCTTCTGCTTCCTCTTCCGTCATTCCAAGAGTCCGCAGCTTGATCAACTGCTCATCATTGATCCTTCCGATCGCAGCTTCGTGGATAATAGCCGCATCCACATGCTTCGCATTGATCTCAGGAATTGAACTTACTTCTGCATGATCCATGATAATAGAATCACACTGAACATGTGCATGGCAACGGTTCTTTCCGACAGCCCTCGGATGGAAGACCTGTCTGGATTCGCCTTTTGCAACTGAACGGGATACGATCTGCGCAGAGCTGCCTTCTCCGAGCAGTTCCACCATCATATTTGAAGTAGCTTCCTGTTTTCCATGTGTCATCAGTTTTTCAATGACATAAAGCTTGGAACCGGCTTCCAGATGTACATTATTTTCGCGAACCGTAGAATCGACTCCTTTGATCTGAGCAGTATCCAGCGTAAATACAGAATTTTCACCAAGATAAACTTCGGTAACAGGATTGAGTACACGGGCTCCGGTGCCTTCACCCTCTCCGTAATGCTTTTCTACATAGCGTACATTTGCATTTTTTTCCACATGGAAAGTATGAATACCATCATGGCGGCTTTCGTTACATCCGCTGTTGTGGATACCACATCCGGCAACGATGGTTACATTTGCACCTTCTGCTACATAAAAATCATTGTAAACAACGTCCGTCATTCCGCTTGCGTCAACAACAACCGGAATATGAACTTCTTCGCCGTCTGTTTTTCCATCGATGAAAATATCGATTCCCGGCTTGTCCTGTTTTTTCTTGATTTTAATATGCTCACTGTCACCGTGGCAGAGCGCGATCCCATTATGTCGTAAATTGAATGCACCGGACTGTGTAAAACCGGTATCATCGATCTGAGCTAATACTTTTTCTGTAATTTTATCCAATAAAGTCATTGTATCTTCCTCCCCTGTTATCTACATTTCAGACAGCTGTAAGAATCTGCTGTCTTCCCTAATAATTGTGGAAGGATATCCGCGGTCTGTCCGATCGAAGCAATCTTTCCGCCTTCGATTACCATGATCCGGTCAGCCATTTGGATGATTCTTTCCTGATGGGAAATAAGAATAAGACTCTGCTTTTTCTCTTTGTGCATTTTTTCAAACTGTTCGATCAACATAGAAAAACTCCAGAGATCGATTCCGGCCTCCGGTTCATCGAAAATACAGAGTTTGTGCGGCTTTGCGAGAACGGTTGCAATTTCCAGACGCTTCATTTCACCGCCGGATAAGGTTCCGTCTACTTCACGTTCAATGTATTCGTTGGCACAAAGTCCAACGGTACTTAAAAGTCTGCAACAGACATCTCTTGTCAGATCTTCTCCAGCCGCAAGTGATAAAAGCTTGCTTACCGTCATTCCTTTGAAGCGCGGTGGCTGCTGGAATGCGTAACCGATTCCGGCTTCTGCCCTGTGGTTGATATCATAATCACTGATATCGGTTCCGTCTAAGATGATCTGTCCGGCACTTGCCTGGTCAATCCCCATCAGCACTTTTGCAAGTGTGGATTTGCCACCTCCGTTCGGACCGGTGATCACCAGCATTTCCCCGTCTTCTACGTTAAAACTGATATTTTCTACGATACTTCGTTCTATTCCGTTTTCATTCACCTGGAATGTAAGATTTTTTACCTCCAGCATGAGTTCATCCCCTTTCTGTGTAAGAAACTTATATAAAGTTTGTCTGACCAAAATACCTTTTGACCCCAACATCTTGTATGATGTAAGAATAAATTGCGTGGAAATGGAGCAATCCGATTACATCATTGGATACAGAAGCTTTATATATTCATGCTTATTATAAAACATATCGGAAAAGTTGTCATCTTTTATTATTGAGAAGATAGTTTGTGTGCAGAAGATATGATTTCAACATACCTACAAAGCGAAATTCGCAGAATTTTCAGAAATAATTCAGAAAGACCACAGGAATTTGCTCTAGGTATCTGCATAAATTTATGTTATACTAATGGAATAGTAAGAAAGAAGAGGGTGATAATATGTCAGGATTTAAAGATGTCGTAGGACATAGCGAGATCATTCAGTATATACAGAACGCAGTTACAGAAGATAAAGTATCACATGCTTATATTCTGAACGGCGAGAAGGGATCTGGAAAGAAGATGCTTGCAGGTCTTTTTGCACAGACTCTGCAGTGCGAAAAGGGCGGAGCAGAACCGTGCTATGAGTGCCATTCGTGCAAGCAGGCAGTCAGCGGCAATCATCCGGATATTATCTGGGTAACGCATGAAAAGCCGAACAGCATCAGTGTAGATGATATCCGGGTTCAGATCAATGGGGATATTCAGGTGAAGCCTTATAATGGAAAATACAAGATCTACATTGTGCCGGATGCAGATATGATGACTGTACAGGCACAGAATGCTCTGCTGAAGACAATCGAAGAGCCACCTGCTTATGCGGTAATTCTGCTTCTTACAGAGAATGCGAACAGTCTGCTCCCAACGATCTGCTCAAGATGCGTTATGCTGAAGCTCCGTAACATTAAGGATCAGCTTGTGAAAAGGTATCTGATGGAGCAGCTTCAGGTTCCTGATTACAAGGCAGACGTGTGTACTGCATTTGCACAGGGCAATATTGGAAAAGCTGCTATGCTGGCAGGCTCTGAGCATTTTAATGAAATTAAAGATGAGGCAGTTCGTCTGCTGAAGAATATCGATACCATGGAACTCGGTGATCTGGTGGAAGCTGTGAAACGAATTTCCGCTTACAAGATTGAGATCACAGATTATCTGGACATCCTTATGATCTGGTATCGTGATGTTCTGATCTATAAAGCAACAATGAATATCGACAGACTGATTTTCGGTGAAGAGATCGACAGTATCAGGGAGCGTGCGAAAAAGAGCTCTTATGAAGGAATTGAGACAATTCTGGAAGCACTTGAGAAAGCAAAGGCGAGACTGCGCGCCAATGTCAACTTTGATCTTGTCATGGAACTTCTTCTGTTGACAATAAAGGAGAACTAGGGAATGACAAAAGTAATTGGAGTCCGTTTTCGGACTGCAGGAAAGATCTATTTTTTCTCACCGGGCAAATTTGAGGTGAAGCGTGGTGATCAGGTAATTGTAGAGACCGCGAGAGGAGTAGAATTCGGTAACGTTGTGATGGGACCGAAGGAAGTGAAGGATGAAGAGATCACCCAGCCTCTTAAGACAGTGATCCGCCTGGCGACAGAGGATGACCGCCGTGTAGAAGAAAAGAATCGCAAAAAAGAAAAAGAAGCATTTCAGATTTGTCTGGAAAAGATCCACAAGCATGGACTGGAGATGAAGCTGATCAATGCAGAATATACCTTTGACAACAATAAAGTGCTGTTTTACTTTACCGCAGACGGAAGAATTGATTTCCGTGAACTGGTAAAGGATCTGGCAGCGGTATTCCGTACCAGGATTGAACTTCGCCAGATCGGTGTAAGAGATGAGACGAAGATCCGCGGAGGAATCGGAATCTGTGGACGAGAGCTTTGCTGCCACACCTATCTGTCTGAGTTTGCACCGGTTTCGATCAAGATGGCAAAAGAACAGAATCTGTCTCTGAACCCGACTAAGATTTCAGGTGTATGTGGCAGACTGATGTGCTGCCTGACAAATGAGGAAGAGACATACGAGGAACTCAACAATAATCTTCCGTCTGCAGGTGAGGCGGTGACAACTCCGGAAGGACTGAAAGGTGAAGTACAGTCATTAAGCGTACTGCGTCAGCTTGTCAGGGTTATTGTAACTCTGGACAATGATGAGAAAGAAATCCGTGAATATCCGGCAGCTGACCTGAAGTTCAAACCGCGCCGCCGGAAAAAGGATGTGAAGCTTTCCAAACAGGAAATGAAAGAGCTTGCAGCTCTGGAGAAAGGTGAAGGAGCGTCAAAGTTAGATGACAAATAATCTTAAGCCGGGAGAACGGCTCGATGATTTACAGATAAAAGGCTATGAGATCATCCAGAGCCCGGGGCGGTTCTGCTTCGGAATGGATGCAGTGCTTTTAAGTGCCTTTGCCAAAGTAAAAGCGGGAGAATGCGTTCTTGATCTTGGAACAGGAACGGGAATTCTCCCGATTCTTTTGGCTGCAAAGACAAAAGGAAAGCATTTTACAGGACTGGAGATTCAGGAAGAAAGTGCGGATATGGCGTGTCGGAGTGTCCGGCACAACCGGCTTGAGGAGCAGATCGACATTGTGACGGGAGATATCAAAGAAGCGTCACAGATATTTGGAAAAGGTTCCATGGATGTGATAACAACGAACCCTCCATACATGATCGGAGGTCATGGAATGGCTAATCCGGAAAGTGCTAAGGCAATTGCGAGGCATGAGGTACTGTGCACACTGGAGGATATTATCCGGGAAAGTGCACGGATTTTAAAAGCCGGAGGAAGATTTTATATGGTACACAGACCGTTTAGGCTCGCAGAGATTCTGACAGCAATGTGTGAGGCGAAGCTGGAGCCAAAAAGAATGCGTCTGGTGTATCCATATGTGGATAAGGAACCGAACATGGTTTTAATAGAAGGAATCCGTGGTGCCAAATCGCGGATGACAGTAGATCCGCCACTGATCGTTTATGAGAAGGACGGCAGCTATACACGGGAGATCCTGGAGTATTACGGGATGACAGGAACTGGAAAGGAGTAACGAATGGCAGGAACATTATATTTGTGTGCAACACCGATTGGCAATCTGGAAGATATGACGTTCCGGGTGATCCGGACGCTGAAAGAAGTTGACCTGATCGCGGCAGAAGATACCAGGAACAGTATTAAACTGCTGAATCATTTTGAGATTAAAACACCGATGACCAGTTATCATGAGTATAATAAGATAGAAAAGGGACACGCTCTGGTGGAAAAACTTCTTACAGGGATGAATATTGCGCTGATCACCGATGCCGGTACACCAGGGATCTCAGATCCGGGTGAGGAACTGGTGAAAATGTGCTATGAAGCCGGAATTACGGTCACTTCCCTTCCGGGAGCCGCTGCCTGTATTACGGCACTGACACTTTCCGGGCTTTCCACCAGAAGATTTGCATTTGAGGCATTTCTTCCAACGGACAAAAAGGAAAGACAGGCAGTCCTAGGTGAGCTTGTAGATGAGACAAGAACGATGATCGTTTACGAAGCGCCGCACCGTCTGGTGAGAACCTTGAGAGAGCTTGGAGAAGTTCTTGGTGGGGACAGACATCTGACTGTGTGCCGGGAACTTACAAAAAAGCATGAGACTGCATTTCGCACCACATTTGCGGAAGCGGTTTCCTATTATGAGAGCAACGATCCGAAGGGGGAGTGTGTGCTTGTGATCGAGGGGAAGAGTCGGGAGAGCATTTTACAGGAGGAGCGCGCAAAATGGGAAGAAATGACGGTTCAGGAGCATATGGATTACTATATGAACCAGGGAATCGATAAGAAAGAAGCCATGAAAAAGGTGGCAAAAGACAGAGGGGTTGGCAAGAGAGATATTTACAAAGAACTGTTGTAAGGCTTTCGTCAATTTGTACACCTTCTTAAAAAATCTTTGTTCAACCCGGTCATAGACCAACGATGTAAAAACAGATATACTTTATTTCAGAAACAAGAACAGCGACAGTGTGTAAGAAGCGCACAAAGATTTAGGAGGAAAAATAAATGGCAAGCTTATCATTAAAGCATATTAACAAAACATATCCGAACGGATTTGAAGCAGTTAAAGATTTCAACCTTGAAATTGAAGATAAAGAATTTATCATTTTTGTAGGACCATCTGGATGTGGTAAATCTACCACACTTCGTATGATCGCAGGTCTGGAAGAGATCACAAGCGGTGAACTCAAGATCGGTGACAAAGTGGTAAATGATGTAGAACCAAAAGACAGAGATATCGCGATGGTATTCCAGAACTATGCTCTGTACCCACATATGACTGTATATGATAACATGGCATTCGGACTTAAATTAAGAAAAGTTCCGAAACCGGAGATTGATAAGATGGTTCGTGAAGCAGCTAAGATCCTTGACCTTGAACCACTGCTTGACCGTAAACCAAAAGCTCTTTCAGGTGGACAGAGACAGCGTGTTGCTATGGGACGTGCAATCGTTCGTAACCCGAAGGTATTCCTTATGGATGAACCACTTTCCAACCTGGATGCTAAACTTCGTGGACAGATGCGTATCGAGATTTCCAAACTTCATCAGAGACTTGGTACAACAATCATCTACGTAACACATGACCAGACAGAAGCTATGACACTGGGAACCAGAATCGTAGTTATGAACGCAGGTATCGTTCAGCAGGTAGATACACCACAGACTCTGTACGATCATCCATGCAACCAGTTCGTAGCCGGATTCATCGGATCACCACAGATGAACTTTGTTGACGCTACATGTAAAGTTGTCGGAGATAAAGTATACTTAGTAGCAGGACCTTCAGAGATCGAACTTCCACCGGCAAAAGCTAAGAAGCTGATCGAAGGTGGATATGCAGGAAAGACAGTTGTTCTCGGAATCCGTCCGGAAGATGTACATGATGAGCAGATGTTCATCGAAACTTCTCCTAATACAGTGATCGAAGCTAAGATCCGTGTATATGAGATGCTTGGTGCAGAAGTATTCTTATACTTTGACTATGAAGGATCAAGCATGACAGCAAGAGTTGATCCTAGAACAACAGCAAGAACAGGTGACCATGTGAAATTTGCTCTGGATGCTGAGAAGATTCACGTATTTGATAAAGAGACACAGGTTACAATCACTAACTAGTCTGTAATTACAGATAGGAATAAAGACCGCGGTAATCGTGGGGAACAGATGAATATAAGAGGGGCCGGGCGTGAGACAGCGTCCGGTCTTTTGCATTTTTTATGCAGACAATAAAATTTTACTTTGTTAAAGCGTTATTATCTGTTATAATGTATTCGTAATGCAGTTCGTTAGCGTGTTAAAATGTATACAAGTATGCAAGAGGACACAAAGAACAGTATTGCGGACAGGAAATGGAGGACAATGAGTGTTATCAAATCAGATATTACACAAAACAGCGCAGGATATCAGGGAGATCACCGGATTTGACTGTGCAATATGGGATATGCAGGGACTTTGTCTTGTAAGGACGAATGAGAATCTGACAGAGTATGAGCTTCAGATTCAGGATTTCCGTGATGATGAAGAAGAGCCGGATGAGATGATCCTGGATGAGATGGGAATGTTCCGCATCTATGAGGACAGTGATCCGACTTATATACTGATGCTGAAGGGAAATGCAGATGGTATGGAACTGGCGGGGCGCATGGGAGCAAGCCAGCTTAGGAATCTTCTTTATGCATACAAAGAACGGATGGATAAGAACCGGTTCATTCAGAATCTGCTTCTGGATAACCTGCTTCTGGTCGATATCTATAATCAGGCAAAGAAGATGAAGATTCCGGCAGAAATTAAGAGGGTTGTATTTGTGATCGAACCGAAGAATGAAGGAGACATTCTGGTACAGGAAACCCTGAAAGGTCTGTATGCGACGGGAACGAAGGATTTCGTAACCGCAATTGATGAAAAACATATCATTCTGGTAAAATCACTGCAGTCGACCGATGACTATCCGCAGGTAGAACAGATCGCCAAAGAGCTGGTCACAACACTGAACATGGAAGCTATGGTAAGTGTAAGAGCAGCATATGGAACAATTGTAGAGGAGTTAAAGGATGTATCCAGATCATATAAGGAAGCAGATATGGCACTGGAGGTTGGAAGAGTATTCTATGTAGAGAAGAAAATTCTTGCATACAATGAACTCGGGATCGGGCGGCTGATCCATCAGCTTCCGGCATCACTCTGTGAGATGTTCCTGAATGAAGTGTTCGAAGATGGTAAAGCAGATATTTTCGAAGAAGAAGAACTGACGACTGTTTATACATTTTTTGATAATAATCTGAATATATCAGAGACGGCAAGGCGCCTGTATGTGCATAGAAATACACTGGTGTACCGTCTGGAGAAGATTCAGAAGAAGACTGGACTGGATGTTCGTGTATTTGATGATGCACTGACATTCAAGATTGCTATGATGGTAGCGGATCATATGAAATATATGAAACAGTAATTTTGTTAGAAAGTGTCTGAATTCAGACATTTCAATATATTTATAACACGATAGTAGGAGGACAAAACATGCTGAAATTATATGACAAGGGAGTCTATTTACTGAATGGAACAGAGATTGTGGAAGAAAAAGAAGCAGTTGCTGCAAAGACAGGTAAAGATGTGACTCCACAGGAAGCTGCAAAGAATACGATGGCATATAACATTCTGGCAGCGCATAATACCTCAGAAAATATGGATCGTCTGCAGATCAAGTTCGATAAGCTGACGTCCCATGACATTACATTTGTCGGAATTATTCAGACGGCCAGAGCATCCGGACTTGAAAAATTCCCGATTCCTTATGTACTTACGAACTGTCATAACTCACTTTGTGCGGTTGGAGGAACCATCAACGAAGATGACCACATGTTTGGTCTTACCTGCGCGAAGAAATACGGTGGAGTCTATGTACCGCCTCATCAGGCAGTCATCCATCAATTTGCTCGTGAGATGTTAGCCGGCGGCGGCAAGATGATCTTAGGATCAGACAGCCACACCCGTTACGGAGCACTCGGAACCATGGCTATGGGAGAAGGCGGACCGGAGCTTGTAAAACAGCTTCTGAATAAGACTTATGATATCAAGATGCCGGGCATAGTCGGAATCTACTTAGACGGCGAACCAATGAAAGGTGTCGGACCACAGGACGTAGCACTTGCGATCATCGGTGCAACATTTGGAAATGGCTATGTTAACAATAAAGTAATGGAATTCGTAGGACCTGGTGTAAGCAAATTAAGCGCTGACTTCCGTATCGGTATCGATGTTATGACAACCGAGACCACCTGTCTGTCATCTATCTGGAAGACCGACGACAAGATCAAAGAATTTTACGACATTCACGGAAGAAGCGAAGATTATAAAGAGCTGAATCCTGGAGCTGTTGCTTACTATGACGGTATGGTATATGTGAACTTAAGCGAGATCAAGCCAATGATCGCAATGCCGTTCCATCCGTCTAATGTGTACACGATTGACGAAGTAAGAACGAACTTAAAAGACATCCTTCACGATGTAGAGCAGAAAGCTCTCGTAAGCCTGGACGGAGCAGTTAATTATTCTCTGCAGGATAAGATTGTGAACGGACAGTTATATGTGGATCAGGGAATCATCGCAGGATGTGCCGGTGGTGGATTTGAAAATATCTGTGCTGCAGCAGACATTATCAAAGGACATTACATTGGTTCTGATGAATTTACATTCAGCGTATATCCGGCAAGTACACCGATTTACATGGAACTTGTAAAGAACGGTGCAGTTGCTGACCTTATGGAAGCAGGAACGATCGTGAAGACAGCATTCTGCGGACCTTGCTTCGGTGCCGGAGATACACCTGCCAATAATGCGTTCTCCATCCGTCACTCAACCAGAAACTTCCCGAACCGTGAAGGCTCTAAGCTTCAGAGCGGACAGATCGCATCCGTTGCACTTATGGATGCACGTTCCATCGCAGCAACAGCAGCAAATAAGGGATTCCTTACACCTGCAACTGACATGGATGTGGAATACAAAGGACAGAAATATCACTTTGACAAAAATATTTACGCAAACCGTGTCTTCGACAGCCACGGCGTAGCAGATCCATCTGTAGAGATCAAATTCGGACCGAACATCAAAGACTGGCCGGCAATGGCAGCACTTCCGGAGAACTTACTCCTGAAAGTAGTATCCGAGATCCACGATCCGGTTACAACAACAGACGAATTGATTCCGTCAGGAGAGACATCTTCTTATAGATCAAATCCTCTGGGACTTGCAGAATTTGCATTATCCAGAAAAGACCCTGCTTATGTAGGCCGTGCAAAAGAAGTGCAGAAAGCTGAGAAAGCAATCGAGGCAGGACAGTGTCCGTTAGAAGTATTAGACGAACTGAAACCAGTTATGGCCAAAGTACGCAAGACGTATCCGGAAGCAGGAGAAGGCAACCTTGGAATCGGAAGCACGATCTTCGCAGTAAAACCGGGAGATGGTTCCGCACGTGAGCAGGCTGCATCCTGTCAGAAAGTACTGGGCGGCTGGGCAAATATTGCGAATGAATACGCAACCAAGAGATACCGTTCGAACCTGATCAACTGGGGTATGCTTCCATTTATTACAGAGGAAGATCATGAGAACTTAAGCTTCAAGAATGGTGATTATATCTTCGTGCCGGAGATCAGAAAAGCAATCGAGGATAAGAGTGCTGAAATTAAGGCGTATGTGGTTGGAGATACTTTGAAAGAGATCACTCTGAAGCTCGGTGATATGACGGATGCGGAGAGAGAGATTATCTTAAAAGGATGCCTGATCAATTATTATAGAGGATAGAGAATAAGGTAGATAGAGAATAAGAAAGACAGAAAATAAGACAGATAGAAACACTCCGGGAGGTCTGATAGACAGCCTGGAAAGTTTTGATTTTTCAAAAGTCCATTATGTATTTACGACAGTGCCGATTACCAAGGAGATTCCTGTACCAATCGTAGAAGTCGGAATGTTCCTGGGACAGGACGATGTACAGAAAGTTACGAATGTATTGAAGAAAGGACCAAGCGGATATCTGGAAGAATATTATGGAAGAAAGCGATTTTTTGTCAATGTGCCGGGCGATGAACTCTTAAGCCAGGGACATGGACCACATACAGATCTGGTGCAGAAAGAAGCGGCCGGTGAAGACGCGAAGATGAGTACGGAAGTATTCAAGGTTTTGGCAGAAGAAATGATCGAACTTTATAAAAAAGTGAACAAATAAATTAGAATTATTTTAATAACCTTTTTTCTCTCCAATATAAACAAATAAAAACTCTTCAGAATTCTGAGACATGAAAGATTTGTCGGGATTTTGAGGAGTTTTTTGACGTCATAATAAAATAGGTAGATGAAAAATAAAATTAAATTTACTATATACAACCTGAGTGCCTTATGCTAGAATATATCCAAGCATTATATTTCTATATTTTCTAAAGCAGAAAAACTGTTTCTATATTCAAGCGAAATACATATCAGAGATTTTCAATGCTTAAGATTCACAACATATTAAAATGAGCGGGAGGATTTCTGAAAAAGTATAGATCCTCCTGAATTGCAAGTGGAGGATAATGGATGGAAGAAAACAAAAGAGAACGATGGAAAAAAGCAGTGTTACCGGAAAGAGACACAAAGATGAGATTTTATCTTAACAGTAGAGCACCATATGTTTTGTACGAAGGGGAGACGAAGTCACGATATTTTATTGATAAGACATTGATGCTGGAAAAAATATTTGGATTTATAGAAGAGGAAGTAGACGGGCTATATGAGAAGTATCTTGTGGATACGGTGAATCCGAATGGGAAATTATTGGACAAATTCTGGTCCATATGATGAGATCTAAAGGTTGATGATACGGCAGAATCAGCAGTGCGTCAGATCAAAGAAAAGGGTTATGCGTTACGTTTTCAGGGAAAACTGGGTGATGACGAAATATACACGGGTGACATTCTGGCAATTGGAATCGGTTATTGGAAGGACTCAAAGGAACATGAATGTAAGATAGAAAAACTTTCAATTTAGTGCAACAGAATCTGGAGTAAAAGACTCTTATATATGTAGATGATAGAGAAAAGAAAGAAAAACCATGAAAACTCATATCTGAGGGAGGACACGATATGAAATGCAGTATAAAGAAATTCTCGGAAATGTACGAGACTGTCTACCGTGATCTGTACCGTTACGCACTGTGCCTGATGAAGAATCCGCAGGAAGCCGAAGATGCGGTGAGTGAGGCGGTTATCGCAGCATACGAGAACATACATAAATTAAAAAAAGAAGAAGCATTCAAAAGCTGGATATTTACAATTCTTACGAATAAATGTAAGAAGAGATTGAAGAAAGCGTTAAAAGAAACACCGGGAAGAGAAGAAGAACTTCCGGAACAAGCGACAGCACCGGATTATGATCTTGCAATCGATGTTAAGAAAGCATTCTTTGTGCTGTCGGAAGAGGAACAGATATTAGTCGGATTATCCGTATTTGGCGGGTATTGCAGTCAGGAGATCGGTGAGATGATGAGGCTGAATCCGAACACGGTACGGTCGAAGCGGAGCCGGGCACTTAAGAAGATGGAATGTGTGCTGGGCAGTTACGGCGAAGATGAGAAGGAAAGAAGGGAGTGAGAAGGTATGAAGCGCGAGAATGAACATAAAGAATATTGTGAACAGGACATCCTAGATCAGATTTCAAGAATGTCAGAAGATACAGAAGTCCCGGATAGTCTGAGATCGGAGAATATAGATAAATTATTGGAAAAGAAAAAACAGAAGAAACCAAAGTGTCAGACAGCTACTTGGCTGATTCACTGATTTTTGTTGACGAAACAGGTGTCGGATGTGGAGTTCTGATGTCGCGGGATACGCCGGTTACGTCTTCTGCGTTTCCAGGAACATATACAGTTTATTCAGAAGCCCTGGGGCTTGAAAGTACATTTACGATACCGGCAGCAGGAACTTATCAGAAACTGGTCTGGGATTATAAAGCAGGAACTTTTGAAGTATTGCCTTCAACAGAAGAAGAAGCAAGAAAATATTTTCGTAAAGATGATTGAGGAGTATGTGGATGTCAAAGCAGAACTGGTTTGATTTTTACAGGCACTCATGTTATCATTAAAAGAAAAAAATAATGGGGTATTGTCAGAGATGACGATACTCTATTTGTGTTTATCACAGTATTTGCTGGTGATAAAGAATCATTAAATGACAGCATACAGAGGAAAGACATACAGAGGAAATACATATGGAAAAGAAAACCAGCAAAAGCTCTCGCCTTATAAGAGGAGGACTTGCAGTTTTTACGATTATTCTTGTTATTCTTATTTTTGGAGTCATACATGTAGTATCTGGAATCCAGGGAACTGCACGAGTGGTCAATTATGCAGGACTTGTCAGAGGTGGAACCCAGCGTATGGTGAAGATGGAAATTGCCGGTGAACCTCAGGACAAACTGATAGAAACCATACAGTCTTATATTGACGGTCTGCGCAAAGGCAGCAAAGAGCTGGATTTTGTACGTCTGGACGACAGAGAATTTCAGGATAAGATGCAGGAACTGGACA